>Ga0307487_1003077_pt1 | contig 10109 bp, 7 predicted proteins | sample CBIW12metaG_FD_203665 | JGI IMG/M metagenome (GOLD analysis project Ga0307487, IMG submission 203665) | Sea-ice brine microbial communities from Beaufort Sea near Barrow, Alaska, United States - CBIW 1.2 | ecosystem: Environmental > Aquatic > Marine > Coastal | place: USA: Alaska | collected... | reverse complement strand
CGGGCACCACAGCTTCGGAGTAACAATGAAATCCCCGCGTCGCTACGCTCCGGTGGGTGGCAGCCTTGCGCCGGTCCGGGTGGCAGGCTTCAGGTGGAATGGGTGGCAACCTTCAGCGGTTTACGCACAGTGAGCAACTGAATGCGTTTCAAGGGAAACTGCTGGACGAGCTGCTCCTAGCTCAAGATGGCAATGGTGTAACCGGATGCTTTCGAATCAATTACTAATGGACTACGCGAACAACGGCTGTCACGCTTGAAACTAGAAAAGGTGGTCGTTTGAGATAGGTACAGGTTTATGTCCGAAAGAAAGGCCAGCATGCCCCATATTTCCCAGGTAATGGTCGAACGAAGGGCTGAGACCGTGTTTGAATCTCGGGAGATCGCTCTGAAATGGTTAGAACGTCCAATCAAGGCGCTGGGAGGGGAGGTGCCAAACAAAATGCTCGGAAATCCTGAGGGATGTAGGCGAGTTTATCAATTGCTCGCTAAGATCGAAACTGGCGACTTTAGCTGAGAAAAGGCAAGTGATGATCGCTGCGAACGCATCGTTAGGAGTGGGCTGATAGCAGATGCCATTCTGAGTAGCCGGAGCCATGAGGCAAGGTCCCATAGCTGCAGGTGCCAATTTTCATTTAGAAGAAGCTCTTCGGAATTGCCTAGGATTCGAGAGTCTACTGATACTCGACTGACTTGAATAGCGCTGCGCCGCTATCGGAAGGCCCACTCGTAAAATCAGCTAATGTAGAGTCAGTCAGCCGAGATACGCCTGTTTTCGAAAAAAATCGGGGTATCATCGACATAGCATGCTCACACCCGTGGTTAGCTAGCCGTTCAGTTGACTAATTTAGGGGTGTCTTTCGTTCCGGACAATAACTGCTCAAGATAACTCCGCCTTTGATGCGCGGAACTTGGTGTGTTTATGATGGCTGCTATATCATTAGCTGAGCCGACGATATGCACCTCCGTTTCGGCACGGGTAATTGCCGTATACAGCCAGGCTCTGTCTACGATACGGCTTCTCTGTAGAGCGATAATGACCCGCGGAAACTGAGACCCCTGCGCTTTGTGGAGGGTAATGCAAAACCCCAACTCCATCGACTCCTGGATAGCTTGAGTTAATGTAATCTCAATGTTGGTGTCTAAACGGACTAGGCCGACTGATCCTTCCGTGGCTTGGGCCGAAATCAATGTGCCGAGCGAGCCGTTCTGGATACCCGCATCGTAATTATTCTGGGTAAACAGCACTGAATCCCCTTGACGGATTTCACGGAAGAAGCGGTCGCCGTGTAGCTCAAATTCGATCCGTTGTCCGTTAGGGTTCACCGCTTCCTGGACTCGTTTATTGATGTCAGCGACCGACGCTTTAGTTGCCCCCAGGATACGACTAGTTTCTGGAGCTTCAGTGAATAGCTCTGTGCACCGCTGGACAACCTGCCCTCTGGGCGTCTCGTGGAAATGAACAGCACCCGTCGTCAGTTGATCCGGAACTATTCCTTGGTTGATCAGGTTGGAATATTCAGGGATGCCCGTAGAGCTATCCTGGCGTTTTACAATGTCCAAAGCTGTATTGGCAATCATGTCCGCCGAAACCAGGTCCGATAGAACCTTGCCGCAACCAATAGGCGGCAATTGATTAGGATCACCCGTAAAAATGATCCGAACCGTCGGGCTGATGTGGGTCACCAGGCGGTACATGGTTGGCAAGTCGATCATACTGGCTTCATCGATTACCAGCACATGCAGGGATTGCTCGGTGGCGGGTTCGACTGGTTCTTGCCGGAGAAACCCGGCGATGGTCAGAGTCTGGAACCCGATGGACTCGTGAAGACGCATAGCAGCGCGGCCCGATAAAGCCACGGCATGAATTTCGTATCCGATCAAATTAAAGGCTCTCAATGCCGTGCGCAAAACAGTCGTTTTGCCCGTTCCTGCACCACCTGTGATACAACTTATAGCGTTATCCAGAGTGGTTTCAACCGCCTCTGCCTGGCGCTGCGTCAATTCGTAAGGCGCTTCCGCCAACGACATCTTGCAGGCTCGACTGGCCTCTTGATCAAAGAGGTCGGTGTTCTGGGCCAACTTTTGGAATCGCTTGGCGACAACTGACTCCATCAGAAATTGAGCAGTGGGATGATAGGTTCCGGTCTTCCCGTTAAGCACGAATTGAGCCTGCTGATGGCTGGCCTCAAATGCTCGACTCGTTAACGTCGCTGTTCCGAGCAACTTGCTGACTGTCGGACGAATCGCGTTTTGAGTAGTGAAGGTATGACCTTTTTCGATTTCTTTTCGGATCGCCATCTCGACAGCGGCGGTTAATCTTCGGGGATCCTCTTTCGGCACGTTAAACTGCATTCCATCGATTGCCTGAAATGACATTCCGAACCCCAGCAAGACGTAAGGGTTATCCTGAATTGCTCGAACCGAACTTTCTTTATGGTATCTGAGAAGGCGTTGCTGCACCGTCGCAGGTATAGCGTGCTTGGACATCCAGTTGCAGGCAGAAAGATTCGTATACTTGGCATACCCCGCGTATAGCGCGTCAACTGAATCTGGGCTTAGAAGCTTCAGCAGCCTTTGTCGGGATTCGGGCTTATCCTTACTCAGTGTCGTATGAAAATCCGTCCCAAGGCTCTCCCAGAGAGCTCTGGCCTTTTGTTCGCCTATTCCTTTGAAGTCGCTCTCCTTGGCTATGAATCGAATTAACTGCTCGCCGTTCTCTGGGAGGGTGCAGACGAGCTGAGTTGGTGCGTCGTAGGTGTGACGCTGCATTAGATAATCACCATTCTCCAGCGTGTTGATTACGCGCAACCCTGTAACTTGCCAGTGTTGGCCTATTACGGGTCGAACCGGAAGCGAGGAAGTCTCGGATTTAACGGTGATAACGTACTTGCCGCTATTGATTCGATAGGAAAAGGGCCTTAGCGGCACGCCACTGAAAATCACATAATTATCTGTGGCATACGGGATACTTGTTACCCGTAAAAAGTCGTTGTTTAATGGGATGGAAGTTTTCATTAGCGCGGCACCATCCCCATCTCGGTAATGGCATCGGACAGCTCGCCGAATCGCGCCAAACGGCGCTCCAGCTCTTTCACGCGAGCTTTCAGCTCAACGTTCTCCTGCTCCAGACGGGAAGCTCGCTGATCATTGCGGGCACGTCGAGTGGCTTCGACATCGTACAGCTGTGGTTGACTCTTATGCTGGTCACCCTCACAGGTCAACAGGGGCAGAATCTTTCGTTCTCGAAGCTTATTTTCCAGTTCTTCCAGCGAACGCTTGATTGCAGGGTTTTGGCGTAGCGCGGGCTTACCGATGCCTGTTGCTTTTGCGATCTCTCCGCGATGCAGTTGACCCTTATGGGTTATCTGCCGGAAATCGTCGTCGGTTTGTGAGGCAGCCCAAAGCTCGAAGGCGTTAATGTTCTGCTTTGATTTCTGCTGTCCATTCATTTTTAGGAGATTCCCAGCTTCTTCTTAATCGGCAATGGCAACTTATCGAATATCTCCTCAAAGTTCTCACCAATCCGCTGTTCCAGTTCGGCGATGGCTCGTTCGTCTTGTCTGATCCGATCAATTAAATCCTGCTTCTTGCTTCTTTGAACTCCACCACCAGTTGGGTTCTCAGCCCGCTTCAGTTGCGCTTCTTTTGCCTTCTCCAGCTCTGCGTTGATGCCAGCAAGATATTGCCGAAAATGCTCAGAATAGGTCGAGGTGTTCATCAATACGGTGCGGTTAACTCCAGCAGCTTTTGCGACATCTGAGCCTTTGATCTGATAGTGCTTCTTCACTAAGAAATTCGTTGGTGACTTGTGACGCTTGATGTAAAGCTGTTTCTCCTGCTTTAGGTTCTCGGCACACTGCCATGCTCTGGCGCTGGCGTTTTTCTCGGACACCCATTTTGGACGTTTGACACTATCTTCATCCGTCGCCCTTGCCGCCTCTACACGCTTTTTCAGATACTCCATAACCATTAGGCAGCCCTCTTGTAACTCGTTAGCGCGGCCTCTAATTCCGGTAATGCTTCGTGAGAAGGATCGAGTTTACGAACGTGCCGCGTAGTATTGCGTACCAATTCGTAGGATGACTTCTTGAAAATATTAGGCACGATAGGATTTTTTAGTGCCTCAATGTGCGCCGACACATGGAAAATCATCCATTCGACGTTGTTAGCTTGCATCAGATTATGGATGCAACCTAAGCAAAGTTCGGGGCTCGCATTGTGGCGCATGGGCTCACCCCCTTCAGCGCATTGAGCCTTATGCCGTGATCTGCGCATCAACAGACAGTAACCCCAAGGGTTGGCTTTGAGATTTTCGATCTCCTGTGTCGCCAGTTTTGCCGCCAATTCTTTTTGTTCGTCGGTGGTCAAGACACGCGTCTTCTGGGACAGTCGGCGCAAGAGGACCGACATTTGGCCGGCGTACCCTTCGCCCTTGTGATTAAGGAAGTTCGCTACTAGCGAGTGCGTCACTGCCAATTTGGCCCGTTGGTGGTCAAAGCGATTATCCTTATCGCGAATATACGCAAGCCACATGTGTTGTGAAATATGCTTGAACTGGCTGCGGATCATCCAGCCTGCGTCGCCATCAAATCGCCGGTAGACCGACTCGGCCCACATATGTCGAAATGCATGGGGGGTCGGGTAAATCGCATCAGCCATCACTTCGTTGGCAAGAGTTCTACCAATGTTAGGGGTTGCGGTTAATTCTTCAATACTCAGCGAAAACAGCCATTGTCGGGTCTCTTCAGATAAATATGAGTCGAGTAACTCGTTCCAATCAGGGCGCAAAATGCCTTGTCGGTATTGCACAACCCATCCCTGTGCAGACTTTACCCTTTTGGTCCAAATGAAAGACATACGTGGCCACTCAGAGCGGACGCGATGCCACGTATTCCGCAGATTTTCATCAACAGTAATGGTGTCCCATTCCTGCGCCGAGCGCAGCGTTAAAAGTCTCTCTCGCTCACCGATCTGCCCCATTGTCAGCAGTCCTTCCGATGCTTCGGTTTCTGCTAGTTTATGCCAAGCTGTTATATCATCTAGCAATTTAAAACCAGGGTAATGTTCAACAAAGTGCGGCCAAAGCCGAATGATCGCGGCCTCGACAGCGCCTTCGGATTTGAATGGGTCTTTCTTGCTAGCTGTTGTTGAATACAGACACGGCAGATCGTCACCGCTATTGTTCAGCCGGCGCAACCGGTTAAATATAGTGACAGGGCTGAAAGTCGTCTCACGCAAAGTTCTGATCTTTCCATTCGTCTTATAGACATACCAATCGACCTGATAGCGATACGGAAAGGCGTATTCATCCAATTTATCTGTGTTGCGAGTCTGCTGGACAGCTGACCACGGAAAACCGAATTCTGAGCTTCTCCATCCAGTCAATGCAACGATGCCCGTTAGTCCGGCTTTTGCCACCCAAGCAATAAACTGATTTGCAGGCCCGATGCTCCCTGTTGAGCAAAACCCCAGCTCCTTGAAAAAAGTCGGCGTTGGCATTGCGCGTGACGTTAATGCGGTGTCACAGCGTGCTTTGACCGATTCAAGTGATTGCTGGAACGAAGCCCATGAAACAGGCCTCTGACATTGATTTAACAGTTGCTCGGTTTCTTTTCGGAGGCCGCGCTGGAACCAGTCCCAGATAATAACCCGCAGTCGATCGACGTTTTCGACTGACCTGGTCAATCCGAAGGTGCCGGCGATTTCCTCAAGAGTACCCTCCTGGAGGAGTTCATGTTCAAAGCGGGTTTGGAGATACACGGCTCTGAAATGAGCCATCACCGCTCTTTGTATGCGGCGAACGGAGTCTGGGTAACTATTGTCGATGTCTTTTGGCTTTTGTCCCTCCAGAATCCGGCGAATGTAATAACCCACAGTTTCTGGCTTTATATTGAGAGTTTGGGAAATCTGAGCTGTATCGAGCTGAGTTTGGTGCAAGGCGATAGCGAGGGGAGCGTGCTCTTCAAAAACGTTCAAGCAGTGCTCGACATAATAGCGACCATGGTCCAGCGTAAGCAGATTGTAACTTCCGCCCTGCATCCAGTCTTTGTAGGTGAGCTCGGCGCCAGTAAACTCAGGAATTAGCTTCTTTAATGCGCTTTGGACGGAGTTGTCGGTGATGTCGCGACCGAACCAAGGCAGCCCCACATCATCACAAGCCTCATGGAGTCTAGTGATGCTTGGAGTGCTTAGGGAACCATTGCTGCTCAGTTCTCTTGTTGGATAAACTCCATTTGCCGATAAAGAATGAGTTAATCGAAACTGCAGTATTTCTGGAAGTGTTTTCCGGGTAACAACTGAGAGATTGCTGCGAGCCATGGCCGCTACCCAGAGCAGTAAGCCCCGAAATGTCTTTAAGTAGTTTGTAATTCCCGTTCGCTCTGCGAGCCCTAGCCACAGCTGTTTTATAAGCGGTAAAGGATCGATTCCTAGTGCCTGCACCCAATCTGGATGTCGGTCGAGCACCGTCACCGCAATGTGAAATGGCACTTTATGGATTTTTTTTCGTTGATCCAAAAAAACCCACTCATCCGCTTCGTAGGTGTTGCCTTGATTGCCCGGCAACGCGGAAAGGCGCGACTGTAGTCCCCTTTCATCTGGTTGGTTCCATGATTCTCGTAGCGTATTTGGAGTCATTCTTGGGTCTCTAGCATATGGCTATACATTGCTGGTAGGTGAAGCTTAAGGTCTGAGTACTGTCTTTGAGCTTCGATCGCCGACTTCATCCGTGACAGAGTCCGCGACATCCACTCCAAATGTGGCAGCAAAGTTCGCTGGACCCAATCTGGCCGCAGGTTAAGCAGTTCCTTGTAATTTTCTTCAGCCTGAGTAATCGAATGTACAAATATTAGTGCTTGTTCGACGGTATCCGGTACGAGGATGAAGTCATCAGTGACTGAGTTGTTGGCAGGAAGATTAAATGGATGAATTTGAGCATCCGTTGATTCAGTGGCTTCGACAACTCGGCTGCGCAACTCTAAATCATTAACGGACTGGGTCAGTTTGCTGACGGATGGTTGGTAGATGACATTCTGTAGATCATGCAACACGACACGCGTAATTCGACCAGCGCGATTCACGAAATCTTTGTTGGAATCAGTTAGATAATGATGTTTTTCTGTCGCTGAGCTGTGTGAGTGATGGTTGATAAGATCGCTTTCACGGTAGCGATCCGATTGGGCATGAACCGCAGTTGTTTTAATGTGAGTTAGCGAAAAGCAGTGGCCAGGTAACGGCCGAGAGACAGAGGCCTTATAGTCGGCACGTGAGGCACCTTTATTTTGATATTGAAAACGATTTTGGGATTGGCTTCCTTGTTCGAGTGCTAATATTGCATCTAAGAAAATTGGCATAACATCAGCGCGCTTGACAGCTGAACGAATACGTTTTTGTAAATCAGGTAGCTGCCAAAGTTTAAAAATCCTACTGAGGGCGGAATTTGAAAAATTGGAATTATCGCTAAAGTCTGGCAGAACTAATGCTCTTCCAATGGCGTGCTGAAAAAGGGGGGCTGCATGTGATAAGCCGGAAATATATGCGTGTTGTGCCTTTGTCCAGCAATCGGAAGCAATCAGCATGGCCGGCTCTCTTATGGCACCTGCTCGGCCTTTGTAATAGGAACATTGCATCGCAATCAAGCGGCCCGAAGAGTTGTACTCGCACGCATAATCGGTTGTGTGGAGTTTAGGAATATCCATTGGCTGAACTGCTTCGCAAGCTACTAGCCAAGCCATAAGGAGTTCTTCAATTTTTGAGTAGGCGAGCAGATTCTCGGGCCGGAAAAAGACTGGGTGTCTCCAGAGGTTAAGTTGTTTTCCAAAAAAAATCGGTTTTTTGCAAATCGCTGACTTGCCACGTTCAGCGAGCAGTTTTTTAAGCATCGGCCATTGTTTATCGTCTATTATATCTAGGCACAGAAGCTCGGTTATGTCGTCGGTTGGTTCGCCAGTTGTGTTAAATGAAGCTATTTGTTTCAGCAAGTGGGGATTCCAATCTAACAACCACTTTCTATCGTCCGTCAAATCTACAGCCGGACTAGGCAACTGTTTCCACCGCTCTCGAATTTCAAATAAATAGATGAGTGTCGTAGCAACCGTAACTCTGAAGCTGTTAAAAAGCCGTGCCGGACTTTCAAGCGAAAGGTAGTGTCGCTCTCCTAGGACCGATCTTAGCCATGGTAGTTCGAACCAGTCTGTGAGAGTGAATGGCTGCGAATCAGGCGCCTTGGGCAACCTAGTTAATCGAAGCAGGCTGCGCAAATAATGGCATTCTTCGTCTGATAAATTATTAGTATTTAAGCCTTTCTGAGTTGCTGAGCGGATATAACGAAGTGGTGAGTGTTTTACCCCATCAACATTCATCCGATGCGCCTCAAAATCTTTTAAGCATTCGTATCGATTGTTTTCGCCCGTAACATATAAAAATTTGTTGATCCAATCAAAAAAACGTCGAGTAGCTTCGAAGTGCATTTGCTGAGATTTGGGAGCCAGCCCTGAAAACCAAGGTGTTTGAAATGAGGCCGCCAAGGCTTTAAATATGGCATTGTGAAACCAGTTTGAAGGTGCTTCTGCAACAACATCGCTTTTCGATGCTTTAGTGATCGTAATTCGATGGGGTTTGGTGTTTAGCTGCGCTGGTTTTTCCGGCAACAAGCTTTCAAACGCAATTTTGCTCTCGTCCGTTTCTATGGATTGGTCATGCTTACTCACGACTCGCCCTCTAACTCAAGCAACTGGATTCGCATCCGGATATAACGAGTCGTAGTTACTGGTGCATGCCCGCTTCTAGTGAATGCATGTCCCAATCGCTGCGCAACTACTATTAACGCGGCAGACTCAGAGCGAGTCTCTCGGCCGTCGGGACCGGCTAGTTCTTCATGGAATAATTCAGTTGCGAAAGTGTGACGCAGATCGTGGAAGCTGAGTCTTGGGTTCAGACCCGCTGCCCGGGCCCTTTTCCGAAAAACATTTGTTCCTTGTTCCTCGCCAATACCGTTGCCTAAGCCATGGGAATCAGTTCTAAGAAAAAAACTTTCATCGGTACTTTTAGTTTGATCAATAATCCATTGACGCTCAGTCAAAAAATATCGCTGCATATCGGAAAGCAGTTCGCGATCAAAATAGATCCATCGGGATTTTCCACCTTTGGTATAGTTTCCTTTTAACCAATATTTAAACCTTTCGACATGAATGGATTCTGACTCATTTAGCCGGGTAAATAATGACTTGAGTGTTGAGCCCCGCAATCCCATTAACTCTGAAGTTCGCAGGCCAACTTCAAACCCCATACGCATCAATAATTTTTCCGCTAGAGTGGGGCAATGGATTAGAAGATTTCGGCGGGACTGGCGAGAAACATACTGAATATAATGCGGTTTTGTATTTTTACTGGCCACTGCCTGCCTGCTCTTACGATCAACCCTCAACGTCATGTGTGGCACAAATTCCATGTAGTGACAAAAATTATAAAATGCGGTGAGTGCAGCGCAGTGTGATCCGAGGGATGCAGGTGCATCCAATCGGCTTGTTAATACATTATTAAGATAATGATTCACAAATCGCTCGCTGCAAGATGTGGAGGAGTGCATGTCAGGCGTGTTGTGTTCAAGATGACAATCTTCTAAGTAGCCGAGGAACTGCGCTAGGTTATAAACATAGTTACGGATCGTTTTGGGTCCAATCTCTCTTTCAATCAGTTCGAGCGTTTGTCCTCTCTGCATAGATCCATTCGAAAATGTCCGGATCTCAAACACTGTGTTAAATCGTGCTAAGAAGGTTGTGAACAGGAGTGGAATCAGGGGCGGTTTCCACCTTTTGTTACAAACGATCCACAGCGGGTTTAAGGGGACTCCTCGGTATTCGTAATTTTCTAGCTTTCTCACTATTGTGCGCATTCAAAATTCCATAAACTTTGTATGTCCGTATAATGACATATACCAGGAAAAAAGAAACGTTTTTCTTATACTGTTATGTGATACCGGAAACATTACGTCTGTCCAATCCTCGAAGGTGGCCACGCGAAACAAGGTGAGCATGGAAATCGCAACGTCGCCCCAGAGTAGTTCGTCCACCTGTGCAAAAAACAGGGAGCCGATGGCGGCATAGATGT
>Ga0307487_1003069_pt1 | contig 10130 bp, 4 predicted proteins | sample CBIW12metaG_FD_203665 | JGI IMG/M metagenome (GOLD analysis project Ga0307487, IMG submission 203665) | Sea-ice brine microbial communities from Beaufort Sea near Barrow, Alaska, United States - CBIW 1.2 | ecosystem: Environmental > Aquatic > Marine > Coastal | place: USA: Alaska | collected... | reverse complement strand
ATTTTTGCTCCATCTCCCGTGTAATCGCAAATATACTTACCGTTTTGACAGTCTATGGCCAAATCTTTCTGGATAAACTCCAAAACTTTTTCCTTATAATTTTCAGGGTATAGAACATGAACATTGGCGCCTGCATCAAGTGTGAAACAAACGGGTACACCAGTATTTTTTCTGTAAGCCCATATTTTATTGATGATACGGAGGGTGTTTTCTTTCATCAAAATAAAATACGGTCTGCTCATCATCATCATAGCGTGCAGTGTAAGCGCTTCTTGCTCCACTAGCGCCATAAAAGCATCAAGATCGCCCGTTTTTAAAATCTCCAAAAGTTGATTTATATGGGTATTGGCCTGCTTAAAACGGGTTTCCGCGTAAGGGTGATCGTTCATCAGGTTATGGCCCACGGTGCTGCTCACTTCCTTTTTACCGGTATCCACCAGTAAAATAGTATCCTGAAAGTTGGAAAAAATGGGGGCGACCGCACCAGTATAGAGCGTGCCATAATACGCGCTGCTACCGGACAGAGCCTCATTTTCACCCCAGGAAACGATCGGTCCGACAAGGCTTCTACAGGCACTCCCAGATCCCAAACGTGCGATAAAAGATGCTTTTTTCAGGAAGTCTTCCTGCGGCCTTCCGCTCAGCATATCCTGCTCCATTTTCAGCAGGCAAAGCGCCAGTGCGCTCATACCACTCGCAGAAGAAGCGATCCCAGAACTGTGCGGAAAACTGTTACTGGTATGAACAACGAATTTATAATCGCGGACAAATGGCAAATAGGGCTCAATTCTAGCCATAAATTGGGCGATTTTGGGCTCAAAAGTCGGTTTTCGCTCCTTATCCAAAAAGACCTTAAAATGAAAAGAACCTTCGTTCCCTGTGGTTTTTGGTTTAGGTTCAATTGGAACATAGTATAAAGCGGTTTTCGTTTTACAATTGTTCAGCGTGAAACTCAGCGATGTATTTTTGGGCAGTTGTTCACCGTATTTTCCCCAGTATTTGATCAGGGCAATATTGCTGGGCGATTCATAGCTCACTTCACCTGCACTTAAAGGGATGTAGGGCTTTTTCGGTATAAATTCTTCTATGATCATAATGCAAATATAGAACCTTCGCTTGGCGAAGCTGTCTTATATTTGAGCAGGTTGCCCGTAAAATTGGAAAAATAGTTTATTTTTAAGACGAAACTTACAAGAAATATGAACAAAAAAAGATTTATACGTATCGCAATCTGTGTGGGTATCTGTTTATTTGTGGGTTTTATTGCTGCTGTAGCGACCCAAAGCAGTGTTCATGACTGGTATTTAAATCTGAATAAACCCATTTTTAACCCACCCAACTGGCTTTTTGCTCCTGTTTGGACGGTTTTATATATACTCATGGGCGTAGCGGCCGGCATGGTCTGGAACAAAGGTTTTTATCACAAATGGGTGAAAACAGCCTTATATCACTTCGGTATTCAGCTTATACTTAATGCGTTTTGGTCTGTGATTTTCTTTGGTCTAAAACTTCCCTTCCTCGCGCTATTTGTAATAATTGTGCTGTTTATTCTATTACTGCCCACCTACAAATGGTTTAAGGTCGTAGACAAAAATGCCGCTTATCTGCTCCTGCCCTATCTCATCTGGGTTGCATTTGCGGCTGCCCTCAATTTTGAGATCTGGAGATTGAATTAAAATGTTTCGATCGCTCTATAACATACTGTGTTTATGGCAAGAGGTCACTTCGAGTTTTTTTTAAAGAGTGGACTGAAAAAAGTATCGAGAAGTCCTCTCCGAAAAACGAGGAACATCTGCTCCAACTACCCTTTCTCGATACATCCCGATGAAGGGATCGGGACACTATCATTGACGTAATTATGTAACTATCTGTTTATCATGTTATTAAAATTCATAGTCTTTAGCTTTTTTTTCTATTCATATAAGAGAAGTGCATCATTTTGACATTTTTGAAGTGATAGGTTTCCCCTGTCAGGTCGAGTGCGCGACGGGAGGAGCGTGTATCGAGACCAGTTGTAAAATGCAATTCTGGTATGGCCGAAAAAAGGTGTATCGGGACCTTTAGTGAAAACCAGAAAATTTGAAATTAGAACCCCTTCTCGATACATCCCGATGAAGGGATCGGGACACTCGAAGTGACAAGGAATCATCGATTTCAATTCCACTAGAAAGACATCATCTTTCACATCAATATCTCTTTTTTTTAAAATTTTAAATGAGGTCTCGAGGTGACATAAGACATTCATATTACACAGAAAAACCTACCCTGTTGTAAACTACAGTCTATCCTTCCAACTCATCAGATGCTGCAATAGCTTCAGCAACAATAAAACCACCTGTCCAGGCATTTTGAAAGTTAAAACCGCCGGTAATGGCGTCTATGTTGAGAATTTCACCAGCAAAATACAAACTGGGATGTATTTTGCTCTCAAAGGTCTTAAAATCCACTTCTTTTAAATCAATTCCGCCAGCGGTAACAAATTCTTCTTTGAAAGTACTTTTCCCCGAAATCGAAAAAATACCGTGTGTCAATTCTTGGAGGAGATCAATCATTTCCTGACGGGTAAGATCTGCCCAGCGCCTGTTTTCATCTGCAATGGCAGCTGTCACCAGATTTTGCCAAAGCCGTTTGGGAATGTCAAAAGGCGAGGTACTGCCCACTTGCTGACGTGCAAGCTTTACCTTAAAGGATTCAATGGTATTTAGCGCGCTGTCATGATTATGTTCGGGAAGCCAGTTGATCGCAATTTTAAATTGATAATCGACTTGCTCCAGTTCATGTGCTCCCCACGCCGAGAGTTTCAAAATCGCGGGACCGCTAAAACCCCAGTGCGTGATGAGCAATGGCGCTGGCATACCGCCACGATCTACACGCTGCGAGCGCTCATTTTTAAAAACATTTTCAGTTGCATCAAGCAATTGCACTTCTACGACCGTGGCCAGACCGGGCAAATCTGCAATGCGGTTATCCTTACAGTTAAAAGTAAACAAAGAAGGGACCGGCGGAACATATGAATGTCCCAAAGCCGAAAGTAATTTCCATATTTTCGGGTTGCTGCCCGTGGCCAAAATCACCTTTTTTGCCGTAAAATCGCCCGAAGAAGTACTTAAATCCCAATGGGTATTATTTTTTGTGATGTTTTTAAGCGAATGTTTTATAAGGATCTCAATACCATAATTGTGGGCTGCCGTTTCCAAACAATTGATGACCGTTTCAGAGCGATCACTAGTGGGAAAAACGCGCCCGTCATCTTCAATCTTAAGGGGAACGCCACGATTTTCAAACCAAGCCATGGTATCACCGGTCATAAACCGGTTAAAAGGGCCCAAAAGTTCTTTTTCGCCCCGCGGGTAATTTGTGGAAAGTGATCGCGGCAAAAATTCGGCATGAGTCACGTTGCAGCGCCCACCACCAGATATACGCACCTTTTCCAGACAGGTAGCCCCGCGTTCCAAAATTGCGATATGCAGCCCTGGCTTTCGCTCTGCGATATTTATGGCCGCAAAAAAGCCCGCTGCCCCACCACCTACTACAACTACATCATAATTCATGGTTCAAAGATATGGCTTTCCATAAAAAGTGGATACCCGCGGTCCTAAAGGAATTTCTAACAGATAACCGCAACCAGTAAATTGTAGATGTTTTATGCCTATCAGTTATATAGTGAAGGGATTGGAATAGGATTAAAAAGTAGTCTATTTTATTAAAAATAGCGCGGTGCAAATTCCAATGTGGAAATTAGGTTTTTTAGTAAAACGTTTTATCAAAAACTTAATATATTATATATCTATTGAAAATTCAACGATAATTCGACACAATACTTACGATAAACGTAAAAAATACGCTTCTAATTACCGCAATCGTTTCCGTAACTTTATCGTTAGAGTATATTAATTTTTTATATATTTATCCCGTTGTAGCAACCATCTACGACCTTTAAACAGTCAATAATAAACAAACCTTTATGAAGCAATTAATACTCCGCTGTATATTTCTATTTTCCGCGATCGCCTGGGCAGGTGCTTTACAAGCCCAAACGGTGACCGGTACGGTAACAGAACCTAATGGCCCCCTTCCTGGCGCCAACGTTCTGGTAAAAGGAACTACAAATGGGACCACAACTGATTTTGACGGGAACTATACCATAAATGATGTACCCGAGGATGCAACCCTCGTTTTTAGCTATGTGGGATTTGCACAACAGGAAACAGCTGTAAATGGCCGTTCTACCATAGACGTGCAAATGTCTGAAGATTCTAACGCACTTGACGAAGTGGTGGTCATAGGCTATGGCCAGACTACTGTTAAAGATGCAACCGGAGCCGTATCTTCGGTTACCTCGGAAGATTTTAACAAAGGGGTCATTTCCTCGCCCGAACAGTTGATACAGGGTAAGACCTCTGGTGTACAGATTGCGCAGAACAGCGGCGAACCTGGTGCTGGAGTATCTATAAGGATACGGGGTACCTCTTCTGTTCGTTCTAATAACAACCCGCTGTTTGTGGTCGATGGCGTTCCATTACCTTCAGGCGATACGTCGGCGGACACAGGTAATCTTGGGATAGGATCAAGTTCAGCACGTAATCCATTGAGCTTTTTAAACCCAAGCGATATCGAAAACATTAGTATTTTAAAAGATGCTTCGGCTACTGCAATATATGGCTCACGGGGTGCAAACGGTGTTGTGATCGTTACAACAAAAAGTGGCCGGGGAGGTAGTCAGAACGGAACTTTTGAATTTTCTTCAGAAATAAGCTATTCGCAACCTGCCGAAGAGTTTGACCTCCTTAACCGGGCCGAGTTCCTTTCTGCCGTTCAGACTTTTGGTGGTTCTGCACAGGATTTGGGCAATGATACCGACTGGCAGTCTTATGTGACCCGAAATGTGGCTTCGAATAATAATAACTTAGCGTATAGTCAAAATTATGGTTCGGGAAATGTTAGGGCTACCTTTAATTATGCAGATCAAGTGGGCGTTATTAAAGAGTCTTCACAGGAGCGCATAACCGGGCGTCTAAACGCATCCCAACGCCTTTTTTCAGATAAATTAAGATTGACCTTGCAAAGTACATTATCCCGCGTAAATGACGAAGCCCCGCCATTGAGCGCAACTGCCGGATCGACTGGGGATGTTCTAGGAGCAGCTTATACTGCCAATCCAACATGGCCAGCGGATACCAATTTCAACCCTGGGGATAGGGTTAACCCAATTAACTTGCTTGACAATTGGGAAAGCGAAGTACATACCGACCGCTTCCTCCTTAATTTCTCTGCTGAATATGATATTTTCGAAAGCCTCACGGCGAAAGGAACCGTAGGTTACGATAAATCCAATTCTACAAGTGAAGCAGGTATTGCCTCAAGTTCTTTTAATGTGGGAGCTGGCGATACCGGGCTCGGTTTTCGTGGCAACTTAGAGAAAACCAACCGCTTGTTTGAATTCACCTTAAATTATAATAAAGATTTTGACGGTTCTGTAATCGATGCACTTGCTGGATATTCCTTTCAGGATTTTCGCAGCCAAGGTGACAATACCAGTGGCCGTGGTTTTAGCTCGACGAACCTCAATGAAATGGCCAATGATTTAAAGAATTCTAAAAATATTTTAGAATCTTTGGTTACTGGTTCCTATCAATCATACGGCTTTTCGCCAAAAACGACTGGTATATTTATAACGCGTTTGTTTCCAGATCCAACTGTAGACAATATTGACGGTGTGAGTACACCTGTTCAGGCAGTTTTTACCGATACCTATGACAATACAGACGAATTGCAATCTTTTTTTGGAAGGATTAATTACACTATAGCAGATAAATATCTATTTACAGCAACCGTACGGGCGGATGGTTCTTCAAAATTTGGCCCCAATAATAAGTATGGCTATTTTCCATCAGGTGCCTTTGCATGGAAAATAAATGAAGAAGATTTTATAGGTGATCAAGTCTCCACCTTAAAACTACGTGTGAATTATGGTATTACCGGTAACCAAGATGGTTTGGGCTACGGTCAATATTTAAGGCAGGAGCGTTATTCAGGTGTTGGAATATCCAATGACCTTACCATAAATGAGCCTGGAATTACCTCCATTGCTTTTGTCAATCCTAACCTCAAATGGGAGGAAACTACACAATATGGAGCAGGTGTCGATTTTGGCTTTAATAATGACAGATTTAATGGTAGCGTAGATGTTTACCGTAAAGAAACTAGGGATCTGCTTTTAAGCATTCCTTCTGCACAACCGGCCGCGCAGCCCTTTGTATTTCAAAACCTGCCTGCAAAAGTGCTTAACGAAGGGATAGAACTTTCATTGAATTATGATATTCTTCAAGACGAAGATTTCGGCTGGAATGTAGGTTTTAATGTGGCCTATAATAAAAACGAAATTCAGGATTTTGATGGTCAGATCAAAGCAGGCACGATACGTGGATCTGGTCTCACAAATGCATTTTCCCAACAATTAGAATCTGGTCAGCCACTTTATTCTTTTTATCTAAGAGTCTTTGAAGGTTTTGATGCTAGTGGGAACCCAATATTTGAAGGTGGTATTGATAACCAACAGTTTGTTGGCAAAAGCGCACTACCTGATGTAACGGGAGGTTTTTCTACTTCTGCAAACTATAAAAACTGGGATGCTGCAATTTATTTTAATGGGCAGTTTGGAAATTACATATATAACAATACGGCCAACGCTTTTTTCACAGCAGGTCAATTAGGCAGCGGTAATAACGTGACCCAAGATGTTGTCGGCCTTGCAGGTATAGAAAGTAAGCAGGCAGAAGCCTCTGTTTCCACCCGCTTCTTGGAAAAAGGTGATTTTGTAAGGTTGCAAACGGCTTCTGTGGGATATAATGTTCCCTTATCTGGAGAAGGGGTTTTTAAATCTATGAGGTTTTCCCTTACTGGTCAAAACCTTTTTGTGATCACCAAATATAGTGGCTTAGACCCTGAAGTAAGCACAGTACCCGCTACAGGGGACCTTTTAAATGGTATTCCCATTGCAGGAGTTGATTATAGCTCGTTCCCAAGACCAAGGATTTATTCCTTCGGATTTAATGTTTCTTTTTAAAAAATACTACCATGAAAATAAATTTTATATATAAACCCATCCTCATTTCTACGCTTCTAATGACAGCAATGTCATCTTGTACAGATTTGGAGATAGATGAGACTGATTCCATTATTACACGGGATGTAAATACAGGTGAGTTCATCCCGCTTACAGACCCTGCATCTGCCCTTAATGATCTTTATAACAAGGCAGGGGGAGATTTTAATACCCAAGAAGATATGTTTGCCCTTTCTGAGGTAACAACTGATGAATTACTGGTTCCCACGCGCGGTACGGACTGGGGGGACAATGGTGTTTTTAGGCAATTGCATACCCATACGTGGAGATCTGATCACCAATTTATTTTAAACTCTTGGAATAAGCTCAACGGAAGTGTTTTCCGTGCCACTGAAATTATTGAGAGTAATCCAGAGGCGTCTGTTGCGGCTGAGGCAAAATTTCTCCGTGCCTACAATATGTTTTTCGTGATGGACTTTTTTGGGGTAGTACCTTTCCGAGGCGTAAATGAGGGACCAGATGTTGACCCAATGGTCATGACCAGAACAGAAGCCTATGCTTTTATAGAAAAAGATCTGAACGAAGCGCTGACTGGATTAAAGTCGGTTTCACCGGGAACAGACAATACTAACAAAGGAACAAAAGAATCTGCCGAATTTTTACTTGCTAAAATGTATCTTAACGCCAATATTTACAAGGGAACTGATACTTTTGACAACGGAGACATGCAAAAAGTGATCGACAATGTGGATGCGATTGCTGCAAAAGGTTTTGCAATTCAAGAAGGCTATTTTCAAATCTTTGAGCCTACCGACGATACGGAGACCATTTTATGGTTAAAGAGCGATATTGGACCCAGAATCTGGAACACACTCCATTATAGTCAAAATGCGCCAGATAACACAGGTGGTGGTTGGAATGGTTTTGCAACACTTGCAGAGTTTTACGACTCTTTCGAAGGCGATCCCAACACCAATTTTGTGGGTGATGGCCAAGAAGAGCGTCGAGGTTTTGTACCTGATGCAAACACTGCCAATTCTGAAAATGTGGGTATAGGCTACGGATTTTTGATCAATCAGCAATATGAAAGCGATGGTACTATGCTTAAAGATAGGCAAGGAAATCCTTTAATATTAACTAAAGTAATCCCTAATTTGGTAGGGAATGGCGAGACAGAAGGTATTCGACTTATTAAATACCACCCTTATGATCCAACCGACACCGAGGACACAAACACTCCATTATTCAATTCCTACAGGCAGAATGAGATTTTTTTCAGATATGCCGATGCCCACTTGATGAAAGCTGAAGCTATAATGCGCATGGGCGGGAATGCGACTGCTATGGTCAATGAATTAAGATCGCATAGAGCCGACACTCCACCACTTCCCACCGTAGGAGAGGAAGAGTTACTGGCAGAGCGAGGTCGTGAGCTTTACGATGAATTGTGGAGAAGAAATGATCTTATACGATTTGGTCAGTTTACCGCTCCGTGGGCTCTAAAAGAAGTTACAGGTGACCCAACGAAAAACCTGTTCCCAATTCCTGAAACAGCTTTGCTTTCTAACCCGAATTTGGTTCAGAATCCTGGTTATTAAAAAAGCTTGCTAACAAGCCGCTTAAAAAGTGCTATTTTCGTGAGTATGAGTTAAATTTTTGAGTTTCAAAACCTATTGCTTTTGGTTTTAATTCAAAATACGAACACGCGGATAAAAGGACTTTTTAAGCGGCTTTTTCTATTTATACTTTTCCATAACTGTGGAATTAGAGTTTAGGGAATACGTATTGTAATTTAGTATGTAATAGATCCTTTTTTAACTTGAAATAAATACTATTAACCAAAATCGACGTTTTATTGTCATAAATCAGCCTTAATGCCCGCAGTTTCAGAACATTTAAACAGCCTTCGCTATTGTTTTTTCTTTCTTGTATTTGTTGCTTTTTCCTGTAAAAATGAGCAACCTGCTCCAGTAGCAGATGTGAAAAAGCCCCAGGGACCTGTATTGTTCTCTCTGTTATCCCCAGAGAAAACAGGTCTTGATTTTATCAATACAGTAGTGAATCAAAAGGATTTCAACATTTTCAAGTATCGTAATTTTTATAATGGCGGTGGTGTGGCCATTGGTGATATTAATAAAGACGGGCTACCTGATATTTACCTCACAGCCAATATGGAGGAAAACAAATTGTTTCTCAATAAAGGCAATTTTAAGTTTGAGGACATTACCAAAAAAGCTGGCGTAGCCGGTAATAAACCTTGGTCTACTGGTGTAAATATGGTAGATATCAATCAGGACGGTTTGCTGGATATCTATGTGAGCAACGCTGGTAATATGGAGGGTAACAACCATGATAATGATCTCTACATCAATAATGGCGATCTTACCTTTACTGAAAAATCAGCCGAGTATAATCTTGCAAAGAGCGGTTTTAGCACACATGCGGCGTTTTTTGATTATGATAAAGATGGAGACCTGGACGCTTATATATTGAATAACAGCAACATTCCCGTTAGCAGTCTTGGCTACGCAGAACAACGCAATGTCCGAGCGCAGGATTGGGAAGGTGTCCCTAAAATATTTAGGGGCGTGGGCGACATGCTCTTGCGAAATGACAATGGGAAGTTTGTTGATGTTAGCGAAGAAGCAAATATTTATGGAAGCCTTATTGGATTCGGGCTTGGCGTGGTCACATCCGACTTTAATAATGATGGATTTCCAGACATTTACGTATCCAATGATTTTTATGAGCGTGATTATCTTTATATCAATAATCAGGACGGCACGTTTACAGAAGATATCGAAAACTGGACCTCTCACCTCTCGCTATCGGCCATGGGTATAGACGTGGCAGATATTAACAACGATGGCAATGCTGATATTTATATAACAGAAATGCTCCCCGATGACAATACGCGGGTAAAATCCGTGATAGAATTTGAGAGTTATAACGTTTTTAAGCTGAAACAAAAAAAGGATTTCTACCAGCAATATATTCAAAATACCTTGCAGCTCAATAATGGTAACGGGTCCTTTTCAGAAATTGCCAATTACAGCGGCGTGGA
>Ga0307487_1003067_pt1 | contig 10135 bp, 8 predicted proteins | sample CBIW12metaG_FD_203665 | JGI IMG/M metagenome (GOLD analysis project Ga0307487, IMG submission 203665) | Sea-ice brine microbial communities from Beaufort Sea near Barrow, Alaska, United States - CBIW 1.2 | ecosystem: Environmental > Aquatic > Marine > Coastal | place: USA: Alaska | collected... | reverse complement strand
GTTGCGAAGATCAATTTACGCCCGCGCAAACGCCTGGGCTGGAAGACACCGTACGAAGTGTATGCAGGGGTGAGCGTTGCACTTATGAGTTGAATTCAGGCCATGAATGCTCAAATGAAACTTGGAAGTGCCGCCGTAGGCGCTTTGATGGGGTGTGCCTGTGTGCCAGCGCATGCTGACTTTCTAACAGACAGCAAGGCCGATATCGCGGCCAGAAATCTCTACTTTGATAACGATTGGCGCAGTGGAACCACGAGGCCGTCCCAAAATCGCGAATGGGGTCAAGGATTCATCCTGCGCTATGCGTCAGGATTTACCGAGGGGGCACTGGGATTCGGGTTGGATGCCAACCTTATGCTGGGTGTAGCTCTGGACAGCGGAAAAGGTCGGCACTATGGCAGCTCAATGTTTCCAGGTGACGGTGACCGGGCCGCCGACTATTGGACAAGATTCGAGCCGACGATGAAGGTGCGGCTACAGAAAACAGAAATACGCTACGGCGCGCTCACCCCAAAGCTTCCGGTATTGACGATCACCGATGGAAGACTCCTACCGCAGTCGTTTGAAGGGTTGCAGGTAACCTCAAAAGATCTGGATAACGCGACTATTACCGGAGGACAGCTAGAGTCGGCAACCGCAAGGGGATCCAGCGACTCCACTGGGTTATCCGTGGCCGGAGCGAGTCAGGACACGAATAAATTCTTTTTTGGGGGAATCGATTATCGGATTGGGAAAGGCCTGACGGCGCAATATTATTTCGGACATCTTGAGGATTTTTATACACAGCATTTTCTGGGATTGTTGCACCGGCTGCCAATGGGAGAGACGGGCTCGCTGACCTCGGACCTGCGGTATTTCGATACCCGCTCCGATGGCAAGAACAGTTCGTCCGCAGGTCGAGCCGAGGGCTATGGAACGAGCGGTTACACGAGCAGCAACAATGGCGAGATAAATAACAAGACATGGAGTGCAACCTTCACTTACGCCTTGGGCGGTCATTCATTCCTATTGGGCTATCAGAGCGTTTCTGATGACAGCAACTTCGTTCAGCCTAACCAAGGAGGATTAGCGAACAAGGGGAGCGGCGGAGCGGGGGTTTATCTTTATACCGACCGGTTGATCCAAAATTTTATTCGAGCGGGCGAGGATACTAGCTACGCACAATATGGCTATGACTTTGCAGCGCTGGGTATTCCTGGGCTCAAGGCAGCATTGATGTACCTAGATGGACGAGGTATCAAGACGACCGCTGGTGCTGATCAGGCAGAGTGGGAGCGAGACCTGTCAATTGACTACACCGTTCAGTCGGGATCGCTGAAGGGGGTGGGTTTCGGATGGCGAAACGGCCGGTCGCATAGTGAAGCCTCCCGCGATGCTGACCAGAATAGGTTGATAGTCAGCTATACCTTGCCGTTGTTCTAGAGCCAATCCGGCCAGGGATCAGATTTTATCCCACGCCGAGTCATAGCCCTGGTCACATGAGCATCGCCATCGAATCAGGCAATGAAGTCGCATTGTTCTGTGGAGATGTTATGCACAGTCCGCTGCAAGTGACATGTTCCGGATGGAATTCGATGTTCTGCGGAGCGCAGTCGGCTGCCTGTGAATCGCGAAAAAGGTTACTGCAACTCGCTTGTTCTGATCGTACAACCGTGTTCACAAGCCATTTCACCGAATCCTCCGTGGGTCGCGTGACGGGTGCTGCCGGTAAATACGCTTGGGAGTTTATTTAACCGGAAAAACGGGAGATGAACATGCAAGCCATTACGTGAGCAATAGCTATTCTGCCTGAGCCGAATGGCAGCAGATGTGTCTTTACGACATAACTTTTCATACGGTGTATGAGGAAAACCTAATGAACGTACTACGCAATTTTTTAGTTCCAGCGTTAGCAGCGCTACTCCTTGCGATCGGCTCGGCAAGCGCTGATGTTTTGAAACAGGCGCCTGGCTATTACCGAATTCCTCTTGGGGGGGTCACAGTCACGGTTTTGTCTGACGGAACCGCACCCAGGGATCTCGCTTCGATCATGAGCAAACCTGATGTGGTACGCGCCGCATACGCTCAAGCTCACGAAGCACTCCCGGTCGAGCTTTCCATCAATTGCTTTTTGATCGATACGGGTAAGAAACGCATCCTGGTGGATACCGGGGCCGGTGAATTGTTTGGTCCCAGCTCAGGAAAGATCGTCGCCAATCTTCACGCGGCTGGATACAACCCGGAAGACATCGACACGATCCTGCTTACCCATATTCATGCGGACCACTCGGGTGGTTTAACCGTAGCGGGTAAGCGTGTGTTCCCAAAAGTAGCCGTCTATGTTGACAAGGCGGACCCTGCGCTGTGGCTGAGTCAGGCCGAGGAGGCAACAGTACCCGCCGCCCGCAAAACCACCTTCGAGCAGTCGCGTAAAACGGTTGGCCCCTATGTCGACTCAGGTCAGTTGAAAACATTTACCGCGCCGACGACACTGTTTCCTGGGGTGAGCGCTTTTCCATTACACGGTCACACACCTGGCCACACGGGCTACATGATCGAAAGCAAGGGGCAGAAACTGTTGCTTTGGGGTGACACCGTTCACTCGACCGAGGTTCAACTCGACCATCCCGAAATCACGATACAATACGACGTGAACGCTACGGATGCTGTCAGTTCGCGGCGTAAAGCTTTAGATCAAGCAGCCAAAGAAGGCTACCTGGTCGGGGGAGCCCACATATCCTTCCCGGGTTTGGGCCATGTCGAACATCGGGCTCCGATCTACATTTGGCATCCGATGCCCTATTCGGCAGGAAATTAAACGCCGGCTGTTCACGTTGAAAGGGGAGCGGATGGCGAACATAGTCTCCCTTAAATCGCGCTGAAAGCGATGCTAGTCCACCTGTTCAGGCGACGCTGGCGCTTTAAATAGGCCTCGCTATTGGGAATATAGCGCACCGTCAAGCAGAATTTGGCCTGACGGCCAGTCCAGCGGACGTGGAATCCACCTTCGGCGGGGTCCCCGCAATTCAACCTGACCGCGCTTGGTTCAACATCAAATTCCCGATAATCGAACGGCCATGCCTTCGGTGTTTGTTTCGCTTCTTCCCGCTTTCGCCGGCAGACAGATTCGGAAGCTTGGCCGTCTGGGGACGTCCATGTATGTGTGGGGCGGCAGCCTATGGAAACCGCTGAGCCGCTAATTGAGCCGCTAATTGAGCCATTTGAACAGCGCTATGCCCAATCGCCTGCCGGGTCGCTCCGTTTGCAAAGATAAAGTTTTGCGGCGCTGACTGACCTTGCCCTTGAAAAACGTATCCCTTGCCAGGTGTCTTTTTAGCCGCAAGGATACGATATGACTAAGCCTAAAACAGACCGCGTTAAGTACACCCTAGCGTTCAAGCAGGAGGCCGTGCGCCTAGTCGAAACCGGCCTGACTCGGGCTGCAGCAGCCCGTTCTCTGGGCATGTCCGATCAGACCCTGTTCAACTGGGTAAAAGCCCATCGGCAAGACAAATTCACGGGGTCGACAGCAAGCCAGTCAGTGCCGAGCAGATGGAAATAAGCCGTCTGCGTGCCGAGCTGGCACGGGTCAAGATGGAGCGCGATATCCTGGGAAAAGCGACGGCGTACTTTGCAAAAGCATCCAGCTGAGGTACGCCTTTATCTTGGCCCATCGACACCGTTGGCCCATCGGCGTGCAGTGCCGAGTGCTGAGCGTCAGCGTGACGGGCTTCCATGCACATCAAGCTCGCCGGGCCAGCGACCTGCCTCGCCGCTTTCTCAGCGATACGGCGTTGCGGGTTCATATCTGAGCAGCTCATGCCCGTAGCCGTGGTAGCTATGGCTGGCCTCGCATATGGCAAGGATTATTGGCTGATGGGGTTCGCGTGGGCAAAGGTCGTGTGCAGAAGTTGATGCAGCTTCACGGGATTTTCGGTAAGGGGAAACGGCGATTCAAAGTAACGACTGACAGCGCTCATGACCTGCCGATATCAAGCAACCTGCTCGACCGCCAGTTCGCTGTGTCGGCGCCTGACAAGGTTTGGGTCGGGAATATCACTTACATCCCAACCGATGAAGGCTGGCTGTTCCTGGCGGTCGTTATAGACCTGTTCCCCTATTAGCCGACGCCGTGAGACGAGCAGAAGGCGTACCGATGGAATGTGCGCTCAGCGTCGGGCAGGACATGATTCGCCCGCTCGCTGGGTACTCTTTATTTGCTGTTCTGCGGCTGTCGCTTGTTTACGGCCGGTCTGGAGAATGTAGACGCCGCCGAGAATGGCCGCTACGGCCAGCAGGTCGGCCATTTGCAGCGGTTCATCGACGAGGAAGAAGCCGATGAGCAGGGCAATTACCGGTGGGATATAGGTGGTGGACGAGGCGGCTACCGCGCCGAGTCGCTGCACGATGAAGTAGTAAAGAATGTAGGCCAGTCCCGTGCCCAGCAGTCCGAGGCCCAGCGAGATACCGACCAGCGCCCGCGTATCTTCGGTGATGCGGCCAATGCCCTGCAGGTCGGTCAGCAGCGTGAGGATGATCAGCGCCAAACCAATTTGGTAGGTGCACAGGGCGACGGGGGAGATGTTCAGCGGCGACAAAAAACGCTTGGCGTAAACGAACGAGCAGCCGACGCTCAGCGAGCCCAACAGCATATACAGCACGCCTTCCAGGTTGATGCCCGCGGCGGCGGTTTGCCACGGCCGGGCAATCAGCACGACGCCGAGAAAACCGCAGAACACGCCTAGAGCGATGCGCGCGTTGACGGGTTCCTGGCGCAGAAAGAGCCAGGCTGTGAGGAAGGTAAACAGCGGAATAGCGCCGCTCAACATCCCCGCCACGCTGGACAGCAGCAGTCCGGCGCCTTGGGCTAAGGCGTAGTAATAGAAAACGGTCGCGAGCAGCGCCATTACCAGAAAGTGGTGAGCGTGACGCAGATGCGCCCAGCTCAGCGAGCGGCTCGCCAAGGCCCATAACAGAATGGGCACAAAGCCGAACAGCACTCGCAGCAGGACGATTTGCGCCGGGCTGATCAAGGCGGCGGCCCATTTCATAAAGATGAAGTTGGTGCCCCAGATAAGCCCCAATAGGGCGAAGGCGATATAGCCGGTGTTTTTCATGGCAATCCCGTGGTGCGGTAAACGATCGCCAATTGTCGGCACGGTCGTGGCCATGCTACAAACTATTATGTGTCCCCTTATTGATAGAAAAACTACTCCATGACTTCTTTGCCGCCTTTGAAAGCGCTGCATTACTTCGATGCTGCAATGCGTTCGTGCAGTTTTTCTCTCGCTGCTCACGAGTTGAACGTCACCCCGGGAGCCGTCGGGCAGCAGGTGCGCAAGCTCGAAGAGTGGCTGGGCGTGAGCCTGTTTACTCGGCAGATTCGTCAGGTGCAGCCCACCCCGGAGGGTTTGGCCTATTGGTCGCGCATCCAGCCGGCGCTGGCGCAGATCATCGGTGCCAGCCGGGTGTTGCGTGCTGGGCGCAGTGCCGGGGTGTGGGTGACGATGCCGCCGAGCCTGGCCGCCAAGTGGTTTGCCCGGCGCATGTCCGGGTTTGTGGCGACTCATCCCGAGGTGGCGCTGCACCTGAGTTCATCGTCGGCGTTGGTCGATTTTGACAACGAGGCGGTGGATCTGGCGATTCGCTATTTCGACGGTACTCCCGGGCCGCTCGACGCTCAGCTGCTGTATACCGATGACGCGCGGGTTTACTGCAGCCCCGGTTATGCCCAGCGCCTGGCGTTGCACCGCGCGGATGATGTGTGCCGTGCGACGTTGCTGCACAACAACCGGCACCCGCACTGGAATACCTGGCTGACACGCTTCAGCAACCTGCCGCCAGAGGCGATTGCGGGCATCGGCGCGATCCATTTCGACCAATCGCTGATGTCAATCGAGGCTGCCAAGCGCGAGCAAGGTCTGGTGCTGACCAGCGCCTTGCTGACGGAAGATGAAGTTGCCAATGGCAGCCTGATCGAACCGTTTGCCGAGCGCCTGCCGCTGAACAAGGGTTACTACGTTGTGCATCCCCGTACTGCAACGCTGCGCCCGGCCGTCGCGGTGCTCAAGCAATGGCTGATTAATGAAGCTACGCGTTAGCCGTGTTACAGAGGCGTTGCGGCATCTGTGTCAGTGCATTCAAGAGCCGATTCAGTCGTTGGCAGCCGATCTGCACCCCAGCTGCGTTCGATATAGCCCATTACTTCATCCAGCTCTTCGCGGGTCACTGTGGTGGGTTCACCGTGCTCGAGAGGGTCGAAGTGGAAGATATACAGCCTGGATAAAAACTGCTCGAAGGGCAGGGAGGCCTCGCCGAAGCGTTCGCTATGTCCGGACGTGCTTACGGTAATGCCATCCCCCCAGTTCTGGCCGCTGTCGTTGTTGGGATTGAAGAAGTACACCCGCATGACTTCCTTCGGGTCCAGGGTCACGCGCAGGATGGTGATGGCGTGCCAGCCGATAAAGCGGGCCGCGCTGTCGGTCACGGCAATCCCTGCGGGTTGGGGATGGATCAGCGGTTGATTGCCGTTGTGGTAGGGGTGATACGCCGAATAGAAGTGGCGCAGAAAACCTTCCAGATCCACCAGCTTGCCGGTGGGCACATCGACGCTCAGATGAAAGCCGCGGCCAGACCACCAGCCGTGAAATTCTGGATTGACCCAGCGATGCGGGTCGCCTTCACGGCCGATACAGCGGCGGCCCATTTCGGCGTAAATGCGATCCAGATGCGGCACCACCAGCAAAGAGACCGCGTCAAGATCGATTGGCAGGCTGGTGGCCACGCCGGACAGGCTTTCTTGGGAAGAAATCGGCTGCCCTTCAAAGTGCATGATGATTTCATCGTCGCGCGCGGCCCAAGTAATCATTTGCAGCAGGTAATCGGGGTCGTTGTAGGCCCACATGGACAGGGCGCGGGCCGACTGGCAGGTCGGGTTGTTGCCCTGGCCAACGCCGAGAGGTAGGCCGAGCATGCACAGCGCGCCTTCAAGCAGCAGCGCCTCTGGCGATACCTCATTGCCAAAGGCCAGGGCCAGGCGCTCCTTGGACCACTGGGATAGCGGCAGACCCAGTTGCCGCCACATGGCCGGCGCTACGGGTAATTGGTAGAGAATGCCCCGTTCCAGCATCAATGCCAGACCGTAGATGGCTTGCGGCGTGCCTGCAAAGACACTTTTATCGATCAGGCTGAGGACCAGATCGCGATAGCACAACAGGCAATCTTTGCCGGTAGAGGACAGGCCCATGGCTTCGGCCAGCAGGTGGTCGCCCTGGATCAGCAAATGCCGCACGAGTACCGCATGGTAGGCGCAGACCAGGCCGGTATCATGCATGGCTCGGGCAAACCCGGTGGCCTCGCTGAGCAGGGCCGTATTGTCCATGTAATCCAGGCGTTCTTGGTACACCTCCAAACCGGGGTCTTCCCGGCAGGCGTAGGTCGGGCCGAACAGGCTGCTAACTAGTCGGTCCGCCCCGTGCCCGCTGGTGCCCAGGTCGATATTCGGGTTGCTCTGGCAGATGGCGATTTGAGTGATCATGTGCTTGACCGGGCCAACCTGAATCGGACGCTGCTGCAGAATGCGCCAAATTTCACCAATCAACTGATCAATGATGTGCTCATAACCGATACATTCGGCCAAGTGCGTCAGTAGGTTGCGTGGCAGTTCGACCAGCCGCCCCTGGGTTGTTCTTTCCGCCTCGCTGGGCGGCATAAACAGCAGGGCCAGATTGCTGGCCAGAACCTGAGTCAGAAAATGCTGCGCCTGCTCGGCGGCGATCAGCGGATGCTGATAACGACCATGGGCTACCGCCAGAAGTCTGAGCTGACTCAGGGCTTCAATTACTAGTGTATTGGCATCCGGGCTGCGCAACGTATGGACAGTCAGGGCCGGTAGCAGTGTGTGCGGGCTATCCCAATCCGAGCCGATAAACATCCCGGCAGTTTCCAGCGACTGGGCGCGTGTTTCGATCGCCGCACAGCCGCCGGTATGCATCAGGACCCTGCGGGCGGTGTCGAAAACCCTCCCGAGTTTGCCTACTTTGGCAAACTCGGGAGCCTTGTCTAGCAAGGCTATGGCACTGTCCAGTTTGGAAAGCAAAAGTGTCAATTTGTGGGTGTCAGCATCGTTGTCTGCATCACTATTTGTCACACACCATCTCCCTGCTGAACCTGATTGCTGCCCATAGTAGGGATCTAAAACGCCGTGCGCTACACGTAGAAGTCGAGTTCTTCCTGGCGCTGCAACACGTCATGCATCACTTTTGAGTCTTCGCCCACGAAATACAGCAGGCCCCAATGGGTACCAAATGCAGTTCGTTTGGTGACCATTTCTTCAAGCGGTGTGGTCAACTCATGGGACTCAAAGTAGGGGTGGTTTTCGGTCTCCTCGGGAATCTCCAGCTTACTGACCACTCGGCGACGGGGGTAAACACCAAAGCAGCCGGCATAGCCTTGGGCATCGACAATTTCTTTGGGAAAGTAGGCCAGCACTTCTTCTTCAGTCGATTTTGGGTCGAATACCAGCATGCTGGCATGGTAGGGGTTGAAGCCCTTATAGACCCGTTCAAGCAGCTCGAACACCTTGAAGCCCGGTGGCCGGTAAGCGACTTCACCAAAGTACATTTCACCGTCGCTGGTGACGAAGTATTCGGGGTGGATCATGCCAAACTCGATGTCGAAGGTTTTGATCAGCTTCTCAATCTGTTTGACGATTTGCGGCCGATACGCTTCCAGCGCAGGTGAGGCGGGAACATGCACCGAGTAGCCCAGACGCACATATTCTGAAATGTTCAGGAAGCGGATCTTGCCCTTGTGAATCCAGGCCTCCACAGCAAATTCCCAGCCATCCAAGTGGGATTCCATTAACGATGGAAACTCATCATCTGGAATGGCGTCGACATCATCCGGGGTACGAATCACCCGGTGGCCGAGGCAGCCGGCTTTGTCGAAGGCCTTGAAGTGGATCGGGTCGTTCGGATCACCATCCAGCTTAAGCAGGGTCTGATTTACGCGCTTGAGAAAGCGCACAACGTCTTCGCGGTCATGGGCTTCTTCAAAGATACCCACGCGGATACCACCGAGCTGGGCCCTGCGCTTCATTAATGACTTGTCGCGCATCAGCAACGCCTGACCAAACAAGCGCGGGTTATCCAGCAATACTGAGTTGATGGCACCTGCCCATTCCACGGTTTCTTCAAAGAGCGGAATGGCCACATCCACGCCCATGCTCTTGAGCGTTTGGGCGATTTCTACGGAGCGGTCATTGAGGCGCTCAAAGTTCCATGGGATGTAAGGAATATCATGGGTCTCACAATATTCTTTGGCCCATTCCGGCGCGACCACTACATAGCGACGGTCAAAGGTTGCAGCGGCTTCCACTGCGTTGGGTGCCCAGCCGAGCAGAGCGATAAATCCTTTAGTGGGATCCTTCTTCATAAGTAGTCTCCTAAACTGATATATAAATTATATACGTACAATTACTATACATGATTGACCATGCCCCGGCTAATTGCGGGAGGAAAGGAGGCCTAGGTAGAAATTTAAAATGTTGAACTTGTTGGGCGTAAAAATCAACTTCCGTTACTTTTTGTAGCATGAAAATAGTTTGGATACTGCCAGGCTAGAAAACTGTTTCGTGCGCGTTACACTTGTGCTGGGTTGTATTAATGAAGTGTGTTCGTGAGTGAAAAATTTTTGAACAGTATTGAAGTCGACTTGTCAGTTTTAAAGCGCGAGGTGGTTGTTGTATATGCGTTTTAATTACTAAAGAGGCTTTGGTATGAACAAACTAATCAAAAGTTCTTTGTTGGTTGCGGCTCTGTTCCCCGCGGTTGCGCTGGCCGTCCCCGTGACCGGCGATCAAGAAGTGACTCTTGGCGGTGCAGGTAGCAGCGATAAAGACTTCAATACAACCGTGTTTGCATTGCAAGGTAGCTGGGGCCAGTACCTGAGCGACCAGTCCCTATGGGGTCTACGGCAGACCATCAACGCTCGAGACCAAGAAGGCGAAAGTGTCAAGTTCGATGGCTCTACCCGCGCCTTCTACGACTATCACTTCGGGAATGGCAATACGCGTCCATTCGTAGGTGTGAGCCTGGGCGGCCTGTACGGTGATAACGTAGATGACACCTTCATAGCGGGTCCTGAAATTGGCGTC
>Ga0307487_1003066_pt1 | contig 10141 bp, 8 predicted proteins | sample CBIW12metaG_FD_203665 | JGI IMG/M metagenome (GOLD analysis project Ga0307487, IMG submission 203665) | Sea-ice brine microbial communities from Beaufort Sea near Barrow, Alaska, United States - CBIW 1.2 | ecosystem: Environmental > Aquatic > Marine > Coastal | place: USA: Alaska | collected... | reverse complement strand
GTCGAGTGCGACGAAGAATTCGCCCATCTCGGTCTGCCAGCGCGTATTCACGGCGGTAGCGGCCATGCCGGCCTGAGCGGATGCGAGATCCGCCGTTTCGAAATATCCGATCAGGAGTCCGTCGGCCCGCAGAAACAACGAGTAGTTGTTCCACCCGGTGGCTTTAAGTGCGTGGAGCATCTCCGGCCAGACGGCGGCGTGGCGCTGTCGGTACTCGGCGATGCGTTCCGGCTCGACCTGCAACTGGAAGCAGACCCGGTGTGGGGCGCTGGGGTTCGTCATCGAGGCCTCCTCCGTGAACGGTGTGGTTTGAGTACAGGTAAATGAATCGTTTCACTTACGCAACTGGTGGAGCTCGATGGGGACATCCGCGATGATGGCGGCGCGCTGCACGGGCTGCGATGCCCCGTACTACGCCAGCGCAACATGACGATGCTCGATGCCCAGCAGGCTGGCGGCGGCCTTGATGTCGGCGGCGCGGTGTCCGAGACTGAGCGCCCAGTGATGTCCGATGCCGGTCTGGCTCCACTGATCAACCCAGACGCCGGGATCGCCGCCGAAGTCGACACGGGAGGTCGTGTTGCCGATCGCGAGCAGCGGGCCGGGAACGACCGTGCCTTCCGATGTCACAAACACGAATTGGCCATCCGGATCCTGACCGACGCCGAAGGTCGTCACCGGCCCGGGCTGCACATCGAACTCTACCGAGACTCCCCATCCGCGTTTCCCGTGAAAGACACCGAGACCGCGCAGTAGAGGCTCTCGCGCACTCACGGCGAGGTGGGCCGGGCCGTCATGCCCCATTTCCACAACGCCGTCAAAGAAGTTGAGCGCCTGAATTTCGGTGAATGACCCGCCAGCGCCGATGGCCTGACTGGCCAGCATCGCGATCGAGGTGCGCAGCTCGTACTCGCCGGCCATCGGGATACCGCGGGCGGTAAGCAGTGACGATCCGAGAATCATGCCGGCGCCGAGGCGTTCGTGCTGTTCGCCGGCGAGACCGCGATGGTAATAGGCGACCGAATCGAGGTCGAAGTCGGCCACCAGGCGATCAAGCCCGACCGAAACTTTCGCGCCCCAGGCGAAATCGTCTTGGTCTACCGAATCGTCGAGCTGAAACAGTTGCGATGCCAGGTGCATGCGCTCTCGCACCGCGGCATCCGATACCTCATCGACGCGCACGCGCAGGTCGTCGAATTCGAGCACCTCGACGTGGGAGCCGAAAGTCGTCGAGACAGTCGTGAGGTCGGTCGAGACATCGAGCATGCCGGGGTACAGGTGGCCCATGAGTCCGTGGCGGGCGGTGCGGAGCGCGGCCCGAACGCCGGCAGCGTGCACCCATTGAATGATGCGGTCCCACGCGCTGTCCTGGCGCAGATAGCCGGAGACTGACCTGAACGGAATGCCCGCCCGGCGAAAGACGTTGGCAACCTCGGGAACGGGGCACTGGCCGCAGTAGGCGAGCCACTGACCGGTGTCGAACGTGGCGTGGTCCATGGCTTCGCTCGGCTGTAGGTCGATCACGAGCACGGGGGTTTTCGACTTCTGGGCGATCGGGAGCACCATGGACGAGGTCAGATAGGTAGCGAGAAAGACCACGATGAGGTCACAGTCCGCGACCCGCAATTTCTCGGCGGCAGCCTGGGCGTCCTGCGCGTCGGAGATAAAACCGACGTCTATCACCTCGGCGTCGAGGGCGTTTAAGCGGCCGGTGACGTAGCGGGCGGACGCCTGCAAAATCGGCAACAGATCAGGAAACTGCGGCCAGTAGGCACCGAGCCCGCCGGAAACAAGTCCGATGCGGGTGCTGCGGCGAGTCTTCGGTTCAAGCAATCCGGCTGGCAGGCCGTGGATACTTGCCGAGTTGTGGGTGTCAGTCATTGAATACTCCTGCGCCGGCGCGAAACCGGAATTCTACGAGGCTGGTGGACACGAGGGTGGTGGGGCGGATGCCGCAGCACTCGCCCCGCCACGGGCTACGGCTTAGAAGTCGTAATTGTCGATGTTGTCCGCAGTGAAGGTTGTCGGCGGGCCAACAATGACGAGGCCGTCAGCGCCGATTTCGCGCTCACCCAGATCGCCGGCGGTGAACTTGTCGCCCTCGGCTCCGGTGATAGTGCCGTCAGCGAGGGCCTTGCCGGCGAACGCGGCGACGTAACCGAGCTGTGCCGGGTCCCAGAGGGCGAACGCCGTAACGGTACCGTCCTTGACGAACGGGCGCATTTCATTGGGCAAGCCGAGCCCCGTGAGCGCGACCTGGCCCTTGTAGTTTGAGGTCGAGAGGTAACGTGCCGTGGCCGCAATACCGACCGTCGTGGGAGAGATGATGCCCTTCAGGTCCGGGTAGGCCTGCATCAGGCCCTGGGCCTCCTGGAATGATTTAGTGTCATCGTCATCGCCGTAGACCTTGGCAACGAGGGTGATGTCCGCGTAGTCAGGGTTGGAGGCGAGTTCCTCTTCGATGAACTTGATCCACTCGTTCTGGTTGGTGGCGTTGGCCGTAGCCGAGAGAATGGCGATCTCGCCCGATCCGCCGATCTGCTCGGCAATGAGCTTGACCTGAATCAGGGCGACATCTTTCGCGACAACCTGACTGATAAAGACGTCCCGGTATTTAGGGTTGGTATCCGAATCAAAGGCAACGATTTTGGCGCCGGCGGCGCGGGCTTCCTCGAGTGCCGGACCGACGGCATCGGGGTCATTGGCGGCGATCACGATGACGCTGGTGCCGGCCTGGGTCTCGGCGTTAATGAACGACACTTGGCTTGAGGCACTCGCTTCGAGTGGGCCGACGACCTCGATGCCGGTGAATCCAGCGGCGGTGGCGCCATCTTTTCCTCCGCCGAGAACGACGTCGGTGTACGGGTTGTTGAGCTGCTTAGGAATAAACGTGATGCTGAGGTCTCCCTCACCACCGGAACCGGTGCCGGCACTATCGCCGGAGGCGCAACCGCTGGCCACGAGCGCGACGGATGCGGCGACTGCCGCGAGGGCGAAGAGGCGGCGGGTGCGCCTCGTCGTTGTGGGACGAATGAACTCCATTGTCATTTCCTTTCCTGAACGCCGGATGCTGTGGCGCGGGTTTCTCCCAAGGCCGATGCCTGGGGAAGTTGGCGGCGGTGTCGCCGGGTATGTCGCCATTTCGATATGCCCTCGATAATGCTGGGGGCTACGACGGAGGCGATGAGCAAGGTGCCCGTCACGATGATGAGCACGACGTCTGAGATACGGTTCAGTCGCAGGGTGAAGTTGATCGTCCCGATCAGTAGCACTCCCGCTATGGCGCCGGGGATCGACCCTTTGCCGCCGAAGATAGAGACGCCACCGAGCAGTACGGCAGCGATCACGGTGAGCTCGAGGCCGCTGGCGTTGTCACTGCGGGCGCTCGAGTACCGAAGCGTCCAGTAAATTCCGGCCAACGCCGAGACGGAGCCCGAGGCGACATAAAGCCAGAATTTGGCCCGCATGACCTTGATCCCCACGAAGGTGGCTGCTTCTTTGCTGTAGCCGAGCGCGAACAGGCCACGACCGAAGGGAGTGAAGTGCAGCAGTACTCCAAAGAACACGGCGACGACGGCCACACCGATCATCACAGTGGGAATTCCGGTGCCGCCGATCTTCGAGGTGAAGAAGCTGGTCAGTTCCGGCGGAAAGTTCGCCACGGCGTTGTCGCCGATCACGACCAGTGCGAGTCCGCGAAAAAGGGCCAGCGTGCCGATGGTCACGGCCAGGGAAGGGAGTCCGAGCACCGCTACGAGAAGGCCGTTGAACGCCCCGGCGAGCACCCCGGCGAGCAAGCTGATGATGAGCACGGGGCCGATATCCAGACCGGCGGACCAGAGCACCCCCATGAGCGCGCTCGTGAGACCGGCGATGCTCGCCACCGAAAGATCGATCTCCCCCGTAATAATGACGAGGGTCATGGGAAGCGCGATGAGCAGGGCCGGAATCACGTCGAGCAGCAGAAATCCTGTGGAGACCGGGCTGGCGAACCGTGGAATAAACAGGGCCGCGAAGATGACGAAAACCACGAGGGCGTAGATCATGACGGTGTCGCGGCTGAGCAGGATTCGCGCCAACCCGATGCGGCCGCCCGCTTGAGGAAGGACGGCAGTGCGCGCGCCGGATCTATTGGTCGCTGTCGGGAGCAGTTCGGTCGGGGGGTTAGACATCGCGTGCCTCACTGAGTCGGAGCTTCTTCGCTGTTCGAATGCGGGCCACACGATCGATGATGATCGCGGCGAGGATGAGGAGGCCAACGATGGCTTGTTGCCAGAACTTGTCAACCCGCACAGCGGTCAATGCGCTCGTGATCGTGGTCAGGAGGAGCGCACCAATGGCTGCGCCGACAACTGTGCCGCTGCCGCCGAAAATTGCGACGCCGCCGACGACAGCCGCGGCGATGATGTCGAATTCAAGCCCGGTGCCGGTCGTGGCCCCGACGGAGTTGAAGCGGCTCGCATAGAGAACCCCGGCCAGCCCGGCCAAAATGCCATTGCTGAAAAAGGCGAGAAGCACCCGGCGGGTGACGGGGATGCCGAATAGTTTGGCCGCTTCGGGGTCGGAGCCGATGGCATAGAGGTCGCGACCGGGGCGGGTCGATGCCATGAAGACGGCGACGATGATGACGACGACGATCGCGATGAGGGTGATCAGTGGAAATCCGGCGAGCGTATCGACCGAGAGTGCCCCGAAACTGCTGGGGCGGTCGCCGGCGAAATACTGCGTCCCGCCGGCCCAGGCGTTGTTGAGGCCACGGTAGACGTAGAGCGTGCCGAGCGTGATGACCAGAGACGGCACCTTGGCGACGGTGACCAGCAGCCCGTTGATGGTGCCGAGCAGCGCCCCCAGCGCCATGCCGGCGAGAAAGACCAGCACGATGGGGATGCCGGGAACGGCCACAAAGAGGGTGCCGGTGCTAAAGGCAACGATGCCCAGGATGGAGCCGATCGACAGGTCGACGTTTCGGGTAATGATCACCATTGCCTGCCCGACAGCGAGGATGATCACGATCGTCGCGTTCAGCAGCAGGTCTTTCGTTCCCTGTTGGCTGAGAAACAGCGGGTTTGCGAGGTAGGTCACTGTAACGAGCAGGATCAGTGCGAGGGTGACCGGAACCTCCCGCAGACGCAGTATGGAGGCGAGGCCGCTCGACGCGTGCCGGTTCGGGACTGCGGTCTTTTCCGGTGTTGGGGTGCCGAGGGTCATAGTGAACGCTCCAGTCGTGCAGTAGCCGCGTGCATGATCGACTCGGCCGTCGCATCCACTCGGTCGAGTTGTGCGGTAATACGCCCCTCGTGCATAACGAGAACCCGATCGGCCATGCCGAGTACCTCGGGTAGCTCGCTGGAGATCATCAGAATCGCGATGCCGCGTCCGGCGAGGTCGGACAGCAGCCGGTGCACCTCGCTCTTGGTGCCGACGTCGATGCCCCGGGTAGGCTCGTCGACGATGAGGAAGGTCGGTTCCGTGGCGAGCCACTTGGCCAGTACGACCTTCTGCTGGTTGCCACCCGAGAGGGTGGAGACCTTGTATTCTTGCGATCCGGTTTTCACCTGCAGGCGGGTGGTCCAGTCCTCGGCCGTGCGGCGTTCGGTTGCCGCGTTGATGAGGCCGAACCGTGACAGGCGGTTGCGCAGGGTGAGGGCGGCATTGCGAGCGACGGAGAGGTCCATCACGAGGCCTTGTTTGCGTCGATCTTCCGGGACGAAGCCCATGCCGGCGTCGATCGCGGCCTGGGGGTTGTTCTGTTTGACGCGCGCACCGTGTAATTCAACGGAACCTCGATCGTACGGGTCGATCCCGAACACGGCGCGGGCCACCTCGGTGCGACCGGCGCCGACTAAGCCGGCCAGCGCAACGATCTCGCCGGCTTTGACCTCGAAACTGATGTCGGCGAAAACACCCGCACGCGAGAGGCCTGAGACCTTCAGCACGTTCGGCCCGACGTCGGCGACAACTTTGGGAAACAGCGCTCCGATATCACGACCGACCATTTCCCGGACGATTTGCTCGACGGTGACACTCCCGGTTTCGTGGGTGGTGATGTACTCGCCGTCACGCATGACGGTGATGCGGTCGCACAGCGCGAAGACCTCGTCGAAGCGGTGTGAGATGAAGAGGATGCCGGCACCGCTTGTTCGCAGCGCGCGTGCCACTTGAAACAGCCGTTCCACTTCGATGCCGGATAGCGCCGCGGTCGGTTCGTCCATGATGAGAACGCTCGCGTCGAGCGAGATGGCCTTGGCGATCTCGATGATCTGTTGGTCCGCAATTGACAGGCCTTCGGCGAGGCGGTCGGGATCGATGCGCACGCCGAGCTGTTCGAACAAGGCGCGAGCCTGTTTACGCATTGCCGATCGGTTGATCAAGCCAAGCGCATTCTTCGGCTGCCGTCCGATGAAGATGTTTTCGGCGACCGTGAGATCGGGAAAGAGCGTCGGCTCTTGGTAGATGACGGAGATGCCGGCGGCCTTGCTGTCGGCAACGCTACGAAAGACCACGGGATGCTCGTTCACGAGAAACTCGCCGGCGTCGAGGTTATAGAGGCCCGCGAGGATCTTGACCAAGGTGGATTTACCGGCGCCGTTTTCACCGACGAGGGCATGGATCTCACCGGGCAGAATTTCGACCACGCCATCGGCGAGGGCAACTACCGGGCCGAAGGCCTTGGCCGCGCCGCGCAGCGACAGAAGCGGTGTCGTCGACCGTTCGTCTCTTGGTTGGGGACTGCTGTTCATGACCAGGTCGTGCCTCCGCGTTGAGGAATATGACTAAATGAATCGTTTCATTTATGTCGCTTAGTGAATACTACGGGGGCCTTCGCGCTGCCGTCAACCGCGATTGCGCCGATCGTTCCAGAACTGAAACAGACTGGCACCGGCGCGTCATTGCGGCTCTGATTCGTTTCACTCTGAGCGGCGGTGACCAATATGCTGAGTCGGGAGCCACAGGAGGCGGCTCGCTCAATAAAGGAGTCAGCGTGGCATCGATCAGTGTCAACGATGTTGCCGCCGCAGCTGGGGTATCGGTCGGCACGGTGTCGAACGTGTTGAATCGACCGGACAAAGTAGCGCCGAGCACGGTCGCCCGGGTGCAGGCGGCCATTGCCGACCTCGGCTTTGTGCGCAACGATGCGGCCCGCCAACTCCGAGCCGGCCGCAGCCGCAGCCTGGGTCTCATTGTGCTTGACGTTGCGAACCCGTTCTTCACCGACCTGGCTCGGGGCGCCGAAGATCGCGCCGCCGAATCTGGGCTCGCGGTTTTGCTGGGCAACACCGACGACAGCCTTGAGCGTGAAAGCGCCTACCTCGACCTGTTCGAGGAGCAGCGCGTGCACGGGGTACTGATCTCTCCCCTCGGCGACATTGGCGACCGGCTGACGCGTTTGCGTGCCCGGGGAACGTCGACCGTTCTCGTGGATCGCCAGACGGAAGACAGCAGTTTCTCGTCGGTGTCGGTCGATGACGTAGCGGGCGGACGACTCGCCGCAAACCACCTGATCTCATTGGGGCGTACCCGGCTCGCCTATGTGGGCGGGCCGGGCACTATCCGCCAGGTGGCTGACCGCCTGGCCGGTGCGCGCCTGGCTGTGGCGGAGCGTCCGGGGGTGTCGATCGAGGTCGTCGGCACCGAAGCCCTCTCGGTGTTGGAAGGACGGGCCGCTGGCGAGCGAATTCTGAAACGCCCCTCGGGCGACCGGCCCGATGCGATTTTCGCCGCCAACGACCTACTCGCTATGGGTGTCCTGCAGGCGCTCAACATGCGCGGCGACCTGCACGTGCCCCGCGATATCGCCCTAATCGGTTACGATGACATCGCCTTCGCGGCCGCCGCCGTCGTGCCGTTGTCGTCGATTCGCCAGCCGAGTGTGCTCATCGGCTACACCGCCGTCGATCTGCTGCTTCGCGAGGCGGAGGGCGGCGAAGGATTCGAGCACGAACAAATCGTGTTCCAGCCCGAACTCGTCATTCGGGAGTCCACTTCCGGCTGATCCCCGCCTCGAGTTGCGTGGCGGGCCCTGAACATCGAGGATGCTAGCGGGGGGCAGTGGCTTCGACGACCGCGATTTCGCGAGTGGCCGTCTCGCGATTGCTCTCGACGGCACTGGCCCGATCGAGATCCCGATTTGGAACGGGGCCGCGAGCCGGGTCCGGCGCGCCCTCTGCGTCCTCGCGCTCCAGCGCGGAGATTTCACGCCTGCCGCTCGGCCGCGCCGCAGGCGCGTCGCGCCCGTCGCCGGCGTGCAGCACGCGCACCCGGGGTGCGGTGAATGGATGCAGCTGCACCCGCAACCGGCGATAGCGCACCATCCAGAACAACACGACGGTCGCAGCCAGCAGGCCGGATATTCCGGCGACGCCGAGCGCCCAGCGCGGGCCGAAGGCATCCGCGACCCAGCCGACGAGCGGCGCTCCGAGAGGAGTGCCGCCGACGAAGATGGCCATGTAGAGCGCCATGACGCGGCCGCGCATGTCGGGCCGGGTCGTGGTCTGCACGTAAGCATTCGCGGTTGTCATGAGGGTCAGCGACGACAATCCAACCAACACAAGAGATATGGCGAAACTGGTATATGTCGGCATGATCGCCGACAGCGCGCAGGCCAGCCCGAACAGAGCGGCGCCGAGAACGACCATGCGCAGTCGGGCGCGGCTGCGTCTGGCGGCGAGCAGAGCGCCGGCGACGGCGCCGATCGCCATGATCGAGCTGAGCAGGCCGAACTCCGCGGCCCCCCGGCCGAACTCAATCGTGGCCATGGTCGAGGTGAAGATGGCGAAGTTGAGGCCGAAGGTGCCGATGAGGAAGACCGCGACCATGACGACCACGATGTCGGAACGTCTGCGTACGTAGCGGAATCCGGCCAGGAGCTGACCGCGCTCGCGGGGCGCCTTCGGCTGGCGGCGTAGTTGGTGCGTGCGCAGCAGGGTCATCGCAAAGACTGTCGCCGCGAAGGTGACCGCGTTGATCATGAACACCCAGCCGGCGCCGACGGCGACGGTGAGCAGGCCGGCGGCGGCCGGTCCGATCAGGCGCGCGCCGTGGAACGATGCCGAGTTGAGAGCGACCGCGTTGGAGAGATTGTCCTCAGTGACAAGCTCCGACACGAAGGTCTGACGAGCGGGCGCGTCGATCGCGGCGACGACGCCAAGACCGAAGGCAAACAGGTACACGTGCCAGAGTTCGACGACTCCGGTCACGCACAGGATGCCGAGGCCGAGGGCCAGCAGGCCCATCAGGCTTTGGGTGAGAATGAGCAGTTTGCGCCGGTTGAACCGGTCGGCGATCAGGCCCGACCACGGCATGAGCAGCAGCGTCGGACCGAGCTGCAGCGCCATGGTGATGCCGACTGCGGTGGCGTTGTAGTCGGTGAGCGTGGTCAGTACGATCCAGTCTTGCGCGGTGCGCTGCATCCAGGTGCCGATGTTGGACACCATGGCCCCGGCGAACCAGATGCGGTAATTGACGACGCTCAGGGAGCGGAACATTGCACTCAACTGTCGGCGAGCTCCTTCATGATCAGGGTGGCTTCGGCGAGAACCCGGTGTTGTTCGGGGCTGAGCTGGGCCACGCGTTGCACCAGCCAGGCGTCTCGGCGCTTGCGGGTTTCGGTCATCATTTCGCTCGCGGCGGCTGTTGTACTGAGCACGATCTTTCGGCCATCGATGGTGGAATCGGTGCGGGTGACGAGGCCGGCATCGACGAGGCACTTCACGGTGCGCGTCATCGACGGCGGGGTGACCCGCTCGAACTCGCTCAGTTCGGTGAGGGTGAGTGGTCCGTGCACGTAGAGCACGCCGAGCGCCGAGAACTGGCCGCTGCCCAATTCGTTGTCGGCCTTCTCCTGGCGCAGGCGACGGGCCAGACGGCCATTGGCCAGACGGAATTCGTGGCTGAGTTCGGCGGTGTCGTGCGGTATGGCGTCGACGCTCGTTGCCGCGGGCTGCGCCTTGATGACGCCGAGGGCGGCGGTTTTCGGGTGCATGCGTGATTCCATAGATCCTTAGCATAGCAAATTACCTTTGCTAAGTACATTGGGGTGGGGTTGATGCCTTCAACAGGGCAGACTGGCCCCGTGCCTACATATACGGATGCCTCTGGCGTGGTCGTCACCTACTACGTCTGGCCGGTCGACGACGCCAAG
>Ga0307487_1003063_pt1 | contig 10144 bp, 5 predicted proteins | sample CBIW12metaG_FD_203665 | JGI IMG/M metagenome (GOLD analysis project Ga0307487, IMG submission 203665) | Sea-ice brine microbial communities from Beaufort Sea near Barrow, Alaska, United States - CBIW 1.2 | ecosystem: Environmental > Aquatic > Marine > Coastal | place: USA: Alaska | collected... | reverse complement strand
TTAAATTTTGAATTTGAGATTCGAATTTGGCTTTATTCTTAAGAAAGTGCTTTTCAAATTGTTTTAGCTCTTCACGATATTCGGTCGGGTTGGATAGTTCCTCTAAAGCAAACGTTTTTCCTCCAAGGGCTTCTTTAATTATTGCATTAAAATTATTGATCTTAAGATATTTGTTCCATTCCTGAATATCTTCCAATGGAAGACCGGAAATGTTATTTCTCCAGAATACCTTTACGTATTCATTAGCTATTTGAAGTACATCTGGTTGCAGTTCTAAACTAAAAGCCTGCCCGGATTCAAGAGCAAATTTATTGAGAGCTTCCTGACAAAAACTATGTATGGTTTGTATAGCAGCTTCATCAAGTTCTGATAAGGCTTCTTTCAATCTTAGCAATTTCAAGGGCTCGGTATGATCCAACATAAGTTGCTGAATAGGCTTTTCATTACAAACGCCGGTTTCATGGGCTTTAATGGCATGCCTAATAAATTCCCGGATACGGGCTGCAAGTTCAGCTAATGCCTGATTAGTAAAGGTTACCATAAGAATTCGGGAAATAGGAACGTTTTTTTCCAGGATTAGCCGTAAAACAAGAAGGCCTATAGAATAGGTTTTACCGGTACCTGCACTCGCCTCCACAATATTAGCTCCGGAAAGTTTTACTATATCTTTATTCAGAGGTTCAAAATTTATCATACTTTTTTTATTCTGTTGTTAAGGCATCTTCGACCTCCGTCATAATGCCGATAAAATTCTTTTTGAAATCCTCTGAATTTTCTTTTATATCAAAAAAACCTGCAGAATGTTCTGTACATAAATATTGGCTGGTATATTCATTAACTTTTCTCTGCACCGTATTTCTGATTTTTTCCCATTCTTTACTTTTCTCATCACTAATGCATTTCTGTAAATCTTTTATTTCGAGTTTATAAAAATCTGGATAGAATGGTACAATTTTCTCAAAATTATCTACATAAAATTGTACGAGGTTTTCCAACCTTTCAAGAGCATCATTTTGACTAATATGACTATAAAAAATTATATTTTCTGCCTCATCCTCCCCTTCATTAAGACAAACATAATTTAAAGTATCTGATATACCAGCTGCTTTTAAAGCGAGGAATCTTACATAAGCCAATAATTTATATTTAGTTTTTAATTTAGAAACACTTAAATATAAACCTTGGTTTCCGAGAGTTTGAACTTTCGCTTTTAGAAAAAAGTTACGGTCATCATTTAACCTAATCGGAATTGAAAATTCCCTTTCAATAATGTTAGGTTCCTTTTCTATCTCTTCTAGTTTCAGGTAAAGTAGGTTTACTTTTGTTTCAGTCTCCTGCAATTCTTTATCGCCAAAGGTTCTAAGTGGCAATAGCGCATTTTGAAGAAGTGACCCGCGTAATTCCTCTGGAGGAAAGGAATGGTTCTGAAATTTAACTTTTAGAACATTGTCTTTTACTTTCCATTTATCCAAATGGCTAAGCTCAAATACTTCCCAATCGGGTAGATTTACTGAATCTTTATAATATATACCAAGAGCTTTTTCATAATGATGTCGGAAAGGATCCTTTAGAAAACTTTCCAGTTGATAAAGATTAATTTCCTCTTCTGGCTTTTTACGATTTTCTTCTTTTTGAACAAGGTCAATTTTTTCTTTTTTACTTATTAGATAAGTAAACAGATCTTCTTCCTTTTCCTTAAAGTATTTTGAATTGTAAGCGTGTAATGGATGTTTTATTTCCCGAACCTTTTCTTTTGTGTAATCCTGTAACTCACTAATAATCGCGGAGGATGGAATGACTGAATTATCCTTCGCGTCTTGCCCTATATAACTCAAAAGCACCCGGTTTTCAGCATTTAAAAAAGTTTCCAAAAAGGCGCTGCGATCTTTGATACGACTGCCCAATTTCTTATTATCAGGGAGAAGGTCGAAACTCAGTTCCTGAGATTTCCGTGGAAATTCCCCAAAATTCAAGCCCAGGAATGCGATCACTTTTTTGGGCATACTCATCCCGGGATAGAGTCCGCTAAATACAATTCCTCCTCTGCCCTTTATTTGTTGCTGATCTTTATTTTGGAGCTTATCTTTTAACCTGAAAAAGAATGTGTTGAAACTGATTTCTTCCTGACTTGAATCTTCCATAGAACCCAGCTCTTGCATAAGTTCGCTGAACTGGTTTTGCTGCCAGTCTTCCGGCTGTAAAAACTCTTCGGTGATATTCATCAATTCTTCATGCCAGGCTCCTGCACTGTTTTTTTCCTCTTTTAAGGTGAGGAAATTTTGAAGCAGTTCCACAAGATGGTGCAACCTGAAAAGATCCTGAGCCTGTTGCCCTTCAGCAATATCTACAGGATATATTTGCTTTCCGTTAATCTCTACAGGTTCTTCATTTCCTAAGCAGAAACCGTAAATGAGCCTTTCGAGTCCGTTGCTGAAGGAAGAAAAATTTGTTTCCAGCTTTTCATCCCCTTTATATTCCCTGCGGATGTTCGCATCGATAAATGCTTTTTTGAGGAGGTCAAGTTCTGTAAACCCAAAGGCATTTTGTATCGGCTGCATTTCAAGCAGATTAAAAACCCCTGGAGCAGTAAAATTCTCTTCCTCAAAAGCAAGCACCTGTTCCAGGGCCGTCCAGAAACTCTCTTCCCGTCCATAGCCCTTAGTCACGAGTGTGTAGGGAAATTCATAAGGAGCAGAATCAAAAACAGTCCTTATTGCTGAAATATAAGGGTCGATGTTGGGTATGCACACCATAATATCCCTTGCACCTAATTCACCCTTACTTTCATCTACAGTTTTCACCAGGTAATTGTAAAGCGCTTCGACCTCCCTCACCCGGGTAAAGGAATTATAGATAAGCACAGAATCATCCGATACCAATTTATCTGAAATTGTATCGGAGCTTATATCCTTTTGAATTTGATTCAATAGATTTCCGTTTTCGGAAGGAAAATTCATTTCAGGAATTTTCCCCAGCCGCTGCAGTTGCTCCTTGGTTTTTACTGCCAGTTCCCCCCAGTTTTGGTTGAGCGGATTATTTTCCCTTTTTAGGTCGAGATGGGTGCGGTACAAATGAACGCTAAACCCCTCCACTTCTTTTAAAACCTTTAAGTATTGCAGGTATAACGGACTAAGGCTGATATTTCCAAAAATATATAAGGAATGATATTTTTGAAGTATTTTGGGATTTTGGAGAAGCAATTCCTTAAAAGTCTTGGGGGAGATTTGATTATTTGAAAATCCGCATTGCTCATATAGCCATTTTTGCCATTCCAGATCGGGATGATCCTGGTTCTTCCACTCTTCGGCAGGATCGAACTCCTGATAACTATCAAACAGGCCGGCAACTTTTTGTGCCAGGGCCAGGCGTTTGATCTCATCTTCCCCGCAATAGTTTTTTATATTTTCAAATTTATCCTGAAATTCAGGTTTTCCCATCTCAGTAAAAAGCTTCCAGATGAGTTTTTCTCCGGATGGTTTTTCTTTAAAATCGGGATCAAGGCTCTCAATTAATTCCCTGAAAAAAGAATTAAAACTGTGTTGTTTGAGGTTTCCAATAAAACCCAGTTTTTCAGCCATCTGTTCCTTTAGCCAGTTATGTTGTGCTTTATTGGGAGTGATGATATGTACCGTTTGAAACACCTGCCCATAAAAAGTTGCCTTGATATGATCTGCAAGTTTTGAGGCAAGATCTTTATTGGAAGCTCCGGTATAAAACTGGATCATGGTATCTCCATCAGATTTAGGTGTGGCTGTAACTGTTTCCATAATTATATCCTGTTGGTTATACCGGAAGCTCTTCTTACCCTTGCCTCCGCCGATTTTTTTATGACTTCCTTGGTTCCCTGAATGATCAGGCTTTTTTTTGCCCGGGTGATCCCTGTATAGAGCAGCTCCCGTGTGAGCAGCGGCAGGTCTTCCGATTTTGGCATCACAAACAGGACTTTGTCAAATTCAGATCCCTGGCTTTTGTGAACGGTCATTGCAAAAACTGTTTCCACATCGGTGAGCAAGCCGGGAGAAAAACTACGGATTTTTCTTTCCTGTATTTCTCCTTCTTTTTTTTCTTCGTCTAATTGCTTTTCCTCATCCAGAAACCAGATGCGGATTTTGCCTGAAATCTTGTCCTTACGCACAATTCCCACATCCCCGTTAAAAAGGTTCAGGTCAGGGTGATTTCGGGTAACCATTACAGGACGGTTTTTATAGAAAACCTGACCTGGATTTATTTTTTCTTTTTTCGACAGGTATTTTTCCACCCGGGTATTAAGTCCTTCTACTCCATTTTTTCCCTTTCGGATCACTGCAAGGATTCGCAGCGCATTGAATTTCTCAATGGCCTGTGCAATATCATTTTCAGCTATATAATCCTCAAATCCCTTAATAAAGTTTTCAAATTTACTTTCCTTGTATTGAGTGTCAAAGATGACATTCCCTTCAGGTCTCCCTTCCTCAACAAAACTTTCTAATTTCTCCTGCTTATTATCGATCACTGCCTCACTTAAAACCCCTAAATCAGAATCTCCCGTAAAGCGATAGGAATGCTGTAGCTTGACAATCTGATCCTGAAGCAATTCATCCTTTCCCGTGTTTTGATCAAAATCCAAGACTGAGCAAAGTTGTTTTAGAGAAGAAAAGGTCTCGGAAGAAAACCTGTTTTTCTCCCCAACCGTATTACACAAATCCCCCAGCAAACTACCAGCCTCCACAGAGGCCAGCTGATTTTGATCACCTAGAAGTATGAGTCGGATGCCAGGATCTACGGCATTGATGAATTTGGCAAAGAGTGCCACATCTATCATAGAAGCTTCATCCACGATGATCACGTCGGCCTCGATTTTATTATCCCTGTGGTGTTTAAAATACGGCGATAGATGATTAGATCCCAATAAACGGTGAAGGGTAAAAGGTTTTAATGCGTTTATTTTTTCCCTGTAATCTTCAGGCACTTGATCATTGGTAGCCAGGGCTTCTTTCATCCTCATCGCCGCTTTCCCTGTGGGAGCCGCCAATTTCACATTCAGGTTGGGGTTTTCTTCATACAACAGACTCAGGATCTTGGCTACCGTAGTAGTCTTTCCAGTTCCCGGTCCGCCGGTGATGATGGTGAAATTGTTAAGATATGCCAAAGCCGAAGCCACCAGCTGCCAGTCGGTTCCATTCTTTTGATCTCGACTTTCAACCAACTTTTTAAATTCCAACGAATCCTTTAAGCTTTCCAACCTTTGTGCCTTCTCCCCTGTTCCGGTGTTGATCAGGTTTTTGATGCCTTCAATGATCTGGGTTTCGTAGTTGAAGTAGCGGGTGATGTAGAAATTGTTCTTATGAAGCACGAATGGCTTTATTACATCGTTTTCGTTACCAATTAATGAAGAATCTCCATTGGGTAATTTTGGAGCATAATCAACCATATCTTTTTCCTCCAAATAACCTTCAAAAAGTTTTTTTGAATCTGTGGAGGTATCGAAACAAATACTCCCCTCTGCCAGACTTTTGGAAGCCGCATAAGCGAATGGCTGCAGGTTTTTTTGATCCTTGAAGAAGGAGGCGAAGTGGTGGTGGGGGGAGGAAGCTAAACGGTCTATCATATAAAAAATTTTAATTTCTCATCAGATTCTTAATAATTAAATTAATGGGTGTGTTTGAATACTTTAAACTTGCAAGAATTGCCAATTAAGACGTATATATAAAGATTTTGATACGACTTGATAATCCTAACTCACTTAGCTTTTCGTAAACCATCTATTTTAAACATAAATTTTAGAAAAATAATTATTCCACTGCTCATTTTTAGTGTCATTAATTATATCAACAATACCACCTTTCCATTTTTTATATAATAAATTTATATTTTCATTAAAATTTTCATCAGGTTCCAAATCTTCAATCGCATCTGTATAATGGTAATCAGTGATAATAACAGATTTATATACAAGCGCATTACTAATAGCCAATTCCTTTTGTTCATCAGTCCAGGGCATCTCTTTTATATGCTTTCTTTGACTTTCGGTTAATTGTTTCATAGCCATTTCCCAATCTTGTCTTATTTGCTCGTTAGTTTTACGAATATCCTTTAAAACTTCCTTTATATATTCTTTATAATCTAAGGATGTTTGTCCAGAATCAGTTTTTAAACTTTGTTTCTTTTTTTGAACTAAATATGAAGAAATTATTCCCACCAATGCTCCTATGCCTGTATATAATTTTGCATTTTCGATTTCATTTTCATTCGTATTTGTATAATAAGCAATAGCATAACCCAAAGATGCTGTCACCACTCCTCCTAAGATTATTTTGGTCGCATTTATTCCCCTGTCAGAAAATTCCTCATTTGTAATTATCGAGGAGGATACTGGCAGAGCCAGTTCTATTTGCTGTAATTTATAAATAAGTGATAGAGCTACTTTAGCTAAGAATTCCTGTAGCTGTTTCGATTCTTTGTTTTCCATATTGTTTAGTAAATAATTGTTCTATTTCTGTTAATCCCTGAATTCCTTCGTTAAGAGCATTTAATTTCGACTCCTTCTCTTCCACAGCCTTTTCATATTTAGCAGTTACCTCAGCAAACCTGGCACCTATATTTGTTTCAAAGCTTTCTTTCATCTTATCAATTTCTTCCCCTATTGCACCTTTTTGTTTCGTTATCTCATTTTGAAGTTCTTCTTTATAACCTGTTAAAATTCCATTAATAAATCCACGGTAATTAGATTGCTCTATTTCATTTTCACTTTCAATATAGCTTTCAGGATCCATTGTGCTATCCGAGTAATAGCATCCCCAATTTCTTATAGGCGTTTTTATACGATCATCTATATGTTTTTGAAAAGCTTTTCTAATCCTTTCTTTCGAAAAACATTTTGCACATCTTATAACATTCTTTATAGAGTCTAATATTACTTCTTGTAAAATTTCAGGATCTATATCACTATATTCATCCTTTGTCAATGCTTTTTTAATTCCCTCTTTTAGTTCTTTGGCAACTGGTCCTATTGTAGAAAAATGCTTTGTCCAAGCACTATATACCTCTTCTAAGTTTTTATTTAAATATTCCAGTAAAAAATCTTTCAAAAGAATTGAATCAACTACATCGAAAGTAAGTGTTTTATATCTATTACTTCCCACCCAATAACCGTTATATTGTTCAATTTTAAAGGATTTAGGCTTTAAATAAAAGTGTTTAAAATCAGGAAATTCTACTTCATTTAAAAAGGTTCTAGGAAGTTCATTAATATCATTAATCGTGTGATTAATAAGATTTATTGATTCTTTACCAAGTCTTTCTACATTAGAACGTTGATTTTTTTGTTTTTCAATATTATCACTATTTAATGATTTTACTTTTTTAGAGAAATCTTCTAAATCATCTTTAGTTTCTGAAATTGTATTTAATATTTTGGATTTGTTAATATCAATAAAATCCTTATATCTCTCAGCAATTATATGCTCTTTATTATTTTTAAAATCCTTTTCGATATATTTTTCTTTTATCTCTTCTATCTGTCCAAGAAATCTAAAACATTCCCTATTTTCTCCAAAATCAGGATATTTTTTTATTAACAATTCAGCAATATGAATTTCGTTTTCATCCCATTCTTTTTCAGGCTTATGATATAAGCTGTAACAAAGACCCGAAGTAAAATGAAATTTTGGTAGTTCATTTCTAAAGTTTTTCTTATCGAAAGCTTCTTTCAAAAGATCTGTGAGCGAAGATGATAAAGATTCCATAGCATATTCTAAATCTCCGTCTGTGGTCCTTGCAATATCGATTAGTCCTGAGTCAAATTTACTTCCTAAAACCACTACTGAATTTATACCTTGATCATACACCCGTTCTTTTAAAAATGTTAAATCTGTATTTGAACAAAACTGCCCTGTATAACTTAATAAGAATACTCCGTGACATGAACGTAAAAACTCATTTGTACGTTCTTCTCTGGATACAATAGGATCATTAACACCTGGAGTATCCACTATTTCAATGCCTTTTAACCCTTCTTCCGGCAAATACAAATAAAGTGTTTTAGTAACAGATGTAAATTCACCATTTGCACCTACATATCGATGTAATTCGCCTTGTAAATCAGTTATTGAAATAAGAGTTTTCTCTAAAGGTTCTTTTCCGATACAATTTTTTGCTGAAATACCACAACCCTCTACCAACTCTTTAGACGAACAGATTAATTCCCCTGCCTTTTCTTTTGTGGCCTCTTCTATACTTTTATCATCCTCAAATTGACCTGAGACTTTTGCTTCTTTGTATATAGCATCGTATTGTCTGGCCTGACTTTCTACAATATTCCAATCTTCTTTAGAATAATATTCAACTTTGAATTTAGGTTTTTCATCATATCCTATAACTGTTAATCCTGCGGTCATGGGGGTTGATGCCTTTGGCAATAAATCTTTGCCCTGAAATAACAGTGCATTTAAAAATGATGATTTCCCTGACTTGACTTGCCCAATTACACCTATCCTAAGCGTTTGGCCTTGTATTAATAAATCTTTTTCCGCCTGAATTATTTTTGGTAACTCAAGAGATAGTTTTTTAATATCCTCAAAATATTCAGGTTCAATTCCTGTAATTTTTTCTACCTGTTTTATTTTGTAACTTATTTCTGAAAACATACTATTTTGCCTCATGCTTTAATTGGATGATTTTATTAATAATTCTACCATAACATAATCATGATTATTTTCGGCAATTTCCCTTGCAGAAAGATTACCATTCACTTTTCTTTCTATCAGGCGATGAGCCTTAGGTAACAATACAGAAACCATATCATATCGCTTATTTATTACTGCCAAAGAAAGAATGTCATGACCTTCCTTGTTTTTCAAATTACTGATTTCCGTTTTTTTGGACAAACAATCTAAAAATCCGTCAAAATCATTATTTTTAATACAATTAAAAATATCACCTTTAGCATTAACAAAACCAACTATTGGCAAATTTTCAAAGTTGTTTTCTGACTTCTTATCATTTAACCCTTTTATACTTTTTCTCAATTGCATTTCAATTAAACGAACTATTTCATTGAATTTCTTCAAATTATATTTCAAATCATCTCTTTCTTTTCTATAATTTTTGCGTAATTCTTTTTGTCCTTCAACTTCATCTTTTTTAAACCTATCCTTCATATAGCTTTCAATTGCATCAATTCGTTTAATAATGCTTTCTTCAATATCAGGTACTCCTATTTCCGTTTTAATTAAATTATTATACCTATCAGCATCAGATTCCCTTTTGTTTAATAGTGTCTTTCCGTTTTCAAAAAAGCCTACTTTATCTGTCCATTGCAACTCCCTGTTTAAAGAACTTAATGCGATTTTTCCGAAATCAACACATAAATCACTAAGGAATTTTGAATGCTCATAATAATAATTTATTACATTTTTGAATTCTGAAATATCAAAATCCTCCTCATTGTTTTTTTCGACAATTAGTCTATTACATTCCATTATCGCTTCACCTAACTCCTCTTTTTCTGATTCAATTTGTTTAGTAATTTCTTCCAAATTCTCTTTCAATGATTCCATAAAATCTTGTTCAGCCTTCTTTTTTCGGGCCTTTGATTTTACTTTATCAAAAATACTTCGCCAGTCTTTATTGTCTCTATATGACTTTAATATCTGCCTGTCATGCGAAGAATAGGCAATGATGTCAATTATGGTATCATCGGTTTTGGCTTTCAAAATTATCTCTACATCCAAAATGATTTTAGAAATCTCTTCAGGTGTCTTTTTATCAGCTTTATTAAAAATGATAACTTTTGGTTTTTCTTTTTCAAAATTATCTTTGATAAAGTCAAAATCTTCTTTTTTTACCGTTCCGTGTTCAATATCAATCAACCAAAACAAAACCTCTCCTGTTTTCACAGCATTTATAGCAATTTGTTTATCCTTTTTTGATTCCCCATCTTCCTTATTGTACCCGGGCGTATCAACAAACACAACATCTTTCAAGAAATCGTGTTTAATAGGTTGTTGAACTGACACCCTACGGGTGAAACCAATTCCTTCCAAAAATAGGTATATTTATATAATTATAATCTAAACTTCAATATTATGACTCTTCTAAAAAAAATGAATTAGGGAAAGTACCTTTAAATCCAATTTCAGCCGGGTTGTTGTTAGAGCTTTCCAAT
>Ga0307487_1003059_pt1 | contig 10157 bp, 9 predicted proteins | sample CBIW12metaG_FD_203665 | JGI IMG/M metagenome (GOLD analysis project Ga0307487, IMG submission 203665) | Sea-ice brine microbial communities from Beaufort Sea near Barrow, Alaska, United States - CBIW 1.2 | ecosystem: Environmental > Aquatic > Marine > Coastal | place: USA: Alaska | collected... | reverse complement strand
CGGCCGCGATGAGCGGGGCGTATTTCACCACCCAGCGGTTCAGGGTAGCGTGGTCAATATGCACCCCACGCTCGGCCAGGATTTCTTCGAGATCGCGGTAGGAGACTGCATACCGGACATAGAAATAAACCGCGTAGAGGATGACATGCTTCGGATAATGGCTGCCCTTGAATATGATCACTCCGTCCTCCGACATTCTGCTACCGTGCCGCAGCGGGCATAGCGAAAAGGTCGACACGGCGAAAGTTAGACAGAAAGTTTGCGACACAACCATCTCGGATCGTCTCGTACGAAACTGTTACACCGCGTTCGGCCAATAGATCCTCGACGTCACGCAGGCTCAGGGCGAGACGATGGTAGGCCCATGCGGTGTAGCCAATGACGCTCCGCGGAAACCGGAAGCCTTTGATCCGGGACAAATCTTCAATATTCAGCATGGCCGGAAAAGTACCCGGGCGTACAAGCTTCAATAACCTGACAATGCCGACGACCCAGTTTGCAGTGCAATGCTTCTGCCCTCACGCTCCTTCAGTCCGGGCTTTTGAACTCCGTTCGTAGCGCGGCTGCGCTGATCAGCAAAGTTGCGATGGCGAGAACGATAGCAATCGGGTGCTCGGTTGTGAAGAAGGCAAAGAAATTATTGTCGGTCAGGATCAGGCCCTGTCTGAGGCTTTCTTCGAGCATCGGTGCCAGCACAATTCCGATAATGACCGGGGCGACCGGAACAGAAACCAGTCGCATAACCGCGCCGACGATCCCGAAGGCAAGTGCGACGTAAATATCGAACATGCGCCCGCCCACAGACCAGGCACCAAGAAGCGAGAGCACAACAATACCCGCCATCAACAGGCCTTCAGGCATCCGCAGAATTGGCAGGATCATCCGGCTGAGCGGAATTCCCACCACCAGCAGCATGATGTTGCAGACAATCAGTGCGATAAACGCCGCATCCATAACCTCCGGATAATCGATGAAGAGACGCACGCCCGGCTGGATCCCCTGGATGATCAGGGTCGACATCAGCACCGCCGTCACGGCATCACCCGGAATGCCGAGTGCCAGCGTTGGAACCAGCGCGCCCCCTGTCACCGCGTTGTTGGCAGTTTCGGAGGCGACCAGACCTTCAGGCTCGCCCTCGCCGAACCGATCGCGATATTTTCCTGATCGTTTGGCTTCGGCGTAGGCGATGAAAGAGGCGGTCGCGGCTCCTGTGCCGGGCAGCACGCCGACGCAGGTTCCAATAATTGCACTGCGCAGCATTGTCACCCGTCGGTCGTACCACTCGCGGAACGGCGCAAACCGCATACCCCGGACCCGTGCCAGCGGGCCGGTATCGCTGGGGACAGCCTCCCCGAGCCGAGAAAAGACCTCGGCAAGCGCAAAGAGGCCAACCAACACCGGAATGAGTGCCAGCCCGCTGGATAGGTCAAAAAAACCAAAGGTGAAGCGGACGCTGCCAGTCATGTTGTCAGTGCCGATTGTTGCGAGAAAGAGGCCGAACACCCCCGCCAGCAGACCTTTCATCAGGCTGCCGTGGGACACACCAGCGATGCAGGTCAACGCCATGCAAATCAGCGCGAACGTCTCGATGGGCCCGAATCCAAGGGCAAAACGCGCCAGCTGTGGTGCCGCAAAAATCAACACAACGGCCGAGAACAGTCCGCCGAATACGGAAGCGCCTGTGGCCCAGCCAATCGCAAGGTCGGCCTCGCCCCGACGGGTCATTGGATAACCGTCGAGCATTGTAGTCGCCGATTGCGGTGTGCCGGGGGTATTGATCAAGATCGCCGACAGTGAGCCGCCATAGACCGATGAACAATAGATCGCGAGAACCAGCGCAATCGACGGCACTTGGTCCATGGTGAAGGTAAAGGGCAAGACGATGGTAATAGCAAGAACACTGCCCAATCCCGGCAGGGCACCGATAATCATGCCAAAGACGGTGCCGATAACGATTGCCAGCATCGTCTCCCAGTCCGCCATCATGACGAGTGCTGTGGTGAAGTCGCTCATGAGGTCGCTCCGGAAAAGAGGGCCAAAATCCAGGGTGCAGGACTGGGTGGCGCAATGGAGACTACCTGGGAAAACAGATACCATAAGCCAAGAGGAAACAGGAATGCTGCCGTGATTGCTGGAACCCGCCGTACATCGCCGACAAAGATGGCAAAGATCGCCATGAAAAGGACAGACGAGGCAATAAATCCGGCCACGGACATCAGCAGTACATAGACGATGACAATAGTCATGCTGATAAGCATGCGGCGTCCGCGCAGCCCGTTTTCCGTTGCGTCGACCACCCTCCGCGCTCGTAGGGTCAGTGCAACGCAGAGCACTGCCCAGATAATCAGAAGAATGCGCGGGAAGAAGACGGGATCAAAGCCGTAATCAAGCAGGCTGTCCTTGCTGTAGGATGACATCTCCAGCCAGAGAACGGCGTTGAGCATGAGCATGAGCAGGCAGAACAGTACGTCGCGATTATACTTGATCATCGGCGGCTCCGGCTACAAAAGTTGTTGCGGCTGTGCATGGCGCAGCCATTGATCTCAAAGACCGCCTGATTCCGCCTTCTTCAGCAATTTTCCGGCCTGTTCATTGTCGTTATGCACAAATGCTGTGAATGCCTCCGGGTTCATGTATTCCGGTTGGACCTTCAGCTTGCGAATAGCTTCGATCACAGCGGCATCCTGCATCGTTTCAGCCAGCGCAGTGCTGATCTGTTTATGGACATCTGCGGGCAGATCCTTTGGCGCCAACATGCCGACCCAATTGTAGAGTTGGATATCGTATCCCAGCTCCTTCATTGTCGGAACATCGGGATAGTCAGGCAGTCGCTCATTTGTCCATGCCGCAAGCGGTTTCAGTTCGTATTGCGAAACAAGCTGTGCCTGATCACTAAAGATATCGACCACCTCGCCGAGCAACGCCTTTGCGGCATTTGCCGAACCATTGAAGGGAACGTGCTTAGTCTTGACACCAGCGATCCCATCGAGTGCCAGCTGTGCAACATGGGGCAATGTGCCAGCTCCGGTCGAAGCGACGATTAAGCTGTTGGGTCTTTCCTTTGCCGCTGCAAGAACTTCTGCCAACGAATTAAACGGCGAGTCCTGCGTGACCATCATCATTGTCGGGGTGATCGTAATCCGCCCGATGGCATCGAAGGAGTCCACATCATAGGGGATTTCGCGTAAATGTGGCTGGTTCGACAGCGGCCCTGCCGGTGAGATCAATAGGGTGTATCCATCTGTGTTGGCATTGGCGACCTCAGTCGTCCCGATTGTGCCGGATGCGCCGGGGACGTTTCGGATAACAACATCGGCGCCAAGCTTTTTGGCAAAGACCGGCTGTATCACGCGCCCAATCACATCGGTGCCACCACCCGCCGCCCATGCAATCACGATTGTCACAGGTTTTTGCGGAAAGGCAGTTTCAGCGTGTACTCCGCTACCGAATATGCCGGTCGAAACAACTATCGCGGCGGTTAGCACCCGAAGAGCGCCTCGGCGGTTAGAATCTGTCGGTGATTTCATTTTATTCTCTCCCTTTTTTTGTGTTTTGATCTTGGGTTCCCCGCTGCCCACCTATCTCGGGCCGCTCAGACCGAGGATAGCTCGGGCTTCCGTCGGCGAGGCCATGCTGCCGCCAAGGCACTCAATGATGCCCACGCCCTTTTCCACTAGCTCGGCATTCCCCGTCGCAAGCCTACCGCGCTCTAGATAAACCGTATCTTCAAGCCCGACCCGGACATGACCGCCCAGCAGGTAAGCCATTGCCAGCACACGAAAGGCATCGCGGCCTACACCGAACGCGGCCCATTCGCGCTCTTGCGGCAATTGCGAGACAAGATAGGCAAGCGTCTCAAAATTCGAAGCCGCGCCGAAATTGACCCCAAGCACCAGTTGGAACAAGGCTGGGCTGTCAATCAGGCCACGCTCAATGAAGCTCTTCGCCATGTTGAGATCACCAGAATCGAAGACCTCTAATTCCGGTCGCGTTCCCGCTTCGCGAATTGTGTGCGCCATGACCTCCAGGCTTTGAGGCGGGTTCATCACAACGCGCCCGCCACTGACCATGGTATTAAAGTCGAGCGTGCAGATATCTGGGCGCAGCGCCGCTATGTGCGCGACACGCAGTTCCGGGGCACAGAGATTGGTGCCTTCCGCCGGGACGCGCGGATTGCCCGGCGTCGGCACAAAGCGTCCGCCCTCCCCAGTGGTAAGGTTGATGATAACGTCAGAGCCTGCCGCCCGGATACCCTCGACGACTTCGCGGTAGAGCGACAGCTCCATGCTGCCATGTCCTGTTTGTGGGTCGCGGACATGCAGATGCACAATTGCTGCGCCGGCATTCCATGCCGCAATAGCCTCTTGCACGATTTCCTTCGGCAAGATGGGCAGGGCCGGATTCTGAGCTCGCGTCGTGATGTTGCCGCTCACGGCGCATGTGAGAATTGTTTTTGTGTCCGACATTAAGCCTGTAAGCCTCCGTATGAAAACGTTCTCAAACGTAAGCACAGCCATATTATATGGCAAGCTAAAATATCTTATTGATATAAGATACGGGAGAAAGTAGTGTCAAATTTCGGCAAGATAACGTTTTCAAAAACGAAAGTTCAAAGTTGGCGTCCCACAGCATCAACAGGTCGCGACAGGTCAAGATGGCGGACATCGCGCGCATTGCCGATGTATCAATCTCGACGGTTTCGAGGGCATTGCGAGACCCACAAAGTGTATCGGAAATCTTGCGGGACCGTATTCATGTCGCCGCTGACCGCCTCGGGTATGCACCGAGTCCAATTGCTGGAAGCCTCTCGGGGCGTCGTTCGCCACTGGTCGGCGTTGTCGTGCCATCGATGTCGAATGCTTTTTTCTCCCGCTCGCTCGAAAGCATCATGTTGGGCCTTGCGAGCGAAAATCTTCAGGTTATGGCCGGTTTTCATGAATATGACGCACAGCGCGAAGAGGATTTGATCGCCACGCTGATGGCATGGAAACCCGCAGCACTTGTCGTGACCGGCATTACGCCATCGCGCAGGGTCCTCGCGCAACTGTCGCGCGTCGAGTGCCCTCTAATTCAGATGTGGGATATTGACGGAACGCCTATTGACAGCGCGATCGGTTTTTCCAACAGCGCGGCGGGGCGGATGGCTGCGCAACATCTCGTCGAGCGTGGCCATCGCGATATCGCGATTGTGAGCGCAACCAATCTCGGAGATCCTCGCGCTCGCGCCCGTGCGACAGCATTCTTCGAAACTGCGCGAAAGCTGGGAGTCGAGGTGCGGCAAATCGAGGCGCCAGATCGCAGTATGACGGCAGGGGCGCTATTTATGCGTGAGGCCGTCGCCCGAAAGGAACTTCCGGCAGCTCTGGCTTTTTCAGGCGATTCACTGGCCATGGGTGCCCTGCTTGAGGCGCAGCGCTTAGGCATTTCGGTACCTGATGACATCGCGGTGATCGGCTATGGTGATTTGGAGTTCGCCTCGCTGGCCAATCCGGGCCTGACAACAATTCGCCCGCCTCACGAAGAAATGGGTGCAGCAGTTGCCGAGCACATTCGCAAGCGACTGAAGGATATATCCAGCGCCAATGAAACCATCGATCTGGGCGTAAAGTTGATCGTGCGGGAGAGCACTTAATGACCGGGGTTGTGCCAACACCACAGGATTTTAATCAGGTGTCCATTATCGGCGCGGGGACGATGGGACATGGTCTCGCACTGGTTCATGCCATTGCAGGTTGCCGGACGAAGCTGTTCGATATCGATGCCGCCAGACTTGCATCTGCCCACGAGATGATCACCGGGGCGCTGGCGACACTCGTCGAAACCGGGGCCGTGGCTGAGGATGCAACAGCAGTGCTCCAGCGCATTGATTATGTCAGTACGCTGGAGTCGGCATGTGGTGAGACTTCGCTGATCATTGAGGCAGTTGTAGAAAACGCCGATCTTAAGCGTGATCTCTATGCAGCAATAGATCAATGTGCGCCGCCTGATGCTGTATTGGCCAGCAACACCTCGTTCCTGGATCCGTTCCCACTGATACCTGTGCGGCGAGCTAGCAAGGCGCTAGTGACACATTGGTATACGCCACCCTACATCGTTGATCTGGTCGATATCGTACCAGGACCTGCTTGCGATCCGGCGCTCGTTGAGCGGTTGGCCACGTTCTACGAGCAAGCAGGCAAGGTACCGCTGCGTCTGCCGACGCTGGTTCCTGGTTATATAGCCAATCGGATACAAGGCGCGCTGAATCTAGAATGTCTACGCATCATTGAGGAAGGATGGGCAGATGCAGCCCAAATCGACCTTGCGGTTCAGCATGGTCTCGCGGCGCGCCTGTTACTGCTCGGTCATATGCGAAAAATGGATTTTACGGGGCTGGAAATGATCCGTAACGGTCTTGCTACCCGCACCTATCAACCACCGGAGGCTACTGGGCACAGTGCGGTCCTGGACGCCATGATTTCGGGCGGACGTCTCGGAATCGTCTCTGGTGCGGGCTTTTATGACTACCCCAACGACGAGCCCGAACAATTACTCAGACAGCGCGACAAGGATTTGCTCCATCTGAAGGCATACTTACAAGGCCGCCGACAGAACTGACAAGCGGCCTCGCAATCGGACATACGTCAAAATGACGATCTGCAGCACAGTAAGAATTAAGAATAAGGACAGGTAATGCTGAAAGTAAAACTGGATGGCAAATGCGCGCTGGTTACAGGTGGTGCATCAGGTATCGGGCTTGCGTGTGTCACTATGCTGGCGGAATCCGGCGCAGCGGTTGCGGTGAACCATCTTCCCCAGGATGAAGCCGGCATCGCGCGCATTGCCAAACTGCGTGACAGAGGATTGAATGTGATTGCCGCCCCCGGCAATGTAGCGATCCCGGGCGAAGCCGAACACATGGTCGAAACGGCCATTACCGCGCTTGGCGGGCTTGACTATCTAGTCAATAATGCTGGAACACCGGGAACAGCAAATCCGATTCCACCCGACAATCTCGACGCATTGACCGAAGGCCTTTGGGATATAATCCTCAACACAAACCTCATTGGTCCATTTCGATGTGCCCGTGCCGCAGCGCCAGCCTTGCGCCAGCGTTGTGGTGCGATTGTCAATCTTGCTTCCATCGCCGGTCTTGGTCGACAGGGCTCCAGCAGCGCCTATTCGGCTAGCAAGGCTGGCGTCGTGAGCCTGACCCGAAGTCTCGCACGCGGCCTCGCCCCGGAAGTCCGGGTCAACGCTGTGGCTCCAGGACAGACCCGTACACCATGGACAGAGGGCTGGCCCGAAGAACGCAAGGCTTGGGCACGTAGTATCGCCGCTCTTAACCGCATCTCGGAGCCGGAGGAGATCGCTGAAGCCGTCCTGTTCCTCTGCGCTGGCGCGGCGGCAATGACCGGACAGGTCCTCGTGGTGGATTCCGGCATGACCCTCTGAAGGGGGCTGATCTTGCTCCCGTTTCGCCGGACACTTATGCGGTTGTGATCCGCGCCGGGTTTGCCGGAGGCTGCAAAGTTGAAAAGTCGCCTCTACGTAAATCTTCGGCGGCAACGTTCCGAGAAATCCCAGATCTTTGCGCGAATCCAGACTGCTCTGAGTGGTCAAACTGACCTTTCCGGATCATATGCGCGACTTCGATCTCGGCAAGAGTAGCCGAAGCTGAATTCAGCGATTTTAAGGTCTGCATCGGTCGGGTAAGTTTCTTAGTCCGCCCTGAACAACTCTTATCCAGCTGATTTATATTAAGAAAGCATCATTTCTTGTAGGCAAGAATCGACTCTGATGGTGTAACCGCCCCCCGACGGCATCACTGTGCCAAGGTGGGATCGCAACAATCCAACTTGGGAGGCGGTCATGTCGGAGATTATCACGGTCGGACTCGATCTGGCGAAGAACATTTTTCAGGTGCACGGAGCCGACGGCACGGGCCGGGCGGTCTTGCGCAAGAAACTGCGGCGCGCGCAGGTGCTGGAGTTTTTCGGCCAGCTGCCGCCTTGCGTCGTCGCGATGGAAGCCTGCGGCGGGGCTCACTTTTGGGGGCGCGAGATCGGTAAGCTGGGCCACGAGGTTCGGCTGATTCCGCCGGCCTACGTCAAGCCGTTCGTCAAGCGGCAAAAGAACGATGCTGCCGATGCAGAAGCGATTTGTGAAGCGGCGGTGCGCCCGTCGATGCGCTTCGTGCCGGTGAAGAGCGAGGAGGTCCAGGGCGCAGCGATGGTCTTCCGGGTCCGCGAGTTGCTGATCCGGCAGCGCACCCAGGCGATCAACGCCCTGCGCGGCCACCTGACAGAGTTCGGACAGGTCGTGCCACAGGGGGCGGCCAACGCATCGAAGCTGGTCGCCATCGTCGAGGACCCGGAAGGCATCCTGCCTGCCGATGCCATCCCCACACTCAAGGTGCTGGTCGCGGCGCTCTCCCATCTGAAGGCGGAGATCGGGAAGCTCGATGCAGAGATTGCCCGTCGGGCCAAAGAGAATGACGTGGCCCGGAGGTTGATGACGATCCCGGGTATCGGGCCGCTGATCGCCACGGCGCTTGCAACCCTTGCTCCGCCGCCGGAGACATTCCGCCGGGGGCGTGACTTCGCCGCCTGGCTCGGCCTCGTGCCGCGACAGCATTCGACCGGCGGCAAGCAGCGCCTCGGTGCGACAACGAAGATGGGGGAGCGATCCCTGCGGCGATTGCTGATCATCGGCGCCAACAGCGTGATCATCAAACGGCATGTCCATGCCGAGGCCCAGCCAAGCACTTGGCTGGGCGGGATGCTGACGCGCAAGCCGCCTATGCTGGTGCGGGTTGCGCTGGCGAACAAGATGGCGCGGATCGTCTGGGCCCTGATGGCCCGGGGCGGCGTCTACCAGTCTCCGGTCGCGGCGGCGTAAGCCGACCGTTGATCGCGAGGACGTCGGAGCGAAAGAGGACAAGGAGTAGTTTGGCGCAACGGTCGTGAGACGGGATCGGGAAAACCAGTGTGCAACAGAGTGCCTTCGAGCACGCGGCTTTGATCTGGACCCGATCTTCGAACACCATACGGGCCCGCGACATCTATGAGGTCGCATCATGAGGCCGGACATATGTCAGCACCCGACGACGCGTCACGACAGCTTCAAAATCCCTCTTGCGTTCGGGGCGGTTACATATGTTGCACAAATCATCTGATGGCCAAGCTACCCCTTTCCCCGGACGGATTTATCCCACGGCTACTGTGACGGGAATACCGAGCGCAGTGTAGCCATTTAGGACGGCCATGCGGACCTGGATTTCAGAAACCTGACGATCGAAGTCCCGAGCCATCAGTCGCTGGCCCAGCAGTTTGATACAATGCATCTTTGTCTCGACACGGCTTCGGCGGTGGTATCCACTCCATCGTCGCCAGATAGCGCGGCCGAGATATTTCGAGGCGCGCAGTGCCTCGTTACGTGCCATGGCACCGGCGGTGACAGTCTTCCAGGGCTTCGCGTTCTTGCGAGGCGGGATAACGGCATGGGCACCGCGATCAGCAATGGCATTGTGGCATCTGCGCGTGTCGTACGCTCTGTCTGCGGTGACGCACCCGATCTCCTGTTCGGGCGGGATCTGGTCGAGCAATTCGGGCAGGATGGGCGCATCGCCAATGTTGCTGCCGGTGACTTCGACTGCCCTTATTTCCAGTGTTTTCTCGTCGATCCCAACGTGGATCTTGCGCCAGATGCGCCGTTTGGACCCGCCATGCTTGCGGGCATTCCACTCCCCTTCGCCCTCGACCTTGATGCCGGTACTATCGATCAGCAGGTGCAGCGGACCCTGCGAGCCACGAAACGGGATGCTCACTTTGAGGGTTTCCTGGCGGCGCGACAGCGTGCTGAAATCCGGCACCGACCAGTCCAACCGGCATCGTCAAGTTGTGAGACATCTCAAAAGCCGGTACGTGGGCGCATGACCAAACCAAAGCAATCTGGTGCCTTTTCTGGCCATCGTTTCCCTCCTGAAATCATCGGATACGCCGTCTGTGTTGAGCGTCAACCACTTTGTCCGCGAGGACGGCCAGGTAGTGGCGCCAATCGTAAATGGTGCGTGGTGGGAGTTGGTGGCTGCGCTCAATCACCCGCACATGCTCGCACAGGATCTGACCCTCGGCGGCGATCACCAGACGTTCGGGATAAACCCGCAGGCTCACCGG
>Ga0307487_1003047_pt1 | contig 10176 bp, 8 predicted proteins | sample CBIW12metaG_FD_203665 | JGI IMG/M metagenome (GOLD analysis project Ga0307487, IMG submission 203665) | Sea-ice brine microbial communities from Beaufort Sea near Barrow, Alaska, United States - CBIW 1.2 | ecosystem: Environmental > Aquatic > Marine > Coastal | place: USA: Alaska | collected... | reverse complement strand
GTCTTAGTGGCGAGTCTTTAAACGAAGGCGACAAAGTTGAGTACGTTGAAGAAGAAGGAAGAAAAGGACTAACGGCAGCTCAGGTGCGCGTTATCAATGAATAATATATTTTTATATTAACATTCGACACTTAAAAAACCGTCTAAAATTTAATTTTAGACGGTTTTTTTATGTTCTGGCGGCACTTATTTTTGATCAGGCTGCCCCCTTATTGTTTTAGAAAGTTAACTTCTCGGTTTTTAATCCGTCCAACATAGTCTGTGTCAATCTCTGAATGTCAAATTCGTGTTTCCAGTCCCAATCTTTTCTTGCTTCACTATCATCTATACTACACGGCCAGGAATCGGCGATTTGTTGACGGGAATCTGGCTCATACGCTATCTCAAATTCCGGTAATTGCTTTTTCAGCTCTAAGGCCAAATCATTTGGGGTAAAACTCATGGCTGATAAATTATATGATGAACGCACCTTTATTTTCTCAGATGGAGCCTCCATAATATCTACCGTAGCTTTCAAAGCATCATCCATAAACATCATCGGCAAAGCGGTATTTTCACTTAAAAAAGAAGTATACGATCCGTCTTTTAAGGCAGAGTGAAAAATCTCAATAGCATAATCTGTAGTTCCTCCGCCGGGCAGGGTTTTATAACTTATAATTCCAGGAAATCGAATGCTGCGAACATCAACTCCATATTTCTTAAAATAATATTCACACCAACGTTCCCCGGTTTGTTTACTGATCCCGTAAACGGTATTGGGTTCCATGATGGTGGTTTGTGGAGTATTTTCTTTTGGAGAGCTGGGACCAAAAACGGCTATGCTCGAAGGCCAGAAAATCCTTTCTATTTTTTTGTCTTTAGCAAGGTTTAAAATGTTGAATAGAGAATCCATATTGAGGTTCCATGCCTTCATCGGAATTTTTTCAGCAGTTGCACTTAACATTGCAGCCATTAAATAAACATCAGTAATTTTATGTTTTTCAACTAAACTCTCAATTTTTGCTTGATCTGTGGCATCGGCAATTTCAAATGTTCCGGAATTCATCAGTTCCTCCCCTCCGTTTTTGATATCACTGGCTATAACATTCTCATTCCCAAAAAGACCTCGTAATTTCATCGTGAGCTCACTTCCTATTTGTCCGGCAGCACCAATGACCAATATTTTTTTTGAATTCATTTTCACAATTTTGTTCCGCAAAGATATCCATTTAAGCAAAGAAGTTAAAACGAATGAGGTAAAAATAGGGTTTTTATATCCTCCTTTGCTGAACTCTCATTTTGTCGGGGGGTTTGCTTAACTTTGTTATTTAAGATCAGGATATAAGGCACTCAACAAGATTTATTAGACCCGGAAAAGCTCATAAATAAATGAGCAGTAGTTTATTATTCATTCAGTCCCATTAAAACATAATCTAATTTCCTTATAAAAGGCTAACTAGATTAAATTTTCAGAAACAAAACACATAATATCAACAAATTAAAAATCTGCTTTTAGATGAAAAATATATTTTGGATTGTTTTAATTCTTTTGGCAACCGGATGCAACCAAAACAAGGATTTAAAGTCTAAGGCTGCTAAAACTGAAACAGACACCACCGTTTTCAATCAAAAACTCAATATCACTCCACAACAAGTGCTTTTGCTACCTGAGGCTGGTGAAGTTACTTCGGGATGGCTGGCCTTTATTATCGCCCAGAGCGAGATTGAAAATTTTAAGGATTATACCATCAACGATGTTGTTTCCAATGCCCTCCCCATCGCTGAGATTATGAAAAACCTGAAAGAGACCTTACCCGATTCTTTAAAGGCAAACCCCGTGGAAGCAAGACTTACCGTGATTCTTACAGATGCTAAGATCTTGGAACAACTTTCACAACAGCGCGAATTACAGGCTGAAAAAATTGCTGCCATAGCGGAAGATCTGGCTTTGGAATTCAATAATTTAAAAATCCAAATCAACGAACTCTTTCTAAAAACCCTGGAGGAATTTGAACTGGAACTGGATAAATATGAGGCTCCTTTAGATTCCCTGGAAATGCCCCAGGCTAACGATAGTGATACAGACGCGCTATAGCGCGTCTCAGGCTCATATATAAAAACTTAAATAAATGAAAAAACTAAGCCTTCTCCTTTTTATGATTGCTACCTATTCCTGTAACAATCCATCAACAGAAAATGCAGGTTCTCAAACGGTTTCCAAAAAAAAAATTAGCAAGGTTTTGGAAAATTGGCACGCGGCGGCAGCCCAGGCCAATTTTGAAGAATATTTCAGCCTAATGTCCGGCGATGGGATCTTCATTGGTACCGATGCTACCGAAAATTGGCAAAATAAAGAATTCAGGGAATTTGCAAAACCTTATTTTGATAAAGAAAAAGCCTGGAGTTTTACCACCCTGCAAAGAAATATTTATGTCTCAGAAAACGGCGAAACCGCCTGGTTCGATGAACTTCTTAATACCCAAATGGGAATTTGCAGAGGTTCCGGGGTGTTGGAGAAAACAAAAAATGCCTGGAAAATTAAACATTATGTGCTTTCCATCGCCATTCCAAATGAGAATGTTGATGAGATCACACAAATCAAAAAAGAATTTGACAGCATACTGATCTCAAAACTTCAATAATTTTACTTCAAGAAACAAGAATAAAGACTAAAAAAAGTTAATAAACGAAAGACCAATTCTATGGGGACTCCTATAAAACTCAAAATTTACATTTTTGAAATTGTATAATTATATCTACCGCGTACTTTACGTTTTAAGAAACAAGACTAAAGAGCCAAGACTATAGCAAAAAAAGTTTGAATATGGAATACCTTTTATTCGCGATAGCGATACCCACAAGTTTGTTTCCTGACTTTATATAAAACCGAACAAAAAAATTCAAAATACAATTTCCTGTTTTTTCATTACTTTTGTATCAAATTTTTAATTAATACCGAAGAATGAACAAAATAACCAATGCATTGTTGATGCCACTACTCGTTGCAGCAACGGTTACCAGTTGTAAAAGTGACGACAAAAAAATGTCGGAAATAGTTGAAACCCATGGAATCAATCTTTCTTTTATGGATACCACTGTAAATCCTCAGGATGATTTTTTCATGTACGTTAATGGAAAATGGGTAGATTCTACCAAAATCCCTGACGAATACACCACCTGGGGCAGTTTTAACGAATTGCGTAAAAATACAGATGCCGATGCCCTTTCATTACTGGAAAAGGCTTCTAACAATAAAGAACTGGATGCTTCCAGTGATCAGGCAAAAGCGGTTTTCCTTTACCAAAGCATCATGGATACCGTAACGCGTAACGATAAAGGAATTCAGCCTTTGCAACCTTATCTTGCCAAAATAGGCGCTATAACCAATAAAGCAGAACTACAGGCATATCTTACCGAAATGCAGCAATATGGAGGTGCCGGATTCTTCGGATTTTCCGTACATGCAGATGCTAAAGACAGCAACACGAACGCTGCCTATATATTCCCTTCAAGACTCGGCTTGCCAGATCGTGATTATTATGTTGGTGAGGATTCGGATTCAAAAGAAAAAAGGGATAAATATAAATCCCATATCACGAGGATGTTGCAATTTTTAGGGGATTCTCCAGAAGATGCAGCAAAAAGTGCGGTGCAAATTTTAGCTTTTGAGACCGGTCTTGCACAACCTCAACTGGATAAAGTAGAACGCCGCGATGCCCGAAAAACCTACAACCCAATGCAGATTTCAGAATTGCAAAAACAAGTGGGTGCAATAGATTGGAAAACTTACTTCGACAAAATTGGCGCTTCAAATTTGGACACCATAATTGTAGCACAACCAAAATATATGCAAGCCCTGCAAAAAACCTTTGCTGAAAATAATGTTGAAAACTGGAAAACCTACCTGCGCTGGACACTTTTCAATGATGCTGCCAATTCTTTAAGCAGCGAAATTGAAAGAGCAAACTGGGAATTTTACGATAAAACCCTGCAGGGCGCCAAAGAACAACGTCCCCTAAACGAACGTGCTCTTGGAATTGTAAACGGAACTTTGGGAGAAGCGCTGGGAAAATTATATGTAGAAGAAAATTTTCCACCAGAGGCTAAAGTCAAAGCCAAGGAAATGATCGCCAATATCATCAAGGCTTATGAAGTGAGGATCAATAAGCTTACCTGGATGAGTGACAGCACTAAGATCAAAGCCATCGAGAAATTGGGAACTACCACAATTAAAGTTGGTTATCCCGATAAATGGAAAGATTACAGCGACCTTGAAATCGCCGGCCCAAAGGACGAAAAAGGATCTTTTTTCCAAAATATGATGAACGCTTCCAAATGGAACGTAAAAGAAGATATGGATAAATTGGGAAAACCGGTTGACAAAACCGAATGGTATATGGCTCCACAAGTAGTCAATGCATATTACAATCCAAGCTACAACGAGATCGTGTTCCCTGCGGCTATCCTGCAACCGCCATTCTACGATTATAAGGCTGATGCGGCCGTTAATTATGGTGGAATTGGCGCCGTGATTGGCCATGAAATCTCTCATGGATTTGACGATAGTGGCTCCAGATTTGACGCTCAGGGCAATTTGAACAACTGGTGGACAGAGGAAGATCTAAAACAATTTGAAGGCCTGGGTGGAGCTTTAGCCGACCAGTACAGCGCGATTGAAGTGCTGGACAGCGTTTACATCAACGGGGAATTTACCCTGGGTGAAAATATTGGAGATCTTGGCGGGGTGAATGCTGCGTACGACGGACTTCAAATGGACTTGAAAGAACACGGCAACCCCGGCGAAATAGACGGATTTACCCCGGAACAACGTTTCTTCCTGTCATGGGCAACCGTATGGCGTACCAAAATGAGGGAAGAAGCCCTTAGGAACAAGATCAAAACCGATCCGCACTCTCCGGGAATGTACCGTGCTTATGTGCCATTGCAAAATATCCCTGCTTTCTATGAGGCATTCAGTATCAAAGAAGGCGACAAAATGTACGTAAAACCTGAAAACCGGGTGCTTATCTGGTAATCTCCGTAAATAATATATTTAAAAGGGCCGCAGCAATGTTGGCCCTTTTTTGTTTTCTGGCTGCGACCCCCACGCCCAAAAGCGTGGCGGTCGGGCTATTCGCTGTAGTCCCAATGCCCTTGGGGGCATCGGGAGCTGCCGCTGCTATCCCTCGCAGAAATATCACAAAATTCAGGCAATGTTCATTATCAAGTGATTTTGCGATTTCCGCCGAAAGAAATCTAGGTTGAATACAATTAAAACCTGTCTTTTAGGAATGAAATGTTGCTAAAATATTTTTTTTAAACCAAAAAATTTCGGGATTTAATGCATTCCCTCCAAAATAATATTAACTATTAAACATAAGCTCCAGAGGAGCGAAATATCGGTAGAAAAACAAGATGAAAAATTTTAATACCCCGTAGGGGTTAAATATATTTCACACATAATATTTTTATTTCTGGAAACTAATCAAATCCCCTGCTTAAAACTATAATCCAACTTTTCTTTGAGATTCACAGACTCTATTATTTTGCCTTTCGAAGGTTGCTCCTGGTCAAACTCCGGCAATGGCAGATCGTTCTCTGAAGCTTTTCTGGAATAATGGTCCTCTTTGGCGTGATGCTCCGGAGAAGCGGCGTTAAAGATCTCTCCCCACGCCTCTTTATTGATAATCTCGATTATTATCCCGATGCAATCCTCTAAATGGATCAAATTTACAGGAGCCTTTGGATCTTTTATATTTTTCTTGCCCGACAAAAAATTCACGGGATTCCTTCCTGGACCAAACAGTCCTCCAAAACGCACAATACTTGTAGAAAAGGATTCACTGTTTTTTAAAAGTTCCTCCGCAGAACGCAGTTGTTTTGAACTATTGGAAATGCCGTTGGCCGGATCATTTTCCGTATAAACGGGAATTTCCAGAGAGTCTTCATAAACCGAGGTTGAACTTACAAACAGTACATTTTTAACGCCGCTCTTTTTGATATAATCCAGCAACCTGCCAATTTTTCCTATAAAGTTAGCATCAGGATCCCCGCGCAATCCAGGAGGAATATCGATGATCAATACATCCGCATCCGACAAAAACGCCGAGATATCTCCTTCAATACCTTCGGTATGTAATTTAATGAGATAAGGCAAGATCCCTTCAGATGTAAGTTGAGCCATTTTCTCCCGGTTGGTAGTCGAACCTTTTACGACATGACCTTCATTCGCAAACTTTTTAGCCAGTGGCAATCCAAGCCATCCGCATCCCAATATAGCTATGTTCATAATTTCCGTTTCCTAACCTCCCCTTAAGAGAGGAATTTCTAATGATTTTTTCAAATTTACAAAACTTAAACAAACCAACTGAGAGTTCGGTTGAGTTCAGTTTGCAAACTCAAAATAATGCCTAAAACATCCAAGTGAATAAAATTTTTCACACAGGAAAATACCTATATGGTTGTTACAGATTTCTGCTAAAAAAAGAATATAAACATATTAAAGAGTTGTTCAAAATGCCATAAAAATTTCCCGCAGAATCCCGCAGATTTAAAATCAGCAGATTATCGCTGAAGAATTGCTTAAAAACAATAAAATAAATTGAAAAATTCACTTTTGCTTTTGTAATCAACCCAGATTATTTCGGGGATTCGTCAAACTTGATCGTTTTTTTAAGGATCACTGCATCATTTAAAACAAAGGGTCTTGGGATCATTGTTTTTTCACGCTGAGCCACTTTCAATTTTTCATTTTCCAGCAAATCAAAACTGGCTTCATACAATATAAACTCAGGTACTTTTTCGCCCTTTATGGCAAACTCCAACCGCAGCGTGTCCCGGTTCGCGGCATGGTAAATAAGTAATCTGTCAACCCATCTTTTTGTAAAAACATGAAATGGGTTTGCTCCCAGATAAATAGAATCTGCCTCCAGTCCGTTGACCTTGAATTCCTCAAAATTAAAAGATCTGTCCACAAACAATTCCATCCGGTTGATTTTTCGGTTCGGTGCTATTTTTAATGAATAACGGTTCATGTTTTGCAAGCTGTCCGAAGTATTCAACTTTTCAAAGAAAATTCCCGGCTCCGGAATATTGACTATGGGAGCTTCAGATTTAAAGGTGAATCCGGAACCATATTTACTACTAAACACCTCTTTTTCAGAAGTAACAATAACAGGATCTTCACCAAAATATGTTTGTGTCCACGAATCCACAAGTTTGTCGTAAGAATTCCAGGTGGCTGTTTGGGCATCGGTATCCAAAAGATAGACAAGACTGTTTGGTTTAGGTCTTTCTTCATTAAAACCGGATTTAAAATGTGCGGTTATAAAGATGACATTGAAGACCAGGAATAACAACAATCCCAGGGCCTTTTTTCGTTTAAAATACCCAAAAACAGGAAGAAAAAACACGAACAGGAATACAGTTAATATCGCGGCTACGTAAAGGATCTTTAGGCCAAGTGCTACAGGAAATGATGTTACAAAAGGCAATAACAAAACCAATGCCGGCAAACTTAACAGAAGCATCAGGAATGGGTTTGGGCTTTTTTGCCGTAACATCACCCATAACTGTAACACTCCAAAATAAACCGGGATAATAAAATAAGCTGCGCCTTCCAGATAAAACGCGGTTAAAGCACATATCAACAACCAGAAAAATAAAGGAAATATAAAATCCCCGGCCTGTTTTTCCGGCGTCCCAAATAGGTGATAAACAAAAAAACAAAGGCTAATGCTCAGGAAAATAGCCGAAGCTATATAATAATACCCGTTATAGGTAAATCCATGATCCATTTCGGCATATTCCGGATAGATCATCAGGCAAAACTGCCATAGTATAAAGGTCAAAATTGCAGCACCCAACAGGCTGATCAAAAATGGGACAGCACCTTTGAACACGGTTTTTAGATTTATTTTCTTTTTATAAAAACCATAGATCAAAACTGCAAAAAATAAACTAAAACCAATTATCAGCATTGGGAAGTTCCAGGAAAAAGGATAGCTGATCATTTTTCCAAAAGGCAGATTGAAATAGATCAGGTCTTCCTCCGAATTTAAATCTGACAGGTCGGCATCTTTAAAATAATCCATAAGTGGCATCAGGTAACTTCCCTGGTGGGCCAGGGTCTCCTTATCCAAATTGGCCGGAATATCATTGGCGGTATGGTAATCAAAATGATCGTCTATAAAGGCAAAATTAAACCCGTTAATATTGCCTCGTTCCCGGAGCACAGTTAAATCGGTATCATTGGGAAGCATTTTATAAACGCTATATGCAAGGGAATTGGTAACCGGAAAATCCGGTTTTGCCTTGATGAAATGTTGGATAAGTCCTGCATTCCCGCCATTGGTTTCCAGAAGCATAAAGGAATTTCCCCCGCTTCCGCGAGCTTCAAAATTTAATGCCAGGCCAACCCCTTTTGCCCAGGGATGTTCCTTTACAAAAAGTTCGGCACCATTCAATCCCAATTCCTCCGAATCGGTAAAAAGAAGGATAATGTCATTTTTATGCGGTTCATTATTAGTCAAAAACACCCGTATTCCTTCCAAAATAGTTGCTACTCCGCTTCCGGCATCGCTCGCTCCAAAGGAGGAATGGCCTGCGCTGTCGTAATGTGACATCAGTAAAAGTGCTTTACCATGGCCGCCTCCGGGAATTTTGACCAGAATATTTTGAGATCGTGAGATCTCACCATCCTTAGTGAGGCTATAGCCTTCCTGCGTTTGCACTTCCAGGTCAAGTTCCTGCAATTCATTTACAATATAATTGCGAACCACACTGTGCGCCTTACTACCAACAAAATGCGGGGCTTTTCCTATTTGGATCACATCTTGAAACGCCCGGAGGGTGGAAAATTCAGTTTGGGGAATATTCCCGGTTTCGACATTCCGCGGCATACTGGAATAAAAAATAAACCAAATGAGAAATATCAAAATCAGGAGAACAAAAAGTGGGGATAATTTTTTCAGCATAAATTCGGAACTAAATAGGGTTTAAAGATAATTAAGATTAGTTGAAAAGTAACTAAACAGTACTTAAAGTGCCTAAAATTTGAAGTATCAGGTATATGAAAAGAAGGAAATGCCTATAATTAAAAGAATTTGTTTGAAAATTATCTGCATTATGAAAAAGACACCATCCTTTATACCAATAAAATCAAGGACTACTTTACTTTATTCATCAAAGGTCCTCAAAATTTTATGAACTGATTTGTTCGGTCAAAAAAATATAATTCTCCGGACTGATACATTCAAGTAAAAAATTGGTTATATTGAAAGTATTATAAATCAAATACTTAAGGCTATGGGAATAAAAAGTTTTCAAGGAAAAAGGGCCGATCCCGAAAAATTACAAAGTGCTCCGCTATTGGTAAAGGATTATATGACAGTAAACCTGATCACTTTTAACAAGGAACAACTGGTAACTGAAGTGATGGAAACCCTTATAAAAAATAAAATTTCGGGGGCCCCGGTAGTAAATGGGCGCGGGGAACTGGAAGGGATTATATCAGACGGGGATTGTATGAAACAAATTTCAGAAAGCAGGTATTATAATATACCAATTGGCGATATGAAAATTGAAGAATACATGGAGAAGGATGTACCTACAATAGATAAAAATGCGAGCATCTTTGATTGCGCCGCCCATTTTTACAAACACGATGTCCGAAGGTTTCCCATAATTGAACACGGAAAACTGATTGGCCAAATAAGCAGGAAAGATATCTTATGTGCAGCACTTAAACTTCGTGCACAAAACTGGCATCCTTAAAAGGGTTTTTCTGAATTGAGAAAAAGAAACCCCAATTTTTCGTTTTAGTTTTTTTATTATTTCTGAAATCAAAAATCGTTAATGGATATTAATGGTTTGAAAAGCTATGGATTTATAAAGCCGTTTTTAAGTGCGTTTTACAAGGGCATAGAAATCACCCTCCAGCGGAAGATATCCCTGATCATACACGAAATAATAAACGGTCCCGGCTTTGGTGGTGTAGATACTGGTAAAATATTCAAAACTAAAACCTTTGGCCATCAACTTAGTTTTGCTGGCTTTTGTTTTATCGGTGGGATTGAGTTCCCCTAAAATCCGGTAATTCCTTCGCAGGCTATTGTTCACATTGCGCACAAGGTTATTACTGTCCTTATTGATATTGTTGTTATATGCATTCCTGCAATAATCACTACAGAATTTTTTA
>Ga0307487_1003046_pt1 | contig 10178 bp, 9 predicted proteins | sample CBIW12metaG_FD_203665 | JGI IMG/M metagenome (GOLD analysis project Ga0307487, IMG submission 203665) | Sea-ice brine microbial communities from Beaufort Sea near Barrow, Alaska, United States - CBIW 1.2 | ecosystem: Environmental > Aquatic > Marine > Coastal | place: USA: Alaska | collected... | reverse complement strand
CAGAACCCCTGCAGCCCATGGGTTTGTTCGCAGGCGCATGTATTGGCGCGGATTGTTATTCACGCCGATGATGCCTTTCGCACCCATGATATCTGGCATCCTGGCCCCGGTGGATTCGCCAAGGAAAACGACTGGAAAGCCGTTTTTCGACGCTACATTTTTGACATGCTCCATCTTGTTCGAATTAACCGGACTACTGGATGCTCCCTTGACCGTAAAATCATTCGAGACAACAGCAGTCATCCGCCCCTTGATTTTTCCGAAGCCCGTGATTTTACCGTCGGCCGGGGTGCGGTCACGATCTTCGGGTCGCATGGACGTCGCAAACAGACCGGACTCAAGGAAACTGTCCTCGTCCATCAAATATTTGATGCGTTCGCGCGCATTAAGTCTGCCCGCCGCCTGCACGCGCGCCAGCTTCTCGTCCCCGCCCATCGAAAGCGCGTGTAACTTGCGCTTCTCATGCTCGGATATCTTGTCCTCGAATTTCATTTGGCCTCCCCAATACTCAAAGCGGTACACCATCGAATAAGGTAGATGCGCACGTCTTGTGCGTAAGCATCGGTTTTATCTGGCCCGCAAAAAGATTTGTTCATCTCCTGAGAAACTATAGAAACTGCGACCTTATGCAGTCGAATACAATTTCGGCATCACTCTACAGCCAAAGCTTATATCAATTTCCAGGTGCAGTGCGTCGCGTTGCAACAGACATCGCTTCTGCCACATTATTTGCCGTGATACCTGGGCTTGCGTTTTTCGCGGAATGCGGTCAGCCCCTCTTTCTGATCGGCGCTCGCGAAAATTAGCTGGAAGGCCTTGCGTTCCAGCATCAGCGCGGTCGCCAGTGGCGCATCGGCCCCCGCCAGCATCACTTCCTTGATTTGTGCCACGGCGATCGGCGGCATCGCGGCAATGTGCGTTGCGATGCTCGTTGCCTCGGCTAAAGCGTCGCCGTCGCTGGCAAGCTTGCCGACCAGCCCCATGGCCGCTGCTTCCACCCCCGTGACCAAAGTGCCCGTCAGGCACATCAACATTGCCCGCGGCTTGCCGATGGCACGTTGCAGCCGCTGGGTTCCCCCTGCACCCGGCATCACACCTACGCGCACTTCCGGTTGGCCCAGTTTTGCAGCCGGATCGGCCACGATGATGTCCGCGTGCATGGCCAGTTCCAGCCCGCCCCCCAGCGCATAGCCGTCAACAGCGGCGATCACCGGCAAGGGGCAAGCCGCGATGGCTGCCCATAGGGTTTCCGTGTGGCGCAAATACATGTCAATAGCCGTAATATCGGCCATTTCGTTAAGGTCTGCGCCACCGCAAAACGACCCGCCAGCGCCAGACAGCACGATTGCCCGCACGTCGGGGTTCTGGGCGACTTCCGAGAAAGCCTTGGCGAGTTGTGTGCGGACTGCCATGTTCAGGGCGTTGCGGAAACCGGGGCGGTTGATCTGGATGGAAACCACACCACTGGCAGGTTGCGCCAGGTTCAGGTCGGGATAGGTGTTAGCGTGCATGGGGGTCTCCTATGTCTGATGATGCAGGGCGCAAACCCCAGCGGCCAGCCTAATCCGGCTGCCGGATCGGCAGCCCAAGTTCGACCCTTCGCCGCAGCCATGAACTGGGTCTGTACCGGTCATCCCCTGTCAGGCGCTGGATCTCGCAGAGGATGGTGAATACTGCGCCCGCACCCATGGCATCGGCCAATTCCAGCGGCCCGAGCGGATAGTTCAGACCAAGGCGCATCGCGGTGTCGATATCGTCGGGCCGGGCCAACTGACGTTGCGACATTTCGCAGCCAAGGTTCGCAATCATCGCGACGATGCGTTGACCGATGAAGCCGGGAGAATCCGCAATAAGCGTGACCTGCCGATCCTTTGCGAAAACGGCGACAACGCTATCGCGGATATCTGCACGCACCCCCGGTGCGGCCATCAACGTGACCCGGGTTGCCAGTGACCCGGTCACATCCAGCGCCATGACCCGGCGAGGGTCAAGCCCGGTACGCGCACAAAACGCGCTGCAATCCTCGCCGAGCGGGGCGGCGAGGATCGCGCATTCTCCATCGTCCTCTTGCAGAATCTGCACCAAGCCTGCGGCCAGATTAGCGATTTCGACGTCCACACCGTCAGCAAGATAGATGGCGCGCGCAGGCAAGGCTTCGACTTTGGCATCCGGCGAGGGACGAGTCGCCCCGTCGCTGTAATCGTAATAACCGCGCCCAGCTTTTCTTCCAAGTTGGCCGGTCTGGAACTGATAGCGGTGCCGAAAGGTCGAGCGAAGCCGAGGGTCACTGAAACTACTTTGATGTATGAATTCCGTCACGGCAAGATTTATGTCCGTCCCGGTCAGATCCATCAACTCGAACGGTCCCATGCTGAAACCCCAGCAATCGCGCATCACTGCGTCGATCTGGGTCGGTTCAGCGACACAGTCTTGCAGCAGCGCCAACCCTTCGGTCAGAAAAGCCCGGCCTCCATAATTGACCAGAAATCCGGGCGTGTCGCGCACCTGCACCGGCATATGGCCCAGCGTGCGCACAAATCCCATCAGACAGGCCATCGCATCTGCGTGCGTGTCGGGACCGGGGATCACCTCGACCAGTTTCATGACCGGAACAGGGTTGAAGAAATGAAGACCGGCTATTCGGTCAGCCTGTGGGTTTCCTGCCGCAATTGCGCCAATGGGCAGCGAGGATGTGTTGCTGACAAGGATGGTATCCGGTCCCGTCATGGCGGCAAGCGCGACAAACAAGTCGCGCTTGATGTCCAGGTCCTCGACAATCGCCTCAATGATTAGGTCGCAGGACGCGAGGTCGGCAAGCTCCTTCTGCGCTTTCAGATGCGCGCCGATCATCGCGCGGTCTTTTTCACTCAACCGGCCCCGGCTGACCCGCCTGTCTATCCGCTGGAGAACCGAGCCACACGCCTGTTCGGCAGCACCTGGCCTTTGATCGAACAGCAGCACATCATAGCCGGCGGTGGCGGCCACCTGCGCTATGCCGGCGCCCATTGCACCTGCGCCGACAATGCCTATGGCCTTGATCCGGGACGAGGGCGCAGCGTCACGCGTCATGTTGTCGGGCGCTGTGTCTGAACTGTCCGCACGCCGCGTGTTCATTGCATTGGCCTGTGCCATGGGGAGATCCTAGCGACGGCGCGCCAGGACACCATGAGCGGAGGCCAACAATACTGCCACCAACGCCGATTTCAGAATGTCGCTCAGCACGAAGGGCAGAACTGCGACCTGCAAGGCTGGGGCCAGGCCAAGGTGTAGGGCAAGATAGCCTGCGCCCATTGTGTAGATGATTAGACACCCGGCAAGCGCGGTGGCGAACGCACCTGGCAGCGTTTTCGCGTAGCCCCGATCCGCCAGCCAGCCCACGGCGGCCGCTGCGGCAAGAAACCCAATCAGGAACCCGGCTGTCGGACTTGCAAGATACGCTAGACCGCCCCCTGTGGCAAAGACCGGAAGCCCGATTGCCCCCTGGAACAGGTAGAAGCCCAGCGTGACGGCGGCCAGCCGTGCCCCCATCGACATCGCCAGCAGCAGCACTGCGAAGGTCTGCATCGTCATTGGCACGGGCCACATCGGAACCTGAACCCGCGCGCTCAGCGTGATCAACAGCGTTCCGGTCAGCACGATCACTGCGTCGGACAGCAAGGCCGCGTTGGGGCTGGCGGGGCTGGCAAAATACCCCAACAAGTTGCTGGGTTGGGTCGAGGGGCCATGGGTCATTGCAGGGATCCTTCTGAGATTGCGGAAAGAAGTTGTCTGGTATTCTGGTCTATGAACGAGGTGTGGACACGTCCACTCTGAAACTGCGGATCGTTCAGGCAGGCGATCAGGAAGTCGCGGTTGGTTTTGATCCCCTGGACCTCGATCCGGGCCAGGGCGGCAACCGCGCGCTGGCAGGCGGCTGTCCGGTTCGGTCCATGGGCGATAATCTTTGCGACCATGGGGTCATAAAACATGCTCACCTCGTCCCCCTCGCGGTAGCCGCAATCGATCCGCAGATCGGGGGTCTGGGGCGGCAGGCGCAGCCGACGCAGGGGACCGGGTGACGGCATGAAGGATTTTTCGGGATTTTCGGCATAAAGCCGACATTCCACTGCGTGCCCCGTGGTGGCGATTTCGGACTGGGGAACCGGGTCAAGCCTGCCGGCTGCGAAGGCAATCTGCATGGCGACAAGATCAACGCCCGTCACCATCTCGGTCACAGGATGTTCGACCTGAATGCGGGTGTTCATCTCCAGAAAGTAGAAATCCTGCGTTTCGGCATCGACGATGAATTCAACCGTGCCTGCCCCTGCGTAGTGGGTGGCTTTGCACATCGACAGTGCGGCTTCGGCCATCTTTTCCAGCACGTCGGGGCGCAAGCCGGGGGCGGGGCTTTCCTCGATCACCTTCTGGAACCGACGTTGCAATGAGCAATCGCGTTCGAACAGATGAATCGCCGATCCATCTCCATAGCCAAAGACTTGAATTTCTACGTGGCGCGCATGGCCGACGAAGCGTTCAAAGAACACGGTCCCGTCACCAAAGGCTTTTTCCGCCATGTTCTGGGTCGCCTGGACTGTCCGGCTCAGTTTGTCCTCGCTGTCTACCAGCCGCATTCCGATTCCGCCGCCCCCGGCCGCGGCCTTGACCAGCAGGGGATATCCGACAGTCCGCGCCAACGCGGCGATGTTTACATCTGATCCGACACTGATCCTCTCGCTGCCGGGAACAACCGGGACATTTGCCCGTCGCGCGATGGCACGGGCGCGGTCCTTGTCGCCCATGTCGCGCAACGTTTGCGGGTCCGGTCCGATCCAGATCAGGCCCGCCGCGATCAATGCCTCGGCAAATTCGGCATTCTCGGCAAGGAAGCCGTAGCCCGGATGGATGGCATCAGCCTCGGTCTGTTGTGCGGCCTGCAAGATCAGGTCTGCCCTCAGATAGCTGTCCGAGGCCCGCGATGGACCGAGATGGACCGACACATCGGCCTCCTCGACAAACAGCGAGGCCGCATCCGAATCGGAATAAACTGCAACAGTCTCCAGGTTCAGTATCTTGCACGACCGGATGATCCGGCGCGCAATTTCGCCACGGTTTGCAATCAACACTCGGGTCACGGGCTTAGGCATCGGTTTACACTTCGATCCGGGCGATGATATCCCCGTCAGCAACAGTATCGCCTTCCGCCACCAGAACCTCGATCAGCTTGCCATCTTCCGGCGCAATGATCGGAATTTCCATTTTCATGGATTCGAGGATCGCGATTGCGTCATCCTCCGCAAGCATGTCGCCTATTGCGGCTTCAATCTTCCAGACACTTCCAGAAATTTCAGCCTTCACATCAATGATTGCCATTAGGTCCCCTCCCAATCTTGGCTTTACCGCAGCCCATTGCTGGACGGGATGCGCGCCCCTATGATCTCTAAGGTTAGGTCCGGCCGGGCTATGCAGTCGAATATAATTTCTGCATCAAGCTATGCACTGACCGAGGCACTTGCCCCATGTGCCTTCGCCACACATGGCAGAGTTTCGGTTGCGCCCTATCCAGATGTTTATTATCTTGGGTGATCAATGACGCGCGGCTTGTCCCGGCCCGTCGGGCCGCGAAACATAACAGCGGGATGCGCCCGCACAGGCGATCTAAAAAATGCATTCCAGAATGCCGAAATTCTATTTGATCGCCCGTGCACTGGTCCTTATCGACAACAGGAAGAGCGTATCAGTCGGCCTATGGAATTGCAGACCTGTCGGTCGGCTTGGTCAGGCGCAGTCGGACCCCCATGGCCAAAGAGAGCATGATGACCCAACACGTCTTTGATCCTTACACCGAAAACTTTGACGAGGAGTTTGACGTTGTTGTCGTTGGCTTCGGCTTCGCGGGGGGGGTGTCGGCTATCACGGCGCATGACGCATCGGCGCGCGTGCTGCTGATCGAAAAGATGCCAGACCCCGGTGGAATCTCGATTTGTTCGGGCGGCGGGCTGCGCCTTGCCGCAGATGTTGCGGCGGCACACGCTTATCTTAACAGCACCAATGGCAATGCAACGCCCGAGCCGATCAACACTGCCTTTGCCGATGCGATGATGGAGCTGGACGCCTATGTTAACAGCCTCGCACAAGCCTGCGGCGCCACCACAACCCGCGTGGAACGGCTTGGGAACTACCCGTTCGAAGGATTTGACCGTCTCTATTTTCTTGAGATTGACAAAATTCCCGGCTTTGACCCCAAACTCGATTATCCAGCTGTGAAAGCGTTGCGCGGCGGGCCGAAGATGTTCCGGATGCTGCAAAGCAATGTCGATATGCGCGCCATCGACGTCCGCTATCGGACCCGCGCGCACAACCTGATCTTCGGCCCAAGGGGCGAGGTGCGGGGAATATGGATCGAGTCTAACGCAGGCCCACGCGCGGTGGCCGCCCACAAAGGCGTCATTCTAGCCTGTGGCGGGTTCGAGAATAACCCCGAGATGCAGCAACAATTCTGGCAGATTGGTCCTGTCGCGTCGGCGGCCTTTCGGGGCAACACAGGCGACGGCTTGCGGATGGCCATGGCAGCCGGGGCCGATCTCTGGCATATGTGGCATTTCCACGGGTCTTACGGATTTCGTCATCCCGACCCCGCATTTCCTCTTGGCATCAGGTTGAAAAGCCTTCCTGCATGGACACCAAAAGCCGTGCCAAGCGCCGTCCCGATGAGTTGGATCCTCGTTGATCGTGATGGCCGGCGGTTCTCCAATGAATACCAGCCTTACATGCAGGATACTGGGCACAGGGCGCTGGATCTGGTCGAGCCGACGACGATGGATTACCCCCGTATGCCGTGCCACCTGATCGTGGATGACATCGGTCGGCAGATGTATCCACTGGGCAGCGTCGTCTATAATGACCGGGACGTGACTCCGCTGGAGTGGAGCGCAGACAACCTTGCAGAGGTGGACGCAGGCCTGTTGAAGCGCGCCGACAGCATCGAGGAGCTGGCCGACCTGATCGGGTGTGACGCTGAGCACCTGACCGCGACACTGACACGCTGGAACAACTTGTGCCGCGAGGGCAAAGATGGCGATTTCGGTCGCCCCGAAGCGTCTATGATACCGGTGCAGACCCCCCCCTTTTTCGTCGCGGATATCTGGCCCGTCGTGTCGAATACCCAAGGCGGCCCCCGGCATGACACGCAACAACGCGTTCTGAACGGGTTTTCGGACCCGATCCCGCGTCTTTATGTAGCAGGCGAGTTGGGCAGTATCTGGGGCTTTCTGTATCTGTCGGGCGGCAACCTGACCGAGTGTTTCGTCAGCGGTCGCAAGGCGGGTGAAGACGCGGCTAACCTGACACCGTGGCGCTAGCCTTTTACAAGCGGTTGCGAACCGGGCATCGCGGCTGCTCGGCGCAGTTCGAACGCGGTATTTGCGGACCCGTCGATGGCATCATCCCGAACCATCCCGGCGCGATCAGGGTTCTTGTCCTCCCGAGGACGGGCGCATGACCCGCACTCTGACAATTTAAACACCAAACGCCGGAGATGGCCCATGACCCATGTATATATCTGTGACTACATCCGCACCCCGATCGGACGGTTCGGCGGGGCACTCTCCCCGGTTCGGGCGGACGACCTTGGCGCGATCCCGCTGCGCGCATTAGCGGACCGCGCGCCGACGCTCGATCTCGCCGCGATTGACGAGGTGATCTTCGGCTGCGCCAATCAAGCGGGCGAGGACAACCGCAATGTGGCGCGTATGTCACTGCTGCTAGCAGGCTACCCCGACTCCGTCCCCGCGACCACGATGAACCGCTTGTGCGGGTCGGGCATGGACGCAGTGATTACCGCCGCGCGCGCTATCAAGGCCGGAGAGGCTGATCTTGTCATCGCAGGCGGCGTCGAGAGCATGTCGCGCGCACCCTTCGTGATGCCCAAGGCCACCACTGCTTTTTCCCGCGCGAACGAGGTGTATGACACCACCATAGGCTGGCGCTTCGTGAACCCTGTGATGCAGGCCGAATACGGGGTCGATTCGATGATCGAAACAGCTGAAAACGTAGCCGATGACTATGGTATAAGTCGCGCGGATCAGGACGCTTTTGCTCTACGCAGCCAGCACAAAGCAGTAGCGGCCATGGCCAGCGGACGCTTCGCCCGCGAAATCACGCCGGTGTCAATTCCGCAGCGCAAGGGCGATCCCTTGATCGTCGCTCAGGACGAACACCTGCGCCCTGAAACTACGGCAGAGGCGCTGGGCAAATTGCGCGGTCTAGTGCGCCCAGATGGCAGCATCACGGTGGGGAACGCTTCGGGTGTCAATGACGGGGCCGCGGCCTTGATCGTCGCCTCGGAAGCCGCTGTGAAAGCGCATGGCCTGATCCCCATAGCCCGCGTTCTGGGCGGCGCCACCGCCGGGGTTCCGCCGCGCATCATGGGCATCGGGCCGGGCCTGGCCGCACAAAAGCTGATGGCACGCCTCGGCCTCGGGCAGACGGATTTTCAAGTGATCGAGCTAAACGAAGCATTTGCATCGCAAGGAATCGCCACTCTGAGGATGCTGGGCATTGCCGATGATGATGCGCGGGTGAACCGGCATGGCGGTGCGATTGCCTTGGGGCACCCCCTTGGCATGTCGGGAGCGCGGATCACCGGCACGGCCGCGCTGGATCTGCAACCCGGACAAAAGGCGCTGGCAATGATGTGCATTGGCGTCGGTCAGGGCATCGCCATAGGATTGGCAGCTGCTGCGTGATGCCCCGTGTCAGCAACGCATGCTGGACCAAGCGTTGTGGTTCTGCCGTATAGATTTTTGGATTCCAATTGGGGCCCTTGGAGTGCCCACACGGAGTGGTCGGGTGTTAATGAGAGGTGGTTCCCGAAATCTGAACAACTGGGATGAGTGGATTTTCTGCGCAACAGCGGCATGATGCTGCGAGCAAGGAGAAGACCATGGCAAGACGACCACGCCGGAATCACAGCCCGGCATTCAAGGCAAAAGTGGCAGTAGCTGCGATCAAGGGCGAGAAAACCTTGATCGAGCTGGCGCAGGATTTTGATGTTCATCCGAACCAGATCAAGCAGTGGTGCGACCAGTTGCTTGAAGGTGCCACCGAGGTGTTTGGGGAAGCCGCGAAGGCAGCCTCGGAACCGGTGGTCGATGTGAAAACGCTGCATGTGAAGATCGGAGAGCTGACGCTGGAGAATGACTTTTTGTCCGGCGCGCTCGGCAAGGCGGGTCTGTTGCCGAGCGCAAAAAAATGAACGATCCCACCGCCAAGCTGAGCGTCAGCCGCCAAGCGATCATGCTGGAGATCAGCCGGAGCAGTGTCTACTACAAGCCCCGCCCGGTGTCGGACGCCGATCTGAAGCTGATGCACAGGATCGACAAGCTGCATATGGAATTCCCGATACCGCCGATGACTGCGTCCATCACCGTATCAGGAAAGTCGACTACGGACCCACCGAGGGCGAGTTCCGTAGCGTTGTCGAGTTCAGCATTTGACATGCCGCCGTCAATGGCACCTGTTTCCGCAGCGACTTCACTGGTTGCAATAACCGTGATGCTTGGGTCGACGCTTTCGATGTAGCTTACGCTGTCCGTCGCCTTTACTTGGAACTCCAACCCATCGATTACAATGTCGGTATCAGGCGTATTGAAGTGTTCGTGAAGCGTACCGCCGGTACTCTCTGCAACATGCGCTTCAAAAAAGCGCGCCCTTCGTGAGTGATATAAGGCCCGCAAGACTCTCAGGCTCCTTAGCCAGCGTTTGAAACCATACTTCGCTATCGCTCATTCCCTCAAAATTGCCATTGACCAAGCGCAGTGCATCATAAACTTCACCGGCCTGGGAAATATCCTGCCATGCGGAAACGGGAACAGACAGCGCCGACAGGATAAGTGCGTCCCGAGCTATCCTATGCCCATCGAAGCTGTCCTGCCTCCTGTCCGGAATGGCACTAATGACGCTCTCCTCAATCAACTGGAGTCTCGTGTCGATGCGCCCAGCCGCAGCGTCGAGTTTTTCTTCAGCTTCGCGAATGATTTTTGCATTGCGCGAAAGGAAGTAACTGACCTCCCGCTCGAGATCTTGGATTTCCTTGTCCATTTTTTTGTAGTCAGGGTAGCCGTAGGTGAGCTGGGTCCACCAACCAGTGCCTTCCAGCATCTCATTGACATCGGCTTCGAGCCGAACTCTACGAGCCTTGA
>Ga0307487_1003035_pt1 | contig 10194 bp, 8 predicted proteins | sample CBIW12metaG_FD_203665 | JGI IMG/M metagenome (GOLD analysis project Ga0307487, IMG submission 203665) | Sea-ice brine microbial communities from Beaufort Sea near Barrow, Alaska, United States - CBIW 1.2 | ecosystem: Environmental > Aquatic > Marine > Coastal | place: USA: Alaska | collected... | reverse complement strand
AAAATTGAATTTGACAATGAATCAATTGTTTCAGCAGGATCTTTACAAGGACATCTAAAACCAGTTTCATCATTAATTATAACCGATTGACCGTGTAAATTTATTGTTACTACAGGCATTCCGAAAGCCATTGCCTCCACAAGTTGCGAACCACCTGAATCACGTAAGGAAGTAAAGAAAAATACATCATTACTAGCGTAAAATTTTTTCACTTCTTTATAAGGAACTTTTCCGGTAAATATAACAGTAGCATCTAACTCCTTAATTTTTACCGCTTCTAAAATCTTTTCTCTTTCTTCTCCGTCTCCAACTATCGTAAGAACAATGCCTGGATGTTTTTTCAATTTTTCCATTACGTCCAGTAATAGCATGACACCTTTTCGGGGCATAAATCTTCCTACCCATAATAGTTTTAAAGTTCCCTGCTTTTGTTTTTTAGGTTGAAAATTTAACGGATAAAAATCTAATGGAAGTGCAATATCGAGAGTTTGTTTTACGTCCGTAAATCGTATTTTTTTAACCAAATCTGCAGTATCCTTATTAGAAACCCAAACTGTTATTGCCTCTTTTAACATATTTCTGCAGGCTGGGTTATATTTTATTAGAAAAGCTGAAATTTTGTTTCTTTTTTCTTCTACGTTCCAGCTTTTTCCAAAGTAATTTTTAAATGCTATTGGTGAAATTTGCCCACCCCCCGCAGGCCCAAATACAAATGGAATATTCAATTTATAAAGAAATGAACCTAGCTGAACACTTCCCCATGTAACATGATGAGCAATACTAAAATTAATTTTTTTATTTAAAACTCGCGCTTTGTTATAGGCTAATAATTGCCAAAGTATGTAATACAGATACATGCCGAACCTTGAACTCGAGTATAGAACCTCTAATCCGAGAGGTAATTTTATATAATGAAAATAAAGATGGTAAGGTTTTGAAATTTGATCAATATTTGGCTTTCCTATTTTCCTCGTCAAACAATGAACTTCAAAACCTTTATCAGCTAAACCCACAGACCAATTCCATCCATTCCCTTCTTCTGATCCCTTTTTAGGATCACATGCAAATGCAGAAAGTAAAACCTTTTTCATTAAAAATTTTTAATCTTTTAATTTGCTATCAACTTTTTTAAAGAAAAACTTCTAAAGTACCTCATTATGAGTAGAAAGTATTCTGACTAATGAACTGCGCAAAGTTTCCGGGGATATAATAAAATTTTTGTATGAATAAGCATCATCATTAACTTGTACGTCATTTTCAATAATAGCATAATATTTTAATTCTAATACATTGGCTAAATATTTAAAAAAGGGAGGGTAATATTGATTTGAAAATAATTCAACTAGTATTGTGTTCGGCCTACACCATAAAATATTGGCAAATGAAGCCCCATGAGGCCCTAAAATAACATCTGCGCTGTAGTAAATTTCCATCTGCTCTTTAACTGTTCTCGTTTTATCTTCAATAATTTTGAATCCAAATTCTTGCAAAACTTGAATGATTTCGTCTTCATTACTTAATTTTCTTCTAATTTTTCTGGATATATATATACGCTTATATTCAGGAAGTTTTTTAATGGATAGAGACAAAGGCAGTTTAATTAAATTTTTGATATCTCTAATATTGGGGAAAAACCAATTTTCATTATTAGCGAAATAGTATTTCTCTGCCTCTACTATATTACTCCTGACATCAAGGACCTGATTTTCTTCTAAACCTGCAATTTTCCAAAATTCCTTTTCAAATTTTTTTCCAAATATGGGGCATAAAACAACGGATCGTTGATATTCCTCCTCCCCTATCACCTCCTTAACTCTCAGAAGTTTAGAATAACTATAAAAAAGAAAATCGTAATAGCCTCCACCCCATTTGTGCGACCATAAAACAATACAATTTTTACTATAATTTATTTCTCTTTTATTGAGACTAAAGCAGCTACGCAAAAACTCTGAGGATCCAAAATCTAAATCCAGGACCTTTGATCTTACCTGAATTCCACCGTAAGGTAATATTTTTACAGCTTTACCCGTAAGACAATAAACAGCACTATAAGATGATTTAACTATATCTCCTTTATCGAAACCCTTAATTGTACCTCCAAATGTTTCAACTGGTAATAATTGCACCGAATTCCCACGGTGAAAATTTATTTCAGCACTCTTTAAAAATTTAAGCGTTAGATCTTTATTTAAGAGTTTTACCCCTAAAACTCTTGCTGCTAGCGGTATCAGGCTTTTCACCCTTAATCTTACTATCTGTTTGAGTTTTAAAAACATTTACCAAACTGTTTAAATATTAGTTTTTAGTGATTTAATATTCCATTAAAACGTTGCACAAAATCCTCTGAATGTTTCAGAGAACCTGCTAATAATTATTTCTGTCACCAATTCTTTTCCTCCCTCAACTTGGCCAAATGTTCTATTCGTAAAAAAACAAAAACATCTAATTACTATTGTTGAAGACAGTTATAAATAAAATAGTAAATACCATTATCTATTCTCTTTAGAGTATTCATTATATCTTATTTTTATCAATCCTGAAAATCCTCCTAAACTTTCTGCGATTTTTATACAACCGAAATACCTGTATTTAAATCTAAAAGGAATTAATAGTAAACAAACAACACCTAAAATTAAATAGATAAAACTTATAAATAGTTTTTTTAAAATACCCATGATTTTTTTTTCTAAAACTAATATATACACAAAAGAATTTGCGCCCCTATATTTACGTTGTAATAACCATTTAAGGGTTCCCCTCTTTTTAGAAATATTCTCGTAGGCTAGTGCTTTTGCTGCATAATAAATAGTCCCATTTTCTTTTAAAACGCAAATCCCGAAATAGATATCTTCGGCACCCGTTGTGTTAAATCTTGTATCAAATTGCAGTTGATGGTCTTTTAAAAATTCAGCACGCATAATGAGATTACCGGTCATTATAAAATTCAACTTCTTATTATTTTCAAAATGGGGAAGAAAAAACCATTTTGAAATGGCCTTTGATACCTTTACTTCAAATGCCGGGATTACCGGTCCCATTACCATATCCCCGTTATTTTTTACAGTTGTATACATCAATTCATTGAGCCAATGCTGGGTTACATACTCGTCATCATCAATAAATACGACAAAATCTGGATCAAATAAAAGTGCCTTTTGTATTATTTCATTCCTTACATTCGAAAGGCCTTTTATAGGGTAATTATGATAATGAAGCTTGAACTTGGGAGAACCGCTATATTTAAGCTGTAAACTAATTGCTTCTGCAGTTTGGTCTTTATCATTATCTACAATTAAAATTTCTACCGTTGAAATAAATTTCCTGTCTATAGAGCAGTTATAAATACTAATGATCAATTTCTCCAACATGACTGGCCTTTTATATGTTGGAATGCCAATAACTAAATGGTTCATCGAAGTATTATTTTTAAATAACCGCTTTTTTTCCTGCCGTTGTTAAAATCATCTGTTCAAATTCCCTTGCGACCAGATTTGAATCATGACGAGTTTCAGCAATATTTTTAGCTGCTTTAGCTATTTGTTTCCTAAGGGACCTGTCAAGAAACAAGTTCTTTAACTTTTCAGTAAGAACAGCTACGCTGTTTTCTGTAACTACTGCCGCCCAATTATATTTTTCGGCATATTTAACCAAGGCAGTATCCTGTGGAGCATAAATAATTATTGGTGTTCCACTTGCCATATATTCCGGAGCTTTTGTGGGCATAGAATATTTAATATAACTTTGGGATTCTGGACTAAAGTCATAAGGAAGAATCAAAACATCAGCCTGAGCAAATACCCTGGGAAGATCTTCATAGCCTACAAAATGTTGGTGCTTAACATTTGTAAAACTATTGATCCACTTTGGGGCTTGTATAGCTTGAATTATAAATTTTATATCAGTATCGAGTTCTATATTAACCCTTTTTACTGCTTCAGCAATATTCCTTAAGGATTTATCGATACCGAGACCAATCCTTCCGGCATATAATATTGTTGGATTCTTAGAAAGTTGATAATCATTCCTTTGAGCCTTTTTCCAAAAATTCAAATTTATTGGATTATGAAAAGTAACAAAATTTCTTCCATAACGGTTTTTATATTCTTCGCACATATACTCACTAATTCCCATCAGCAAGTCTGCTTTATTCAACAGGTGTCTGAATTCTCTATCTATTTTTCGTTCCCAATAGTTTTTCATAGGGCCTTTTACTCCTATTAAGGAAGGCCAATCATCCATCATATGAAAAATAATGGGTCTTTTTTTATATTTAATTATCTCATTACAAAAATGAATACTTTCTCTTGTTTCGGCCTGCATGTAATATACATCAGGGTCAATATCATCCAACCACCTACAAAAACTTGAAGACAAACTTGTTTTTGCTTGAAAATGGGAAATCCCTATATAATCAAAAATTGGAACTATATAGTCAAGAATAAGTTTTACCCGAAATTTTGATCTTTCAACAACCACTTTATTATTATTATTATTATTTTCTCGGTCATCAATATTTATAGGACCTGAATAATATTTTCGGCTGAAAAGACCTAATGGAAAATTCCATTTTCGTTCTTTTGAACCCAATTGGTAATAGGTATTACAAGGAGTGGGATCCATCTTTTCAGTAAGTAAGTACCCCAAACAGGCTACAGCCAAATTCTTTCTTTCCCAATTGCAAAAAAGATTTGAGAGGGTAATACCTCCACCCGTATTTTTATTAAAAGGTTGATTGATTATTAAAACTTTAGGTAAGGCCATATTTTATTTTAATTTATAGGTCTAATTTTGGAAATCTTCAGATATTTCTGTAAGCATTTCGTCATCTTTAAAATAATCCATAAGAAGATGATCTGGAATTTTTCTAAAGGCTTTTGAATAACAAATTCCTACCGATATCCATAATAAAATGTACTGCATCGTAAATGTGTCGAGGTTTGCAGGATACATATTTAATAATATCAATAAAATCCACATTCCTGCAGCTTTGCTAAGCAAATTATTAGAGTAAAAAAATCCTTTAAAAATAGCGGGGATAGTTATTAATAAAAAAAGGGATAGTGAAATAACTCCTCCTTTTAAGATTATTTGAAGATAATCGGTTTCAATGGTACCCCGATATCCGGTTACATCATTGGAATCTATGCCTGGACAAAAATACTCTCCCATCATTCCTTTACCTATTATCCAGTCTTTAAGACTTAAATCTTGATAAAAGCAAATTTCTACTGTAGAGCGGGTGTCTTCCAATCCACGATCTGCAATATGGCTAAAGATGCCCAATTTATGAGAGGCAAAAAATTCCAATCCGAAAATAAATAGTATCCCACCGCATATAATCGTAAGAAATACAAAAAAAAATTTATTCCTGCTTTTAGACAGAAAAAGTAAATAAGAAAGAACGGCTGTGAGACCACACATAAAAAGTAAACCGCGGCGAGCCCTTACCAACGCAAAAAAAACCGTAAGTAAAAAAATAAATATCAGAAAAAATTTCTTTTTCCCTGATTGGTAACTATAAACCATTAATAAAAAAAAACAAGGTATAGCTAAAGTTCTGGCGAAATATTCATACATTTCCTGGCTAAGAAAGTTATCTTCTTGTGAGCTCATAATATGTCTAATAAACACTATATCATAAATCACGAAAAAAAATGCCAAAATGATTAGAACGTGAAAGACCTTCTTCAGATAGACCAATTTTAGTGGCATCAATAAAAAAAGTGGGGTTAAATACAAGATTCCCCCGAACCAAGCATTAAAAAGAAAAAATTGAATTTCCTCAAAATTAAAATGGAACCCCCGAACTACTATTACTGCGATCCAAATTAAATAAAGAAAAAATACCAGTTGTAAATAACGATTTTCAAATCGAAATTTTATAATAGAAAAAAAAGAGGGAAGAAAAAGCATTAAGCCTATAATTTGCAAAATCTGGCATACTATATAGTTTGCTAAAGTAGTTGTGACCAACGTATAGCTAAGGGTATATATCAAGAATCCAAGCCAGGAAATATTTATCAGCTGACGCTCTTGAAGAGTGGTTTTCCTTAAACTATCCAACAATTTGTTCATTAAATTATGTTAGGCAGTGACATTATTAATTAACTTTAAATGTTTTTCAATAATTGAATTTTGATCAAATTCCTGAAGCCTATATCCTAGAGTTTTTTCATTTATACAATATTCTATACCAGCTGCTAAATCAGCAGCGTCTTTATATTTTGCCAGATATCCATTTGATTTATGCACAATCATTTCGGGAATTCCTCCAATACTAAAAGCTACCACAGGGGTTCCGCATGAAAGTGATTCAAGTACTGTATACGGAAGATTATCTGCTAAGGACGGAGCCACAAAAACATCCGCTGCATTATAGATCACAGACGTAGCGTACTCGTTATCAATAAATCCAAAAAATTTAGTTTCATAATTTATAGCATCTGCAATGTCAGGATTATAGCTACTCCCAAATATTAAGATTTTAAAATTTTTATAACCTGAATTAAAAAGAATATCCAGAGCATTTTTAAGATAAGACCATCCTTTGTAAGGACTGTCAATAGACATAGCACCGAATGCAATAACTTTTTTATTTCCATCAACATTTAATATTTGTTTTGCCACTTTTTTATCTATCGGTTTAAAAAGATTTGCATCCAGCGAATTACCAATATGAAAAATTGGTTTATTTTTTATTAAAGTAGATTTTTGAGCTTTTTTAAATAACCACATGCTCGGGGAAACAAAATAAAGATTCTGATAATCACTATAAAATTTAAGTTTTTTCTTAAAACCTTTATAAGCAATATCCTTTACTTTATTACCTGTGAAAAACTGACAATTTTCACATTGATTCATATATTTATCGCAATTAAAGCTATGATGACAGCCTCCTGTAATATTCCACATATCATGCATTACATAAATTATGGGTTTCCCTAAAGCTGCTAATTGTTTCAAATTTTTAATACTAAGGAATCCGTTTAGCACCCAATGAACATAAATAACATCTGCCTCTTGAACTTCCTTTTTTGAGGATAAATTTGATCCCAGAATCGGATAAGAAAATACGCCAAATTCACTCTTCTTGTTTTTGGTTAGATATGATTGAATATAGTTATTTGCTTTAGATTGTAGTCTTTCTTTTCTACCTAAAACAATAATATTTGAATTTTGAATTGTGGCTGCATATAAACTTAAGATTTGGGAATTTAATCCGTTTTCTATAAAAGCTTGATGAAGTCGGTAGGCAGGACTTGCAGCTGAAGTCCCATATTGGAGATGTAGTATTTTCATTATTGAATTAGATTACTCTATTAATATTCTTTAGTATATGAATCAAATTAAGTTCATTACTTTATCTTTAAAACCATTATATAGAGTATCCCCATCGTACCCTAATCTTGAAAAACTCCCATAATTACTAATGGGAACTGGTCTTGCCATAAATCTATTAAGTAAAAGCATTTCATCATTCCCATGTGGGAGCCTATTGGTCAAACCTTGAGTTGTAAAAGCGCATTTATAGCCTATCTCTTTAGCAATTCTCAAAATATTTAGATCAAAATTTCCATTTGGGAAAGCCATGGTTTTAGGAACTTGACCTGTAATTCTATCTAAAATAGTGTTGGACGTTTTAAACTCTTCGAGAATTTCCGTTTCTGAATGATTGGTTAAAATTCCATGATTGTGAGTATGGTTTCCAATATTCACATATTCTTCCGCTGAAAAAACCTTTAATTCTTCATCTGTCATTGGCCTATCAACATCTGACCACGGCAGAAAACAATCCGACCCAAATTTTTCTTCCAAATAGGCATTTATTTCGTGGTATTTAAATCGCTTTAAATTTTGTTGTTCTCGACGTATTATGCCGAGATCAACCCCTTCCTGTGTTCTAAACTTATACACAACATCCCACCAGAATGACTTATTTTCCAATAAATTATAGGTAGAAATAAAAAACGTTGCCGGTACTTTATACTTTTTCAGCACAGGCAAAGACCACGTGTTATTAAAATAACCATCATCAAACGTGATCATAATATAAGGCTTTTCACCAGACAAATCATCCAAATCCTCCGGACCAATAAATTGATATTTATTTCGTATAAAATATTCAATAAAATCAGAAAATTGATCTACTGTTATATTGTTTTGTGGATCTACATGCTTCAACTTTCTATCTTCCAAATTCCTATAGAGTCCATGAAAATAAAAAATCAGCAATTGACCTTCCTCTTTGAAAATTTTCAGGAGCAATGGGTTGAGTATGTAGCCCACTTTATTTATTGCTTTGGGAACAACTGTATCTATTTTAGACTTAAAGTTCATAATTAAAAAATTGAATATTATTAATGGGTATAAATACACTAATGGGTACTTAAAACCCATCGATTTTCAGTTTCTTATCTTAGTTATTTGACATCTTTGTAATCGTAATCCGTTAGCATCTATCTTACAGGGGTTTGTTGAGTAGCAAAATACTCAATATCTGTAATATTTCGTAGATACTTCGACCGGAACTCAATTTGTTGCCTGCTTAAGGTCCATGTTGTTGGTCAGGAAAACGAATTCCTTTCCGATCTCGTTGTCGTAATATTTTATGCGCCGCAGCTTCTACTAAGCTATAATTTGTAAGAATAGAATGATTATGAGTATGATTTCCAATGCTTACCAAATCATGATTTCCAAATACTTTCAGTTCTTCGGTAGTCATAGGGCGATCAACATCACTCCAAGGAATAAAACAGTCCATTCCAAAATTCTCCAGCAAATACTGGTCTATCTCATCATGTTTAAATCGTTTAAGATATTGTTGTTCATCCCGAATCAATTCCAGAGAAACTCCTTCCTGCTTCCTGTATTTATAAACAACATCCCACCAATAAGAATTATTGGAAATTAAATTTTTCGTGGTGATGAAATAAGTGGCCGGAACCTGAAATTCTTCCAATACAGGAAGCGAATAAAAGTTGTTGTAATAACCGTCATCAAACGTGATCATCACATAGGATTTATCTTTTAAAAGGCCTCTTTCTAAATCTTCAGGAGCAATGAATAGATAGTTTCTTTCTAAAAAGTATTCCACAAACTCAGATAATTGTTCTTTAGTGACGTTATTTTGAGGGGACACGTGATGCTTTCTTTTCTGCTGAAGCGAATCATAAACACCATGGAAATAAAATATCAACAATTGGTCTTTCTCACTGGCAAATTTGAGGATTAAAGGGTTGAAAGCAAGCCCCAGTTTATCGAGAATTACCAGAATACTGTTATCTACTTTCTGTTTTATATTCATTTTGAGTTTCTTTTGAGTATTTATTGTGTTTATTTTATGGCTTTCACCACTATCGTCATCTCGTAATTAGAGTCTTTAAAGAACAGCTCGCTCTCTTTCAATTCATCTGCAGATATCCCTTCAAGGAAAGCTATGCTGGTAAGAACATTTCCGTAAAAATCTACCTCAACATTTCCTTTTCCAAAAACATCTTCAAAAGATTTCTGAATGGAAAGTGTAGTGAATCTCCAATAATCTCCCCATCTGGACATATCATAGGAGGATATTTGTGAAATCCCTGCAACAGTAGCAAGTACCACTCCGCCCTCTTTTAGAAGATGTTTTGTTCCTATAATAGCATCCTTGAAATTATAGATTAAATTAAGGGTTTGAGTGCATATAAAACAATCTATCCTGTTTTCAGGTAGTGTATCTATATCTGTAAGATCTCCTATAATAGTAGCTTGATCATTATCCGGCGTAGCATGAAGAATCTCAAATTTTTCAACGGCTGTACCAAACTTCTTTGAATAAAAATTATCTGCAATTTCCAGTGTGCACCCCTTTATGTAACCTTTATTTTTCTTTAAAAAATCTTCAATAAAAATACGGTCTATAGGAGTGCCCCTGTCCAATCCGAAACTACTGGAAATTGGAGCTAAAGACCGCAAATTATACCAGTCTGGTTTTCTTAGTAATCTTCTTAGTCTCTTATCAATATCAATCATTTTATAAATTACTTAATCCATATTCCTCTTTTGTTCTTAACAACGATCATATAATATTGCAGGGGTGCAACTATGAATCCATTAAAATTCGCAATTATTGTAGCTAAAAATAACGAATAAACCCCCATATTAAAATAATGGATGAACAGTATAACCAAGGCTATGAACAAAAAAGGGCTTAAA
>Ga0307487_1003032_pt1 | contig 10201 bp, 8 predicted proteins | sample CBIW12metaG_FD_203665 | JGI IMG/M metagenome (GOLD analysis project Ga0307487, IMG submission 203665) | Sea-ice brine microbial communities from Beaufort Sea near Barrow, Alaska, United States - CBIW 1.2 | ecosystem: Environmental > Aquatic > Marine > Coastal | place: USA: Alaska | collected... | reverse complement strand
ACAAAAACAGGGGCAAGGCATGGATCTTGGTTTGGACGGACATCGAGTGATTGTAACGGCCGGGGCGGCGGGAATCGGGCTGGCCATCGCCAAGGGATTCGCCGCCGAGGGGGCCCGGGTCGTTGTCTGCGATCTGGACACGGCGGCACTGGACACCTTGCCCGATGGGATCACGGGCCGGGTCTGCGATGTGTCCGACCGGGACGGCGTGGCCGGTTTCATGGATTGGGCGCTGGACCAACTGGGCGGGCTGGATTGCCTTGTGAACAACGCCGGAGTCGCCGGACCCACCGGGGCGGTACAGGACATCGCCCCCGAGGATTGGGATACCTGCTTATCGGTCTGCCTGACCGGGCAGTTCAATGTCACGCGACTGGCCGTGGATGCCCTGAAATCAAGCGATAACGCCAGTATCGTAAATCTGTCATCCCTTGCCGGGCGTGTGGGATTCGCGCTGCGCACGCCCTATGCGGCGGCGAAATGGGGGGTGATCGGGTTTACCAAATCGCTTGCGCAGGAATTGGGTCCATCCGGTGTTCGGGTCAATGCGATCCTGCCGGGGCTTGTGGCGGGTGATCGTCAGCGCCGCGTGTTGGAGGCCAAGGCTCAGGCGCAGGGCCAATCGTTCACGGATGTCGAGGCGCGGGCGTTTTCATTCACCTCGATCAAGGAATATGTGACCGCCGACCAGATCGCCGACCAGATCCTGCTGATGGCATCGCATCGCGGGCGCACAGTGTCTGGTCAGGCAATTTCCGTCTGTGGCGACACTGGGATGCTGGCTTAGGCGACGCAAGGCACCGGCCCGAGTTTTGGGCCGGTCGCCCCGTGGTTTCAGACCAGCCGCGACACCTCTTTCGCCGCCCGCACGAAATCCTTGAACAAAGGGTGCGGATCAAAGGGTTTGCTTTTCAGCTCAGGGTGGAACTGCACGCCGATGAACCAAGGGTGGTCCGTCACTTCGACGATTTCAGGCAGCCGACCGTCGGGCGACATGCCAGAGAACGACAGCCCCTTCGCCTCAAGCACATCGCGATATTTCAGGTCGACCTCATAGCGGTGGCGATGGCGCTCTTCGATCTCGGTCGCGCCATAGATTTCGGCGACTTTCGACCCGTCTTTCAGATGCGCGGTATAGGCACCCAGCCGCATCGTGCCGCCCTTGTCGTCGCCAACCTTGCGCGCGACGGTGTGGTTGCCCTGCACCCATTCCTTCAGGTGATAGACAACGGGTTCAAAACGCTTGCCGCCGGCTTCGTGATCGAATTCTTCGCTGCCTGCGGTTTTCAGGCCGGCGAGATTGCGTGCCGCCTCGATCACCGCCATCTGCATGCCCAGACAGATACCAAGATAGGGGATCTTTCTGGTGCGGGCGTATTCGGCTGCCTTGATCTTGCCCTCGGTGCCGCGTTCGCCAAAGCCGCCGGGCACCAGAATGGCATGCAGCCCCTCCAGCATCGCCGCCGCGTCTTCGCGCTCGAACAATTCGGCATCAACCCATTCGATGTTGACCCTGACGCGATTGGCCATGCCGCCGTGGGTCAATGCCTCGGCGATGGATTTATATGCATCCTCAAGCTGGGTGTATTTGCCGACGATGGCGATGCGGACCGAACCTTCGGGGTTGAAAACGCGGTCGTACACGTCTTCCCAGCGCGAAAGGTTGGGGCGCGGCGCGGGCGAAATCGCAAATGCGTCCAGCACCGCCTGATCCAGACCTTCCCGATGATAGGCCAACGGCGCCTCGTAGATCGATTTCAGGTCATAGGCAGCGATCACGCTGTCAAGATGCACGTTACAGAACAGCGCCAGCTTTTCACGCTCTTTTTGCGGAATCAGCCGCTCGGACCGGCAGACCAGAATATCGGGGGCGATGCCGATGCTGCGCAGCTCTTTGACTGAGTGCTGGGTCGGCTTGGTCTTCAACTCACCCGAGGCGGCAATCCATGGCAGCAGGGTCAGATGCATAAAGATACATTCGCCGCGCGGACGGTCCTGTGCGAACTGACGGATCGCTTCGAAGAACGGCAGCCCCTCGATGTCGCCGACGGTGCCGCCGATCTCGCAGAGCATGAAATCCACCTCATCGGCGCCGATCTTGAGGAAATCCTTGATCTCATTCGTCACATGGGGAATCACCTGAATCGTTTTGCCCAGGTAATCTCCGCGACGCTCCTTCTCCAGAACAGTGGAGTAGATCCGGCCCGATGACACCGAATCTGTCGCACGCGCCGCGACACCGGTGAACCGTTCGTAATGGCCGAGATCCAGATCGGTTTCCGCGCCGTCATCGGTGACGAACACTTCGCCATGTTCAAAAGGCGACATCGTTCCGGGATCGACGTTCAAATAGGGATCGAGTTTTCGCAGGCGAACCGAAAATCCACGCGCCTGTAACAGCGCGCCAAGTGCGGCCGATGCAAGCCCTTTGCCCAGCGAGGACACAACGCCACCAGTAATAAAGACATAACGAGCCATGGTGTCTGAAACCCCCGTGAAATGCGCAAGACGTGTTGGATTGCGGTGCGATGAACAGCACCATCACGGGATTAAAGCCATACAGGATTCGCGGCCATCCCGCAACCGGACCGCACTATCTTGCGCCGTGAAGGCTCACGCCGCAAATGGAGATGGGTTGGATCAGTCGGCGCGCGGCGGCGTATCGGGCGTGGCAGAAGCCCCCGGCGGCAGCAGATCAGAGCCGGACGGAAGGCCCGGTGTTTCGGCGACAGGCTGTTCGATGCCCAACCGGTCAATAACTGACCCGCCCGCGGTTTTCTGCGCCGCGATCACGGTCAGGCCGATCGATGTGCCGATAAAGCAGAACGCGAAAACCCAGGTCAGCTTGGTCAGGGCTGTTGCGACACCGCGCGACGACACTGCGCCGCCACCACCCCCGCCACCCATGCCAAGGCCGCCCCCTTCGGAGCGTTGCAGTAGGACCACACCAATCAGGCACAGAGCCAAGATCAGGTGAACGACGAGAACAATATTTTCCATGCAGACGGACCTTCGGACAGCGACTGCCGGTATCTAGAAGGCCACGGCCTTTACCGCAACCCCAAAGCTGACCTTGCGGTCGCCGACAGCCGTCTATTCGTCAATATCGTCGACATCGGCCTGTCCCGACAGGCGGCGGCGCGCCAAAGACCAGCTGAGTCCAACACCAAGTACCAGCGAGAGCGCGAAAAGCCCCAACCAGGTGTTCAACTCGTGATTGTCCAGCCGCAGCATCCCGTAATCGTACAGAACCCAGATCACCGCGCCGACCAGAGCGGCAATCAGCACCACCCCGATGCCACCGATCGAACGCAGAGTGGCGCGCAGATAAACAATGTATCCAATCAGCAACAGCAATCCCAGAAGCACCGCCATCGGCATCTGGCCTTCCCAATTCACCCGCGCCCAGCGGACATAGTTCCAATTGGTCGGATTGTACGTCGCAGCCAACAGGACAAAGGCGAACAGCCAACGTATGATGAAACCCATGTGCGGACCTTTTCGATGGAGAACGACTTTTGGATGCCAGAGCCAAGGCCGCGCTGTAAAGAGGTTTGGGCGAAGGGTGATGACGTTTCCGTTTGTCCTGCCGGTTCTGGCGACATATACGGTGCCGGGTTCTGCGCCCGCGTGAGTTCTTGAAAGGATGCCAAATGGCCAACGTCGTCGTCGTCGGCGCCCAATGGGGTGACGAGGGAAAAGGCAAGATTGTAGACTGGCTGAGCGAACGCGCCGATGTCATCGCCCGTTTTCAGGGCGGGCATAACGCCGGTCATACGCTGGTCATCGACGGCAAAGTGTTCAAGCTTTCGCTGCTGCCATCGGGAATCGTACGCGGTGGCAAACTGTCGGTCATCGGCAATGGTGTGGTGCTGGACCCCTGGCACCTGCTTGAGGAAATCGCCAAGTTGCGCGGGCAGGGTGTTGAAATCACACCCGAAAACCTGATGATTGCGGAAAACACGCCGCTGATCCTGCCGATCCACGGCGAACTCGACCGTGCGCGCGAGGCACAGGCGAGCGTCGCAAAGATCGGCACCACGGGCCGCGGCATCGGTCCGGCCTATGAGGACAAGGTGGGCCGCCGCTCGATTCGGGTTGCCGATCTTGCCGATGCAGCCACACTTGAACTGCGCGTCGATCGCGCCCTGGTGCATCACGACGCTCTGCGCCGCGGGCTCGGCATGGAACCGATTGATCGTGACGCATTGCTTGCCTCTCTGCGGGCTGTGGCGCCTGCGGTGCTGGAATATGCAGCGCCGGTCTGGAAGGTGCTCAACGAGGCGCGCCGCGCCGGCAAGCGCATCCTGTTCGAGGGCGCACAGGGCGCGTTGCTCGATATCGATTTCGGCACATATCCCTTTGTCACGTCGTCCAATGTGATCGCGGGGCAGGCGGCGACGGGCACCGGGATCGGCCCCGGAGCGATCGATTTCGTACTGGGAATCGTCAAGGCCTATACCACCCGGGTCGGCGAAGGCCCGTTTCCGGCGGAACTGAAGGACGATGTCGGTCAGCGGCTGGGGGAACGTGGGCATGAATTTGGCACCGTCACCGGGCGCAAGCGGCGCTGTGGCTGGTTTGATGCAGTGCTGGTGCGCCAAACCTGCGCGACATCGGGTGTCAACGGTATCGCGCTGACCAAACTCGACGTTCTGGACGGGTTCGAGACGCTGAAAATCTGTGTCGGCTATGATATTGATGGCGAAAAACTGGATCATCTGCCCACCGCTGCCGACCGGCAGGCGCGTTGCGTTCCGATCTACGAAGAGCTGCCGGGCTGGTCGGAATCGACCGAAGGCGCGCGCTCTTGGGCCGAACTGCCTGCCAATGCGATCAAATACGTCCGTCGGGTCGAAGAGCTGATCGGCTGCCCGGTCGCGCTGCTTTCGACCTCGCCCGAGCGTGAGGATACGATTCTGGTGACCGATCCCTTCGCTGACTAAACCCGGCGCGTGCTTGCCAATCAGTGGCGGGGCCTGCCAGAAAAAGACCCGCCATCTGGGGCCAAACTTGGAGAGGACAGTCATGGCACTGAGTTACAAGGCGCGTCGGCGCTGGTCACTGGTGGTGCTGCTGGTCGGTCTGCCGCTCTATATTCTGGTGGCAAGCTGGTTGGTCACTCTGCTGGATCGCCCTTCGATCCTGATTGAATTGGCGATCTATGTGGTGCTTGGCATTGCTTGGGCCCTGCCTTTCAAGGCGGTGTTCCGGGGCATTGGAAAGCCCGACCCGGATGCGTCGCCAAAGGATTAAGATTGCGGCAGGAAATGAAAAAGGGGCGGTCCTGAGACCGCCCCTTTTTCTGTTTCATACAGTTGGTTTACCCGGCTGACACCCGGCTTTGGGAAGGTTGCGCCTGATTGCTGAGCGCGAACTGGCCCTGTCCCACCTTGCGGATTCGACCCGTGCGGAGCAGTTGACCAAAGCTTTGCAGGCCTTTTTCCCGGCTCAGTTCCAGATCGGGGCGCAGGGTGGCCACCCGGCGCAGCAGTTCGGGGCGCGAGATTTCGGTCTGCCCTTCGGTCAGTGCGGCATAGGCGGCGGCCGCTTCGAGGATATCAGGCAGATCACTTGCCCCACGCTGTTCCGAAAAATCGGCAAAACTGATCGCAGCGTTGCCCTTGCGATCACTGGCGGGCAACGATTCGGCGCTGGCCACTTGCGGACGGGAAACCCGGCGCGGACGCACGGACCCGACTGGCGTTTTGGGCTCGGCCGGCCTGTCGATCCGTTGTTCGGACACCAGAACCAATGGTGCCGGGCGTGCGGCCAGCGGATCGGCCGGACGCTCACGTGCCGCGCCTTCGCCGCTCTGACCACCCGCAACCGGGCGGCGTGGGCGAACCACCTGAGCAAGATCGTCGCGATACTGGATCAGGGTCTCGTCCTTGACCTTTTCCGCCTGTCCTTTCAGGAGTTTATCGGCCTTGGTCGCTGCGACCGCTGCCTTGAGGTGAGCAATGGCCGAGCGGCGACGGCTGCCTTCGGTATCGTTCAGTTTGGCATTGGTTTCGGTCAAAAGGCGGTTAAGAGCCTGCTCATCACCCTGCGCCTCGTCCTGCTCGACCGTTGCTTCCTCGGCTACGGCTGGCGTTTCGTCAAAATTGGCGTCGGCCAGAGGATGCGGTGCACGGGTCGGATTGGCCGTTTCGGTTTCCGCGCGCTCGACCGCCGCCAGTTCGGCAAGCAGGTCGTTTTCATCCTCTTCGTCAAGGCTGGTTTCGCCGATCAGGTTGCGGATGCCATCGGTCAGCGTGTCGTCAGCTGCGCCGATGTTGTCAAAATCATCTTCGTCTGTATCGGGATCGGCGGCAAAGACGTTTTCGGTTAACAGATCGTCACGCGCGGTCGGATCGTCGTGGATTTCCACCGTGCCGGTGTCCGCGATGGCATCGGTGGGTTCGTCGGCATCCAGCTCGATTTCCGCAAACATGTCTTCGGTATCGGAAAGATCGTCGTCGTCCTCGACCTCTTCAATGTCGCCAGAGGCCAGGGCGGCCTCGAACTCGGTCCGTTTCAGCTTGATGATTCGGGCATGGGGTGCCGAGGGAATCGAAGGTGTAGCAGTCAGAGCCTCGTCAGGTTCGCTGTCTCCGACCAGACCCGCAATCGTATCATCCAGCGCATCGCGAAGATTATCGTCGAACTGGCTTTCAAGGTCTTCCGGCTCGGCAATCTTTGTGCCGATATCGGTTTCCGCGTCAGTTTCCGCCAGCAATTCAAATTCTTGTGCCGCGGTTTCGATGGTTTCCACGTCCGGAGTTGTCATGCTGTCCCGCGTGGCATCATGCAATTCATCGGCATTGCCCGCAGTTTCGGCCAAGACCGAGGCCAGGATCTGACCCGTGGCATCCTCTGGTTCGTCGGCGAAATCTTCTGCCGCTGTTTCGTCGACCAAAGGCGCCGTTTCCAAAGCGGGATCCGCCGTCCACGTATCGCTGACGTCTGTTATGGCGACTTCGGTCATCGAGACTTCGGTTACGCTGATTTCTGCGATTGTAACCTTTGGAGTGGATACATCTTCGGGCGCGTCCGGCTCTGCGATGTCGAAAGCTTCCGCCAGTGTCTCGGTCGGATCTGCGGATTCATCCAAACCCGCATCGTCGATCATGTCAGAGAGGCTGACCGGGGATTCCGCGTCGTCTGCCGGAACTGTCGCGGCTTCCACGGCGACATCGTCGGCTTCCTCGGCATCGTCGATCACCGGGGCGTCGGCCACGAAAAAGTCGGAGCGGACGGGCGCGACATAGGGTTCGACCGGTTCATCTTCGGCAAAGGCGGTGTCGGCTTCGCGGCTGGCGCGGGCACGGGCCACGACGGCACGGATGCGCGAAAGCTTGGCCGCGACACTGTCGCCGTCGATCTCGACCTCGAAAGGCGTGTTGTCGCCAGCATCGGATCTGGCCGGTGACGGGCGGCGGTCGTCGCCGGGCGGAGAAGCGCGGCGCGGTGCCTGAGTGGGCTCTGCCGGACGGGTCAACGGAAAGCCCGCAGCGGGACCGGCGGTGGCATCTGCGGTCTGACGCAGGACGACACCGTTCTTTTCCACCCGTGCCTCGACCCGGCGTTTTACTTCACGTTCTGCAATCTGATGCAACATCTGCGCATCGGGCTGCGGCGGTTCGGCCCCAAAGTACCGGTCGTCAGCGGCCAGATCGCGGAAATACTCCGCGATGGATTTCATCGTGTCGAAAGGTTCGTCGAACCCTTCGAGTGTGCACGAGAACGTGCCGTATGAAACAGTCAGAATCTTGCTCGACCCAACCATCGGTATCTCGCTTTCTCCCCCGATCCAGCAAGGGTATGTTTACCATGCATTGGTGCGCAGATAAGAACAGAACTGCGGATTAAGCGGTATCTTTTCGCGACCAGAATGTGGTCGCAGTGCTGATATAAGGTTAACACTGCCATGTTTCCGATTAAATCCTCGCGGGTCACACTGGTGGGCGGGGGGCCTGTCTCACCTGCGGATCTTCAGGAGATATTAACGTTTTCGCCTTATTTAGTGGCTGCGGATGGAGGTGCCGACACAGTTCTGGCCGCCGGGCGAACACCGGATGTCGTGATCGGAGACCTCGATTCAATATCTTTGGACGCGCGACAGAGGATCGATTCCCGCCACATTGTTTACGATCCGTCACAGGACACGACGGATTTCGAAAAGTGCCTTGGCCGCATCGATTCGCCGCTGATTCTGGGGCTGGGGTTTCTGGGGGCGCGGATTGATCATGAACTGGCCGCGCTTGCGGTGCTGGCCCGTTCCACACCCGGGCGGATCGTGTTGATCGGAGCAGAGGACATCTGTTTTCACGCGCCCCCGGCTCTGGCGTTGGATCTGCCGGTCGGTATGCGGTTCTCGCTGTTTCCCATGGCGCCGGTCAGGGGCCGGTCAACGGGGTTGGAGTGGCCGATCGACGCGCTGGAATTTGTACCGGCGGGGCCGTGCGGTACATCCAACCGGGTGATGGGACCGGTGCGCGTGGCGATGAACGGACCCGGCATGTTGGTCATTCTGCCGCGCCGGGCGCTGAACCCGGTGCTGGACGTGCTGCCCGGCTGAGGCTGCGTTCGCGCAGCACTATGTAAAGCCCCGCCGCCAGTGTAATCGCGATTCCCAGCGCGGCCAGTCCATTGGGAAGCGCCGAAAAGACTATCCAGCCGATCAAAGTCGCGACGGGAATTTCCAGATATTGCACCGGCGCCAGCGTGGCTCCGGGGGCAAAGCGCAGCGACCATGACATCAGCAGGTGGCCACAGGTGCCAAGCAGCCCCAACAGCCCCAGCAGCAGCCACTCATGTCTGACCGGCATTTCCAGATCAAGATGCGGCAGTCCGGACCCGTCCAGCAACAGCATGACCGGGATCAGGACCGTGCAGGCCATGAGCCCGCTGACGAACTGCAAGGCGATAGGGTCGACATCTTTGGCGATACCGCGTGTCACCAGCATGAACAGCGAAAACGCCACCGCCACCAGCAGCGGCAACAGCGCCCACGGCCCCACCGCCGCAAAGGTCGGCTGCACCACCAGAAGGGTGCCGACAAACCCGACGGAACAGGCGATCATCCGGCGCGGGCCCACCTCTTCTCCCAGCACGAAATGCCCCAGCAGAAGCATGATGAACGGCATCACAAAGGCGATGGCGATCGCCTCGGCGATGGGCAGCACGGTCAGTGACAGGAACATCGCGCCGATTCCGACAATATGCAGGGCGGTGCGCAGGACAATCAGCCACAGAACCCGTCTGGGCATCCGCAGGGTTGATGGCGCCAGCAGCACGAAGGGTACAAGAAAGACCGCCTGCAAAATGAACCTGATGGTCACCAGCTGACCCACCGGCAGCCGTTCGCCCAGCAGTTTCGCCGTGGCATCCCCCATCGGCGCGAGAATGCAAAAACCCAGCATCAGGACGATGCCCAGCAGGGGGCGGTCGGCGGCGCGCACCACGGATCAGATCGGCGGTTGCGGTGCGGGCAGAGGCTCGCGCTCCAGCCGCCGCTCGCGCACAAATACATAGATGCCGGAACCGATGATCAGGGCGATCCCGGCCAGCGTCTGAACATCGGGGAAATCGCCAAATATCGCAAAGCCCAGCGCGGTTGCTGCAACGATCTCAAGATACTGAAGCGGCGCCAGTGTGCCGGCAGGGGTATGGCGCAAGGCAAAGCTGATCATCAGGTGCGACACGGCTGCCATCCCACCAACCCCTGCTAGCCAGATCCAGACCTTTCCCTGCGGCAGAACCACCTGCAAAGGATGAAACGGCGCGTCGTCAAAAAAGCCCGGCAAGGGAAGGGTGTGACCAATCGCCAGCAGCGGCAGAATGATCACCGTCGCCGCCATGGCTGTCCAGAATTGCAGTGCGACCGCTGGAATGCGGCGGGCGATATGGCGGGTCAATACCAGGTAACAGGCGAAACAGAAGGCGGTGAGCACAGGAAGCATCGCCACCGCGCCGAACGCGCTGAAACTGGGGCGAATGACCAACAAAGCCCCCACGAATCCCACCGCACAGGCCGCGATCCGCCGCCAGCCGATGGTTTCGCCCAGAAACACCGCCCCAAGCAGGGAAAGGATGAAAGGTTCGACAAAGAAGATCGCAATTGCATCGGCAATGGGCATGACCCGAAGGGCGGCAAAAAATGCCGAGGTGGCAATCAGGATCAGCAAGGCACGCACGAAATACAGCGCCCGGTCGC
>Ga0307487_1003030_pt1 | contig 10204 bp, 9 predicted proteins | sample CBIW12metaG_FD_203665 | JGI IMG/M metagenome (GOLD analysis project Ga0307487, IMG submission 203665) | Sea-ice brine microbial communities from Beaufort Sea near Barrow, Alaska, United States - CBIW 1.2 | ecosystem: Environmental > Aquatic > Marine > Coastal | place: USA: Alaska | collected... | reverse complement strand
GCCTTCGACGGCCTGAAGGTCATCCACGGTGGCCGCGAGCAATTTCTGTAGGGAGCCGAAGTGCTCGATCAGGCGATCGATCACGCTGGCCGGTAGTCGGGGCACCCGGGTCAGTAGGCGATAGCCCCGAGGTGTCAGCGGGCTGTCGAGTGCGTCAGATGAGCCGATGCGCAGTGCTGCGGCCACCGTGCCGAGATCGACCAGTGCTGACGAGTCGAGCGTCGCCATGTCGGCAAGGACGACTTCGGTGGTCCGAGCCCGTCGGCCCGTTGGCATGTAGTCGCGGACGATCAACTGGCGCTCGGCGTCGACGCCGCTGTTGAGCTCGTCGAGCTGCAGGGACAGCAGGCGACCGTCGGTGCCAAGTTCAAGGACATAGGCCTCGATCTCGCGCGCGATGCGCGTGACCATCTCGAGGCGCTGTGCCACTGCTGCGACATCGCGAACCGTGACCAGATCCTCGATCTCCAGCGCTGACAATGCATCGGAGACTTCGTCGAGGCGACTGCGATACCGCTCAAGGGTTTGCAGGGCCTGATTGGCTCGGCCCAGAACGGCCGCAGTCTCCTCCAGCACCCGCCGGGTCTGGCCGAGGTAGATCGCGATGATGTGCATGGACGCCGACACCGAGATGACCGGAAGGCCGGTCTGCTGGGCCACCCGGTGTGCCGTGCGGTGCCGGGTGCCGGTCTCGTCGGTGGCCACCGACGGATCGGGCATCAGGTGCACGCCAGCGCGCAAGATGGTGGTCGCCTCGCGGTCAAGGATGATCGCGCCGTCCATCTTGGCCAGTTCGCGCAGCGCGGTGGCCGTGAACGGCACGTTCAGGACGAATCCACCGGTGGACATCTGCTCGACGGCCTTGTCAAGCCCAACCACGACGAGTGCTCCGGTCCGACCACGCAGGATGCGCTCGAGCCCCTCGCGCAAGGTCGTGCCGGGCGCGACGGAACCCAGCGTGGTGCGCAGGACGTCGTCCGTGACGCCGGGCCGCTCGGATCCGAGCACGAAAGTCTCACCTTCTGGTCTAGAGACACCCAGTCTAGGGCTTGATACCGGGCATTCAGAACGGTGCGGGTCCGGCAAGCGTCTGCATGGCCTCGGCGACGTTGTGCACAGCTGTGATGGTGATGGAACCGCGGAAGGTGTCGAGGCCCTCGGAGCCTGCTGGCACGACGGCACGGGCGAAGCCGATGCGTTCGGCCTCGCGCAGGCGGGCAGTCAGGTGGGTGACCGGGCGAACCTCGCCGGCCAGACCCACCTCGCCGATGGCCACGAGGTCCGACGGAGCCACCCGGTCGGTGTGCGCCGACACCAAGGCCATGGCCGCGGCGAGGTCGACCGACGGCTCGGACAACCGAGCTCCACCCACGGTGGCGGTGTAGGTGTCGTGGTGGGAGAGGTCGAGCTTGCAGTGCTTGGTCAGTACCGCCTGCACCATGGCCATGCGCGAGGAGTCCAGCCCGCTGGAGGTACGCCGTGGCGAGGGGTTCTTGGTCTCGACGCTGAGGGCCTGGACCTCGGCCAACAGAGGGCGGCGGCCTTCCATGGTCACGGTGACGCAGGTGCCGGTGACGGGGGAGTCATGGCGTGAGACGAACAGGCCGGTGGGATCGGGCACCTCGACGATGCCGTCGTCGACCAGGTCGAAACAGCCGATTTCATCGACCGGGCCGAAGCGATTCTTGACCGCACGCAACAGGCGCAGACGCGAGGTGCGATCGCCCTCGAACTGCAGGACTACGTCGACCAGGTGCTCGAGCACCCGCGGGCCCGCGACAGTGCCGTCCTTGGTGACGTGACCGACCAGCAAGGTGGCGAAGTTCTCGCGCTTGGATCGCTGGATGACCGCCGACGCGACCTCGCGCACCTGAGTGACACCGCCGGGGACGCCGTCGATGTCGGATGAGCCAATGGTCTGTACCGAGTCAACGATCAGCAGGCTCGGCTGAACGGTGTCGATATGGGTGAGGACGCCGCCGAGGTCAGTCTCAGCCGCCAAATAGAGATTGTCGTCGAGTGCGCCGGTGCGCTCAGCGCGCAGACGCACCTGAGCCGCAGACTCCTCGCCGGTGATGTACAGCGTGCGCCGGCCCGATCGCGCCCAGCGGGCGGCGGCCTCGAGCAGCAAGGTGGACTTGCCCACTCCCGGTTCGCCGGCCAAGAGGAGTACAGCGCCGGGCACAACTCCGCCGCCGAGCACCCGGTCGAGCTCACCGATGCCTGATCCGGTGGCGCGAGCCGACTCGATCTGGACTTCGGTGATGGGTCGGGCGGCCGCGGAGACCGGCGCGGCCTGGGTGCGCCCTGCGGCCCGACCGCCGGCGGCGATGTCGACGGTGCCCCACGCCTGGCATTCACCACATCGGCCGACCCACTTCGGGGTCGTCCAGCCGCAGTCTGCACAGACGTAGGCCGGTTTCGCAGTCTTCGTGGAGGCCATGGCGCCAGCCTAGGTGAGGCCCCCGACAGGACGAGTCAGGTGAGCAGGAACGGCAGCAGCGCCGGGACGACGATCTCGGGTCCGACGTCGTGACCGGCTCCGACGAGGTGCTCGAGCCGAGCGTCGGCAATGCCGGCCACAAGCAGATGGGCGACGTCGATCATGAAGCTGTGGTCGGCTCCACCGACCAGGACGAGTGTCGGCACGTCGATGCGGGCGATCTCCTCAGTGGGGACCAGCCCACCGTCGCGGTCGCCCATCGCGGCCGAGTCGTACCCCAACGTCGGGGCCACGGCCTCCATGGCCGACCAGTTCGGGGAGCCGCGCATCTGCTCGACCATCGTTGGAGGCATCCCGACCAGCGCCATGAAGGCTGCGATCGCGTCACCGTGGCGTCCCGCCGCGAGTAGCGAGGTGAGGTGGGCGTCCCAGTCACGCCCGTGCTGCTCGGTGCCCGGCAGATTGAAGGGAGCGTCGTGCAGAACCAGTCGCGTGACGCCGATGTCGGCGGTCGCGGCGTGCAGCGCGACAGCGGCACCGGATGAGTGTCCGTAGACGGCCGCCGTGCCCCCGGCGGCCTTGATCAGGGCCGCGACATCCTCGACCTCGCGCTCCGGGTCGTACGGGGGCGCGCCGCTGACGTCGTCGCTGCTGCCTCGGCCCCGTCGGTCCAGATTGAGGACGGTGAAGTGCTCGGACAGCGCCTGCGCCAAGAGAAAGTTGACGCCGCGGGTGCAGGTGGCTCCGGCCAGCAGGATCACAGGAGTGCCGTCGCCCACGTGGTCGTAGGCCAGTGTCGTGCCGTCGTTGGATGTGGTCGTCTCCATGTTCGGAGGCTACTCGTTGGACCGGGTTGCCCGGGCGTTACAGACGGACTTCTCCGTGCGGGGTGGAGAAGGTGGCTGCCATGATGCCTGGCAGGCCGTGCGGGGCGGTCCAGTTGACGTTGATGTCGCCGAGAGCGTCGATGGCTGGCTCGCCGAGCCAGTCCGACAAACGGTCGGGGGAACCAGCGATGTCCAGCGACGTCAAGGTGATGTCAGAAGGCGCCATCTGTGATGGATGCTCGGCCGGATCGACGTCCCAGCAGGTCACGTACGGCAATTGTGGATCTGCCTTGGTGTTGCTGGTGCCGATCTGGCGCCACTCGAGGTTGAAGCCATCGGGGCGACGACGGTTGCCCGGTACGGCGTGCCGGCCGATGCGGTGCTCGACCTCGGCCATGTCGTCGACCGTGACGCACCAGGCCATCCAGCCGCCACCGGCCTCGGACCGCTCCCGGACGAACTGACCGAAGATGGCCTTGTCCGACGCGGGGTGGTCCAGTACCTCTACAACTTCCAGGTACTGGTGGTTGACCAGCGGCAGGATCATGTTGCGAGTTCCGAACCGCGGGTGAGCCCCGCCGTCGAAGAATGTTGCGCCCAGCGCGGCGCCTATCTCAGCGGTCGTTGCGGCGAGGCCCCCAGGGCCGGCGGCGAACGAGACGTGATCGAGGTGCATACCGCATTCTTACTGCAGCCGAATAGGCCTGAATGAGGGGGTCAGCGTGCCGGGTCGGCGAGGTGTGGAGTATGAGGTCCGCCACGCTCAAACTCCGCGCAGTAGCCCGCCAGCACCTGATAGCCGGCCTCGCCCATCAGTTCGGTCAGTTCGTCGCGGTTCGAGACGTACACCGGTTCGGTGCCCACGTGGGCCTCGGTGTTCGACGAGCAATACCAGTCCAGGTCGGCGCCGCCTGGCCCCCAGCCGGCGCGCGTGTACTCGCCGATTGAGGTCTCGGTGTACGTACTGCCATCGCCGCGGTCGACGTCTCGAAATTGTCGACGCAGCGGCAACTGCCAGCAGACGTCGGGCTTGGCGGTGTGCGGCTTGATATCGGTGCGCAGCGCGTGGCCATGCAAGGCGCATCCATAGCCGCCCTCGAAGCCGCGGGAGTTGTGGAAGATGCATGCGCCATCAACGGCACGCGTCTTGAGATCGCCCTCGTTGTCGGTCTCGGTCCAGCCGTGAGCGCGGCCCTCGTCATGGCGTTCCCAGTCGGCCGGCGTCAACTGGTCGACGACTGCCGCGACGCGTTGGTGATCGTCCTCATCGGCGAAATGTGCGCCCAGTGTGCAGCAGCCGGCGTCGGGGCTGGACTCATAGATGCCGGGGCACCCTTGGCCAAAGATGCAGGTCCAGCGGGAGGTCAGCCACGTCAGGTCGCAACGGAACATCTCGTCGGCGTCGGTGGGGTTGGTGAACTCCACGTGGGTGCGTGGGAATCCGAGATCAACTTCAGGCATCCGTTCACTGTAGATCGGTTGGCGCGGCTCGGCCGGTGCGAGTCAGTCACCCGGTGATGTCCTGGCGCGAGTGTGCCCGCCGGTTGGCCATCTCGACAGGGTCGGTGCGTATGCTGTGGAAACCATGAATCAACCTTTTATTCCTCCAGCCAAACCGGTGATCGATGAGTCCGATATCGAGGCCGCAGTGCGCGTGCTTCGCAGCGGCATGGTCGTGCAAGGCCCTGAAGTCAAGGGATTCGAGGACGAGTTCTGCGCGGTCTCGGGAACTGATCATTGCGTTGCTGTCAACTCCGGAACCTCGGCCCTGCACCTCGCTCTGCTCGCAATGGGTATCGGCCGCGGTGACGAAGTCATCGTCCCGTCCTTCTCGTTCGCGGCGTCTGCCAACGCTGTGCGGCTCGCCGGTGCTGAGCCGGTGTTCGTCGACATTGACGAGCGCACCTTCTGCCTTGACCCCGACGCGGTCCGAGCAGCCGTGGGGCCCAAGACCGCCGCGATCATGCCGGTCCACCTGTATGGGCATCCGGCCGCCATGGCGGCGCTGGTCGAACTCGCCACAGACCAAGGATTGGCCATCATCGAGGATGCGGCGCAAGCGCACGGTGCGGCCGTCGATGGCAAGCCCGTGGGCAGCTTCGGCGCGACCGGCTGCTTCAGCTTCTATCCCACCAAGAACATGCACTCACTCGAGGGTGGCATGGTCTCCACGAATGATGCCGAGACAGCTCGTACCCTGCGCCTGCTGCGTAATCAGGGAATGGAGCAGCGCTACGCCAATGAGATCGTCGGCGCCAACATGCGCCTCACCGACGTCGCAGCGGCCATCGGACGAAGCCAGTTGACCAAGCTCGCGGCATGGACCGAGCGGCGCCGAGAGATCGCAGCGCGCTATGACAACGAGGTCACCTCCGTCGTCGTACCCCCGGTGGCGGCTGGAGCGCTGCACGCGTATCACCAGTACACGGTCCGGGTGCAGGGCGACCGCGACAAGTTCCAGAGCCGATTGACTGACGCCGGCATCGGCAACGCGGTCTATTACCCGACCCCGATCCACCGCCTCAAGCCCTACCTGACCGACGACGGAGTGCCCGACCCGCGGTGGGATCTGCCGGTCACCGAGAAGGCGGCCGCCGAGGTTGTCTCCATCCCGGTGCACCCGAGCCTCACCGATGATGACGTCACCCGTGTGATCGAGGCTGTCAACGGAGCGATCGCATGACGCTGCGGGTTGGCCTGGTGGGGGCCGGTGCCATGGGGCGCAACCACGCGCGTGTCCTGTCAACGCTCGACGGGGTGGACCTGGTGGGCATTGCCGATCCGCTCCTGGACGGCTCGCTGTTCGGTGCCGCCGTGGTTGAGAATGCGGAGGCATTGATCGCCACCGGGATCGACTATGCAGTGGTGGCATGTCCGACCGAGCTGCATGAGTTGGTTGGCCTGCTGTTTGCAGATGCTGGCGTGCACGCGCTCATCGAGAAGCCGTTGGCCGCCGATGTTCCGGGTGCCGAGCGATTGACTCGTGCCTTTGAGGACAAGAACCTCATCGGTGGAGTGGGGCACATCGAGCGGTACAACCCTGCTGTGCAGGGCCTGCGCAGCCGACTCGCGAACGGCGATCTTGGCGACATCTACCAAGTGCTCACGCGGCGCCAGGGCCCGTTTCCGGGTCGCATCGCCGATGTGGGCGTGGTCAAGGACCTCGCGCCTCACGACATCGACCTCACTGCATGGGTCACGGGTGAGTCGTACACATCGGTCACGGCCCACACCATCATCAAGAGCGGACGTCCGTTCGAGGATATGGTTTCGGCGATCGCGCTGCTTTCCGGTGGCACGATGGCCAATCACGTGGTCAATTGGCTCAGCCCCTTCAAGGAACGTTCCACCGTGGTCATTGGTGAGCGTGGCTGTTTCGTCGCCGACACCCTGACCGGCGATCTGACGTTCTTTGCCAACGGCCAGATCACCAACGAGTGGGAGGCCATGCGGTCCTTCCGCGGTGTCAGCGAGGGCGACTCCACGAAGTTCGCCATGGCCCGGCGTGAGCCTTTGCTGGTGGAGCACGAGAACTTCCGCGACGCCGTCTTGGGCGTCGGCAACGACATCGTTACTTTCGAGCAAGGCCTGCAGACCGTTCGGGTCGCCGCAGCCATGCTCGATTCGGCCGCCGCGGGTGCGTCGGTCGAGATCGGGCCATGACACCTGACGTTTCGGTCATTGTCGCGGTGCACAATACCGAGACGCTGTTGCCCGAGACCTTCGCTTCGTTACAGAAGCAAACCTTGGGTGCTGACCGCATTCAGGTGGTGCTGGTCAACGACGGTTCAATCGACGAGAGCGGCCGAGTTTGCGATGAGTTCGCCGCAACCTACCCCGGTCCGATCAACGTCATCCACCAGGAGAATTCGGGCACCCCGGCGGTTCCGTTCAACCGCGGATTGGACGTCGCGACCGGCCGGTATGTGTTCTTTCTGGGCTCTGATGACTATCTCTGGGAGGAAGCGCTGCAGCGGTTGGTCCAAGCTGCGGACCGGTGGGAATCTGACGTGATCTTCGGCCCGGTGGCCGGCGTCGATGGCCACGCGGTCGCCCGGCAGGTGTACCGGCACGGGACGTCGAAAGATCTGGATCTCTACACGACGGCCCTGCCGTACGCCTTGGCCAATGCCAAGATGTACCGGCGGTCGTTGATCGAGTCCATCGGCCTGCGCTATCGCGAGGACATGCGCCAGCGTTGCGACCAACCGTTCACCCTGACCGCTGTCGTCAAGGGCCGGCGTACTTCGCTGCTGACCGATGGCGACTACTACTTCGCCCGGCCCCGTCAGGATCGGTCGAACGTCACGTACACGGCTGATTATGACGAGTCGCTGTACTCCACGGAGATCGTGATGGACACGATCGCCGAACTGATCGAAGCCGGTCCCCGGCGCGATCACGTCATGAAGCGCCAGTTTGAGCTCAGCCTGGATCGATTGCTCGATGCGCATTTCATGGACGCAGCACCTGAGGCCCGACGCCGGGTGATGGAGCGCATCGAATCGCTGGCTGGCCGATATCTCACCGACGATCTGGCGGCGCAGTTGCCTGCTGAGATACGCACTCGGCTGGTGTGCGCGCAGCGCGGCGATGAGGCTGCCTTGCTGGAGGTCATTGATGCTTGCACGTCACCTGATCCGCATGCCGCGGTGCCGATCGTGATCGAAGGCGACGACGTCTACTTGGCGTTGCCGCCATTTCGCACAGCAGGATGGTCCGACGACATCTTCTGGACCGATCTGCGGTTACTGACGCGCGTGAGCCGGACGGTGAGGGCGGTCGGTGCCAGTTGGCAGGGCCGCAGTGGGCTGGCCATTGATGTGCACGTGCAGATCGCCGGACTGGACACGGATCTCGTTTCGGCCCGGGCCGAAACTACTGACACGGCGTCGGCGCCTGCCCGTGCTCGTCGGCTGACCTCGAAGCCATTCAAAAAGCGCGGACCGACCGTCTCGGTGATCGCGACCCAGGATCAGAGCACAGTGCGTTGCTCCGTGCGCATTGATACGAGCAAGCTGGCACTGCGAACGAAATTCACACCACGGCTGCGGCTCACGGTCGGCGGGTTCGAGTACGACCTACCGGTCGAGATGGCCAGCTGCTTGCCCATCGAGCGCGTCGGACGTCAGTGGAACCTGCGCAAGTACGTCGTGACGGTCCGAAGTGACCCGGCAGGGTTCATGATCGTGCAGCGCCGCGAACGTTAGACGCTCTGCGACAGGTGCATGGTGCCATCGTTGACGACATAGGTCTCGCCCGTGTTCGGGCACAACCACGTGTTGTCGCCGTTGTCGGTCAGCGGGACGCCGGCGCGTCCGACCCAGCCGATACGGCGTGCGGGTACCCCGACGACGAGCGCGTGGTCGGGCACATCCTTGGTCACGACTGCGCCGGCCGCGATCAGGGACCATGCTCCGATCGTCACAGGTGCCACACACACGGCTCGTGCTCCAATTGAGGCGCCCTCGCGAATCGTGACCCCAACGGGAGTCCAGTCGTGCGCGGACTTGCGGGAACCGTCCGGAGACACGGCGCGGGGGAACTCGTCATTGGTGAGCACGGCAGCAGGGCCGATGAAGACGCCATCGCTGATTTCGGCTGGTTCGTAGACGAGTGCGTGATTCTGAATCTTGACCCGATCACCGATGGTGACCCCGGTGCCGATGTACGCACCACGGCCCACGATGCACTCGCGCCCCAGGGTCGCCAGCTCGCGGACCTGGGCGAGCTCCCAGACGACCGTGTCGTCCCCGAGGGTCGCGCGTTCGTCGACCTGAGCTGTTGGCTTGACTGTCGCCACGGCGCCTCCCAGCGTGTTGTCGTCACCCTAGCGGGGCGCCACGCCGAGAACTCGCCCGCCTCGACGACCCGGACAGGTGAAAGACTGGCCAGATGCGCATGGGCGTGCTCGACATCGGATCCAACACCGGCCACTTGCTGGTGGTTGACGGCTTTCGCGGCGGACCGCCGTTGCCAGCGTTCTCCTTCAAGGAGACGTTGCGTCTAGCGGAGCACCTTGACGAAGACAATGCCGTCAGCGAGGTCGGCATCCAGCGACTCGTCGACTACGTGTCGTCAGCCAAGGCTGCCGCCGAGGACAAGGGTTGCTCGACCGTCCTGGCGTTCGCCACGTCGGCTGTGCGCGAGGCCGCCAACGCCGATGCCGTCATCGATCGAGTCAAAGAGGCGAGCGGTGTCGATCTGGAGGTGCTGGCTGGCGCGGACGAAGCGCGGCTGACCTTTCTCGCCGTCCGTCGATGGTTCGGCTGGTCGGCTGGTCGACTCGGAGTCTTCGACATCGGCGGCGGATCGCTGGAGCTGGCCGTGGGATCGGACGAGACGCCCGAGGTCGCCACGTCGGTGCCGCTCGGAGCCGGACGTCTGACCCGAGAGTGGCTTGATGCCGACAAGACGCCGGCCGAGCTGCGCTCCTATGTGCGGGCAGCGATCGCCGAGCAGGCTGGTCCGATCCTGCGGGGCGGTGTCTTCGATCGTGCCGTCGCGACCAGCAAGACGTTTCGTTCGCTGGCACGGATCCTCGGCGCGCCGCCGTCCAGCGACGGGCAGTACGTCTCGCGCGTCATCGCCCGAGCTGATCTTGAGCCACTTGTGAGCCGCCTCGGCGAACTGTCGATCGGCGAGATCTCTCAGCTGCCCGGCGTTTCGTCGGACCGTGCACATCAGATGCTTGCCGGTGCCGTCGTGGCCGAGGCCACGATGGACCTGTTCGAACTCGACGAGCTCGAGATCTGCCCGTGGGCACTGCGTGAGGGCGTGCTGCTGGAGTATCTCGACCAGTTGTGAGCTGTCGGGCACGGCGCGGTGCGCAGCGTGGGCACGGCGCGGTGCGCAGCGTGGGCACTGCGTGAGGGCGTGCTGCTGGAGTATCTCGACCAGTTGTGAGCTGTCGGGTTGACCTGCAAAGCCGGAA
>Ga0307487_1003028_pt1 | contig 10206 bp, 7 predicted proteins | sample CBIW12metaG_FD_203665 | JGI IMG/M metagenome (GOLD analysis project Ga0307487, IMG submission 203665) | Sea-ice brine microbial communities from Beaufort Sea near Barrow, Alaska, United States - CBIW 1.2 | ecosystem: Environmental > Aquatic > Marine > Coastal | place: USA: Alaska | collected... | reverse complement strand
TCCAGTTGCCGATGCGGGTCCACGGCACCTGCAGCACGGTTCCCATCGAGACGCGGATCGCGCGCCGGTAGAACGGGTCGGAGCATTGCTCGGTGACGAGCACGGCGTCCGCCCCAATCCCCGCAACGGAGCGGAAAATGGCGCCAACATTGGTGGGATCAACAACGTTTTCGAGAATGACGATGCGGCGAGCGTCCGCAAGGAGCTTTTCTGGTGTGGGCAGTGCTGGACGGTGCATCGACGCGATGACTCCACGGTGCAAAACGTAGCCGGTGAGCTCTGCCAGCAGGGCGCCGTCGCCGGTGAAGATGGGCACACGGTCGCCAACTAACTCAACGATCTCCTCTACGGAGGTATCGAGGGCCAGTACAGAACGCACTCGGTGACCAGCGCGCAGGGCACGCTGCAGCACGAGAGCTGACTCTGCGAGGTAGAGGCCGTGTTCAGTCCCCTGTGTTTTGCGCAACGCGACATCGGTGAGGTGTGAGTAGTCAGTAAGACGAGCATCACTGATCTCGGTAACGGGGATGACGGGCACGCTAAATTGCCCGGGTCACACGGATCAGAATGACCGTACGGCCGTCGGCACGCTGTCCACTTGCCGCTTCGTAGCCGGCCTCTGTTCCCTCGTAGAGCACAACATTGCTGAGCCCTAGGTCGTCAACCTCTGACACCCACGGCAGCGCGGGAGACACTCGATAGGTGCCGCTCCGGAGCGGGTCAGCGTCGCCGTCGGCCAGCACGACCGTTGCGTAGAGAAGACCAGTGTTGTCGACGCGCCCGTACTGAGCACTCTCGATTTCCGTTGTTGCTGGCAGCGAAATTGCCGAGAATGAGGCAATTTGCGCGACGGTGAGGTCGCTGCATGACCCCGCTGATGCGTCACACATTCCGGCACGTTCGGGCCAGATTGCAGTGAGCACAACTGCACCCCCGGCGACTGCTATCCCGAGCAGAAGCCCCAAACCAATCAACACGGCAAGCAGGCGAAGACCCAAGTTTTTGCTTGGCGGCAACACTTCAGATTCGGCAATGAAGCCGGGGAGCTTCAGCTCGTCACCATCATTCATTCGTGGACACCAGCGTGATGCCCGCTTCCTGCATCGTGACAAGTGCCGCCGCGCTCGACTCTGGAGCGACACCGGCGATCAATTGTGTGAGGACGGACACTGAGCGGCCTGTGGCTACCGCATCCAATGCTGACGCCAGCACGCAGTAGTCGGTGGCGATGCCGACGATGTCGATCTTGTCGACTTCGAGCCGATCGAGCATTGCAGGGACGGACTCGCCGTCGTCGGTGATTCCTTCAAAAATTGAGTAGGCGGGCACCCCTTGTCCCTTGCGCACATGCAACGTGATCTGCTCGGTGTTGAGTGCGGGGTCGTACTCTGCGCCAAAGGTGCCGGCCACACAGTGGGGCGGCCAGGTATCAACAAAATTAGGTTTGGCATCCGTGGCGAAATGCCCACCGTTGTCGCTGTTGGGGTCGTGCCAGTCGCGCGATGCAACCACAGCGGCGTAGTGCTCGGCGTTGGCCCAGAGGAAGGTGGTGATCTCTGCTGCGACAGCGGCTCCACCGTTGACACCGAGAGCACCACCCTCAGTGAAATCATTCTGAACGTCAATGATGAATAATGCAGCAACCACCGTTCAAGTGTAAGTCGGACTGACTAGTAGTTCGAGAGATTGTTGCCACAGGAGTAGACGCCGGCTACCAAATTGTCGATAGCGGTGCGGGCATCGCGGGAAATGCCCTCACCAATTGCATAGAACGCAAAGGCGAGCTTGGTGCCATCTTGGGCATTCACGACGCCACCGAGAGAGTGCTCTTGGTTGGTCCAACCCGACTTCGCCGTTACCGCACCGGATGCCGCAGCCGCGTCTCCAACGAATCGGTCATAAAGGTCTCCGCTTGTGCCGCCAGTCGGAAGCATTGCGAAGTTCGCACCAATCGAGCCAGCGCCGGAGGCGCCCTCTGCCATAAATTGGGCGACGAATAGTGGCGAAACTTGATTCTTGGGGCTGAGACCTGAACCGTCGGTGATAGTGATGTTCTCGGTTCCTGAGAGCCCAGCATCCTTCAATGCGTTCGGTATCGCCTGGGCAAGAGAGCTCGCTGACCCGTTGAGGCCCTGCTCTTTCGAGACGAGACGGGCCAATGATTCGGCGATCGAGTCGTCACCGCTGATAAGCATTTGCTCAACGAGGATGCTCACTGGTTGCGACTTGACCTCGGCTAACACTGTGCCGCCCCCAGCTGCACCGGTTGAGAAGGTGACGGCAGGGAGTCCGGCAGCTTTCGCGAACGCTTCTCCCGCAGACTTCACCGGCTCGGTGCCACGGGGGCTGATCGCGATGGTGGGGTCGGCGCGATCACCGTTAATCATGAGAGCGGTGACGTACGAGTGGTAGCCACCGGTGCGCTCCCGCTCCGGCCAATTCGAATCCCAGGCGTCGCTCGAATTCCACAGGGTGGAGTCGAGCACAATCTCAGTAACCGGCACAGCGGGGTGCAGTTCTTCGTAGCGGGTCATCGCTTGTGAGGCGAGATCCGCTATCTGCGGGGCATCGCGATAGTACGACGCCGTCGTTGTGGCCAGCGTGGGATCCCCACCGCCGACCAGCACAATCTTCCCGGCCGAGGAGCCATCGACCACGGTTGTACTGATGCGGGTGTCTTGGCCGAGCGTTTCCAGCGCGGCCGCGCCCGTTAACGCGGTCACAATGTGGGCTGGGCTTGCGGCGGTGCCGCCTGCGCGACTCCACAACACTTCACCTGAATCGGCATCCGTTACGACACCAGCCAATGAGGGAAAGGATGCAACAGTTGCCAACGGATTTACTGAACACGTGCGCACGGCGACCCCGGCGGGCGTAACATCCGGTTGGCTCCGCTGCTCTGCAGTGACTTCGTCTGGGGTGACATCATCTGCCGAGTTGGCGGAGCCAACCGAAATTCCGGCGAATACTGCTCCAACTGCAAGCAGTACAAAAACTACGGCCGCGACCGTCACCATGAAGGCGGTGGGGTGTTTGGCTACAAGCGCTCGTATTCCTCCTGGCACTTTTGGTTCACTACTCGCTGATTCAGTCACCTGGCAATCGTACCCGGGTGACCGAGACCAGCGTCTGTTGGTCGGCTTAGCAGTACGTCCACCGTGCTGCTGCGCGAACAAATCCGTACGGCTCGTCAATTCCACCGTGGGTCATCGCGAAAGCAATACACGCACCGGCGGTGCTAGCTCCTGGCCGGTAGAGCGACGCGCGGTGTGAGCTTGATGCCCACCACTTGGACGCGACGGTTGCTCCGGTGTTTCCAGAACCTCCGGCAAGGTTTCCGTCGCAACCGCGAGCAGGAACGCCGTCGGAACGCGTGGTGCCGTTGTGTCCCCAGCCGTCAAGCGGGTTCGAACTGGGTGATTCGGCCATCCAGAACAGACGATCCTCCATGCAAGAGTCATAGCGGAAATTCGACAGCGGAATTGGCTGCATGCAGTTGGAAACACGAATCGAGTTGTACGCGTACGCGAATGATGCGAGGTCGCCCGAGGTTGTACCGGCAACGCCCTGTGATGAGGTGCGGCTCGGAGCACCGGGTACGCCGCCGCCGACATTGCCGGGGCAGGACTGGCCTGCTGCCGCGTAAGCTGCGCGAAGTTGGGTCACGGATGCTGATGCGTAGTAGCCGCTGCCGCCAGACGATGCCACGACGACCGGCTTGGGTTTGGGCTTGGGTACGGCTTTTTGAGCCAAGTGCTCAGAATCGACGGTGAGCGCTTTGGCTTCTGCTTTGAGTTGCGCGGCTAACGATTCTTCGGTAACTCGCTCGACACTGGCGATTGCGACAACCTGTGGCGCTTGTTCGATCGGGCCAGTGGCCGTCGATGCGAATAGCGGTGAGCGTGCGGCCGAGTTAGCGGTTGCAATGTCGGTGAGTCCCGGTCCGCCTCCCCCGACGAATGGAACTACTCCAACAAGTACGGCAGTAAATGCCGCTGCCAACCACGGAACTCTCCCCATGAAAATCGCCCCCCAGACGAATGATCGGACGCAGTTCCCCCTGCGACCTAGCGCCAAAGCTAAGCGCGAAATCACCGGTGCGCAAGAGAAAAACCCCGGAAACATGCGGAAATACCCGTTAAAGGGGGGTGTGGGTGACGGGTCTATCCTCTATTTGGGGGCCACTTTCGCCGCCCTAAGTTCCGGATTCGGCGCACTCGATCGAGAGCGCGAAAACTGTCGAGAACGTCGAAAAATAGAGACTTCGATCTAGATCTGGGCGCCCAAAACTTCCGGACCACAAAGTGTGCTGCTGGCGCCGTACTCATCCAGCTTCGTTTCGGGCACGCCATAGGTGACGGTTGCCGCAACCCCGATGGCAACACCAGTGGATTCGAGTTCGGCCGCGACCACTCCGGCAGTTAGGCGCTAATCGCGTCCACGAGTCGTTCGCTTGCCCGGCCAAGATGGGCTCCAAGACAGGAGACAGCGGCTACAGCATCTCCCGCTTCGAGATGCTCAAGGATCTCTTGGTGTTCAGCCGCGATTTGGTGAACGCTGAGCAGGCTTCTACCTTGCACCTGTGCCATGCACAGTCGAACTTCGTCAACGAGGGAGCGATACATTCGGTCTACGCGTGGGCTACCGATTGCTTCGATGAGGGACGCGTGAAATTGCATATCAGGTTCGACTGAGGCAATCGATCCGCCGGCTGCTGCCGCAATTCCGGCCTGTCGAACGCGCTCATTCGCGGCTGCGGCGGAAGCGGGCGCTCGGCGCTCGGCTGCGAGTTCACGCAGTGCAGAACTCTCCAGGCGAAGGCGAGTGCGGTAGATGTCACGCACATCGTCGACACTCAGAGTGGGAACGCGGGCACTCTTGTGGGCGCCGCGCTGCAGCAGCCCTTCCGTAGTGAGTTTTTCGATCGCTGCCTTCGACGTCGAACGAGCCACGTTATAGTCCTCCGCGAGGAGCGCTTCGGTGACGGTGGAGCCACTGCGGAACTCCCCAGCGAAGAGCCGTCTCCGCAGGTCATCGGCGAGGGCATCGACTACGGACACTGCGGCAATTGTTCGGACCATTCGGTTCCTCCTTCCTTAAGCCTAGCTTTGAGATTCATTGACGGTATCGTAAACTTGTCCGACAAGATTTGCTTAATTGGTGATTGAGAGTCCAATGCATCCGTCAATTCACGACCAGTTCACCGCCGCCCTAACCGACGCCGACCGCCTCAGCACGCGAGCAATTGACCTGCACGCCAACGCCAACGACGCCTCGCACTTTCTCCTCATCCCCGACACCCTCGTTATTGCCCAAGATGCCGCCGAAGTTGGGCGCTTGTTGCAGGTTGGCGCGCGGACCGGCATGCCCATCACCCTGCGCTCGGGCGGCACGAGCCTTAGCGGTCAAGCAGTCACCGCCGGTGTACTTGTCGACGTGCGCCGCAACTTTCGCGGCATCACCATCGAAGACGATGGGACGCGGGTGCGCGTTCAACCCGGCGCAACCGTGCGCCAAGTCAACGGCGCCCTCGCCCGCCACGGTCGCAAACTCGGCCCCGACCCCGCGAGTGAATCTGCCTGCACCATAGGCGGAGTTGTAGCCAACAACTCGTCGGGCATGGCTTGCGGAATCACCGGCAATACCTACACAACCCTCGAATCGTTGACCCTCGTGCTCACAAGCGGCACCGTCGTAGACACCGCGGCGCCCGACTCCAACCAGAAACTTCGCCACGACGAACCCGACCTCTTCGACGGGTTGCTTCGCCTTCGAGACCGTGTCCGCGCCAACCCCAGCTCGGTCAGCACCATCGAGCACCAGTTCTCGATGAAGAACACTATGGGCTACGGGCTCAACTCTTTCCTCGATCACGACGAACCAGTCGACCTGTTCGCCCACCTCGTAATCGGGTCAGAAGGCACCCTCGGGTTCGTAGCCGAAGCAGTGTTTCGCACCCTCCCACTGCTGAGCCACGCCGCGACCGGGCTTGTGGTCTTCGATAGCCTCCTTGCCGCAAACGAGGCGCTTGCCGACATCGTCGCCACGGGTGCTGTCGCGATTGAACTCATGGATGCCCAATCACTGCGCGTCGGCAAGATGGAAGCGGACGCGCATCCACTCATTCGCGGTCTCGCCATCGAGCAACACGCGGCGCTGCTCGTAGAATTCCAGGCAGGCACGGTCGAGGAACTGGCCGAACAACAGGAGCAGGGAACGCGGGTTCTCGACAGCCTGATTCTGAGCTCGCCCGTCGTACTTTCCCGCGAAGCAGCCACCCGCGCCTCGCTTTGGCACCTGCGCAAAGGCCTCTACGCCACCGTCGCCGGTGCTCGTCCGTCTGGCACAACCGCGCTGCTCGAGGATGTTGTGGTTCCTGTTGATTCACTGGCCCGCACTAGCTCACAGCTCATCGCGCTTTTTGATCGGTACGGTTACGAGAACAGTGTCATCTTTGGGCACGCAAAGGATGGCAACATCCACTTCATGCTCACCGACCTGTTCGAGGGCGCCGGGCTTGAGCGCTATGAGGCATTCACCGAAGACATGGTCGACTTGGTGCTCGCCGAAGGCGGCTCGCTCAAGGCCGAGCACGGCACGGGGCGCGTCATGGCACCCTATGTGCAGCGTCAATACGGCGATGAATTGTATAGCGTCATGCGTGAGGTGAAGGCACTTTTTGACCCGAGTGGGATGCTCAACCCCGGTGTCATCATCACCGATGACCCTACCGTGCACCTCAAAAACATTAAGAGCACCCCGATGATTGAGGCTGAGGTCGACCGCTGTGTGGAGTGCGGTTACTGCGAGCCAGTCTGCCCCAGCCGCGATTTGACGCTCACCCCGCGCCAACGAATTGTGGTGAAACGCGCCATCGCGACCGCACAGGCCGAAGGCGACACCGCGCTCGCCGCTGAACTCGAGAAGGACTACGAATACGAGGGCGTGCAAACGTGTGCGGTGGATGGCATGTGCCAAACCGCCTGCCCGGTGCTTATCAATACGGGCGATTTGGTTCGGCGACTGCGAGAGACCGAACATTCGGCGGTTGAGAAAAAGGTGTGGATGACCGCAGCATCCCACTGGGGCACAACAACCGCGATTGCGGGGGCTGCGCTGTCGATCACCGAGAAACTTCCTGCACCCGTCGTGACCGCACCCAATAAGGTTGGGCGTGCTGTGCTCGGCGAGGATGTGCTGCCGCTGTGGTCGCCAGAGTTGCCCGCCGGGGGCGCTCGTCGCGCCCGCCCTGCGCCAGCATCATCCACGAATGTCGAGGCCGTTTATGTGCCCGCCTGCGTGAACGCAATGTTTGGCCCGGCCATGCGCCTCAATGGCACGCGTGGTTCAGGCGTCCAGGCCAGTTTCGAGGAACTCTGCGAGCGCGCAGGCGTTACTGTGCTCGTCCCCACCGATATCGATGCGCTGTGCTGCGGTACGCCGTGGTCGTCTAAGGGTTTGCCGGATGGTGGGGCCATCATGCAAGACCGCGTTCTCGCGAGCCTGCGAGCTGCCAGTCGCGACGGCGAACTCCCCATCATCTGTGACGCTTCATCATGCACTGAGGGCCTGCTCCACACCATCGAGAACGACACTGCTCCGGCGGTACGCGGTGCCCGGCCGCTGCGCATCATCGATGTGATTGAGTTCGTCGCGGATCGGATCGTTCCGTCACTGCCGTCGACAGTTGCAGCGGTGGCCAGTGCCGACGCAGCACCAACTGCCTATCAACGTATTGATTCGCTCGCGCTGCATCCGACCTGCTCATCAACCCGGCTGGGTCTCAACGAGAAGCTCGCAACCGTTGCGAACGCTGTCGCCGAAGAAGTAATGATTCCGCAGAGCTGGGGATGCTGTGCGTTCGCCGGTGACAGAGGCATGCTGCATCCAGAACTTACCGAGTCCGCGACGGCGGTTCAGGCCGCCGAGGTCCGCGCCGTTGGAGCAACCACCCATGCGAGCTGCAACCGCACCTGTGAACTCGGGATGACCCGAGCCACAGGCAGCGAATACTGTCACGTTGTGGAGTTGTTGGCAGAAGCTACGCGGTAGCCGTGATCTGGTGGCTAGATGCCGTCTGCGGCGACGAGGACTGAATCATCCGGTGTCAACACGAACCTCCGAATGCGGGTCAACCTTTGCGGGGATGCTGCGCCCGCCGAACCTCACGCGCTGCATCAGCTGCTGCAGCCTCGTCTGGAGTGGGCGCGGTGCCGCCGAGGTGACGCGGTTGCCACCACTGACCAGTGCCATCGATCGGGTACGACCGTTGCGCTGTCTCGAGTAGGCCCTCCATGGTCACCTTCAGCCGGGCGGTGGCTGCCGTCGCATCTTCCACCGCCGTCACCGTGATTGGCTCACCGACGACCATCATGATGGGGATGCCAAGACGCTCGCGCAAGGTGATCTTGCGGTTCTTGGTCATGAGGCGTTGCCCGCCCCATAATGCGAGAGGGATGAGCGGCACGCCTGCTTCTGCCGCCAAACGCACTGCTCCGGTCTTAAAGTCGCGAATCGTGAATGACGCGCTCACGCCGGCCTCGGGAAATACACCGATCAACTCACCAGACCTCAGGGCCGCAACGGCGGCAGCATACGCGCTGGCTCCCGCCTTCATATCGACCGGGATGTGCTTCATGTTGCGCATGAGCGAACCAACCACGCGCTTGTCGAAGACGCTCTTCTTCGTCATGAAACGGATGCGGCGGCGATTGTGCAACCACGTCGGCCACTCGACAAGGGCGAACTCCAGATACCCAAAGTGGGTCATAGCGATGACGGCCCCACCGTTATCAGGCAAGTGTTGCGCCCCGATCACAGTGCGGCGCACTCGAAGGGCACCGAACATGGCGCGACCGGCGCCGATAGCTGCCGTGTACACCGGCTCGTTTCGGAACGTCATGATCTCAGCTTAAGAGAAGGGCCTGAGAGAACGGAGCCGCCTGTCAGAATCGAACTGACGACCTTCTCATTACGAGTGAGATGCTCTACCAACTGAGCTAAGGCGGCCGGCCACATTTTCATGAGGCACAGCAAGATAGCTTAGCCGAAGATTCGGGGGTCCATGGCCCACGAAGCCAGCTAGAGGCTACGCACCGCAGTTCGGGTCGGCCTCCGGCACCGTACCGCTAACGAAATAGTCATCAACAGCGTTATCGACGCACGCGATTCCGCCGTTGTAGGCGGTGTGGCCCTCACCGTTATAGGTGATGAGTCGTGCACTCTGCAACTGTTCGCTCAACGCGACACCCCACTCATACGGTGTTGCCGGATCCCCCGTTGTCGAGACAATCAGTATCGGCGGCGCACCGTCGCCCGTGAGCTCGGTAATGTCTGGTCCGATGTACTTATAGGGCCAATTGAGGCACGTGAAGTCAGGGGTTGGCGGGAAGTCACGGAACGTCGTCGGGGACGCTTGCTGCATCAGCTTCTGCTGCTCAACCAAGACTGCGGGGTCAGTCTCCACCGGATAGTCCACGCAATAGATCGCGATAAACGCTTCCAACGAATTGTCGGTGTAGGTGCCATCAACGTCACGGCTGTAATAGAAATCAGCCAAAAAGAACGCGGTATCTGTTTCGCCACGCGCCGCTTCCGAGAAGAGATCGTTAAGGAAGGGCCACGAGTCCTGAGAATAGAGGGCCGTGCTCATCGCGATATCGATGACACCGGCATCCATCATGCGGCCATCGGGGCCAGCAACCGGGTTCGCGTCATAACGATCGTAAAGCTCGCGGATCGTTGCCAGCGCAGCATCCACTCCTCCAGTGAACGGGCAGTCATCGAAGGAGGCCGGACAGGCTGCCAAATAATTTTCGAGCGCGTTCTGGAAGCCAGCCGTCTGCACTCGCCCCACCTCGAACACCGAGATTGAAGAGTCTGTGGCGCCATCCAAAACAATGCGGCCCACGTTGTCGGGGAAATTCTCCACGTAATACGAACCAATATCGCTGCCGTAGGAGTAGCCCAGATATTGCAACTTCTCGTCGCCAACAATCGCGCGCAACATATCAAGATCGTGCACGGTGCTTTGCGTATCGATGAACTGCAAGATCGGGCCCGTGTTGTTGAAACAAGCCTGCCCGAAACTGATAGCCGCTTCTTCACTCTCGGCGAGCCACGCATCGCTACCGACCGGCGCAGACGGGATGCCGAAAATGAAATCGTCGAGACCGTCATCGTCAAGGCACGTAACCGGAGTCGACC
>Ga0307487_1003027_pt1 | contig 10213 bp, 12 predicted proteins | sample CBIW12metaG_FD_203665 | JGI IMG/M metagenome (GOLD analysis project Ga0307487, IMG submission 203665) | Sea-ice brine microbial communities from Beaufort Sea near Barrow, Alaska, United States - CBIW 1.2 | ecosystem: Environmental > Aquatic > Marine > Coastal | place: USA: Alaska | collected... | reverse complement strand
AAAGCGGTTAAATCCGTCATTATTTAGTCGTCTTCCATGATTTGAGGGCGCCCAGCTCAACCCCAGTTGCCAGAGATAAGCTGAACTGGCTAAAAATCGGTGTTTCTGGATGGGCACTAGCTAGAGCTTTGGCAGAAGGACGAATATCAGTTTATCGACGACCTGTCTTGATCTTCAATATCAACGCTACTATAGCTAATACCTACTGCGCAGTGTCTACCGGCAAGCTGGTTTACAGTGAGGTCCCAAGCAAGGGTGGCCGGTTACACCTGAAGGCCAAGTTTTCTGAACTCCCCTCAGAGCGAGGTCAATGAAAATTAATCTTTCGGCCTTCCATGATATTTTCAGCTCAATCGTGGAAACCTTGCCCATCTGCACTTAACTTTGATTGTACAAACGAGCGAGGATTTCGCCAACCGAACCTCTTAATCCACCTGACTACGCCATAATTTTGCATCCAGCATCTAATTTAAGGCCAAACTCAAAAAGCCGACAACGGGCATTCTATCTTCTCAATAATTGAATAGATTAGGGAGAAATAATACTAAATCCGGAACAAGGGTGATTAACAAAAGAACCATAAAGCAAATTCCTAGTAGCGGCATGCTGGCACGCGCCACTGACTCAATGGGTAATTTTGCAATGGAACAAACAATAAACAAACAAAGACCCATAGGAGGTGTAGCTAATCCGATCACAAGGTTCAGAACAACTATTACCCCTAGGTGAAGCGGGTCAAGCTCGATAACGCCTCCTATTTCTATTAGTACGGGCACAACTAGTATCAGGGCACCAATCGGCTCTATCAAAGCACCCAATATCAACAGCCCAACAGTTATCATTGCGAGTATTGCGTACTTATTATCGCTAATTTCAAGCATGGCACTGACTACCTGCTGAGGAACCTGTTCAATACTAAATACAAAGGAGATGATACTCGCCATAGCAACGACAAGAAGGATAACTGAAGAAATTACGCTTGTTTCGTAAAGCACTTTGATAAGTGACTTCCATGTTAACGTTCTATATATGGCCCAGGAAATAAAGAGAGCGTAAAGGCTAGCTACTGCGGCTGCCTCAGTTGGCGTAAATATACCTGACAGGATCCCTCCTAGAATAATCAGTGGAAGCACCAGCGCCGGCCAAGCCGCCCTAGTAGCCTCTACGATTTCTTTGCCGCTAGAAGCCTCCTCTCTGGGATAGTTTCGTTTGTGAGACACCCAAACAGCATGGGCCATCAGACCCAAGCCAATCAACACTCCGGGAATAATTCCTGCGAGAAACAAACCAGCGACAGACGTACCACTGAGAACTGCAAATACAATCATCTGGATACTTGGCGGAATAATGGGACCTATGACTGAGCTGACCGCCGTCAACGCTGCGGCATACTCAGGATCGTAGCCTGCTTTCTTCATACCTGGAATTAACACGGACCCTAGCGCTGCAGAGTCAGCAGTTGCAGATCCACTTACTCCTGCAAACAGCATACTGGCGAGCACATTTACCATGGCCAGCCCTCCACGAAACCTACCTACCAGAACCAGACAGAACCGGATAATTTTCTCAGTGATTGATCCGGCATTCATTAGATTTCCCGCAAGAATGAACAAAGGCACAGTTAGAAGCACAAACTGGTCAACCCCCGCTACCATCCTCTGAGGAAATGCTGCAATCAGCTGGGCTTGATCATTAAAAAAGACATAACAAAGAGCAGAAAGCCCCAGCACAACAACAATCGGCACTCCGCCAACCAAGAACACAGTAAACGCAGATAGAAATGCTCCCATCAGGATTCTCCCGCTATAAGTTTATGAATAGCGATGAAAGTACCAACTATGACATGAGGCACCATCAGCCCACACCCGACCGGGACAGCGAGATAGACATAATAAAGAGGAAGTTGCAGCGCGCTAGAAACCTGAATCATATTCCATTCAGCATAGCTGTACCCAAACCATGTCAATAGACCAAACAACAAAATAGAAGCCAGCGCCCCCACAATCATCAAGAATACTCTTGCCAGCTTCGGTAGCTTTGCCGAAAGGATCTCAACAGCAATCATTTCTCCCCGCCTAAATGAAATGCCGGCGAACAAAAAAGTAATCCATACCATCAGAAACCGAGCCATTTCGTCAGTCCATGAGAGTGAGTCACCTAATACGTACCGAGCAAATATCTGCATACTCACCACGATAACCATGGTCCCCATTAAGGCAGCGCCAACGATATAGAGCACTCTTTCATAAAGACGGTTGATCCGGATCAAACCATGCGAAACAGGGTGACGGACCGATAATGATTGAGCTGTCATGAGGGCAGAACTCCGATTATCTGAGAATCACCAAGGGCCCATTAATCGCCCCCGGCGCCAAGACAGTGAAGATTATTGTGATTCAACCTGCTTCACAAACGCTTGGATTAGCGTGTGTTTGTCTAAGTATTTTTCGATTACTGGCTGGACCGCCTGCCTCAGTTCTCCACGATCCTCAATCTCGAGAATTGTCATCCCCTCTTTCAGTAGTGCTTTTTCAGCCCTCGCCTCCTGCTCTTCCGCTTTAGCAATCTGCGGCGCAATCGTGTCGTGAGCTGCTTTGATCAAAATATCTTGCTGTTCTTTGCTCAGTTGCTCGAAAAATCGTGGGTTGATAACCATTACGCCAGGCCAAAAATAATGCTTACTCCTAGCAATATAGTTTGAAACTTCGTAGAGTTTTTCACTATATACAGAAGATATGTTGATCTCAGCTCCATCCAGAACGCCGGTCTGCAGAGAGGTATAGATTTCTCCATAGGCCATTGGTGTAGGGCTTGCCCCAATAGCTTTCCAAATATCCAGATGCAAGGGAGCAGGGACTACACGGATTTTTAACCCTTTCATCCCATCCAGATCAGTAACTGGTTTTTCTGAAACAAGAAGGTTACGCAAGCCCCCTTCATAATAGCCCAAACCTTTTAACCCAATGGTTTCTAAGGAATCAAGCATATCTTTGGCAACCGAAGATGTAAGCGCTTCAGAAAGGTCATCGTAGGTATTGATTAAGAAAGGAAGCTGAAGAGCATCCATAACGGGAGTAAACCCCGCAAAGACAGCCGAGGAAACAATGGCTGCATCCACCGTTCCCAAGCGAACACCTTCAAGAAGCTGTTTATCATCACCTAGTTGACGCGCCGGGTAAATTTTTATGTTTAAATCACCATCACTCCTGCTCCTTACTTCTTCTTGGTACATTTTCGCACCAATATGGAAGGGATGACTAATTTGAGTTACATGGCCTAGCTTTATAGTAGTCTCCGCTACAGCAATCGGAGCACTAAGTGAAAAAGTCGCCGCGACTAGAACATTTAAGATGGAAGGTTTCATAGTACTTTCTCCTGAGGGTAAACCTAGAGATTGAAGCTCTAGGTTTGTCTTTCGAATGTTGTAATTGTTTTCGCAAGCACATCAAGAACTTGCTGTAAGGCACTAAACGAGCGCTCCAGAACTGCCTAAAAAGGCAGTGTACTAAAAGTTAAATATGTCATCCATATTGCGTCAGTAACTAATCAAAGCGGCAAGACACATTACCTAGCCCCTGATAGCGAACGGTGATGTTATCGCCAGGCTCTACCGAAATGGCGGCCGTAATGCCGCCAGTCATGATAAAGGTGCCCGCCGGGATGTGCTTGCCGCGCTCGGCCAGCAGATTCGCCAGCATCGCCACACTGGAAGCCGGATGACCCAGCACCGATGCGCCCGCCCCCACCTCAACCACTTCACCGTTTTTCTCCACCACCACGCCCAGCGTCTTCAGATCCACATCCGCCACGTCGGCCATCTGACCACCGGTAATAAACCGGGTGGAGGAGGCGTTGTCGGCCACCACGCTCACCAGATCGAACTTGAAATTCTCATAGCGGGAATCGATCACTTCCACGGCGGGAATCACGAAATCGGTTGCCGCCAGTACATCACCGATATGACAACCCGGGCCTTTCAGGGGCGCCTTGGTGAAAAAGGCAATCTCGGCTTCGATTTTCGGATGTATCAGCTCTTTGGTGTTGACCACGCCACCATCGGGCACGCTGAAGTAGTCCGCCAGGAAACCATAGATCGGTGTTTCCACCCCCATCTGAGCCATCTTGGCCCAGGAGGTCAGCCCCATCTTCATGCCGACTATTTTGTGGCCTCGCTCTTCTTTACGGCGGCGGATTTCCCACTGCACGTCGTAGGCATCCTCCATGGTCATGTCCGGGTAATCATTGGTGACCTTGGTGATATCGTAGGCCTGCAATTCGGCGTTTTCCACGTGTTCAGCCATGGCCAGAACTTGCTCACGGCTCAATGTTTTGCTCATGCGTTTTGCTCCTTTTGGGCAGCCAGGAGATCCAGCGCCACGTCCACAATCATGTCTTCCTGACCACCCACCATGCGGCGGCGACCAAGCTCAACCAGAATATCCACCGTCTTCAGGCCATACTTCTGTGCCGCCACTTCGGAGTGGCGCAGAAAACTGGAGTAAACACCGGCATAGCCCAAGGCCAGAGTTTCGCGGTCTACGCGTACCGGACGATCCTGCAACGGACGAACAATGTCATCGGCCGCGTCCATCAGGGCGTACAAGTCGGTACCGTGGTCCCAGCCCAGCTTGTCGAAGGCGGCGATGCACACTTCCAGCGGCGCGTTACCGGCGCCAGCCCCCATGCCGGACAGTGAGGCATCCACACGGTCACAGCCTTCTTCGACCGCTACCATGGAGTTGGCCACACCCAGGGCCAGGTTGTGGTGGGCGTGAATGCCGGTTTCGGTTTCCGGTTTCAGAACGTCTTTCAGGGCGCGGAAGCGGTCACGAATGTCGTTCATGTTCATGGCGCCACCGGAATCCACTACGTACAGGCAGGTGGCGCCGTAGTCTTCCATCAGCTTGGCTTGCTCGGCCAGGCCTTGCGGGGTCTGCATGTGGCTCATCATCAGGAAGCCGACCGTATCCATGCCCAGTTTGCGGGCGTGCTCAATGTGCTGTCTGGAGACGTCCGCCTCGGTGCAATGGGTAGCCACTCGCACGATGCGGGCACCGGCGCTGTAGGCAGCGTCCAGATCGTGAACGGTACCAATGCCGGGCAACAGCAGCGTCGCGATTTTTGCGTGCGTGACCACTTCCGCCACGGCTTCTATCCACTCCAGATCGGTGTGGGCACCGAAGCCGTAGTTGAAGCTGGAGCCCTGAAGCCCATCGCCATGGGCTACTTCAATGCTGTCGACTTTGGCCTTGTCCAACGCACGGGCAATGTCCTGTACGTTTTTGATCGAATACTGGTGACGGATGGCGTGACTGCCATCGCGCAGAGTCACGTCGGAGATATAGAGTTTCTTTCCGGGATTAAACGTCATGATTCTGTCTCCTCAGTTGACCAGCGACTCGGCAATACGCTCGGCGGTGCCAAGAGCTGCGGACGTCATGATGTCGAGGTTGCCGGCGTACGCCGGGAGGTAATGGGCGGCGCCTTCTACTTCCAGGAAGATTGACGTTTTCAAACCACTGAAGCGGCCCAAGCCTGGAATGTTCACCGGCTCGTTTTCCGGAATCCGGTCGAACTGCACTTTCTGCTTCAGGCGATAACCGGGCACGTAGCTGTTTACTGCAACAACCATTTCCTCAACAGAGGCTTCCACTGCAGCCTCGTCCGCTGCATCAGAGAGCACGTACACCGTATCCCGCATCAACATCGGCGGTTCCGCAGGGTTCAGAATAATAATGGCTTTGCCTTTTCGGGCTCCGCCCACCACTTCAATGGCCCTCGAAGTGGTCTCGGTAAACTCATCGATATTGGCACGAGTACCCGGGCCCGCCGACTTACTGGAAATAGACGCAACAATTTCGGCGTAGTGCACCTTAGCGACACGGGAAACTGCGGCCACCATAGGAATAGTGGCCTGCCCACCACAGGTCACCATGTTGACGTTACCTTCCCCGAGATTTTGCTCCAAGTTCACGACGGGCACGCAGTAGGGACCGATCGCTGCGGGAGTTAAATCAATAATTTTCAAACTTTCCTTGTGACCACGCAGAAACACTTCGTTGTGCATGTGCGCGCCAGCGGAAGTGGCGTCAAAGATAATGTCGATGTCTACAAACCCGGCCATCTTTACAAGGCCGTCTACACCTTCATGGGTTGTGGCAACGCCCATCTGGCTGGCACGGGCCAAACCATCAGACTCGGGATCTATGCCCACCATCACACCCATTTCAATGTTCCTGCCATTGCGCAGGATCTTGATCATCAGGTCGGTGCCAATGTTGCCGGAGCCGATGATGGCCGCTTTCAGTTTCTTGCTCATAATCTGTTCCTCTCGTATCCGGATCAGGCAAAGCGCACAGAGGCGCTGCCAATGCCGCCGATGTCGACGCGCATGTAGTCTCCGGCCTTGACCGGCTCCAGTGGCACCAGTGAACCGGACAAAATGACCTCCCCGGCTTTCAGCGAGATACCGAACTCACCCAGCGTGTTGGCCAGCCAGGTGACGCAGTTCACCGGCGAACCCAGAGCAGCTGCCCCAGCACCGGCACTAAGTACAGCACCGTTCTTTTCAACCACCATGCCGCAGGTCACGAGATCTACCTTGCGCGGTGAGACCGCCTGGTCGCCCAGCACAAACAGGCCGCAGGAGGCGTTGTCGGCAATGGTGTCCTGAATAGTGATATTCCAGTCGCGGATGCGGGAATCAACAATCTCGAAACACGGCATCACGCACTCGGTAGCGGCCAGTACATCAGCGTTAGTAATGCCAGGTCCGATCAGGTCTTTTTTCAGGATAAAAGCGATTTCGCCCTCAGCCCGCGGCGCGATCAACCGATCGCTAATGGCCACAACTTCACCGCTGTTGAACACCATATCGTCAGTGAGGTAGCCAAAATCGGGCTGGTGCACATTCAGCATGTTCTGCACGGCCTTGCTGGTCACCCCGATTTTCTTCCCGATCACCGAAGCGCCGTCAGCCAACCGGCGCTCCAGCATGCGCAGAGAAATGTTGTATGCATCGTTAATGGTAATTTCTTCGCCGCGACTGCTGATCGGGTCAACAGCTTCCCGTGCCAGCATGGCCTCATAAAGCTCATCACCAAAATTTTGAAGCTTCTTATTTTCAATCATCTATGCCACCTAAATCAGTCTGTATCTGAATATGCGCCCCAAAGTGAGATCTGTTATCCATCACTTTTAAGCCTGTCACCAACCGCGAACCGCGAAGGTGGCACTTCATTGACCATAACTCTCACAGTTTCGACAGGGCATTCCAGAGTCGTACTGACAACGCGCGCAACTTCTCGCATGCACTGCTGGATCTTTTCATCTTCTCTACCCTTCACAATCGTGATCTGAATTACAGGCATCTAAATCATCCTCCCAACTCCAACATGCACCTAAAAATGTAACGGTGAGCGATACGGTTGTTTCAACTGACGTTATTATACTTACGAGAACAGGCCGTATGTCAACCCCATATAATCTCAAACCTCTCTTGTATCGATAGTCGATACTGATGTATCTTTGAACAATATCGTTTGCAATAACTAGCTAATCAGCAGTACGCAGGTGAAAAATAGTTTCACAAAGACCTAACTTAAATAACTTTGTTACGCTTGGAGATGAGGATATGAACAATTACATTCTGCGACTTTATGAAGACCGGCTTCCTCCATTTCATGCGCCGGTTTATCTACCTTCAGCCAACCGGTCGATCTTTGTTAAAAGTGGCGATGTAACCATTGAGACTCGTGACGGATGCCAGTATCAAACGACCCTCACCGGTTGGGTCGGCAGCGGAGAGCTGTCTCTTATTCCAGGATCTCAAGGCGCTACGATCTGTCGCTGGGAACTTGTGAGTTGTTCCAACGTATACCCCGGAGAACTGCGGTCCTCGCCGTTTTGCGAATCAGAGTTGAAGCTGGATAAAGTCATTGAGCTAGACCCCAGCTTTTCTTGGCTAATGCGTTGTGACAGCGTCGAATTTCCCCCTGGGGGTGTGGCCCTGACGCATGTTCATCAAGGACCTGGGATTCGGTACGTTTTGAAAGGTGAAATTATCATCAAGACAGAAGGAGAAGAAAACAACCACGGACCAGCAGATGCTTGGTTTGAGCAAGGGCCTGCTCCAGTACTTGCACCGACCACTGAAAAAACAGAGACTTCATTTGTTCGATGTTTCATATTGCCAAGTGCTTGCAAAGGCAGGAGCTCTATTCGATATGTAAGATCAGAAGACGCAAAAGCACACAAGGTACAGACATACCATGTATATGCAGAGCAGCTTATAGACCTACCGTAAGCAGCTCTATGCTTGCTGGCCGAAGCCGATATGGTACCGTGTCGGCCTTTCATCTTTGAGCGATATGACGACACCTATGGGTAACGACGAAATCAAAGACTCCTCTGCATCACGCGTTGCCGTCCAGAGCGCTAGCAGCGAGGTTCTACCTACTAGTATTATTGCCTTAAGAGTAATAGAAGCGCTTGCGCAATCCGGGGGTGATTGCGGCGTCACTGAGCTTGCGAGTTCGCTCAATATGACCAAAGCCCGCATCCACAGGCATCTCACTGCTTTGCGCGACAATGACTATGTTGCTCAAAACCCACGAAGCAACCGTTACAGTGTTGGCTGGAAGCTATACTTGCTTGGTCAGCAGTTAGTGAACCACTACGATGTAGTCAGCCTTGCCAAGCCTGTAATGCAAGCGCTTCGAGACAAGGTTAGTCAAACCGTTGTTATTTCCACATTCACAAGTACTGGCATGGTCGTACTGGACTTTCAGCCAGGGAGCACAGAGCTTGAGATTGTGATGCGTGCCGGAACACGATTCAGCTTCAATTCTGTGGCACAAGGCAAGGTAGCCATGGCATTTGGCCCTAACGATCTTTTGGAACGGGTGATAAAAGAAGGTCTTAAAGCCAAGACACGCCATACCATTGTCGAACCCGAACGTTTGCGCGCAGAAATCGACTTGGTTCGCCGTCGGGGCTGGGCAGATGCCCCCGAAGAAGTCTTTACTGGCATTAACGCACTTGCAGCACCGGTTTTCCATGCAGATGGCAGCCTCTTTGGAACACTAGCGCTAACGGGATCAATCCATTATCTTCCAACAACGCCCGAGGGGAAAATGGTGCAGGCGCTGCTAGGTGCATCCGTAGAAATATCTAGTTTGATAGGGTATCGAAAAGACTAGGCACCGATCGGAAGAGCAATATTTAGCATCGTCTTGTTTGGGCTAACTGTAACCCCATTTGCGGCTCACTTTGGCCCGCAAAATGAATGAAGCTATCAGCAGCGGGCCTCTCTCCTCTACCTAGTTACACCAAGGCGCTGTGTTAGCATCTGAATTCAAGGCTGAAACACGCGATGCTAGAACTACTGAGTGCCATCGCCCCTGACACCCAGCCGGTCCAGATAGACATGCAGCTCGGCTTCACTCATATCCACGTACTCAAGCACCCGCCCATACAACATGACGGTAGGAACATTACGTCCGTTCAACTCTTTCTGAGTTTTATGTATCAGATAAAGAACAAGCCGCTCAGTGCGAGTCAGACCGTCACGCACATCCGGAATAACGTCCAGAACGTTCTGCCATTCTTCAGGGCTCATATCATTTCCCTGCGCAAACCATTGTCGATAGCAAACCAAAGTAAGCAAAAAATGACGAGCGCTATGTATTATCCTTCAGATCATGCTCACCAATCTGCAGCTTCGGCCGGTCAGCATCCACTTCAGTCAGTGGCGAGCATTCCCTCATGTTCTCCAGGCACCGTCGTGTCAGCGTCTGGTACTCCTGGGTGCCGCGCTGTTTCCAGCTGACTTCTTTATCACTCAGCTGTCGCAGCACCTTAGCCGGCGAGCCCACAATCAATGATGCCGGCTCACAACTAAAGCCACTTTTTACAAAAGCTGCAGCGCCCACGATAGAGCGTGCGGCAATAACGGCCTCATCCATGATCACGGCATTCATGCCCACCATGGCATCTTCTTCTATTACGCAACCATGCAGAACCGCGCCGTGCCCTATGTTGTTCGGCGACAATTAGGATGACCGGACAGGATAGTTGACGCCGAACACGCGAGCAATAAACTCCATTACGCAATCGCTGGCTGCGCGCATATTGAGAGAGATGACCGAAGGGGCTTCATCGGCAATGCCCTTGATGTAACCTTCGGCCACCTGGTCGGTCAGCTCATTGGGAG
>Ga0307487_1003019_pt1 | contig 10238 bp, 6 predicted proteins | sample CBIW12metaG_FD_203665 | JGI IMG/M metagenome (GOLD analysis project Ga0307487, IMG submission 203665) | Sea-ice brine microbial communities from Beaufort Sea near Barrow, Alaska, United States - CBIW 1.2 | ecosystem: Environmental > Aquatic > Marine > Coastal | place: USA: Alaska | collected... | reverse complement strand
ATTCTTCCTCGCCTAAAAGCTCGATCAGAATGACAAAAAAAACCAAAATGCATCGATCAATATGAGACCAAAATTCCCCTTCACGCAGCTAATTTTTTGAGTCTTGACTCTTTGCTCTTGGTTCTTGACTCTTTCCTCTATTTTCTATTCCCTTTACTCTAACTTCTAACTTCGTACTTCCAACTTCGTATTTCTAACTTCGTCCACTTCCCAAAGCTTCCCTCAAAACAGAAACCGGATGTTTTGCCTCTCGTTGTGTTCCGTCAAATATCTGATGTCTGCAACTGGTTCCATTGGCTGCTATGATTGTTTCCGGAGGGCTTTTTCGAACAGCGGGAAAAAGGCTTTGTTCTCCAATGTTCATGCTTATTTCATAATGCTCTTTTTCATACCCGAAGGAGCCTGCCATCCCGCAACAGCCGGAGGAAATAATAGTGACCTTGTAATTTTTTGGAAGGTTTAATATGTCAAAAGTTACAGCAGAATTGGATAATGCCTTTTGGTGGCAATGGGCGTGGATCTTGATGATCTTTTCTTCGGAAGTAAATGAGGATGATTTTATATTCCCCGCACCGATCTCAATTTTCAGAAATTCTTCGATTATAAAACAGTTTTTTGAGAACTTTTCTGCCACAGAAGGATCTTCTGCCAAACGCAGATATTCGTCCCTGAAACTCAAAATTGCGGAAGGTTCTATCCCAATTAGCGGAGTTTCGGCTGAAATTATATCCTTAAAAAGATTGATGTTTTTATTGGCGAGCAGCTTTGCTTCCTCCAAAAATCCCTTGGAAATATGGCTTCTTCCGCTTTCATGATTTTCGATGATCTTTACCCGGTAATTCAGTTTGCTCAGCAATTCAAGCGCGTCAATTCCTGTTTTCGCATCCAGGAAATTTGTAAACTCATCGTTGAATAAATAAACTGTTTTTATAGGATCTGAAACTTCCAATTCCAATTTGTGCTTCTGGTAATAACTCCATAAACTTTGTTTGGAAAGCTTCGGAAGACTGCGTTGTGGAGCAACTCCCATTATTTTTTTCGCAATTCCTGAAGTCAGGTTATTTGTAAAAAGAAAATTGGCCAGGCCGGGAACCATTGAAGCCATCCGGTTCATTTGCGCATTATTTGCAAAAGCTTTGCTCCGCAGGGATTTCCCATTGGCTTTTTGATATTGATACTGAAATTCTGCCTTTAACGCAGCAACATCAACTCCGGACGGACATTCGCTTTTGCAGCCTTTACAACTGATACATAAATCAAATACCTCTTTTAATTCCTGGTGATCGAATTTGTTTTGTTTATCAGAATTGGTAAGAAATTCCCGCAAGGCATTTGCTCTTGCCCTGGTAGTGTCCTTTTCGTTTTTTGTCGCACGATAGCTTGGGCACATAGTTCCGCCGGATTCTACAGATTTACGGCAATCGCCGCTGCCGTTGCATTTTTCGGCCAAACGCAAGATTCCCTCTGAATCTTCAAAATCCATCAGGGTTTTAATTTCAGGTTCCTTCCTTTCGGGCACATATCTTAGGGAAGTATCCATTGGCGGCGCATCTACAATTTTCCCGGGATTAAAAATATTTTTGGGGTCGAAGGTGTTTTTAACCGATTTTAGGATCTTATAATTTTTTGGGCCTATCATGAATTCAATAAACTCGGCGCGCAATCTGCCATCTCCATGCTCCCCGCTCATGGAACCCCGGTATTTTTTTACCAGGGCCGCAACTTCTTCCGTGATCCTTCTGAAAAGTTTTACGTCTTCCTGCTTCTTTAAGTTGAGAATGGGTCGCAAATGCAACTCCCCTGCTCCGGCATGTGCATAATACACGGCATCCTGCCCGTGGTTTTTCATGATCTGTGAAAATTCGGAAATATAATTTGCCAGATCGGGTAAGGCAACCGCAGTGTCTTCAATACAGGCAACCGCTTTTTTATCGCCAATCATATTTCCCAAAAGTCCAAGTCCGGCTTTACGAAGTTCCAGTGCCTGGTCTATTTGTTCGTCCCTTAAAACAGGTAAGGCATAGGTCAGTTTTGACGCTTTTAATCTTTCCAATAGGATCCGGATTTGCTCCTCCAGGTCTTCATGGGTTTTTGATCGCAATTCCAGCATGAGGATGGCTTTGGGATCTCCTTCAATAAAAAACCTGTTTTCCTTATATTTTAAACTTTGTTTGGTGCAGTCAAGAATGATCTTGTCCATCATTTCACAGGTATACAAATCACTTTCCATTGCGGGCACCACGGCCAGCATACAGTCTTCAATACTGGAAAAATGAGCAGCTACCAGCGCCGAATTTACCGGCGGGATCCTGTCGAGCTGCAAGGTGATCTCTGTTGAGAAAGCCAAGGTACCTTCACTCCCGGCGAGCAAACTGCAAAGGTTGAAAGCTTTTTTGCTTTCGGAAAAAACTTCGGTTGAAATAAGCGTATCAACGGCATAACCCGTATTCCTGCGATGAATCGTTTCTTTAGGAAATTTCTCCCTGATCTCTTGCTGAACTTCAGCTGGAGACAACAATTCGTATAAATTCTTATAAATAGCACCTTCCAGAGAATTCAGTTTTGATTTTCGCTTAAATTCTTCTGAAGAAACAGAAAAAAATTCGGCATCGTTGCCATCGCTTAAAATGCATTTAAGTTTTAACAATTTGTCCCGTGTGGTGCCGTATTTAATGGATGTGGTACCGCTGGAATTGTTCCCTACCATCCCGCCAATCATACATCTGTTGGAAGTTGACGTATTTGGGCCAAAAAATAAACCGTGTTTTTGAAGTTCCAGGTTTAAATCGTCACGGATTATCCCCGGCTGAACTAATACGGTTTGATTTTCGGGATCTATTTTGAGAATTTTATTGAAATGTTTTGATACATCTACCACGATCCCGTCTCCTACACATTGCCCTGCCAGGGAAGTCCCGGCTGTTCTTGGGATCAGGCCAATTTCATGTTTCCCAGCAAATTGTATCAGGATCTTTAGATCTGATTCGTTTTTAGGATAACATACCGCCAGCGGGAGTTCCCGGTAAACCGATGCGTCTGTAGCATAGATGCTGCGGTGTAAATCGTCGTAAATAAGCTGACCTTCAAGGTCCTGGCTCAATTTTTTTAAATATTCTTTCATAACAGGGTTAAAATTACGAATTAATTTAGATTTTGGTTAACAGGTTTTTAATGATTATTAACAATACATTGGCTTTACAGGACATTAACATTTGATTTTAACAGTTAAATTTGCACGAGTTTTAAAAACTAAAAACTAAAAACAAAAACTAAAAATATGAAAAAATTATTTTTATTATCAATTTTTGTAATTGGAGCTGCGGCTGCAACACAGGCACAAACCATTTCAGAAAACGCCCTAGGTTTAAGGTTTGGTGGCGGTAATGGTTATGGCGCTGAAGTTTCTTACCAACGTGGCCTGGGTGATAACAACCGCCTTGAATTTGATTTGGGTTGGAGAAATGACAGTAATAGATATAGCGCTGTTAAACTGGCCGCCTTATACCAATGGGTATGGAATATAGAAGGTGGTTTTAACTGGTATGCAGGTCTTGGTGGCGGTGTTGGAAGTATTAGCGCTAAGGATGACCGTTATTACGACAATAGAGATTATAGATATTATGATGAAACCTTTGTTTTTCTCGCAGGAGATATAGGAATTGAATACAACTTTGATATTCCGTTATTTATCTCCCTTGATTTCAGACCTGAATTTGGTTTTATTAATGACAACAATGACTTTGATGAATTCTCACCAGACATAGCACTTGGTCTTCGTTACCAGTTCTAGTAAATTAGGATAACTTTATTTTAAAGCTGATTAGAAACCTACGTTTTTAATCAGCTTTTTATTTTTTCCGAAAGTGCCTTTTCATAAAGTGCTTCATATATAGGCACAATTTTGTGTACATCAAAAATTTTAGCCCGGTTCCAGGCATTCATTTTGAATTGCTTCAAGGTTGCCTCATTTTCAAGGATAGAAATTCCGAAATTCCCCATTTCTTCCACATTTCCAAGATCGCTTAAATAACCGGAAACCCCGTGTATATTCAATTCAGGTATTCCCCCGCTGTTTGAGGAAATAACAGGAACCCCGTTTGCCATAGCTTCCAGCGCGGCAAGACCGAAGCTCTCTTTTTCAGAGGGAAGCAGGAAAAGATCTGAAAAACATAGAATTTCATCTACTTCATTGCTTTGACCCAGGAAAACAACTTTATCTTCAATCCCCAATTCCATCACAAGATTTTCGGCCATTTCCTTTTCAGGGCCATCACCGACCATGATCAATTTGGATTTTACCTTTTTCTGAATAATATTAAATATATTTATCACATCAGCAATGCGCTTCACTGGCCTGAAATTGCTCACATGCGAGATTATTTTTTCATCCGGATGAGCCAATAGGGAACGCTCGCAATCGGTATATTTTTTTTGATATTTTGAAGTATCTATAAAATTGGGCACCACGTGAATTTCTTTGGTAATTTTAAAAGAACGCAAGGTGTCTTCTTTTAAACTTTCAGAAACTGAAGTTACCACATCGCTGTTATTGATGCTGAAGGTAACGGCAGGCTTATAAAAAGGATGATTTCCAACCAGGGTAATATCGGTTCCATGAAGGGTTGTCACCATAGGAATGAAAATTCCTTCCTCCTCCAGCATTTTTTTTGCCATATAACCCGCATAAGCGTGGGGAATTGCATAATGTACATGTAAAACTTCGATTTTATAAAGTTTTACCATATTTACCAATTTACTGCTGAGCGCGAGTTCATAAGGCTGATATAGGAATAGCGGGTATTCAGGAACATTTACCTCGTGAAAATGAATATTCCCGGTTAATTGTTCCAGTTTTACGGGGTGTTTGTAGGTTATAAAATGAATTTCATGTCCGCGTTTTGAAAGCTCCATGCCCAACTCGGTTGCAACTACACCGCTTCCCCCAAAGGTTGGGTAACACACTATGGCTATTTTCATATTTTACACTGTATTTTTGCCTGGAGTTTGAGGCTCTCGCTTCAAAACCTAATGGCTTTTTATTTGATACTTATGGGCTAAAAATCTATAGATTCGTAAATAATACTTTGAATTTTTGACCGGATATCCTCGTGTATCAATTTTCGGTTATCCACATTGGGATTGATCCTGTTTGATAAAAATACATAAACAATTTCTTCCTCAGGATCTGCCCAGGCAAAAGTTCCCGTAAACCCACTGTGCCCGAAACTCGACAATGAGACACAGCCACAGGTAGGCCCGGCCGAACCGAGTTGTGGTTTGTCGAAACCCACTCCCCTCCTTACATTTTCTTCACAATAATAACAAGTGTTGAATTTGTCCAATGTTTTTTGATCAAGATAACGTTTCCCGCCATAAGATCCACCGTTTAAATACATCTGCATAATTTTGGCTACATCATTGGCATTGCTGAACAATCCTGCATGACCGCCAACACCTCCCTGCATTGCTGCTCCCTGATCGTGAACATGACCGTGAACTAATTGCCTTCGCCATAATTTATCATTTTCAGTGGGAACGATTTGTCCCAGTTTAAATTTTTCCATCGGCAAATAGGTCGTATAATTGGCACCCAATGGTTTGTAAAAATGTTCCTGGGTGGTATTTGCCAGGGAGGAACTATAATAATCTTCCAGATAATATTTCATGATATAAAATGGCAGATCACTGTATTTATAGCCAAGATTTGGTTCTAAATCACTTTCCCTGATAATACTCATAATAGAATCTCCAATGTCGTTCCTAATGTACATTTTCTCCGCTACCATAGTGCTAAATCCAACTGTGGAGGAATCCCGATAATATTTAACTGATGGGCGTTTGGTAGCTTTGTCAATTGTAGGTACATAAAACGGAAGCCACGGGGTTAACCTGGCATAATGCATTAACATATTCTGTAAACTAATGTCTGCCTTATTTGAATTTTTGAAGAACGGCATGAAATCGCCCAATTTTGATTTAAAATCCAATGCTCCTTTTTCTTCCAGTTCCATAATTAACGGAAGGCTTGCCAATATTTTGGTGAGTGAGGCCAGATCGTATAGGGAAGAATCGGTTACCGCAATTTCTTTGTCATAGGTATGAAAACCCGCATTGCGCTGATAGATCACTTTTCCTTTTCGGGCCACTAATACTTGCAAACCCGGTGTCATTTTTCCTTCTAAGGCGACATTTATAACGGAATCTATTTTTTGCAGTTTCCGCGAACTCATGCCCACTGATTCCGGGATTCCATAAGATAACCTGTTCAGGGCTTTTGTATTATAGCCGGTACCCACCGGGAAGTTGTTCCCAAGGCTTACCGGCAATCTTCCTTTTGCCTCCAGGGCGCCAAAAATAATTTGCGCCGACTTTTCCTGGGCAACGGCCGAGTTTTGGTAACTTACTACTATCCCCTCCAGGTTACTGCTGGATTTTAAATCCAGCAACGCGTAAGGCCTTGTAAAAACATCGAGTACGGTTATATTGTTCCTCGCAATTTCCTGGATCCAGGTGAGTTCGTCATCACTGAATTTATAACTTGCCCAGGGAGAGGCATTCGATTTGTGGAAACCGAGGATCACATAATTATATTCCTTCAGTTTTTCCAGCAATTCATCGAGTTTCGTAGCCTTCACCCAATCAACTTCGGCATATTTGGAAAGTTGTTTCAGAAAAGGGGCGCCATCTGCATCCCCAAAATTCACATAGGCTATTTTTTTGGTTTCCAAATTTTTGACCGGAAGGATTCCGTTGTTGTTTTTAATGAGGGTAATGGAATTTTCAATTAACTTATCATAAAGCACAAGGTCACCAATGGTATTGAGTTCTTCCAATAAATTGAATTGAACCACAGGTTTATACTTGTTTAACCCGGCTTTATATTTGGCAAAAAGAATTTTTCTCACTGAATAAGCCAGACGTTTTTCGGAAATCACGCCCGACTTGTATGCCTCAATTATCATTTCCGCAGCTTTTGGCATATCATCTGAACCCAGCAAAATATCATTTCCGGCAAGAAAAGCGGCCAATTCAATTTCACCAGGATCCTTAAAATTTGCGATGCCCTTCATTTTAAGGCCATCTGTAAAAATAAGTCCGTTAAAATCCAGTTTTTCCTTGAGTATACCAGTTACGATAGTTTTTGATAAGGAAGAAGGCAAATCCAATTGTTCCTCCAGGCTAGGAATATTCAGGTGAGCCACCATAACACTTGATACCCCTTCCTGGATCAGTTTTTTGAACGGATAAAGTTCTATACTGTCAATTCTGGCTTTTGAAAAGGAGATCGTTGGAAGGGTTTTATGGGAATCGGTTTGGGTGTCGCCATGACCGGGAAAATGTTTGGCATTCGATAAAATTCCTTCACTTTGCATGCCCTTCATAAATGCCAGGGCTTTTTGGGTTACATTAACTTTCTTCTCGCCAAAAGAACGGTTCCCGATAATTGGATTGTCAGAATTGGTATTGATATCCACAACCGGAGCAAAATTAATATGCACCCCTAAACGTTTGGTATTACGTGTAATAGCGGCTCCGGCTTCTTCAATAAGTTGAAGGTTTTGAACTGCTCCCAAAGTCATGTTCCAGGGCAGTGAAAAGGTGGAATCCAGCCTCATGGCCAGGCCCCATTCAGCATCCATTCCTATTAATAAAGGAGTTTTGGAGAGCGCCTGATATTCATTGTTTAATTTTGCCTGTTGCTGTGGCCCACCTTTGGAAAATATGATTCCCCCAACATATTGGTACCTGATGAGATCCTTTATTTTATCGGTTTTAACCAGAGATTGGTTGGAAAAAATATCGGCCATAAACAATTGGCCCACCTTTTCCTCCAAACTCATATTGTTGTACAAACTGTCTACCCAAATAAGCTGTTCAGCATAATCAGCCGATATCAGAGGATTTGATTGCTGGGCAAAAACAGGAGCGGAAACTGCAAGTAAGAAAAATGTAACTAAATAAAGCTGAAAAAACTTCATTTAGGGATTACTTTAAAAAACGGTTGTGCCAGCTTTCTGAAGCGGGCACTTCCCAATCTGAAAGATATTCAGCCTTAGTGTTTACCAAATTATTAAATACAATGGTATTCGGAGAAACCGCTTTCTCTTTCGCCATTTTTCTGAAGTCGATAAGATTCTTATAAGCTATGAATTCTCCCTGCTTATAACTCACATTCATCTTATCCAATAATTCTACATTGTACTGTTTTTCAAGTTGTTGAATAAAGTGAACTGAAGCGTCTATTGAACATCCGCTTGCCATATTCATTTCCTGGTCAAGGCCAAAAATTATAAATCGTTTGTATCGGATTTCGAAGGATGCTTTTAAATCGGCTCCATGCACGGTCCATTGGGTAATAAAATCCTCTGATTGAGTTTTTATTTCCTGAAGTTCCTGATCTGAAAAAGAGCGGTTGGCCTGATAGATCCAGACCCTGGATGAATCGGGTAAATTTTCGAAAGGTATTAGCATTTTTTTTGTGGATTTTATTTTTACAAAGCTACTTTATTATAGGTATAGCTTCAAAGATAGTACCAATTAATTAGGAAGTTTAACGTTTTAGCCAGACGAAAGAATATAGATAATAGAGAAAAGACAATTAAGCTGATACCTCAATTGTTACATAATTTTATGTGCCAATATATTACCGTCACCTTAATATTACAAACTCGTTAGCAAATGGCCAGTATTTATAATTCTTCGGCGTTGGCAATCATCTCAGCCACATCCATAACCTGAATTTTTCCTTCCTGATCTTTCCCTTTAACGCCATCTGTCATCATTGTCATACAAAATGGGCAACCCGCAGCTATAATTTCAGGGGCTACTTCCATTGCCTGTTCAGTGCGTTCAATATTTACCTCTTTATTTCCGGGTTCGGGTTCTTTAAACATCTGTCCGCCGCCGGCACCACAGCAAAGTCCTTCACTCTTGCATTTCCGCATTTCTATGAGTTCTACTTCAAGTTTCCTGAGTAAGTCCCTGGGAGCTTCATATTCGTTGTTTGCACGCCCTAAATAACAGGGATCGTGAAAGGTGATGCGTTTGCCTTTGAATTTTCCGCCTTCAACTTTTAACCTGCCTTCCTCCAATAAGGATTTCAGGAAAGTGGTATGGTGCATTACTTCATAATTCCCGCCCAATTCCGGGTATTCATTTTTAATAGTATTAAAGCAATGAGGGCAAGCGGTTACTATTTTTTTGATCTCATAAGAATTTAAAACTTCAATATTGGTAATGGCCTGCATTTGGAAAAGAAATTCGTTTCCTGCACGTTTGGCCGGATCCCCGGTACAACTCTCCTCGGTGCCCAATACCGCGAAATCTACATTGGCTTTTTGTAAAAGGCGCACAAAGGCCTTGGTAATTTTTTTTGCACGATCGTCAAAACTTCCCATACAACCTACCCAAAATAAAACTTCGGGTTTTTTACCTTCTGCCATATATTCTGCCATTGTTGGAACTTTTATTGCTTCTGCCATTTTATTGTTCTTTAAAAATCTGTGTTTTATTTTTTATCTGAAACCAAAATTAGAAAAGTAACTTTTTGTTAGATAGCTGTTTCCAACAAATTGTCTATTCAATAAAAATTGAATTTCTAAAATCTCGCATCTACAGGAATAGTATTCTCAAACCTGAATATCTCTAATTTTCTTCTGCCCAATTCAACCTATCCATCTGGTTATACGGCCAGGGCGCTCCATTGTTCTCTATATTGGTCATCGCTGTGGCCAGATCTTTAGGCGCCGCGCTTTGTTCCATCACCAAATAACGCCGCATATCCACAATTATGGATAAGGGATCTATACCCACCGGGCAAGCTTCTACACAGGCATTGCAGGTGGTACAAGCCCAAAGTTCTTCCCTTTGAATATAATCATCCAGCAATTGTTTCCCGTCATCTTCAAACTTGCCTTTTTTATTGATGATCTCACCAACTTCCTCAAGACGGTCCCGCGTATCCATCATGATCTTACGGGGTGAAAGTTTTTTTCCGGTCTGGTTTGCCGGGCATTCTGCTGTGCACCTTCCGCATTCAGTACAGGTATAAGCGTTTAACAATTGGATCTGGTTGAGATCCATCACATCTGAAGCTCCAAATTTTTCAGGCACTTCATTTTCCGCACCTTCCGCCGGAGCGGCATAAGGATTGGCATTGGGATCCATCATCAACTTCACCTCGTTGGTCACCGATTCCAAATTATCCAGTTTCCCTTTTGGGGATAGTTTAGCGTAAT
>Ga0307487_1003016_pt1 | contig 10244 bp, 10 predicted proteins | sample CBIW12metaG_FD_203665 | JGI IMG/M metagenome (GOLD analysis project Ga0307487, IMG submission 203665) | Sea-ice brine microbial communities from Beaufort Sea near Barrow, Alaska, United States - CBIW 1.2 | ecosystem: Environmental > Aquatic > Marine > Coastal | place: USA: Alaska | collected... | reverse complement strand
AGCCGTGTCTCTGATATGTCGGCCATTGAAGCGTTGAATGTGATAACCAGTCGTTATCATAAAGTTGGTAAGAAAGTTCATTTGAGACATTTGAGTAAAGATTGTATACGATTACTCAAGAATGCCGAAGCAATTATTGATGTAAATATTATGGAGGATCCAACGTACAAGTTGGTTGAAGATCGAATTGAATATTAAAGGAGTCGCAAGTCGCATTATAAAGATGAAAAAATAAAGCGTATATAGGGAAGACATTCATTATTTAAAAACAAAAAAAGCCGACATATATGCATGTCGGCTTTTTCGTGTGTAAAGTTGGGTAAGGGGTAAAATCTTATTTTTTGTTTTGCTGTTTTTTTATGGTTTTCTCATCGAAATCCACCTTATTGACATCCTTTCTTCCTTTACCATCTGGATTTGTAGGTGTGGTCTGCTCTGTTTTTCTCTCAAATTTCTTAGCCATAATATATATGTTTGATTAACATCTTAAATTTAAACAGAAGCTTCGTTAAAATCTGATAATAAAATGGTAAGATAGGGTTAATAATATGCTTGATTCTTGATCAAATCACCTCATTTTTGATACAAAATCGCCAATTTTATCCACGCCTTCTTCGGTAATATAATTAATAAATGCGGAACCTATGATCGCCCCTTTTGCGGTTTTAGTTGCCGCTGTAAAAGTTTCATTATCCTTTATCCCAAAGCCAACAATCTGCGGATTTTTCAGGTTTAAGGAAGCAATACGTTCAAAATAATCTCTCTGTACACTTCCAAAACCCCCAGTTCCCCCGGTAGTGCTAGCGCTGCTCACCATATAAATAAAAGTATCGCTGGCCTCGTCTATCTGTTTTATACGCGCGTCTGAGGTCTGTGGCGTTATCAAAAAGATGAATTTTAGATCATATTTCTCAAAGATCTCCTTATAATGTAATTCATATTCCGCAAGCGGAAGGTCTGGCAGAATGATCCCATCAATGCCGATTTCTTTGCACTTTGCGCAAAATTCGTCAACTCCGTATTGCAAGATGGGATTAAAATACCCCATGATAATAAGGGGGATATCAATGGTTTTCCGCATATTTTTAAGCTGCTCAAAGAGTTTGGCAGTGGTCATCCCATTTTTAAGCGCCCGAGTAGAGCTTTCCTGAATCGTAGGTCCATCGGCCAGCGGATCGCTAAATGGCAAACCAATTTCCACCATATCCACACCGTTTTCCTGAAGCGCTTCTAGCGTGGGCATCGTATCTTCAATTTTAGGATAACCCGCCGTAAAATAAATGGAAAGCAGTTTTTTATTCTCCTGTAATTTTTTGTTTATTCTGTTCATATCTGTCATTTCCGCGAAGGCGGAAATCTTTTTCTGGTTAAACTATTTTTTTCCGCGAAGGCGGAAATCTCATTATCGTAATCCTAACACTCCCTCACTAACCGGAAATCCAATCATTCCCAGTCATCCCTCCAACATCCAACTCAAATCCCCCCAATCTGGATTCATATCTTGAACAAGGTTTTCTTTCCACTCTCGGTTCCACTTTTTGAGTTGTTTTTCCCTTTTTCTTGCAGCTCCTACAGCATTATGTGTTTCAAAATAGATGAGCTTATTCAGATTGTATTTGGCCGAAAAGCTATTCTTATAAACCTTATCGATGTGTTCACTAAGTCTTTTCGACATTTCAATGGTAAAACCGACGTATAAAACCGTGTTGTTTTTATTGGTCAGGATATAGGTGTAAAAAAGTTCTCCTTCGTAGGTTTTCATATCCTTTTTTACGTGTAATCAAGTCAAATATTCTTGAACTATTATTGGCGATTGTACTTCAATTCGTGAGATTTCCAGTGATGGTTGTGCCTCAATTCGTGAGATTTCCGCCGAAGTCTATGCTGAGCATCGTCGAAGTGCGGAAATGATAAATGTTGATCTCGCTTAAGCGAGATCAAAGTACTCAATATACGTATTAAGATCCTTGTCCCCACGGCCACTCAAATTCACAACCACCACATCATCTTTTTTAAATTTTCGGTCCTTAAAAATAGCTAAAGCATGAGCGGTTTCTATTGCGGGAATAATGCCTTCCAGCTTGCTGAGTTCTAAACCGGCCTGCATGGCATCTGCATCGGTAACACTGATGAATTCCCCGCGTTTGCTGTGGAACAAATGCGCGTGCATCGGCCCAACACCGGGATAATCCAGCCCCGCAGAAATGGAATACGGCTCGGTGATTTGTCCGTCCGGCGTTTGCATAAGCAGGGTTTTGCTGCCGTGAATAATGCCTTCTTTTCCAAGTGCCGAGGTAGCCGCGCTTTCTCCGGAATCAATGCCTTTTCCAGCCGCTTCTACCGCGATAATGCCCACTTTAGTATTATCCAGATAATGGTAATAAAGTCCGGCGGCATTACTTCCCCCGCCCACGCATGCCACTACGTAATCTGGTGCATCCCGATTTTCCTTTTCCTGCAGCTGTTTTTTAACTTCCTCAGAAATAACGCTTTGAAAACGCGCCACCATGTCGGGATAGGGATGCGGCCCCACGACGCTGCCTATTATATAATGCGTGTCGGTAGGATTACCGATCCAGTCACGAATAGCCTCATTTGTGGCATCTTTTAAAGTCTTGCTTCCAGATTCTGCCGAAATCACTGTGGCGCCCAGCATTTTCATTCGCGCCACATTTGGCGCTTGGCGTTTAATATCTACCGCGCCCATATAGACAATACATTCCATTCCTTTGAGGGCGCAAACCGTTGCGGTTGCAACACCATGCTGACCGGCACCTGTTTCTGCAATGATACGCGTTTTGCCCAGCCTTTGCGCCATTAGGATCTGGCCGATCGTATTATTGACTTTATGCGCGCCGGTATGGCAGAGATCTTCGCGTTTTAGATATACTTTAGTGCCGTATTTTTCCGAAAAACGTTTGGCGTAATACAGCGGGGTAGGGCGGCCCACATATTCGCGCAACAACTCTTGAAATTCTTTTTGAAAATCAACTTCCTGCATGATTTTCAGATAATTTTGCCGCAGTTCTTCCACATTGGGATACAGCATTTCCGGGATATATGCCCCCCCAAAATCACCATAATATCCTTTTTCGTTTACGTTATAGTTCATAATAAATCTCTTATTTTCATTTCCGCGAAGGCGGAAATCTATTCTGTATTCTCTATTTTAAATTTTGAATTAAAAAAGCAAGCCAATCATTCAACCTGCAAGGTGTTGCCGCAGGCCTCCTTGTAGGTTTTTATTGGTCTCAAATTAGGGTCTAAAACCCTGCAATTTTATTGCAGAACTTTAGTGATACGAAAAAATCTAAATTTTAAGACTATTTCGAAAAGCAGTTCTGTTTTATGTAGAACGGACTTTCAGTCCGTTGTCAAACAAACCCCTGCACTTTCAGTGCAGGGTGGTTTAGTTCTGTATATTTATGCTTGCAATCCATTTTTCATCATTTTACTTCTGCGACTCTAAGACTGCGACTACGAACTGCGACTGAAACCTTCATCCTTCAAGCCCAAAACTTCAAACAAACCTTCCTTAAACTTCCTCAACTTTTCCACATCCTTAAATCCCGGTTCAATTTCAAATTTACTGTTTACATCAATGCCATATAATGGAAGATCTGTTTTTGATAATTCCCTGAGTTTTTCAATCTCATCCTGCCCAATTCCACCGCTTAAAATAAAAGGTTTTTTTGATGGATATTTTCTTAAAACCGACCAGTCAAACGCGTAGCCGTTACCGCCTTTTTCTTTGCCTTTGGTGTCAAACAGAAATTTATCTACATAAGGTTCGTAAGCTTCCAAAATTGAAAAGTCAAACTGGTCTTTTATACCAAAAACCTTCCATACTTCGACAGGCTCAGCACAGCGTACTTCGACAGGCTCAGCACGGTTTATTTCTGAGCTTTTTGACCCTAATTGAGCATTTAACGCCACGCAAAATTCGGCAGATTCCGTACCATGTAATTGGATGATTTTTAGGTCAAATTGGTTGATTTTATCCAAAATATCACCGATTTCCGCATTTACAAAAACACCCACTTTTTTAATTGCTGAGGATAATTGCGGCATATCTTCAAGATCAAAAAACCGCGGACTTCCATCATAGAATATAAAACCAAGATAATCTGGCTGAAGTTGGCTGACTTCAACGGGATTATGCTTCATGCCACAGATTTTGAGTTTCATTTTTCTTTGTGTTTCAGACCTCACAGGTTTTTAAAACCTGTGAGGTCTTTTATTTTTTTCTAACCTGCAAGGTGTTGCCGACGTTAGGAGGCCTCCTTGTAGGTTTAATAACTTTAAATCAAATCAGATTCAGACCTACAAGGAACCCCGCTAAAAAGCGCGGGGAATACCTTGCAGGTCATTGATAAACGTTGAGGCACCTTCACCCGGATCAGCGGTTTTCATAAAATTTTCACCTATTAAAAAGCCTTTATATCCATAAGGTTGCAGTTCTTTTATAGCCTCAATAGTGCTGATGCCACTTTCTGAAACTTTCACAAAATCTTCTGGTATCTTTTCAGAAAATATTTTGCTGATTTCAAGACTGACCTCAAAGGTTTTTAAATTTCTATTGTTCACGCCCAACATGTCGAGTGACGGCATGATCGATTTTTCAAGCTCTTCCAGATTGTGCACTTCTAGCAGAACGTCCATTCCCAAATTTTTTGCACACTCAGAAAACACTTTTATTTCGCTTTGCGAAAGAACGGCTGCGATCAATAAAATCACATCGGCGCCATAAGCCTTAGCTTCTAGGATCTGATATTCATCAATGATAAATTCTTTCCGCAATAGTGGGAATTTTGCCGCAGCGCGCGCTAAGAGCAAATCATCCAGTGAACCGCCAAAGTATTTTGCATCGGTCAAAACACTCATACCACAAACTCCCGCCTTCTCGTAGCCGGTCGCCACATCCTGCACATTGAGCGTGTTATTAATAACCGATTTACTGGGTGAGCGCCGCTTATGTTCGGCGATAATTCCCGAAGAACTCTCCCGTAAAATAGCTGCTAAAGAAGGCGATTTTCGGTCAAAAAGCACCGATTTTTCGAGTTGGGAGGTGGGAATAAGCCCTTTTCTCAGAGCTACTTCCTTACGTTTATCGGCTACTATTTTATCTAAAATGTTCACGGGTTGTTTTTATTGCTATTATTGTTATTGTTGAAATTTTCTTTCCGCTAACGGAATAAATAAATTTTCTGAACTTAATTTCAAATATTTATACCTTCCATTTATTAAGGCGGAAAGTTAACCACCCCTCTTTCAGCAAAGCTGAAATTTCCCCCTTCTTGAAAAGGAGGGGAGCCTTACACTATTTAAATTCCCCCTTCGGGGGTTAGGGGGAGGACAATTCAATCAATGTATTCAGTTTCTCAAGTCCTTTTCCGCTTAAAAGTGTTTCTTTGGCCAGTTCAAAACCTGCTTTTGGCGAGAGATTTTTGACTGTCGCAATCGCCATTCCGGCATTTGCCGAAACCACGTTGTTCTGCGCTTCGCTACCTTTACCACTGATTACGTGCATAAAAATAGCAGCAGATTCCTTTATGCTTTCTCCTCCGTAGATTGCTTCTTGTTTGATTTCGGCTACGCCAAAATCTTCCGGTGATAGCATACGCTCGCTGTTGTTTGTAATCGCCTTGGTTTTACCGGTAAGCGCGATCTCGTCATAGCCATCCAGCGAATGCAAAATTGTAAAATTCTTATCGCCTTTCTGGTACAGATATCCATACATGCGCGCCAGTTCCAGATTGAAAACGCCCACCAACTGATTCTCAGGAAACGCCGGATTTACCATGGGCCCCAGCATGTTAAAAAAGGTTTTTACCGCAAGATCACGGCGTATGGGTGCGACATTTTTCATCGCAGGGTGAAAGAGTGGGGCGTGCAGTACGCAAATTCCGGCCTCGTCCAGACAGCGCCGTAAAAAGCTTTTATCACTGCTGAATTTTATGCCCAAATGTTCCATCACATTACTGCTGCCGCTCACCGAAGAAACGCCATAATTGCCATGTTTGGTCACGTTAATGCCAGCACCGGCCGCTACAAAGGAAGAAAGCGTGGAAATATTAAACGTATTCTTGCCATCGCCACCGGTACCGCAAAGATCAATGCTGTTGTAGCCTTTAAAATCCACCGCAAGACAAAGGTCTAACAGGGCGTCGCGAAAACCTTCCAACTCACCTATGGAAATACTTCGCATCATATAAACGGTCATAAAAGCGGCGATCTGGCTGGGATTGTATTTACCTTCGGAAATATTGACCAGTACTTCCCGCGCTTCCTGTTTATCGAGTTGCTCGTGATTGATGAGTCTGTTTAAAATATGTTTCATTTTTCTCTCTCTAGCTACTTCCGTAATGGAAGGATTTTATTCAATTCTATTTTAATAATAGGAATAGTTTCCTGAATTTTAATTTTTTATAACCTTCTCACCGGTAGCTTCGGTACAAATTCTGCTTCGCTCTCGCTACGCATAATTCAGTCAGCCACCTACGTTTCATATCTCTAAAATCTTCAATCTTCACCAGTTGCTTCGGTACAAATTCTGCTCGGCTCTCGCTACGCGTAATTCACTCAGCCACCTACGTTTCATATCTCTAAAATCTTCAATCTTCAACATCATCACCGGTTGCTTCGGTACAAATTCTGCTTTGCTCTCGCTACGCAGAATTCACTCAGCCACCTACTTTTCATATCTCTAAAATCTTCAATCTTCAACATCATTACCGGTAGCTTCGGTACAAATTCTGCTTCGCTCTCGCTACGCACAATTCACTCAGCCACCTACGTCTCATATCTCATAGCTAAAATCTCTAATCTTACTCCGAAACCCAATTTTCAATAATTTTCTTCCCTTCCGGGGTCAATACCGATTCTGGGTGAAATTGAACCCCGCGCACGTCAAAGCTCCTGTGGCGAAGGGACATGATCTGGCCGTTAACATCTACGGCGGTGATCTCCAGTTCCGCGGGAAATTGCGCAGGGGAAACCACCCAAGAGTGGTAACGTCCTATTTCAAATTCTTTAGCAATGCCTTTGTAAAGCAGCTCATCGGCGACGGTTTGCGTGGCGGTTGTCGCTACTCCATGAAAAACGGTATCGAGATTGATGAGGCTTCCGCCAAAAACCTCACCAATCGCCTGCTGCCCCAAGCACACGCCAAAAATAGGTTTCTTGCCTGCATATTCTTTAATAATGGGTTTTAAAAGTCCGGCTTCCTCAGGGATTCCTGGTCCTGGAGAAAGGAGTATTTTATCATAATCAGCGACTTCCTCAAGGGTAACTTTATCGTTCCGTTTAACGGTGACCTCACAATCCAGCGCTTCCAGATAGTGCACGAGGTTATACACAAAACTGTCGTAATTGTCTATGACTAATATTTTAATCCCCATCCCCGGCCCTCCCCCCGAGGGGAAGGGGGTTGCATTCTGCTCTGATTTATTATTTCCGTTCATTTATTAAGTTTCTTTATAGTCAAGTTTGTCGTTCATCTCGGCAAATAGAATTATTCTTCATTCAAATTCAGGCCTGTAAACCGTGAGATTAGCGTTCCCCCTTCGGGGGTTAGGGGGATTTAAATCTCTTCTGCCAGTTCCAGCGCGCGCGTGAGCGCACCCAGTTTGTTATAGACTTCTTGGAGTTCGTTTTCCGGTTTGCTGTCACTTACCACGCCTGCACCAGCTTGATAGTGCAACTTGTGGTTTTTACTGAGAAAGGAACGGATGATGATCGCATGGTTAAAATCGCCATAAAAGTCCATAAAACCGATCGCACCGCCATAAAAATCCCGGTTTACGTTCTCATATTTTTCTAGCAATTGCATGGCTCGGTGTTTTGGCGCCCCGCTGAGTGTTCCTGCCGGAAAGGTATCTGCCACCACTTGCATGGTTGAGGTCTGTGGATTTTTGGTCGCGGTCACTTTGCTCACGAGGTGGATCACATGCGAGAAAAACTGAACCTCGCGGAAAGTTTCCACGTGTACATCAGTGCCGTTGCGGCTCAGGTCGTTGCGGGCAAGATCTACCAGCATGACGTGCTCGCTGTTTTCTTTGGCGTCCTCGGAAAGTGTTTTGGCCAGCGCAGCATCCTGCTCGTCGTTGCCAGAACGCTTTATGGTACCGGCGATGGGATGTATCTCGGCTTTGCCCGATTTTACAACCAATTGCGCCTCTGGAGAACTACCGAAAATCTTAAAATCGCCGTAATCAAAATAGAACAAATACGGACTCGGGTTTACGCTGCGCAGCGCGCGGTAGACGTTGAATTCATCACCGGTAAAGCCCTGCGAAAAACGTTTAGAAGGTACGATCTGAAATACATCGCCGCGCTGGCAGTGCTTTTTGCATTTGTTCACCAGTTCTTTATAGGCTTCATCGGTGATGTTGGATTCCGTTTCGCCCTGCCGACTGAAATGGTATTCAGCAAAATTCTTGACTTTTAACGCTTGCTCGATCTCGTTAAGGTTATGGTCGCCGGTGGTGCTGTGCGAAAAAATATAGGCCTGATTATTGAAATGGTTTATGGCAATAATATTGGCATAAACAGCATAATATAGGTCGGGTATCTCCAGATCGCCTTTTTTCTTGCTGATTTCTACCTGCTCAAAATAACGCACGGCATCGTAGGACATATAGCCAAAAAGACCGTTATCAATGACTTTATGATCGGTTTTTTCGGTTTCAAAACTTTGCGCGAAATCCTCCAGAATTTTGACCACATCAGTAGATTCTTCAATGGGCGTATGAACCTGTTTTCCGTCGGGAAACTCCTGAAAAATAGACTCTTTTTCCACTTTTATGGAAGCGATGGGGTTGCAGCAAATGTAGCTGAAGGTATTGTCATTTGCTCGGTAATCGCTACTTTCAAGCAACAAACTGTTGGGGAATTTATCACGCAGGCGCAGGTAAACGGATACCGGGGTTATGGTATCGGCCAGCAGTTTTTTGCTTTTTGTTTTAAGACTGTATTTCATGTTTTGTTCAGAATTCGTTGTCTGTTGATCGACTTTGAGATTTCCGCCTTCGCGGAAATGAAAAAGTACTTTAATATAAAAGGCCCGTCGTGATTGACGGGCCTTTTGTATATGATATTAATACACGGGGTCATTCACGACGTTAACGTTGTGTGATCCACCACCAGGTATTTGCTATGTTTGTTCTCATGGAGCCTCAAAGATAGAAATCAGTTTTTAAAATGCAAACTATTTCTGAATTTCTCTGTGCTTTTATTTTGAAGAGAACAATTTCTTTCCAATTTACATGGTCAGGGTAATATCGAGTTCAAAATTATCGCGAATGGTCTGGTCGCCCAAGTTGTCAAAAAACTTACCGGAACCATAACGCACATTGAATTTTGAACGGTCAATAGTTAGTTGTGTGTGGGCAGTGTCACCGTCTACATCGAGTTCAAAAGTGAGCGGCTCTGTGTTGTCTTTGATCGTTAGATCGCCCACCATGGAATATCCTTTTTCGGTTCGGCTAACCTCAGACATATTCAATGTGGCCGTGGGATATTTCTCAACACCAAAAAAGTCTTCGGTCTTTAAATGGCCCTCGAGTTTCTGTTTGTCTTCGCCCTCAAGATCCGTCACCGTGATAGTGGACATATCGATAATAAAGTGACCGCCGATGATGGTGTCCCCCTCTTTTTCAAAATGGCCTTCTTTGAGGTCTATGGTACCGTGGTGTTTCCCAAGAACTTTTTTTCCGGTCCATTTGATCGTGCTTGATTTGATTGCTGCTTTTTCCATGATTTATGTATTTGTTTACTTATTATTAATTCGGCAAAAGCCAAATTTTAGTTGAATTAAAGCGGTGAAAGCTTAATTTTTGATTGGCCGAAACAGCTGGTTTATACCGTATGAAATAATTCAGCTTGTGGCTTTCTCACTTTCTTGTCATGCTGGTGCTTATCATCAGCACTGCGATGGCCTAAGGCCACGACCGCTACGGCATGCAGGTTATCTTCTTTCAGGTTAAGAATGTTGTCAAAGGCGTCTGCATCAAAACCTTCCATAGGGCAAGCGTCAATTTTATATGCTGCTGCGGCACTTAATAAATTGCCAATGGCAAGATATACCTGCCTAGAGGCCCAGTCACTTTTGGCTGCGGGTTCAAGGCGCATAAGCGAATTTTTCATCACGCTGGCATACTGATCCATACCGCCTTTTTCAATTTCCTGAATCCGTTCTGCATGGGTGATGTAAGAATCTACAAGTTCCTCGCCAAAATCTGTGC
>Ga0307487_1003006_pt1 | contig 10263 bp, 8 predicted proteins | sample CBIW12metaG_FD_203665 | JGI IMG/M metagenome (GOLD analysis project Ga0307487, IMG submission 203665) | Sea-ice brine microbial communities from Beaufort Sea near Barrow, Alaska, United States - CBIW 1.2 | ecosystem: Environmental > Aquatic > Marine > Coastal | place: USA: Alaska | collected... | reverse complement strand
GCTTCGACGATTCCGGCACCATCCTGACCGGGGACAACGTCATCAAAGGGCAACGCTTGACCGGATGCTGCGCCGCGGCGGGACTTCCAATCGGTGGGATTCACGCCGCTGACGACGATGCGTACGCGCACTTCGTCTGGTGCGGGTTCGAGCACCGGCCGATCAACGAGGTGAAGCACGGAAGGGTCGCCGGTTTCACTGTAGACAATTGCTTTCATGTGAGAGCCAACAGGTCAGTGCCCCGGGAAATTTCCGGCGCAGCACGCGCGGTGACGACCGATCGCGATTTAGTGCCCAGGAACTGCGCTCCACGGGGCACGCATGGTGCGCACGAAGGAGTACATGACGAGCGTGGGGTGGTGGTGTTCGAGGGCGTAGAAGATGCGCTCGCCGCTGAGGGTGACGCCGATGGTCTCCCACATCTTCGCTTCAGTGCCTTTCTTGAGTTGCAGAAGGTCGGCGTAATTGTCGTCGAGCAGCGCAACACCAGCGGTCACGATTTCCCACGCAATGCCTTCGCCCCACAGGTTCTTTGCGGATTCGTAGACGGGGTCAGTTGGGTTGATCGGGTCGTGTTCTCCGGCTGGTAACGGGATCGTGTACTCGGCGACCATTGCGGCCTGGTCATCGGCGAACCAGCGCAGCACGATTCGCACCGCACGGTCGGTGCTGTCGGGGGAGAGCAGCGGTGCGATCTCGGCGGGCAGCGTGATTGTCTCGGCCGTCAACACCTCAACCGAGGGCGTGTAGCCCATGCGCGCGAGCACTTCGCCGTAGGAGACGCTCGCCTCAAAGCGTGCGCTCAATCGCAGGGCAACAGGGTCAACGACGGTGGCCGCGCCCTGGCTGCGAATCACAATGCCCTGGCGCTCCAACTGCGCGAGCGCCACCCGAACCTGCGGGCGGCTGCAGCCCAACCACTCGGCAAGCTTGAGCTCGCCGGGCAGCAAAAAGTTCGAGTCGCGGGCCGCTTCACGCACATGACGAAGCACTCCACTGAGGATGCGCTCATCCTCCGTGAGTGATCCGGCGGCGATGCGGCCTTCGGGGACCGTAATTTCCATGTGCGCTCCTATGCGGCGATCGACTCTCGAGCGGCCACAAAAGCCTCAACGCAACGGCTGATGTCTTCGCTTGAGTGTCCAGCGGACAACTGTACGCGAATGCGAGCTTTTCCCAGCGGCACGACGGGGAACGAGAAGGCGATCACGTAGACGCCAAGCGTGAGCAGAGCATCCGCCATGGCAACCGCTTCGTGCTCATCGCTGAACATGACCGGAATGATGGGATGTTCGCCCGGCAGCAACGTGAACCCGGCCTCAGCCATTCCGGCGCGGAACTGTTCCGCATTCGCCTTCAACTTGGCGCGGCTCTCGGCGCCTTCGGCCACGAGGTTGAGTGCTTCGATTGAGCCAGCAACCACGGAGGGGGCGACGGCGTTCGAGAAGAGGTAGGGGCGAGCGCGCTGGCGCAGCAGTTCCACGATTTCGGCGTGGGCACTGATGTAACCACCGGATGCTCCGCCGAGGGCCTTGCCGAGCGTGCCGGAGATGATGTCGACGCGATCGGAGACGCCGCAGTGTTCTGGCGTTCCCGCACCCGTCTCGCCCACGAAGCCGACAGCATGCGAGTCGTCGACCATGACCATCGCATCGTACTGCTCGGCGAGGTCGCAGATCGCTTCGAGGGGTGCAAGGTAGCCGTCCATCGAGAAGACGCCATCAGTGACGATGAGGCGACGACGGGCATCCTTCGCGGCGATCAACTGGGCCTCAAGGTCGGCCATGTCGCGGTTCTTGTAGCGGTAGCGGGCGGCCTTCGAAAGGCGAACACCATCGATGATCGACGCGTGGTTGAGTTCGTCAGAAATCACGGCATCCTCAGCGCCGAGCAACACCTCAAAGATGCCGCCATTGGCGTCGAAACACGAGGGGAACAGGATGGTCGCCTCCATGCTCAGCAGAGCCGAAAGCCGGTTCTCGAGCTCAACGTGCTGGGTTTGGGTGCCGCAGATGAAGCGAACGCTCGCCATGCCGAAGCCCCAGTCGTCGAGGGCGTTCTTGGCTGCGGCGACAAGGCGCGGGTGGTTGGCGAGACCGAGATAGTTGTTAGCGCAGAAGTTGAGCACGAGCTTGCCGCCCGCTTCCACATGGGCCGACTGCGCGGTCTCGAGCTGGCGCTCGGTCTTGTAGAGACCGGCGGAGCGGATCTCGCTCAGGGTGTCGTTGAGTTGTTCGCGAACTGTTCCGTACATGATGTGCTCCTGAAAATTGTGGGGTGCTCGAGGGCCGTAGTGGGCGCGACGCCCGTTAGGACCAGTCGATGATGACTTTGCCGCCGTTGCCGCGGCGAGCGGTAGCGAATGCTTCTTCCCATTGTTCGGCGGGGAAGCGGTCGGTGACGACGGCGGAGACATCCAAACCGGTGTGCACCATGGCGTTCATGGCGTACCAGGTCTCGAACATTTCGCGGCCGTAGATGCCCTTAATGGTGATCATGTGGGTCACGACGGTGGCCCAGTCGATTCCGATGGGCTCAGCGGGGAGACCGAGCATGGCGATTCGCCCGCCCTGGTTCATGTTGCTGATCATCTCGGGCAGGGCGGTGGGGTGACCACTCATCTCGAGTCCGATGTCGAAGCCCTCGACCATGCCCAGCTGTTCTTGAGCGTCAGCGATGCGCGTTGTTGAAACGTTGATCGCGAGGTTCACGCCCATGTCGCGGGCGAGTTGCAGGCGCTCTTCGTTCACGTCGGTCATCACAATGTTGCGGGCGCCGATGTGGCGGGCAACCTTGGCGGCCATGAGCCCGATCGGCCCAGCGCCGGTGATGAGCACGTCTTCGCCCACCATGGGGAACGAGAGCGCGGTGTGCACGGCGTTGCCGAGGGGGTCGAAGATGGCAGCAAGCTCCGGGTCGATGTCGGTCGGATGCGCCCAGACGTTCTGTTCGGGTATGACGACGTATTCGGCGAACGCACCGTCGCGGTTTACACCAATGCTTGAAGTGAATTTGCACAGGTGGCGGCGACCGGCGCGGCAGTTGCGACAGTGGCCACACACGACGTGACCCTCGCCGGAGACGAGTGCTCCGACCTCGACCGAAGTGACGCCTTCGCCGAGCTCAACGACGTGGCCAGAGAATTCGTGACCGGGAATGAGGGGTGCATTTATCGCTCCGGCCGCCCAAGCATCCCACGATTCAATATGCAGGTCAGTGCCGCAAATTCCGGTGCGGGCGACCCTGATTTTTACCTCACCGCGACCGGGGGTTGGCTCGGGGCGTTCGGCCAATATGAGGCCGGGTCCGGCCTTGTCCTTATAGAGGGCTTTCATCGTTGATTCCTCTCGGGCGGCGCGACACGGCGCATGTTGTGCGCTTGTGGCGCACCTCATTCGACGTGTCCGCTGCTGTGATTCAGGGTACTGTCACTTGTTTACAAGTGCCAATCTTCTGCTAGCGTCATACAAATCATAAGTTGAAGGAGCCATTCGTGACCGAAATATCCCAGCGCATCGAGGGAATATCGCTATGGGATGGAACGGGCACGCAAGGCATTGGCTCGATCAGCTGGACAGGTGACCGGATCGACGCGGTAGAAACCGTTGTCGAGACCACCGCCACCGACTCGGATGCCTCAACCACGGCATCCGAATACAGCGTGATTCCGGGGCTTGTCGACACGCACGTTCACCTCGGTGGCTACGCCGGACCGGACAAAGTCGACTGGGTTTCGTGGCCGCTCATGACGCCCTGGGAAGAGCAGGTCTTCCACATCGCGGCGAACGCTCACACTGCTGCCCGCAACGGAGTGACCACCCTGCGCGATCTGGCCGGAGACGGACGTCAACTGGCCGTCAAGCGCGCCTTTGATCAGGGCATCCAGCAGGGTCCTCGCATTCTCGTGCATGGCCCCGTCGGAATGACGGCGGGTCACGGCGATCTCTTCATCCCGCCGCACTACCCGCACCGCACCCCAACCGCCGACAGCCCAGACGAGTGCCGCAAGCTCGTGCGTGAATATGCTCGCGCCGGTGTTGACGGCATCAAGATTTTCACGAGCGGCGGCGTGCTCTCGACCGGCGACAAGGTCGGCTGGCGCAACCAGACGATCGCCGAAATTGAGACAACCCTGGATGAGGCGCACGCCCTCGGCCTCAAGGTTGCGGCACACAGTCACTCCACTGAGGGCAACCAGATTGCCTTGGATGCCGGAGTCGACTCCCTCGAACACGGCACCGGCATCACCCAAGAGCAGTGGCCAGCCCTGCTCGAGCGCAATATCTCGGTGGCTCCTACGCTCATGATTAACGACGTGATCGCGGAAGCCCGCATCCCGGTCTCGGCCGAAGCTCAAGAAAAAGCGCAGGCCGTCGTGATCGAGCGCAACACCAACTTTGCTGCAGCAGGTCGCGCCGGGGTGCGCTTCGTGCTCGGCACCGATGCCAATGGCATCTTCGTGAAATTCGGCGATCAGATGGAAGAAGTGCGTCTGATGGCCGAGATGTTTGGATGGAGCGCCGAACGCGCGCTGCAGTCCGCCACCTCTGATGCTGCCGATGCAATCGGTATGGCAAACAAGGTTGGAACCCTCGCGACCGGATGGGGCGCTGACTTTGTCGTGCTCAAGGGCCGTCCATGGGAAGACATCACGCAGCTTCGTACCGACAACATTGTGGCCGTTGTGTCACGGGGCGTTGTCGTGTTCGGAGAACTCCCGCAGTAATAGCAGTACAGCATCCGCATCACATTCCGCAGTACCACCGCAACGCTCACCACGCTGCGTAGACAGCACTGAAAGGACCGAGTATGAACTCCCCGAAAAACCGAGTACTTCGCTGGGGCATTGCCCCCATCGGAGCGCTTGCCGCACTGGGCCTGTTGGCCTCTTGCGCGGCAGGGCCAGCCGCTTCGCCCAAAACGGATATCACGATGGCAGTCACGGGCGACCCCGTCTGCCTCGACCCGCAACAAGTCACCCTCACGACCGCGCTCAACATTGGCCGCCAGGTCGTTGACTCGCTCATTGATCAGGATGCCGAAACCGGCGAACTGGTGCCGTGGCTCGCTGAGAGCTGGGAAACCAACGATGACCTCACTGAGTTCACCTTCGTGCTGCGCGATGACGTCACCTTCAGCGATGAGACCGCACTGACCGCAGACACCGTGGTCAAGAACCTTGATGCTCTCTTCGAGATGGGTTCCACCGCATCCCTCGCTTCGCAGTACCTCGCCGGTTACGAAGGCAGCACCGCTGTTGACGAGCAAACGGTGACCGTGAACTTCGAGTCGTCGAACGCCCAGTTCTTGCAGGGCGCAAGCACCATCACGCTCGGCCTCGTCTCTGACGCCACCACCGAGCTCAGTGCAGAAGACCGCTGCCAGACCGTCGTCGGCACCGGCCCATTCACGATCGATTCCTACGTGGCTAACGACTCTGTCGTGATCGCCAAGCGTGTCGGCTACCACTGGGCTTCCGAACTTCGCGGCCACAGCGGTGAAGCACTCGTTGACACTGTCACCTTCCCGATCACGCCTGAGGCAGGCGTGCGCACCGGTGGGCTCCAGACCGGCGAATTCGACATTATCCAGGACCTTCCTGCTGTAGACGAGACCCGCTTCGACACCGCGGACTACAACATCTACGCTCGCGGAAACCCCGGAATGCCCACGAGCCTCGTGCCCAACACCACACGCCCCGTCGTCAGCGACGAGATCGTGCGCAAGGCAATGCTGCTCGCCACCGACCGTGCCGAAATCACCGCACTCACTGGTTCCTCGCAGTCGCAGCCCGCATCGAGCGCACTCAGCTCCGCGACTCCCGGCTACAGCAGCCAGGAAGACGCGATGGCCTACGACCTCGATGCAGCCACCGCGTTGCTCGACGATAACGGTTGGGTAGTCGGCTCTGACGGCATCCGCGAGAAGGACGGCCAGCGTCTCACCATGAGCGTTACCGCCTTCTACGGCCAGGATGTTCTTGAGGCAACTCAGATTCAGCTCGCTAAGGCTGGCATCGACCTGCAGCTCAACATTGTGACCGCCGGAGACTTCTTCGGAGCCATCGCGACCGGTGACTACGACTTCTTGAGCGCCAGCCTCACGCGCACTGACCCCGACGTTTTGCGGGTCACGTTCTCGAAGGATGCCGTCTCGAAGTGGGCCATCATCGATGACGCCGAACTCGAGTCGCTCCTCACAGAGCAGGCTCGCACGGCAGACACCACCGAGCGCACGGCACTCATCGCCGACATTCAGGAGATGATTATTGACCGTGCGTACCTGATCCCGCTTCTCGAAGTTGCTCAGGTGCATGCCTCAACCGCCAACGTTTCTGGTCTGACCTTCGACTCGTCGTCGCGACTGATCATGTACGACGTCAGCGTCTCGGAATAACTCTCCCTAGGTGATGTGACCAGCATGAAAGAGCGTCAGTCGTGACACAGGTGAAAGCCTGGGCAGGCTACTTGCTGCCCAAACTCGGACAGTTCCTGTTCGTTGTCGTGGCTACCTACACGCTCGTTTTCGTGCTGGTCCATTTCCTACCCGGTGACCCGTTGATCGCCGCCCTTGCAGCAAAGGGCGGCGCATCAACGGTCATCGATCCGGCTGAACTCGACGCCTTGCGCGTACAGTACGGCCTCGACGGAACACTCTGGCAGCAGTACTTCGGCCACCTCATCGCGGCAGCCCAGGGCGACCTCGGTGTCTCCATCTCCACCGGCGTTCCGGTGACGGAGATGATCGCCCGGGCCTTCCCGTTCAGCGTGCAGATCGCCTCGCTGGCTCTGCTCTTCGGCGTCACCTCCGCCGTTCTCATTACCTACCTGGCCTACGCCGCACCCTGGCCGTGGCTGCGCCAACTGCTGCTGCAGATCCCGCCGTTCGGGATCGCGGTGCCCGCCTTTTTGAGCGGCCTGCTGCTGATCAGCGTCTTCGCTTTCACTCTCGGCTGGCTGCCCTCGGCCGGAGCTCGCAGCTTCGACGCCGCAATTCTGCCCGCAATCACCCTCGCTCTGCCCGTCGGCGCCCTCTTCTTCCAGGTCTTCTCTTCTGCTGTACTCGAAGCGCAGAACAGTCCCTATGTCTTTACGGCCGTTGCGAAGGGTGTGCCTCCGCGCCGCATCTTTACGAAGCACTTGCTGCGTAACGCAATGCTGCCCTCCATCACCATTCTCGGATTGCTCATCGGGTACTTGGCGGGCGGAACCGCCGTCGTCGAGACCGTCTTCTCGCGTGACGGAATCGGCCGCATGACCGTCAATGCCGTGCTCGCTCGCGACATCAATGTCATCCAGGGAGTCGTGCTGGTGGTTGGCGCGATCTATGCGCTCGTCAACCTGCTCGTGGATGTCGCCTACGGCTTCATCGACCCGCGAGCGCGAATCGGTGGCGGGCTTCCCTCGCGCGCACGCTTGGGGGCAAAGAAGTGACCAATCTGCGCAAGCCCGGCTTCGTTCTCGGGCTCATCATTATCGCGTTGGCGATCCTCGCGTCGTTTGCGCCGAGCGTCCTCGCGACCCACGATCCTTTCGAGTCGGTCGCGACCGACCGGCTGTTGCCGCCGAGCGCCCAGTACCTCTTCGGTACCGATAACTTAGGCCGCGATTTGTACTCCCGCGTCGTTTACGGAGCGGCGCTCTCGCTGCTTTCGGCATCCCTCGCCGTTGTCGTCGGTGTTGTCGTTGGCGCCGCTGTCGGTCTCATTTCCGGCTTTGTTGGCGGCCGAACCGACTTCATCATCATGCGGTTCGTGGATGTGCTGATCGCAGTTCCCGGAGTACTCCTCGCCCTGATCGTCGTCGCCAGTCTCGGCTTCGGCCCGGTCTCGCTCGCCATCGGCGTCGGCCTCGGAGCCGCCGGCAGCTTTGCTCGCGTTATGCGATCGCAAGTGCTGCGCATCCGGAGCGAAGAGTATGTCGAAGCGGCTCGAACCCTCGGGGTTCGCTCGCCCGCGATTCTCGTTCAGCACGTTCTGCCCAACGCGGCCCGCCCCGTGATCGCGATGGCAGCGCTCGAAATGGGTACCGCGATTCTCTCGGTCTCGGTCCTCACCTTCTTGGGCTTCGGCGCACCGCCGCCAGCACCAGAGTGGGGCGCGCTCGTCTCGGCCGGCCGCGACTATGTGGCGACAAACCCCGGCCTCAGTATCATTCCGGGTGCCGTAATTCTTGTGGTCGTGCTTGCCGTGAACCGGGTAGCACGAGCGATCGGAGGCGACGAATGATCGAGCAGAAGACAGACGACACCACGGCAGCCGACGACAACATTCTCGTCGTGCGCGACCTGCACGTCTCGTACGCGACCCGCTCGGGTTCCGTTGCTGCGGTGCGCGGTATCAGCTTCGTTGTTCCGCGCGGCAAGATCGTCGCGATCGTCGGCGAATCGGGCTCGGGCAAAAGCACGACCTCGCAAGCATTGATTCGGCGACTGGCATCCGGCGGCCGTATCGACAGCGGCTCCATCGAATTCGAAGGTCGCGACCTCGGCCCGATGTCGGAGCGCGAACTGCGCTCCATTCGCGGCGGCAGCATTGGCTTCGTGCCGCAAGACCCCAGCAAATCCCTCAACCCGCTCATGCGCGTTGGCGACCAAATCGCCGAAGCGCTGCGCCTGCACCTCAAGCTCGACAAGGCTGCCGCGGCGGCGGAAGCCGTGCGCATTCTCGACGAGGTCGGACTGCCGGATCCGGATGCTCGCGCCACCCAGTTTCCTCACGAGCTGTCTGGCGGCATGCGCCAGCGAGTGCTCATCGGAATCGCGTGGGCCTGTAACCCCCAGCTCGTCATTGCGGACGAACCGACCAGTGCCCTCGACGTCACCGTGCAGCGCCACGTTCTCGACAACATCGACGAACTTGTGCGCCGCCACAACACTTCCGTCGTTCTCGTCACGCACGACCTTGCCGTCGCCGCCGACCGCGCCGACTACGTCGCCGTCATGAGCAATGGCGAAATTGTGGAACAGGGCACGACCGAACAGGTTTTGTCGGCGCCCACCCACGAGTACACGAAGAGACTTGTGAATTCCGCTCCGGGGTTGGCGAGCAGGCGCCTCACCCCGTCGCTGACGGATCTTGGCGAGCAACAGCAATCGAGCGCGGGAAAGCTGTTCACGCGCGCCCGCCCGGCGCAGCCTGCGGGCTCAGCCACGGCATCGGCTCCCGCGGCCAACATTCTTGAAGTCTCGAAGCTGGTCAAGACGTTCGCTCTCCGCCGCCAAGGTGGGGGCTCGCAAGTGTTGCGCGCCGTGGACGATGTCTCGTTCGTCGTTCCACGCGGGTCAACTTTCTCGATCGTGGGGGAGTCGGGTTCGGGCAAGACGACGACCGCACGTATCGCCGCTCGTATCGCCTCGGCCGATTCGGGCACCGTCAGCTTCGACGGCACCGATGTCACTTCGCTTTCGGGCGAAGCGCTGCGCCAACTGCGTCGCCGCGTACAGGTTGTCTACCAAAACCCCTTCGGCTCGCTCGACCCGAAAATGTCGATTGAGCGGATCATCGCCGAGCCGTTGCGCGCGTTCCGCGTGGGCGACCGCACGCACCGCGCCGAGGTTGCACGCGACCTTCTCGAACATGTGAGTCTCAGCCCCTCGCTCGCGCAGCGTCGCCCCACTGAGCTTTCGGGCGGTCAGCGTCAGCGCGTCGCAATCGCACGTTCGCTTGCCATCGGCCCCGAGCTCATGGTGCTCGATGAACCCGTTTCTGCTCTGGACGTTTCAGTGCAGGAACAAATTCTGCAACTGTTGGTCGACCTCCAAGTGCAGTTCGGGCTCAGTTACCTCTTTATTTCGCATGACCTCGGCGTGATCCGCCAGGTCTCCGACCACATCGCTGTGATGCGTTTCGGAAAAGTGCTCGAGGCTGGCACCGCCCACGACGTGCTGTCGAATCCGCAACATGAATACACGCAAGAACTGCTTGAGGCGATTCCGGGGCAACGCGCGGTCTAACGCAGAAAGCCAGTGCCCGTCGCCTGACTGGCGGTGTGGCTCTCGCCGGAGACGAGTGCACCAAGATCAACCGAGGTGACACCTTCGCCTAGTTCAACGACGTGGCCGGAGAATTCGTGGCCAGGAATGAGGGGAGCGTTGATAGCGCCGGCGGCCCAGGCATCCCACGATTCAATGTGCAGATCGGTGCCGCAAATGCCGGTGCGGGCAACCCGGATCTTGACCTCGCCGCGCCCAGGGGCGGGTTCGGGTCGTTCGGCCAATATCAGGCCGGGTCCGGCCTTGTCCTTATAGAGGGCTTTCATCGTT
>Ga0307487_1003003_pt1 | contig 10270 bp, 9 predicted proteins | sample CBIW12metaG_FD_203665 | JGI IMG/M metagenome (GOLD analysis project Ga0307487, IMG submission 203665) | Sea-ice brine microbial communities from Beaufort Sea near Barrow, Alaska, United States - CBIW 1.2 | ecosystem: Environmental > Aquatic > Marine > Coastal | place: USA: Alaska | collected... | reverse complement strand
AAGCAGTGACGTCGATCATCTGGACGGCACAGGCTGGCTCCGAGCTTGGCGATGGCGGACTGTTGCTGCTTCCCATCTCGCTTGGCCCGGTTCCTGATGTGGGAAGTGTTGTACTCACCGCAGACCAGACCTACACCGACGGCACTGTCGTCAGCTGGAGCGAAACGGAAGAAGGTGCAGAGAAGCCTGCCCCGATTCTCTACATCAACGATGAACTTGTCGACCACCACGATGCTGCCACCACGGATGATGATGCTCACGGCGACGATGACAGCCACGATGACGCTATGGCGAGCGACAACGCTGAATTTACCAATGCCAGCGACCCGGTAGCGCGCGGCCTCGGTATCGCCGGACTCATCGCTGGACTCGGCGCCGTTGTGTTGGCGTTCGCGTTCCGCCGCCCCACCAGTAAGTAGGTTCACTCATGCGTCGAATCACCCGCATCGGCGCTGCGTTCAGCGCGGCCGCGATCACAGCACTCGTGCTGTTCGCGGCCGTGCCAGCGTCTGCGCACAACTACCTGGTGGCAAGCAACCCCACCGAAGGCCAAACGCTGACCGAACTGCCAAGCGAGTTTTCGGTCTCAACGAATGACACCCTGCTCGATCTCGCGGGAGATGGGGGTGGATTCGCGATTCAGATCACCGACGACGCCGGGGCCTACTTCGGCGACGGATGTTTCACGATTCGAAACGACACCCTCTCGACCGGTGCGTCCCTTGGCGAAGCTGGCGACTACCTGATGCGGTGGCAACTGGTCTCGGCTGACGGACATACCGTCTCTGGCGAGATCAACTTCGAGTGGCAACCGGATGCCAATCAGACGATCTCCGACCCGCTTAGCGGGCCTCCCGCCTGCGGGGGCGGAACGCTCGAGGAGTCCACTCCCCCGGCAGATTCAACCGACACAGCACAGGACGAAGCGGCTAGTGAGTCTGCTGCCGCCGACCCCGGCACGGTCGTGCTCGTGGGCGGAGCAATCGCCCTGGTCTTAATTGCGGGAGTAGCGGTTTTCTTGATCGCCTCGAAGCGCAACAAGGACGAGAAACACGAGTCTTAGCTGGACAGATCTCCGTCGCCAACTGGGTCTGCTGGCAACGCCGCCGCTGTAGCCGGCGTGGCAGAGCCACCAATTATCTACAGCCGCAGCTCTCACGAATGGTGAGCTCCACCGGAAGAACACGATTGTGGGGCGCTTCTTGAGACCCAGGAGTTGCGTCAAGAAGAACATCCACTCCGAGCGAGGCCGCCGTATGGAACGGCTGCTGGACGGTCGTGAGGCGGGGAATGACGATGCTCGATTCCTTGAGCCCATCGAAAGAAATGAGCGCGAGGTCCTCTGGAATGCTTAGCCCCGCTTGCGTGGCCGCGGTCATGATTCCGAACGCTTGCTCATCACTATGGACAAAGATTGCCCGCGGGCGGGTGGGTCGCGCAAAAATATCCCGGGCGCGTGCGAAGGCGCTGTAGCGATCGAATTCACTCTCGAATACCTCGTGGTCTTCGACCTTCATGCCCTTTGCCTCAAGAGCATCGCCCCACCCGGCTAGTCGGTCGCTAACGCCATAAAGGTGCGCCGGGCCAGAGAAACACGCAACAGACTCGTACCCGTGGTCGAGCAGGTGAGAGGTGGCGGCGAAACCCCCGCCACGGTTGTCGACCAGAATCGCAGTCGCTCCAAGCTCACTCGCCGGGCGGTCGAAAAACACCAGTGGTGTGTGGTTGCCCTCAAGCACCCTAGAGGTCTCTTCATGACTTGAACGACGCTCGTCCGTGCTTCCGACAAAGAGAATCCCGCGCACTTGGTGCTCCATGAACGAGCGAAGGTGGCGCGCTTGCCTCTCATCGCTATTCATCGCGTTTCCGAGAAGCAGCGAATGGCCACGGGCAAGTGCGGAGTTCTCCACCTCGATGGCGAGCTCGCTGCAGTAGGGGTTGGTGATGTCCGAAGCGATCAGCCCTAATACCGTGCTGGAAGCTGAGGCCAAAGCGCGAGCAGTCGCGTTAGGCCGGTAACCGAGCCGGGCAACCGCATCGAGCACACGCTGTTTCGTCGGCGCAGCAACATTGCGGGGGCCGTTGTTCATGACGTAGCTGACAACGGCGGTAGAGGTGCCCGCTTCGCGAGCAACATCGTCTCTGGTTACCAAGGTATATCCGATTCCTTATTCATCAGTGCTTTCCCCTGCGCCGTTAGAAGCACGTTGACGGCGCACACCCCGCACAAACGATCATGACGCAATCCAGGGTAGAAGGCTAAAGAAAAATCACTTTACCCGAAAATCATCTACGCGGGTAGGCAATAAACGTGCGTACAGCGAGAATTTACGCAGATTTTCGTGTTTCGAGGACGTTAACTCTGTGTTATCACTGCACCATTTCAAGATCTGTGCTTGACCCCGGCGAAACGGTCTGTTTGTATAGTCCACAATCTACCCGCGTAGATCGCTAATCAAACCTCACATCGCACGTTCATCCGGCGATTCGAAAGGAACCAAGACTGTGGCTCTTTCCTCACTCCCCGCGCCCCACCACCACGCACCAACCAGTGCGCCAGTCGTCACGGCCGACGTGCCGGCGTGGGTCGCGAAAGCTCAGTCACATTCTGACCACCTGCTCTCGCTAGCGGGACCCGTCGCTCATCGCGCCGAGGTCGTCGGTGTCCTCGCCGACGACGAGGCTGACTGGACTTTCGGAAACTTCATGTTGACGTGGTTGGACTCAAGCCAAGAAGTTCGCCGCATTTGGCATCTTCCCAATGCATCATTTTTTCTCCGACTCGTCGAGATCGCTTACGCTCCCGTGCTCGACGCGAACCCGTCGTACCGCACATTGCTGACCGATACCAGCCGCATCCAAATGTCGATCACGAACGACATTCTCCAGATTCAGCTCGACGGGCTCGTCGAGGACTACACGATGATCCGACACCACGCCCTCATGCTCTTCAGTTCTGCACTCTGGCTCGATGAGCCTCAACGGAGCCAATGGCTCGCCCTGTACGACGATCTCGTGACGTACGTCGATTCCCGCCCAGAAGGACGACCCCACGTTGACTCGCTCGCAGCGGTCGAGAGCGCAGCGTTCGCTGACTTCGTCACCCTGGCCCCTCAGACCCTCACACCGGAAAGTGCCGACGCACTTTTGAACGACCACGAGGCACTCGCCCATGTTCTCGACTACCAGCTTTACGCCGGGGTAGCCATCGGACTCCTGTGGCGCGAGTACCGAGCCCTCGATGAAACAGAACAAGACGAGTGGTACCGCACCCAACTTTCCGAACGTTACCTCGACACCGATTATCTGAAGACTGAATGGATGGCACAGTAATGTCCAACGATCACAGCGCCTCCGCGCCCGCCGAGCAACTTGACCTCGTCATCACGAATGCAAAGATTCGTTCCGACGGCGACGCGCTCTACAACATCGGCATCAAGGCAGGCGTCATCGTTGCGATGGCTAGCAACGTGCAAGATCTGGGCCACGCAACAGAGAGGACGGACGCCGCTGGCCGCTGGGTGATTCCCGGCGCGATCGATTCGCACGCTCACATTAACCAGCGCGCAGACGAGTACAACCACATTCCCGGCCTTGGCCCGGACGACAATTTCTCCGCTGAGTCGCGCGGCGCGCTTGCCGGTGGCTGCACGACCGCGCTCAACTACGTGCAGTTCGGCACCCCGTCGCTTCTCGATTCGTTCCACGACGGACTGGCCGCGGCGCGCGCTCAGTCTCAGATCAATGTGATGTTCCACGGCTGCCTCATGAACATGGGCCAAGTTTCGGAAATCGAGCAGGCAACCAAGGAAGGCATGCGCACCTTCAAGATCTTCATGCCGTATCGCGGCGAAGAGGCCAAGAATCTCGGCGGAATCGGCAGCCTCAACCATGCGCAAATGCGAGAAGCGTTCGCCGCGATCGTAGCCAACGGTGCTCAAGCATTGGTGCACGCCGAAGATGGCGACATCGTCGACGCGGCTATGCACACGGAGAGCACCGCTGGTCTCGACTCGCTCGCGGGGTGGGAGCGTTCGCGCCCCACCATTGCCGAAGGGGATGCCGCTTGGACCGCTCTCTATCTTGCAGAAGAAGCGGGCTGCCAAGTATCGATCGTGCACGTCTCGAGCTTGGAAGCGATCAAAGCCAGAAAGGCGTTGGGCTACCCGGGCGCGGCGCTCGAATCCTGTGTTCACTACATGGTGCTCAACACTGAATCGGCAATTGGCCCGGAGGGAAAAGTTGCCCCGCCCATCCGCGACCGCAGTCTTTCCGATGCCATTACTGAGGCAGTTCTCGCTGGCGAGATTGATTTCTTCGGATCCGACCACAACGAATGGCCAAGCGCAGCAAAGACCGACTGGGAAACATCCAAGCCTGGATTGCCCGGCATCGGCCTCATGCTCCCGCTGCTCTTGACACACCTCGTCGTGGACAACGGCATGAGCATGGAAAACCTAATCGAACTCACCTCGCGCAATGCCGCTCTGAGATTCGGCCTCGAAGGCAAAGGAAAAGTCGCAATCGGCATGGATGCTGACCTCGTCATCCTTGAGGAAGGCGAGCGAGTCGTGCGGACCGAGGACCTTCACTCGCCCATCGACTACTCGCCCTACGCCGGCATGACATTGCGGATGTGGCCGAGCGTGACCGTATGCGGCGGCGTCGTCGTCTTCGCTGACGGCGAGTTCCCACGCGAGGACTTCCGTGGAGAAATGCTGAACGATCGCTTCCGGACAGACCCCGCACTCGCGGTCTAATCCTCATCATCACCAACCAAGAAGGAGCACATTACATGCCACGGTCAATCATCCTCGATGTCGACACAGGAACTGACGACGCGATTGCAATCATGATGGCAGCGCTATCGCCAGAGATCGACCTCGTTGCGTGCACCACCGTGTGGGGCAATCGTCCGGTCGAGAATACGACTGACAACACGCTTCGCGTGCTCGACTACATCAACCGCTCCGACATCCCTGTCTATCGGGGACTCGATGAGCCATTTGGCCCCATCGGCGTACCGCAGCCCAGCCCTTCGGATGACCACAGCGGCGGAAAGATGCACCCGAAGGAACTAGACCTCCCGCCCGCCACCTCCGTTGCTCAAACGCAGGGCGCTGTCGAGTGGTTAGTCGAGACACTGCGGGCTCGCACCGAACCCATCACGTTGGTGCCGGTCGGACCGCTAACAAACATCGCTGCGGCGATCACCCTCGACCCCTCGATCATCGACAAGGTCGACGAGATCGTCATCATGGGTGGCGCGCACGCTTTCGGCAACGCAACTCCGTCGGCGGAATCGAACATCTGGCACGACCCCGTAGCTGCCGACGTCGTTTTCAAGGCCGGTTTCAAGCGAATTGTTCTGGTTCCCCTCGACGCGACGCACGACGCGCTCGTCACCGGAGCACAGGCATCCGAGCTTCACGCTCTCAGCACCCCTGCTGGCCTGGCGACCGCGATCTGTATCCAGCAGCGCATCGTCGCCCACGATGAGAGCCAGCCGCAGGCTATTCCCGACAGCGCCCCCATTCACGATGCCGTCTGCATCGCGTATCTGCTCGACCCCGCTGTCCTTCCTCTTAGCCATCTTCACGTCGGCATCGAGACAACAGGAGTGCGCACATTCGGCAGGACTGTTATCGACGTTCGTAACCGAGGCATAGAAGAGCCGAACGCCTACGTCGCGTTGACGGCGAATGCGGACGTCTTCTATCGACTGCTGAAGGAGTGTGTCTCTATCCAGCGATAACCACTGCTATTCACGTTTCGAATATTTCGCTCCACCTAAGCAAGGGAAAACAATGAAACGCAACATCGCAACGCTGAGCACGGCGGTCGGGACGGTAGCCATTATGGCCCTCGCCGGATGTTCTGCCGGCTCCACCCCCACCATCGCAGGCTGCGAGGACGGCGTAACGGAACTCTCCGTACTCCGCGCAGAGAACAACTCCCCCACTGACGAGCAATTGGATGCCTACACAGCAGCCAACAAATGCGTCATTTTCACGGTCGACGAAGTTCCGTTCGGCAACTTGGCAGCAAAGATCGCGGTGCTCGCGCCGTCGTCGAACCCGCCAGACATTGTCGGATTCGACGCTCCAAGTACCGCGTCCTACGCATCACAGGGCTTCCTGCTTCCCCTTGACGATTACCTGCCCGCTGGCTGGTTTGACGACGTGACGTCAGCGACGTTGACGGAGAACTCGTGGGACGGCCAGGTTTACTCGCCCGGCAACGAGCAAGACACCCTCTCCTTGTACTTCAACAAGGAGTTGACGGATGCTGCCGGCATCACTCCGCCCACCTCGCTTGACACCGCGTGGACATGGCCAGAGGCGCAAGCCGCAATGCTGACCTGCCAGGTATCGGCAACCGAGGCTGCTGGGTCGACCGTGTACGGTCTTGCGCCGTCACGACTCGGAGACGGCACCCCGGGAACGTCATACCGCGACCAGCTCTTCTTGCGCAGCATGGGAGACCCCACTGCTCCGGAATCATCGTCGGCGTACAAGACGTTCTATGCAATCTCTGACGACGGAACCACTGTCGATGGCTGGCTGAACACGCCTGAGGCTATCGAGGGTGCGACCTTCTACCAGAACTTGTTCGAAGGCCCGGATGCTGTGACATCGAAGACTGGTCTTCCCAACGCGCTGATTGATGGCAAGGCGTGCTTCGACCTCGAAGTGAGCTCCAACGCTACGACTCTTACTAACGCGGGAGTGGACTTCGGTGTGAGCCCAACGCCGTATCTCGTAACCCCTATCGTGCACACGGGCGCTGTTACATTCGGCGTCACCGCACGTTCGAACAACGCAGAGGCTGCGGCCACGGCCGTTGTCGCTATGGACACCGGTGACCAGTACCTCGACTGGGTTGAGAACAACCTCCGGATTCCAGTGCTGGTGTCAACGACCGAAGCACTGCCTTCGCTCAGCGAAGCACCTTTGAACATTCCCGTCGAAGAGATCCAAGAGTGGGGCGTTCCGCGTCCTCCCGGACCGCACTTCGACGCTTATGACCTCTATGTCACTGCAGCGTTGAAGAACATCGCTTACGGAGCGGATCCGAAGACTGAGCTCGATCAGGCAGTCGCCAAGCTCGACCCGATCCTCTCGAAGTAGAACAGGAAACATCGTCATGCATTCTGGCCCGATCGATTCCACGCCGCTCGCGGTCAGAGACCTGGGCGGGAGCTCTACGCTCCCGCCCAGGCGCAGATCTCAGAGCAAGATTGGGAAGGGCGCACTGCCTGCGCTTGCCTTCCTGACACCCTTCCTTCTGCTTCTGCTGGTCTTCCAATACATTCCGCTGGCAGTCATGGCTCGCAGCAGCGTGCTCGACTACAGCCTTTTCAACCCTGACAACGCAACCTTCGTCGGTGCGGCCAACTTCATCCGGATCTTCACGGATGCAGAGACGATCCAGTCGCTGCTGATCACGTTCGCGTTCATTCTCGGTGTCCTTATTCTTGTCGTCCCCGCGTCTTTCGCACTGGCAGTTTTCCTGAACGGCAAGCTGCCCGCTCGGGCTCTAGTACGCACGATGATCTTTCTTCCCGTTGTCACCTCGTCGGTTGTCGTCGCGACGCTCTGGACGTTCCTGCTCAATGAGACCGGCTTGATCAACTCAGTGCTCGCAACAGTGGGAATCCCGTCCGCAGGTTTCCTCACCGACACCACCCAAGCGCTTCCCGCCATCATCGTGATGACCGTCTGGCAACAAGTGGGCCTCGCAACCGTTCTTTTTCTTGGCGGACTTCAAGCAGTCCCCGCCGAGCTCAGCGAGGCAGCACATATGGATGGAGCCGGCCCCCTCCGCCGCACGCTCAGCATCACTCTTCCGCTGCTTTCCCGCACGACCCTGTTCATTGTCGTGGTGATGACTGTCTTCGCACTCCAGGCATTTGCGCCGGCGTACATCATGACGGGCGGCGCCCCGCAGGGCACGACGAACCTCATCATCTACCACATCTACAAGACGGCCTTCATTCTTCAGCAGCCGGGCTACGCCTCAGCAATGGCGCTCGTCGTGCTTGCTTTCGCCATCATTATCAGCTTGATCCAGATGCGGTTACTTCGCACTCGTTGGAACTATTAGGAGGACGCCATGACTACTCAACGCATAGCGGAACCAACTCAGCTTCGCCGAATCCCCCGGACTATCGTTCGCTTCGGCGTCTCGTTTGTGGTGATTGCCATCATCGTGGGCGCATTCCTCCTGCCCTACCTCTGGATGGTGTCGTCTGCATTCAAAAACCAGACCGCAATCTTCGATGATCTCAATCCTCTCTCGTGGAAGGTGTTTCTTCCCGTCGGCGGAACGATCGACAACTTTGTGGCGCTTTTCGAAAAAGGAATCGGTCTCGCTCTCCTCAATTCCCTCATCGTCGCGTTCATCCAAGTGGGCGGCACCCTGGTGGTCTGCACTCTCGCCGCCTACGCATTGACGAGAATTTCGTTCAAAGGCCGCGGCGTGGTCTTCGCGGTGATCCTCGCAACATTCATGCTTCCGGCAGAAGCGCTTGTCGTGCCGATGTATGGGGTAATTTCCGGACTCAACCTGCAAGACACCCTCCTCGCGGTCGCGCTTCCTTGGGTCTCGAGCGTTTTCGGGCTCTTCCTCTTGAAGCAAGCCTTCGAAGAGATCCCGATGGAGTTGGATGAGGCTGCACGACTCGATGGTGCAGGACACTTCCGGGTGTTCTGGTCGATCATCCTTCCCAACGTGCGCACGTCATTAGCGACTCTTTGCCTCGTGACCTTCTTGTTCTCATGGAACGCATTTCTCTGGCCGTTGACGGTCGTGCAAAGTCCTCAGAATCAGGTAGTTCAGGTCGCCATTGCTCAGTCGGTATCTGCGGGTGAGCTGCCCAACTGGGGCTTGACGTTCGCGGGCGCCGCCGTGGCCACAGTGCCACTAATCCTCCTCTTTCTCTTCGCTCAGCGCTTCTTCGTGCAGGGCCTCGCTTCTTCCGGACTCAAGTAAGGACATCGCATGGACTCCCCCCAACGTTCCACCTACGTCGCCAACTGCTCGCTTCTGTTTCAGGAGTTGCCCCTGCTCCAGCGGCCCGCCGCCGCCTATAACGCTGGTTTCGATTCGATCGAATACTGGTGGCCGTTCGATTCTGCTTCGCCCGCTGATAGCGACGTCGACAAGTTTGTCGGTGCTATTGAGGATTCCGGAGCGAAGCTTGTCGGACTCAACTACTTTGCTGGTGACCTCTTCGGACCCGATTGCGGTGTCCTCTCTCTTCCCGACCGCCAAGCAGAATTCCGTGACAGCGTGGAAATCGCGACTGCGATCGGTTCGCGCCTCAACGTTGGCGCGTTCAACGCGCTCTACGGAAACCGAGTCGAGACCTCGACCCCGGAAGCACAGGATGAGCTCGCGATCCAGAGCCTCGGTTTTGCCGCCGACGCTGCCGCCACCATCGGGGCGACAGTGCTCATCGAAGCGGTGAGCGGCCCCAAGCCCTATCCCCTGCGCACGGCAGCAGACGCTATCGCGGTGGTAGATCGCGTTCGGGAATCCGGACACCCGAACGTTGCTTTCCTGCTCGATATTTTCCACTTAGCCGCGAACGGGGATGACGTTTCGGCCGCTATCAAGAGTCACGCCTCGGCCGTTGCGCATGTGCAAATCGCTGACTTCCCTGGCCGAGGAGAACCTGGCTCCGGAACGCTTGACCTAGACCGCTATCTCAGCGAATTGACCGAGCAGGGCTATGCGGGGGCGGTAGCGCTCGAGTACAAGCCGTCCACTGGCGACACTCAGGCAAGTATCGCCAATCTCAATGAATTCCCATCAATCACAGTTTCAGTAACGAGAGGTTTTACACAATGACACAGATTGCATTCATCGGTCTCGGCATCATGGGAGCGCCCATGGCAGCAAACTTGGTCGCTGCCGGACACGAAGTAACGGGATTTAATCGCAGCCGCGCCTCCGTCGACAAGCTCATTTCGCAGGGCGGGTCGGGCGCACAGAGCGTCGAAGAGGCGATCGCAGGTGCCGAAATTGTTGTGACGATGCTGCCGGACTCCCCCGACGTCGAATCTGTATTGAGCGGCGAAAGCGGCGTCTTCGCACGTGTGCCGCAGGGCACCCTAGTCATTGACTTTTCGACGATTCGACCGGATGTTGCCATCCGGCTGGCCGAAGAAGCAGCGAGCGCAGGGATTCACATGCTCGACGCGCCGGTCTCGGGTGGTGAGGCAGGAGCTGTGGAGGGTGCACTATCCGTCATGGTCGGAGGATC
>Ga0307487_1003000_pt1 | contig 10276 bp, 7 predicted proteins | sample CBIW12metaG_FD_203665 | JGI IMG/M metagenome (GOLD analysis project Ga0307487, IMG submission 203665) | Sea-ice brine microbial communities from Beaufort Sea near Barrow, Alaska, United States - CBIW 1.2 | ecosystem: Environmental > Aquatic > Marine > Coastal | place: USA: Alaska | collected... | reverse complement strand
CTATCACCGAATTCTTCACTTTCAAGTATTTTTTTTAAAATAGTAGTTTTACCACTACCTAGGAAGCCAGTTATAGTATTTAGTGGAACTTTTATTCTATCCGACATTTTAGTTCGCCATCTAGATCATATTAAGAGGGTCGATGCTTCTACCAGCAAGCAATTCGCAAGCTTCCAGAATAGAATCCAGGTTATATGCGACCTTACTGCCCCCTTTTTTATTTGCAACCACGTAAAACGATCCGCTGCTCGGCCTTACGGAGACTCCATAAGATCGAAACAAATTATTTAGAATCTTGGTTCGCTTAAGCTTATTGAGCTTTTTCACTCTGTCGATAGCGTCTTTATCAGTTATATCGGTTGCCCAATGGCTGTCTTCATTCAGAGATCCACATAATCCACACATTTGGTTTCTCCTTTGAAAAAGACCCACCGCGTAAAACGGTGGGTGCCGAAAACCGGCTATGTCAGGTCCAACGAACGTCAATCGAACGATAGAAATTTATAAGCTATCTCCTTTTTTTCCAATCCCAGGGACAAACAGATCGTTAGTACAATCTTGGCTTTTAAACTGCTTAGTCCTCCGGACGAAATAAGCCCTCGATTTAGCAAATCACTCTCGGAACCTGGAAAAGAATAGGTTTTTGACAAAACTTCACCGGCGCCAGTCCTCGATGACAGAATTACAGGCATCTTTTCGGCGAGTCGTTCGATGGTGTCCACAGCATGTGACGGAACATGGCCGCCGCCAAATCCTTCGATGACGAGGCCTTCATACTTTTCCGACCTCTCAATCAAAGACAGAATTCCGTCATCGTCACCAAGAGTAAACTTTACTAACGCTACCTTTGGTACCGCTAAATCCTTATTAGGAAGTTCAAATTTAACGGAACCAGCTGGCAAGAGCCCTATCCTAACCTTGTTCTCAACTACATAGCCAATAGGTCCAAACCCCGGCGACTTGAACGTTGAGGGATTAGTGGTATGAGTCTTCCGAACGAACCTAGCTGCGTGAATTTCGTCATTAAACACAACAACTGACCCTAAAGCCTGGCATTTAGGTGATGACGCCACAACAACCGAAGACAACACATTGGCCGGCCCGTCAGGGCCCGCCAATGTTGGATTCCGCATTGCGCCTGTCACTACAACCGGTTTAACACTATCGACAAGCAAATCTAAAACGAAAACCGTTTCTTCGGTGGTATCAGTCCCTTGAGTCACCACTACTCCATCGAAGTCACCCTCTAGGTCAGCCTGAATCTGAGAAGCCAAGCCAAATAGCAGATTATAATCCAGGTCACCAGATGCAACTCTTGAAAATGAACATGGATCAACTTCAGCAACGTCCCTGATTCCTGGAATTGATTTTATGAGGTCTTGTCCATCAAGACTGGGTGACACTCCCGTTTTTCCAACCTCACTCTTCGCAGAAGAGATAGTTCCCCCTAGTGAGTACAATCGAACCTTTGGAAACATTTGATTAATCATAATTCTACTCCTAATCTGGCTTAGATTATGGTTCTCAATTCGAATTTTTTATCCGAGGTATAGACCCATTCTTTGCTGACAGTTGTAGCAAGATAGTTATCTGAAAACCCGGAAGTTATCTCTTTCTGTTCAAATTTATTACAAATCCAAAATTTCATTAGGACATAATATATTACCGCGCCTAGAGGGAGGCCAATCAGGTAGGCATACTCCAGATTCCACATCGCAAAGCTCCCGGCTACGACCCAAGCAATTAATCCAGCTGGATTCATGCCTTTATAGAACCTAAATTGACCATGCTCGCTGTAAATATCGGGAATATTCAGCCGACGCTTACGGATTATGTAGTAATCACAGAACATTACTCCAGCTACAGCGGACAGCGCCCCTCCATAGTATCCCAGGAATTCAAATAGATAGTTGAGAATCAACCAGGGCATGGCGAGAGTACCGACAATGCCGGCGAGCACTACAGCAACAGGATAATTTATTCTGGGCGCAAATGCGTTCACGAACGCCAGCGCTGCAGGTATTAGATTGGCCGCATTATTTGTTGACCATTGCGCCAGCGTAATTAGGCCGAGCAACACAACTAAGGTGATCCCCGTTTCATTCTGCTGAATGATTTCAATGGGGTTCCAATTGCCAGTAGCTACAAACGCCGCAGCACCAATTAGTGCCAAGAAGGTTGAGCAAACCGGTAATGCAATCAACTGCGCGGCGAATATATTCTTATTCCTCTTAAAGAAGCTCCTTTCGCCTTTTTCGACCTTAAGAAATCTTGTGATATTAGGGATATCGACCGCCAGTGCGGACCAAAGGCTGAAATTGGCCATGAATATTACCAAGAGAGGTGTGTTTTCCTCACCGGCAAACGTCCACAGATTGTTACCTTCAAGGCGAATCATATCGTCGAGGTAGAAGTACATCCATACGGATATTCCGATTAGGATTGGAGCGGCAAATGCTGCAAAGATCTCCACAGCTCGAATGCCTGCAGCAGTGTTCGCTACTTGAACTATTGCAAATACTGCATACCAGACAATCCAGTTATCAAACCCAATAAAATATTCTGATATACCGTTCAGTGCCAGCGCCCCTAAATAGGTCTGTACGCCGAACCATGCCGCCGCAACGATACCTCGCGAAACCACTGGGAAATGAGTACCAAAAATACCGAATGGTGCTCTTAGGTAAACTGCAAAACTCAATCCATGCTCCGTACCTATATCAGCGGATAGCAGCATAATGACGCCCATGCCGAGATAACCCGCAAAAATTGTGAGAAGCGTGATTTCGACCGGATAGGATGCGATCGCTGTCGCACCGAAAGAATAGGCAACAATCATTACGACCATGCCCACCCACATTGCAAAATAACCGAGCCAACCAATTTGTCTTTTAGAATGCTCGATAGGTAAAATCGACTCTTTTACCAGATGATTAGTTTCTTCGTAACTCTTCATACCGAGTTCCTTCTTGTTATTTTTTAAAATACGTATTTAACCATAGCCTGAATTCTTGTTGCGTCTCCGTCGCGACCGTCTGCCAACTCACTCTTATGATTTCCTACTTCTACTCCATAGTTAATACCGTAACTGTCCGCCCAAAGGTAATTTACATAAATACTGCTTATGGTTTCGATTTCCTCAGAAACATCCAGTCCAACCGATCTTGCATCATCATAATCGGCATCCACCATTCCATACGCGACGTTTATCTGCCCATTATTTAGCCCATTGTACGATAGGCCAATAGTCGCACCATGAGCTTTAATTGTGTCGACTTCGCTTTTTCCTGAATCATAAAATCCCACGGCAGCAGGGTTTCCATAGAGATAGGTACCGATTCCGTCTCCAAACACATAAGAGCCTTGGATCGAAAACGTTTCGGAAAAGTTGTTTCGAACACTTAGTCCCAGTCCATATCCAATTTTGGAGTCTTCATCATCCTCAACCTGGTTATATATTTCGACGTTTCTTATTACACCAGATAAACCGTAATCGAGACTGGCCAGATTTGATTTATACTGCATAGTTAGGTCGGGATATGAATTTTGTTCTTCCAAGAATGTTGGTGACAGTCCTAGGGGATCTTCCTGAAAAATCTTTGATTTTCCACCCAAGTTTCCGGGCTTCTCCAATGCTGCAGAAAACCCACCTTGCATATATCTAAGCTGTGGTTGTTGATCTAGAACGGTTTGACCAACGCCGCCAAGAAAGTCGATGGTCGGTGTTTTAGCAATGAAGTTGCTAAAGTTGCTCCACGTCTGGCCGGCCAAGATGCGATCGGTTTTCACATATGCGTGGTTTAGCAGCCATTCGCCTCCACCACCACCAAAAAATTCGCCTTCGACGACTGTCTCAACATTTCCAAAATCTTTAGGAGTTGTGGTTTTGAAGCCAAGTCGTGTCTCATAAACATGGAGGTCAGCATGCCCGTCGGAGCCGCTTTGGTTATCAACTCTAATCGCGCCATAGTTGACGATTGGCCCCATTTTAGCATCTACATCATAAATTAAATCCAGCTTTGCATATCCGTAGATATCTAGCTTGGTTCCATTATCGAGATTTATTGTTGCAGATTGTGCTAATGGCGCAATTACTGATAATCCGATAGCCATTACTTTTGCACTTGTTTTAGTATTCATAGTGCTCTCCCGGTATTTTATAGTTGTTTTCGAGTTTTACACTCAACCTAGACTCTAAAACAGTGGCTCACCTTATTGAATTTATAATTATTAAACCCCCCCTTCTTAAGGAACTTGGCGGTCTCCAACTCCAAGTGCAACACTCGGTTAATGAACCCCGACTGTGGCGCTCTGGGTGCGTTTGAGCAGATCCATAAAAACTTCCAGCGGTGCCTTGAAACCAAGCCGCTTTCGAGGCCGGGTGTTGAGCTGGAAGGCAATGGCATCCAAGTCGTCTTGGCTACGCACGGACAGCCCTGGTCCCGCATCAGCATTGGCGCGGCCCGATCCATGTGACTGAGATGGTGGTAGGTTCTTTTCATCGCAACACGATACTCGATCTGAGGGTGTTGCACTTAGTTATTGAGGCCGCACTTAATCTAAAAAAAAGCCCGATATACACCGGGCCTCAAATCACAACTATTTTCTATTTAGGGGTTTTCTCGATCAAATGGGAACTTTTTATTTGTTTCAAACGGATAACGAGATCTAAAGTCTTCGGCAACATTTTCATATGTATCAAATTCTACTCCAGGGTGCCGTTGGATATACTCAAATAAACGCTCAAGCATCGACAGCACTTGTGGCCGTCCTGACACATCTGGGTGAATACAAATGGGAAATATCGCGTAGTCATATTCTCGGTATACCCAATCAAATTGATCGCGCCACATCTCTTCAATATCGCGAGGATTAACAAAACCATGACTATTAGGGCTATTTTTAATGAACATCATCGGTGGGAGGTCGTCGAGATACCAACTAAAGTTGACCTCAACCAAGTCGATTTCTTCACCTCTCACGAGTGGCTTCATCCACTCAGAAGCTTTTTTGGTATAATCGATCTTAGTCCATGTATCCCCTGTTCGGGCATAAAATGGCAAGAAGTCATGGTATGCTTGACTGTGATCATAACGGAAACCGTTTTTCATCAGTAGATCTGCAGTCACATTAGAAAGCTCACACCAGGGTGCGATATAACCACGTGGCTTCTTTCCCGAGAATTTTTCGATCAACTCAATTGATTTATTTAGTACTTCTTCCTCTTGCTCTGGAGTCATTGCGATTGGGTTTTCATGAGAATATCCATGTGCTCCAAGCTCGTGACCTGCTTCTACTAACTGTTCGATCCTGTGAGGGAAAGTTTCAATCGAATGCCCCGGAGCAAAGAACGTTGATTTAAAGTTATATTTATCGAACAGTTTCAATAGACGAGGGATACCTACCTCGCCAGCAAACATCCCCCTTTGAATATCTGCAGGAGAATCTTCCCCTCCATATGACCCCAACCAACCAGCGACGGCATCAATATCGACACCTACGCATACTTTGATATTTTTTGACATTATCATCACCTTGTTACGATTGGTTTCTTGCTAGGTTTGCTGTAAACAGCCTTTGTTTCTACTGCTCCATTAACCTAGCCCGTATAGTCGTTAGAGCGCAAGAAGTTATATTTTGCAATACGTTAAAGCCCCCTTTGTATTAAACTAATCCGGTGTGTTCTACCCCGTTTCCACGGACGGTTTTAAAACGGCTGACAACTTTCGATCCTGAACGGCAACTCTATGTCGCATTCTGGGATTATGGAACCGCTCAATGTAGTCGAATACATCAGCTCGCGCTTCGTTCTGAGTGCGGTAGCGTCGGTGGTGAATTCGCTCCCGTTTGAGCATCCCGAAGAACCCTTCTCAGGGAGCATTATCGCCACAGTAGCCGACTGCGTATTTCAGACCAAGGTTGCCACTGATTCCACGGCAAAGCTGCCACCCCGGCAGGTTGCCTGAATCACTCCGTCAAAACCGTTCGGCGCGGGATAACTGGGTTGCAAATCACCGGGCTTCTGGACACTCAATTCCTATCAGCCTTGTCCCTAAAATCGATGTTTATCGTAAGCGCTCCGCGAACTAAACTGTAGCGAAAACAGGAGCGGATAAATCCGCCCTATTCACGCCGAAATAACATTGATAACGATCCTTACGTTTTGTTATTCACTGGCAGCACTTCTCATGACTTCCCTGCGGTCGAGGGTCGCCGCAACATCAACGCCCAACTGTTCACTCAGCACCACGCCATACACTTCAAAGGCATGCTCACGGGTGCAGAAGTCATCCAACACGTCTTCCCTGACCTGCTCTGCCGAACGCTCCAGCGGATTGCCATAACCGCCTCCACAGGGTGAGTAATAGGCCATCACATCCCCAGCTTGTGTGATATGACCGGAAAATTTGGACGGCATCTGGGTGATATTTTCCGGACTCGCTGCGTTGTAGATCTCGGTCTTCCCTACGGCGCCCTCGGTACCGCCGAAGATCCCCCAGGGCACATCATAATGTCGCTCACTCTCATGAGTGATAGAGCCGAGAGTCAGCATCCGCTGAGACTTGATCACGCCAATGCCGCCACGATACTTGCCGGCTCCGGGCATCACGTCGTCACGCAGCTCGTAGCGATCGCAGATCATCGGCAAATGCATGCCCAGATCTTCAATCGGGTTGTTACGAGTGTTGGCCATCAGGTTATCGATGCAATCGGGGCCATCGGATTTGGGCCGGCCGCCATAAGCGCCTTCGTTCACCTCCAGAAATACCCAGTAATCGCCATCATCCTTAATGCCCGAATAGGAGGCGAAAGAGATTGATGCCGAACTGCCGGCAATCACCTTGTCTGGCAAGACCGGCGCCAGTGCCTTGATGATCAGATCTATCATGCGGTTACACTGGGTAAACCGAGCTTCGGCCGCCGCCGGGAAAATCGGATTGAAGATGGAGCCTTTGGGTGCTATCACCTTGATGGGTCGGAACGAGCCTTCGTTAGAGGGCACCGGTGTGTCACTGGTATGGGTATCCAGCAACAGCTTGCGGAAGGCGGCATAAGCGGCCACCTTACAGGAGCCTTCAAACGGCACGTTGTAGGCTGTGGGGGTCTGCGGTGCAGAGCCGGTCAGATCTACGGTGATGTCTTCATCTTCTACCTTGACCGTCACCACAACCGCCAGGCGATCCTCGCGGTTGCGGCCATCATCGTCGAGAAAGCCTTCTGCCCGGTATTCCCCGTTGGGCACTTCCCGGATTCTCTGTCGGAGTATGCTCTCGGAATAATCGATCAGCTGATCTACCGCATTAAAGGTCGTTTCTTTGCCATAGCGGTCAAGCAGTTCCTTGAAACGTTTGACTCCGAGTTGGGCGGAGGCAACCTGGGCTTCGATATCCCTGAGCAGCTGGGTCGAAGCTCGGCTGTTGTAGGTGATCATCTGCGCCAGTGCTTCGTTGCGAACCCCTTTTTCATAGAGCTTGAGTCCGGCCAGTAGCATGCCCTCGGCGTAGACATCATCCACATCGATGATCAGCCCCGGCGTAGCCGCGCCGATGTCGATATGGTGAGCCGTATTGCCAGAATACCCAACCAACTCACCCTCGTAGAAGACCGGGATGATCACCGCCAGATCTGGCGAATGGCTGGAGCCGTAATAGGGGTGGTTATGGATAACCACATCCCCTTCGTCCCATTCCCCGCCCTGCAGGGTTTCTTGTATTCCTCGCAGATAAGCGGGAATGGAGCCGATGTGCATGGGCGTAGATTCGGATTCGCAAATGGTCTGAAAGTCGGTGTCAAACAGGCCCGCGCCCAGATCCTGGGACTCACGGATAATCGATGAAAAGGACATGCGATAGAGGATGTGGCCCATCTCTTCCGCGATGGTTTTAAGGGCGCCATTGATGACCTGCAGCGTAATGGGGTTTACCGGTGTCTGTTTCATGTCATGCATCCTCTCACTGATCTTTGCAAATAAAGAGATTACCGTGCTTCGAGATCTTGGCCGTCCAGCCAGGAGGAACGAAGGAGGTCGAGTCATGCTGCATCAACAGCGCCGGCCCTAGTATCCGCTGCCCCGCCTTCAGGCTCTTGCGGCGATAACGAGGAGTCATGTACTCCTTGCCGTCATCACAGACCGTCGGCCGTTCGTACATGAAGGCCTTAGCCAAATCATCGGGACCCGCTTCTTCGCACAACGGCCAGTCCAGTTTCCTGGACTCGGCATTGCCAATCACCCGCAGCGTGACCAGCTCCACCACCGCGTTTTCAAAGCAGTAGCCATAGTCGGTTTCGTGGGCCTTATGGAAGGATTTTATGACCGCCTTCACCCCTTCACGCGTCAGCTCGCCCGCGGGAATATCGGCCCGCAACTCGAAGCCCTGGCCGTAGTAGCGGCACTCCGCCAGCCGGGTCAGTCGCATTTTTTCCGGTTCAACACCATCGTCCCGCAGTTTCTCGACGATTTCTTCTTCCAGCAACTCCAGGTAGTCGTGCATCCGGGTCATGTTTTCATCGGTAATGGTGTCCAGATCACACAACAGCGAACGGGTTGTTTCGTATTGCAAGTTAGTGGTCAGCAACCCAGCGGCTGCGGTAATACCCGGTGCCGGTGGTACGAACACCGCTTTGGCATTGACCTCTTCGGCCAGTGCCGGACCGTGTACTGGACCCGCGCCCCCGAACGGCATCAGCACGAAATCCCGTGGATCCACTCCTCGAGCCACCGAGTTCGAGCGAATGGCCAGCGCCATGTTGTTGTTGACGATTTTGAGGATGCCCAGCGCCGCTTCCTTGACGCTCAACCCCAGTGGATCGGCAATTTTTCCCTTGATCGCCCAGGTAGAGAGTTCCGGGTTGAGATTAAGATCTCCCCCCAGCATCTCATCTGGATCGAGCCGGCCCAGCACGACGTTGGCATCTGTTACCGTCGGCTCGGTGCCGCCTCTGTTATAACAGGCTGGACCAGGGACTGAGCCCGCCGAACGGGGACCAACCTGAAAGCCGCCGGCCTCGTCCACAAAGGCGATGGAGCCACCGCCCGCCCCGATGGTGATCATGTCTATCATCGGCACCATCACCGGATAACCGCCGACATAGGAGTCCCGCGGGTTCATGATCTGGATCTGTCCGCCGGACAAGGTGGATATGTCCGCCGAGGTACCGCCGATATCTACGGTGATGATGTTCTGCTCGCCGTCGAGCTGGGCAAAGTGATGCCCGCCGATCACGCCCCCGGCCGGGCCTGACATAAGTATGTTTACCGGCCGCTCACAGCAGCTTTCCACGGTAGCCACGCCGCCGTTGGACTGCATGATGCGCAGATCCGCACCAATGCCGTTTTCACGTAGCTCGCTAGACAGGTGGGTAAGATAATGGGATGTAGCGGGGCCCACATAGGCGTTCATGGCGGTAGTGGAAAAACGCTCATACTCTCGCATGACGTCGATCACTTCGCTCGAGCAGCACACGAACGCTCCCGGCATCATTTCCTGGACGATTGCCTTGGCTCTCTGTTCGTGTGACCGATTCAGGAAGGAAAACAGGAAACCGATAATCACCGCCTGCACGCCACGCTCTTTAAGAACCTCTACTGCGGCACGAACTTCCTGCTCATCCAGGGCGCGCTCTACCTCGCCGTGAGGGGGTAAAATTCGTTCGTTAATGGGAATCCGGTTGCGACGTTTGACCATAGGCTTGGATTGCCAGGGAACATCGAAGTGCAGTGAGAAGTTGTGTGGTCGCTTGTGTCTGCCGATGTGCAGTATGTCTCTGAAGCCTTTGGTGGTCAGCATGCCCACTTCAGCGCCGTTACCCTCGATGGAGATATTGGTGGCCACCGTCGTGCCATGCACGATCAGATTTATCTCCTTCTTGTCTAACTTCGCCTTTTCACATATTTCCAGAATCCCCCGCATGACTCCGATGGCCTGATCTTCGGGGGTACTGGCTACCTTATGTTCAAATACCCCCTTACCGACCGAGTCTTTCTCTGTGGTTTCCAGGATAAGATCTGTATTGGTGCCGCCTACGTCTACGCCGATACGTGCCATTGTTGTTGTTCTCCTGCAACTTATCAGAGGTCCCGGTGAGAGGCCGCAACCGTCAGCTGCGCATCTCACCGAACTGTTTATGATCTCATTGTTGTTTTCCTAACTTGTTCAGATACTCAACGCAGGTGTCAACCGTTTCAACGTCGCCGAACTTGGCGTCGATATCAAACAGGTTCCAGGCCACGGCACCCGGAACACGGTCGCCTATACATTCCTTCACCGCAATCGGG
>Ga0307487_1002998_pt1 | contig 10280 bp, 7 predicted proteins | sample CBIW12metaG_FD_203665 | JGI IMG/M metagenome (GOLD analysis project Ga0307487, IMG submission 203665) | Sea-ice brine microbial communities from Beaufort Sea near Barrow, Alaska, United States - CBIW 1.2 | ecosystem: Environmental > Aquatic > Marine > Coastal | place: USA: Alaska | collected... | reverse complement strand
CAAGAACCTCGACGAGGCCCAGGCCGCCCTCGCCGATGCGCTCAAGAAGAAGGCGCAGAATGAGAAGTTCCAGGGTCAGGTGCCCACCATCGCGGCATACGCAGGAGAGTGGTTTGCTGCCCTGCGCCTTGAAGCATCCACCGTGCAAGGCTATGAAAAGATCATCCGCAATCACATCAGCCCGGCGTTGCTCGAACTTGGGGAGCACCCGAAGGTCGTTCAGGAACGACTTGGGCACTCCACGATCACGACGACGATGAACATCTATAGCCACGTCACCCCGACGATGCAGAAGGCCGCAGTGGATCGCTTTGCGGCGCATCTCGATGGGGCTTAGCACATATCTCAGCACATGAGCCTGTAAAGCGCCCTGACTTGGACTAAGAAAGCCCAGGTCAGAGGCGGTTTACTGTTGGCGGAGGATAGGGGATTCGAACCCCTGAGAGCTTTCACTCAACCCGCTTTCCAAGCGAGCGCACTAGGCCACTATGCGAATCCTCCGTCGCACAGGTTACCGGGCCGTACCGGAGCGGGACGAATCGGGATGCCACCTCGCCCTGCACGGTGATTGCTCCGTATGATGGATACCAGCCCCTCGCGCGGCGGTACGTCACCTAACTCCCCCAGGGCCGGAAGGCAGCAAGGGTCAGTGGCCTCTATCGGGTGCGCGAGGGGTCCTTCACGTCCGGGGCCGGATCGCCGGACATAGAAACGGGCTCAGGCTCCAATCCTGAGTGGGAAAGGTACCTGAGCCCGCGACGTGTGGCTGACTACGGCATGGGCTCGACGACGCCGTGCTCGCCGACCGTCGCCGCCAGCGTGCTCAGGTGCGTCCGGCCGTCGCCCAACGAGTGGTCGATCGCCGACAAGCGTGCCGTGTAGTGGCCCACGCTGTACTCAGCGGTCATGCCGATGCCGCCGTGCAGCTGAATGGCGTCCTGACCGATGTGGCGGCCGGCCTTGCTGACCTGCAGCTTGGCTCGAGTCGCCGCCTCGATGATCGTGTCAGCATCATCGGAGTCGCTGAGGACCAATGTCGACCACATCGTGGTGCTGCGGGCCAGCTCGAGCGACACGTACATGTCGGCCGCGCGGAACGTCAGTTCCTGGAACGTCATCAGTGGGACGCCGAACTGCTTGCGCGTCTTGAGGTACTCCGTTGTGGTCTGCAGCGCCGTCGCCATCGCACCCAGTGACTCGTGGGAGTAGGCGATCTGTGCCTTCGCCACAGCCAGTGCAATGGCCGCGGTCTGATCGGTGCCAGCCTCGCCCAGAGGAGTGGCCGCAGTGTCGGCCAGCTCGACCTTGGCAGCGCGGCCACCGTCGAACGTCCGGTAACCCGTGCGGGTCAGACCCGACGCGTCCGGCTTCACCAAGAACAGGCCCGTTCCGCCGTCAGGCAGCGCCGCGGTGACGATCAGGACATCGGCGCGTTCGCCAGTGATGACTGGTTCCTTGACGCCGTTCAGCGTCCAGGCGTCACCCGAACCTGTGGCAGTCACGCCAGTGGCAGCTTGCGCGTACCGAGCGCCCGGCTCGGTGTGCGCGACGGCCGGCACCAGGGTGCCTTCGGCGATACCGCCCAGGATCTCCGCGCGCTGCGCGTCGGTCCCGGCAGCCTGAACCAGCGAACCGGCGAACACGACGACCTCGACGTACGGCTCGGGTGCAATGACGCGCCCGATCTCCTCGGCCACGATGGCGACCTCGGCCGGACCAGCGCCCATGCCGCCGTCAGCCTCGGCGAACGGAAGCCCGAGGGCACCCATCTCAGCGAGCCGCTGCCAGGTCTTCTCATCCCAGCCCGGATCAGTCTTGGTCACTTCGCGCCGTGCCTCCGACGAGTCGTACGCCTTGCCCAGCAGGCCGGCGACGGCGTCCTTCAGTGCTTCTTGCTCGGTGTCATAGAGAAAATCCATGTCAGCCCCTCAGTCCCAGGATCGTGCCGGCGATGATGGTGCGCTGCACCTCGTTGGATCCGCCGTAGATGGATGCCTTGCGGTAGTTCAAGAAGTTCGGCATGGCCACCTGAGCCCAGCTCGGAACGTCCGAAGTGTCAGATGCGCCAGAAGCCAGTGCTTCTGGGCCAGCAATGTCGACGACCAGCTCAGTGACCGCCTGCTGCAGCTCGGTGCCGCGCAGCTTGAGCACCGACGAGGCGGGGTGCGGCTTGCCATCGGTGGAGTTGGCCACGACGCGCAGTGCGGTGAGCTCAAGTGCGAGCAGCTCGTTCTCCAGATCGGCGAACTGGGCCGCGAACATCGGATCGTCCAGCAGTGACGTGCCGCCGGGGCCCGCCGTCTTGGCGATCTCCTTGGTGTCGGCCAGGACGCGCTTGGTCGAGCCGACCGGGGCGACGCCGACGCGCTCATTGCCGAGCAGGAACTTGGCGTAGTTCCAGCCCTTGTTCTCTTCACCCACGAGGTTGACGGCCGGAACGCGCACATTGTCGAAGAAGACTTCGTTGACCTCGACGCTGCCGTCGATCAACTCGATGGGCCGCACAGTCAGGCCGGGCGACGTCATGTCGATCAGCAAAAAAGAGATGCCGGCCTGCTTCTTGACGTCCGGGTCCGTGCGAACGAGCGTGAAGATCCAGTCGCCGTACTGGCCCAAAGTGGTCCAGGTCTTCTGGCCGTTGACGATGTACTCGTCGCCCTCCTTGACCGCGGTGGTGCGCAGCGAGGCCAGGTCCGAACCGGCGTCCGGCTCGGAGAAGCCCTGGGACCACCAGATCTCGAGGCTGGCGGTCTTGGCCAGGAAGCGTTCCTTGATCTCATCGGAGCCGAACGCTGCAATGACCGGGCCGACCATGCTGGTGTTGAAGGCCAGTGGTGCCGGGACGCTGGCGAGCTGCATCTCTTCGTGCCAGATGTGGCGTTGCAGCGGGGTCCACTCCTTGCCACCCCACTCGACCGGCCAGCCTGGCACAGCGAGGCCGGCGTCGTTGAGAGCGCGCTGCGCCTCAACGATCTGCTCTTTGGAGAGTTCACGGCGAGCCGCCATGGTGTCGCGAATGTGTTGGGGAACCTTGGTGGTGAAGAACGTGCGCATTTCCTCGCGGAACGCGACGTCCTCGGGGGACAACTGCAGATGCATCGGAACTCCTGAAGCGGATCGGAATGGTTCGAAGGTTACTCCGCAGTTCAGTGTGCCTCGCAATAGGTTCCTGCACCAGAGGTGTAGAAACTATTTTTGGTGGCGGCGTCCCCGGATTCGCAGCGGTCCGACGAGGCGTGGCCCGCTGAGTCGCTGCTCAAGACGGCGTGCCTCGCGCCGCAGCGGCTGGGCGATGTACTCGCCGAGGATGACGCCCGAGGCCAGCGCGACGGCACTCGCGACGGCGTTGATCAAGGCGATGATGCCAATGAAGTTCTCCTCGGCCAGCAGCGACAACCCGCGGTATATCGACAGCCCGGGCAGGAGCGGGACGATGCCCGAAACGAGCACCACGAGCGGTGGAACTCGCACCCAACGAGCCACCTGGTAGCCAACCAGTCCGATGAACAAGGCCGCTGCCCCCGACGGCCACGCCGGACTGCCATTTTGGGTCGCAAGAGCGACGTAGATGGCGGTGGCGCCGCCCGCGAGCGCCGCAATCGGCAGGGTAGAACGAGTCGGAGCGTAGGCCGCCAGAGCGAAGGCGGCCGCTGCCAAGGCGCCGCCCGCGGCTGCCACCGGCACGGGGGCGAGTTCGGCAGTGGTGATGCGCACCGAGACGTCGACGCCGAGCATCGTGCCGATGGAAAGGCCGCCACCGACGCCGGCGATGATGCCCACGGTCGACAACATGACTTCCAGGATTCGGGCGTTGGCCGTGACGTAGTAGCCGCTGAGTGCGTCCTGGAAGGCGCCAATGAAGCCGAGTCCGGCGAGCAGGGTGACGATGCCGGTCACGATGACCAGAGAGGGGTCGATGTCCAGTCCGGCCGCTTCGGTGCCCACCGCGAGCAAGGAGGCGAACGCACCGCCGGCGATCTGGGTGTAGAACGACGGCAGTCGAAGACGTGCGAGATAGCGCTGGATGGCTTCGGACCCAGCGGCCGCCGCAGCAGCAATGACAACGACCAAAGGACCGCCGCCGATCAAGATGGCGACACCAGCGCCCATCAGGGCCCACGCCAGCGACACAGCCCACCTCGGTGCGCGGTGTCCCGTCGATGCGATCTGAGCCAAGCGCCACTGCGCTTCGTCAAGATCGATGACGTCGTTGAGCAGATCACTGACCAGCAGATCGACCTGGGTCAGGTCGTCGAAATCGGTCTCGCGGTGCGTGACGTGACGTGTCGCGGTCGCTGCTGGGGCGTCGGGCCGCTCCTGGTGGCTCATGGTCAACGTGGTGAAGGTCAGATCGACCTGCGCCTGCCGCACGCCGAGGTGGTAGGCGATCGACGACATCGTGGCGACGACGTCAGCCGCACCCGCACCATTGGACAGCAGCATCTCCCCGACCCGCAGGGACAGGTCAAGCGTGCGGTACGTCTGGATGTCGGCCATGGACACCATGGTGTCTAGCGACAGGCGGTCAGGCCAACTCGGCCCTTACCAACTTGTGTAGAGCAGGTGTTGCACCGCCAGTGCACTGACCAACTGGACCGCGAGGGCCACGCGCGCCCATCGCACCGGCAAGGTGGCCAGCGACAGCGTGATCCACGGGATGAACGGCAACCAAATGCGTTCGACTTCGGCCTTGCTCATGCCGGAGAGATTGGCGGTCGCGATCATCAAGAAGCCAGCGCCGATCACGAGGAGCAGTGTGCGGTCGAGGCGACGGCCGAGGGCCAGCATGCGTGCCAGGCCCATGCCGATCGCCGGGCCAGCGCTGATCGCCAGCGCTGCAAGGTTGGCCCAGATCCAGTACGAGAAGGGCCGGATGTTCGCGACCCCTTCGTAGTACCGCTCGCGGAGTACGGGGTAGGCCTCCCACCAGCGGAAGCCGAACGCGGCGAAGACTGCGATGACACCCACGGCCGCCACCACAGCGCCGGGCAGGGGTTGCCAGCGTCGGGCAGCGAGCAAAATCGCGACCGCGAGGATGCCCAGCAACGGCAATCCGTACGACAGCATCACGCAGTAGCCGAGCAGGAGTCCGGCCGCGACTGACCACGCAATCGTGGGTGCTGGGCGGGTGCGAGTCGCCGAGATGGCCAGACAGACCATGCCCCACGCAGCGACTGCGGCGAACATCGCGTCAGCCGAAACAGCCATGAACACCGCGGCCGGTGACAGCACCAGGAACGGCGCGGCGCGGCGGGCGAAGTCCTCCCGGTCCAAGGTGCGCAGGGTGATCATGACGGCTGGCGCGATGGTGGCGGCGATGCCGGTGACCACGATGCCCGCCGCGTAGTCGCCGCCGAGGCCGATCCTGACCAGGCCGACGAAGAACAACAGAGCGCCGGGTGGATGGCCGGCGAGGTGCGTGACCCAGTTGTCCGGAGCCGAGTACGGGATGCGTCGGATGTAATCGTCGATCATCGCGGGGACATCAGTGGCGGCGCGGGCCTCGCGCAGGTACTCGAAGGGGTTGCCGAGCACCCGGCTGATGCCGGCGCTGCCGTCGACGTAGGCCAATGCCACCATCCATGCGAAGCCGGCTAAGAGCGCCACCAGCAGCAGTTTGCGCCAGGTGAGGAATGCGGCGAGCCGGGGACCGTACTGCCAGCCCAGCGCAGCAATCAGCACGGCCGGGATGGTGCCGGGACCGAACGGTTTCGGCTCCCACAAGCCGTGCAGGGGGGAGATGTCGTCCGGCCCGATCGTGGCGCGGGGGTACACCTTCCAGCCGAACACCTGGGGCAGGATGAACGCCGCCGCAATGATGGCCAGGGTGACCAGCAGGCCCGTCCAGGGCACCCACGTTCTGACGGGGTGGTCGAGGTCGGCCTCGGTGGTCTGACTCACGGGATCGACTCTAAGGCCCGCCGACAACCACGGCGCTGCGAGCGCGAGGAACTCCGGCGAGGGATGATCGGCATCTGTCGATCCAGGAGGTGTCCCGTGCGTGCTGTCGTGCTCCTCGGTTTTGGTGGCGTCGACCGCCTCGACGTGCAGGACGTCGACGCGCCGGAACCCGGACCGGGCGAGGTCCGACTCAGGGTGTCCGCCACGGCGATCAACAACACCGATGTGTGGACTCGTGAGGGGGCATACGGGGTTGAGGAGCCGGCTGGATGGCTCGGTCCGATCGACTTCCCCCGCATTCAGGGAGCTGACGTCTGCGGGTACGTCGACATGGTGGGTCGTGGCGTTGACCCAGAACTGGTGGGTCGTCGAGTCCTGGCTGACCCGGTCCTGACCTACAGCGACGGACCGGAGCAGTTGGTCGCACGGGTGCTCGGCAGCGAAGCCGACGGTGGGTATGCCGAGCACATGGTGGTGCGGGCAGACCGGATCCACGATGTCACCCAGTCGCCGCTGACCGACGCCCAGCTGGCGTGCCTGCCCATCTCCTACGGCACTGCGACCGGCATGCTCGAACGAGCCGGTGTCCGGAGAGGAGAGACTATTTTGGTCAGCGGCGCTTCCGGTGGAGTCGGACTTGCGCTCGTGGGGCTCGCAGCACGGCGTGGAGCCCGAGTCGTCGCGCTCAGCACAGCAGACAAGGCCGATGCCGTCCGCGCCTGTGGTGCTGACGAAGTGCTCGACCGCGGGGCGGGGGATCTGGGTCAGCAGATCGCGGCGATAGCTCCGGACGGTCTCGACGCGGTGGCAGACGTCGTCGCCGGCGGGCTGCTGGCCGCTGCTCTGCCGCACCTGCGCACCTGCGCGCCGGCGGCCGCTGGGTCGTCGCCGGAGCCGTCGCCGGGCCCGTGGTCCAGCTGGACCTGCGAGACCTCTACCTGCGATCGATCTCGTTGCTCGGATCGACGATGCACACACCACAGCAGTTCAAGGTCCTGGTCGAGGCCGCCAACGCCGGGAACGTCGAACCCATCGTGTCGGCGACCTACCCGCTGGCGGTGGTGCGTGAGGCACAGGAACAGTTCGCACTCCGCGAGCATGTCGGCAAGATCGTGCTGCTGCCCTGACCGGCTAGCTGCGGGGCCGCTTGAGCGACCAGGGCTCGAGGTGCTCATAGCCCTTGACCGAGGTGCGGCGAGTGCGGCGGAGCCGAAACTGCCCACCGTCGTCCTGCCCACCGTCGTCCTGGCCAGTGTCGTCCCTCAGGGCTTCGGCGAGTTCAACGTCGATGAGGACCCGACCGGGTCGGGCGATGGAGGTCAGGCGGGAGGCCAGGTTGACCGTTGGCCCGAACACGTCACCGAGGCGGGCCAGTACCGGACCGAGCGCCGTGCCGACGCGTACTTCAGGGAACCGGTCGTCGGTCTCAGCGCGCTCGACCAGTTCCAGCGCCAGATGGGCAGCCTCCACCGGATCAGTCAGCTGGTACAAGACTTCGTCACCGATCGTCTTGACAACCTGGCCGCCGTGCTCGACGACCAGATCGGTCACGACCCGCTCGAACCACTCGACCATGTCGCCGAGCGCGCGTGAGCTCATCTGCCTGCTGCGGGACGTGTACCCGACGATGTCGACGAACCCGACTGCTGCCGTTGAGTTGCCCGCTGATGCGCTGCTGTTCAGCGCGATCCGGCTTGCGGTGCTGAGCAGGTGTCGGCGCCAGATGTAGCCCTGCACCTCCTCGACCATCGGGATGACCTCGCTGAGCAGGTCCAACGGCGGCTGGTCCGAACTGTCGTCCGCTGACATCGAGCTGAGCAGCAAGCGGGTCTGCCAGTCGGCGAGGCGCGAGAACGACCGGCCCATCGACCGCACGAACTGCGGCATGCGCTCGGGCTCGACGACCCCGAGGTCGGTGAGGCGTTTGGTGACCTTCAGCGCCTCCACATCAGCGGAGGTGAACGCGACCTTGTCATCACCGACGGCCGGGAACCCGAGGTAGCGCCACATGGCGTTGGCATCGTCGAGGGAGACGCCTGCTGCCTCGGCGACTTGGCGCTGGGTGAGCGACGGTGCACTGTCAAACAGGTAGTGGCCAGCGACGTCGATCAGCAGGGAAGGGTCGAAGGCGTGCTTGTCCTCGGGTCCTTGGTCAGGCCCTTGGTCAGGCCCTTGGTCAGGCGTCGTGTCCTCGCCGGTGGGCATGCCCCGATGTTAGAGCCCGGCGAGTCTCGATGCGCGGCGGTAGGCTCTCTGCGACCACGAGGGGAACAGGAGATTGTCATGGCCGAATGGGTCGAGGACGCCGAGCTGGGTGCAGGTTTCGAGACGTTGACCATCGAGCTGGGCGACGACCCCGACGGTGAGGGTCAGATCGTGGCGACCCTCGTGCGTTCCACCACCGCACCGACGAACCCGCGTGGTGCTGCCCTGTACGTGCACGGCTTCACCGACTATTTCTTCAATTCCGAGATGGCGGCGTTCTGGGTCGAGCGCGGTTTCGCGTTCTACGCGCTCGATCTGCGCAAATGCGGCCGCTCGCGTCGCGCGGGCGAGACGCCGCACTATGTCTCAGATCTTGGGCTGTACGACGCCGAGCTCAACGCGGCGTTGGCGACGGTGCGGTCTGAGACCGAGGATGCCCCCGTCGTGCTGTCAGGCCACTCAACGGGAGGTCTGATCCTGCCGCTGTGGCTGATCCGGCTCCAGCGTCTGCCCGGCGGAGCCGCTGGCCACGGCATCGCAGGGCTGGTGCTCAACAGCCCGTGGTTCGACCTGCAGGGAGCCGCGTGGATGCGGACGGTTGGCACGCAGGTCATCCGCGGCGTCTCGCGGTTCCGCTCGCGCGACCTGATGAAGCTTCCGTACACCGATGCCTACGGAAGCAGCCTGCACGTCAGCGCTCACGGCGAATGGGACTACAACCTGGAGTTCAAGCCGCTCGACGGGTTCCCCATTTCGTACGGCTGGCTCAACGCCGTCCGCCGCGGCCAGGCGGTGCTGCACAAGGGACATGACGTCGGCGTGCCCTCGCTGGTGTTGCACTCGACCCGGTCGTGGTTCTCCCGCGCTTTTGGCGAGAAAGTGGTCGGAGCGGACGCGGTGCTCGACGTCCAGCAGATTGCCCGCTGGTCCGGCTGCCTCGGCAACGCGCTGACGGTGCGTCCGCTCGTCGGTGCCAAGCACGACGTCTTCTTGTCGCCCAAGCCAGCCCGCGACGCGGCCTACGCCGAAGTCGACTCCTGGCTACGCGGCGCTGATCTGGTGTCCTAGCGGGAACCGAGCCGATGGGGCCGACCGCACTGGTCCATGTCGGGCGGCGTCTATAGGGTTCACATGTGGACGCCCCCCTCGCTCTCTATCGCCGCTACCGGCCGGAGACCTTTGCCGAGGTCATCGGGCAAGACCACGTCACCGAGCCGCTGCGCCATGCCCTCGCCGGCAACCGCACTCATCACGCCTACTTGTTCTCAGGGCCGCGCGGCTGTGGCAAGACCACCAGCGCTCGAATCCTGGCGCGCGCCCTCAACTGTGAGCAGGCGCCAGTCGCCGATCCGTGCGGCGAGTGCCAGAGCTGCCGCGACCTCGCTCGCGGCGGACCAGGCAGCGTCGACGTCATCGAGATCGACGCGGCCAGCCATGGCGGTGTCGATGACGCCCGCGACCTTCGCGAACGGGCCTTTTTCGCGCCGGTGAGCAGCCGATTCAAGGTCTACATCATCGATGAGGCCCACATGGTCTCCACGCAGGGCTTCAACGCGCTGCTCAAATTGGTCGAAGAGCCGCCACCGCACCTCAAGTTCATCTTTGCCACGACCGAGCCCGACAAGGTCATTGGCACCATTCGGTCCCGCACCCATCACTACCCGTTCCGGCTCGTGCCGCCGGCTGCTCTGACCGAGTACCTCCAGCAACTCGCCGCTGCCGAACAGGTCACGGTCGAACCCACGGCGCTTCCGCTCGTGGTGCGGGCCGGTCAGGGATCAGTCCGCGACACCCTGAGCGTGCTCGACCAACTCCTGGGCGGAGCCGGCCCGGCGGGACTCACATATGGTCTCGCGGTCCAACTGCTGGGCTACACGCCCGATTCGCTGCTCGACGAGGCCGCCGATGCCATGGCTGCCCGCGACGGTGCCACGGTGTTCGGCGTCATCGACAAGGTGATCGAGTCCGGCCAAGATCCCCGACGGTTTGCCGAGGACCTGTTGCAGCGACTGCGTGATCTCATCGTCATCTCGGTCGTCCCTGATGCCGCGGCCACCGGCCTCATCGATGTCCCGGTCGACCGGGTGGCTCCGCTGTCGGCCCAAGCCAACGGATTCGGCCCGGCTGAGCTGGCCCGCACCGCGGACATCGTCAACGCGGCCCTCATCGACTTC
>Ga0307487_1002997_pt1 | contig 10285 bp, 7 predicted proteins | sample CBIW12metaG_FD_203665 | JGI IMG/M metagenome (GOLD analysis project Ga0307487, IMG submission 203665) | Sea-ice brine microbial communities from Beaufort Sea near Barrow, Alaska, United States - CBIW 1.2 | ecosystem: Environmental > Aquatic > Marine > Coastal | place: USA: Alaska | collected... | reverse complement strand
ACGTGTTTCCCTTCAGAATGCAAATGAGTGGAGAGAATTCCCTGCCCAATATGATCGCTTCGGGTCAATACGGCGGCTCCCGCCCCATCTCCAAAAATAACCGAAATGGATCGGCCACGATCTGAAAAATCAAGGCCTCCGCTGTGGTTTTCGCTTCCAATTACCAAAACGTTTTTATACATTCCGGTCTTGATAAATTGATCGGCAACAGAGATCGCATAAACAAATCCGCTGCATTGATCGCGAACATCTATAGCCGGACAGGTATTAGTAATGCCAAGCAGGTCCTGGACCATCACCCCGCAACCGGGAAAATACAGATCCGGACTCAAAGTTGCAAAAACAATTAAATCTATATCATCTTTAGAAATTTTAGCCCGTTCAATGGCAATTTTCGCTGCCTTAAACCCCATTACCGAAGTGGAATTTCCATCGCCTTTCTCAATATGCCTGCGTTCCTTTATCCCAGTCCTCTCCTGGATCCAGGCATCATTGGTATCCATCAATTTTGAAAGATCATCGTTGGTAACAACATTTTCAGGCACATAACTGCCGAGCCCGGCAATTTTAGATTGATACATATATAATTTATTATAGAATTAAAATCAATTCTTATTAAACGCATCGTTTAATAATTTTTTACCCTGCAATATAATAAAGATTAACCCTCACTTGGTTATTTATTGCCGTGGTTTTTCAATCTCATAAATTATATGAAATTTTTAAAGGTTTTATCTGAAAAAGCACTTCTTAAAAATGGTTGAGAACATAAAATAGAAAAGCGCAACTCCTAAGAGTCGCGCTTTCCAACCCTAACCAATAAAAAAATCCTTAACTATATTTTTTGAAATTGTTTATTTCAACCTTCGCTTTTAAATCGTGCAAAAGATTATAAAGGCCAAAAAACGTCCTGTTAATGTAAAGAAAATGCTTGCTCCCCCTGTTTCCGTTCATTTTACGCAATTCGGTGTCTTTGCTGTATTTCTCGCCGAGATCGGTAATTTCAGACCAGAAAGTTTCATCTGCGAAATCAAAGGTTTCATCGTGAAACGGACTTGTAAAAAGGCTCAACATCTGATAAAATAATTCTGAAAAGAAGGCTATTTCCTTTGGCGAATCGTCTTCCCGAAGAATCTCCAATTCAATCAGTTTCTGATTGAAAAATTCAGGATCGTCAATGTTTTTCTTATTGGCCAATTCAAAATACGGAACGTAAAAATCATCCGGAACCTTCTTAATACAACCAAAATCAATCGCTATCAGGTTTGAATCCTTATCGACCAAAAAATTCCCGGGATGCGGATCGGCGTGGACTTCCTTTAAAACGTGCATCTGGTACATATAAAAATCCCACAATGCCTGCCCTATTTTATCTGCTTTTTCCTGATCGGTATTCTTTTTTGCGAATTCGCTTAAATGTTCCCCTTCCATCCAATCCATCGTGATAATACGCTCATTGGACAAATCTTCATAATAATCGGGGAATTTCAGGTTTCGCAAATGCGCACAGGCTTGAGAAATTGCCTTGCTTTGTTTTACCTCCAGCACATAATCTGTTTCTTCCAACAATTTTCCTTCAACCTCCGCAAAATACTTTTCTGAATCTTTTCCCTTTAGATTGAACATCCTGATGGCAATAGGTTTAACCATTGCCAGGTCAGAATTGATACTGTCTGCAACTCCCGGATATTGGATTTTCACAGCAAGTTTTTTCCCATCTTTTGTAGCCTTATGCACCTGTCCGATGCTGGCCGCGTTTACCGACTGAGTTGCAAACGTATCATAAAGTTCCTCGGGGTAAAGTCCATTGTATTTCTTAAATGTCCTTCTCACCAATGGAGCCGATAATGGCGGAACGCTGAATTGTGCCAGCGAAAATTTTTCAACATAAGCCCCCGGCAACAAACTTTTTTCCATGGAAAGCATTTGTGCCACTTTTAAGGCACTTCCTTTCAGGCTTTTTAAACCGTCATAAATATCGGAAGCATTGCTTTCGTCCAGTTCATCCCTGGTCAAATCTGAATTAAAAGCCTTTTTACTGTAATATTTTATGTAATTCCCACTGACTTTAACCCCGGTCTGAACCATTTTACCGGTACGGCCAATTTTTCCTGTGGGTATTTTATCTATTGTTTTCATTTTATTTTAGATCTAACCTTACTGATTTTCCTTCAAACCTAACAGGTTTTTGAAACCTGTTAGGTTTTTTTCCTCCCAATTTTCACAGGAAATTATCCCGTTTTTTTAAAAAACTTCACAGACAGATGTAATTCGTGGGGGAAATCTGTCTATGAAGTGAATATGGGAAATTATCCCATTTTTTCTTTCCACATAAATTTTCCGAAGTCCAGCAGGCTTTCCAAAGGAGTATTATCGAACAGGTCAAAAACGGTGTTGACAGATTTTTCAATGACGATGTCGGTACTTTCAAATTTTGCTGAATTGTCATCGATCCAGAATTTCAGTATAAATAAGAGTTGGAGCCAGGCAGCTTCAGAAAAAATAGTTTCCGACTGCTTCAGGAATTTTACCGATTTATCCTCATTCCCTTCGCGTATCAATTCATTTGCGAAGCCTTTCATTCTACTTCTCAAACCTTTTAACTGGTCAAGATTTTTGAACATTTCGGGATCTTCCGTCAGGGTGAACAAGACATAACTCCGGTTGGCCGTTAACAATTCGAAAAAAGTATAGTAAAATGTAAGCAATTTCTCACGGGTTGTAAAACCCTCAAATTCAGGGCTTTTTTCAATCAGATCTATGGTATTGTCAAAGAATTGATTCCAAACTCCCTTCCTTAATCCATCAAAACTTCCGAAGAAATTATAAAACTGCTCCTCGGTAAGTTCGTTTTCCCTGCAAAATTTAAAGACACTTTTCGGCATTTTTTCCTGCTCCAGGACATACTCCATATATAGGCTGATCAATTGATCTTTGGTTAATTTGGGGCTTGCTTTTGCCTTGTTTTCCGGGTTTTGTTTTTTCGTTGCCATAATTCCATCTTTATTTTTCAAATATACAAACTGTTTAACCTTTTACTATTATGTTTAAACAGAAATATTTGTTAAATATTCTGTTTGTTATTTAAGACCACACTTTATTAGACGAAACCAAATCTGTTGCATTACATGTGTCAGTTTGTCAGCGAACCGGTCTTGGTATTTTTTTTGACTATGGAAAGGAACAAAACATTCAATTAAATTAAATTTCAAAATATATGGCAACCGGAAAAATCAATGTATCTGTAGAGAACATATTCCCCCTGATAAAAAAATTCCTTTACAGCGATCACGAAATCTTTTTGCGAGAGTTAATCTCAAACGCGACTGATGCAACCATAAAGATGAAACATTTGACCAGCATTGGCGAAACCGATGTGGAATATGGAGATCCTGTTATTGAGGTTAAGATCGATAAAGAAAACAAGACCCTTCATGTTATTGACCAGGGAATTGGGATGACCAAAGAAGAGGTTGAAAAATATATCAACGAGGTAGCTTTTTCAGGAGCCGAGGAATTCCTGGAAAAATATAAAGATTCTGCCAAAGACAGTGGAATTATCGGGCATTTTGGACTTGGTTTTTATTCTTCCTTTATGGTCGCAAATAAGGTTGAAATTATCACCAAATCTTATAAAGATGAACCGGCAGCCCGATGGACTTGCGAAGGAACCACAGATTTCACCCTGGAAGAAGCCGATAAGAAAGAACGTGGGACTGAGGTAATCCTTCATATTAATGAAGAAGACAATCAGTTTTTAAAAGAAAGCAGGATCCAGGAACTTTTGGTGAAGTATAACAAGTTTATGCCAATCCCAATTAAATTCGGAACCAAAGAAGAACCCGAAGACCTTCCCGCAAATGCTCCGGCAGATGCAAAACCTGAAGCTGTAACTGTAGACAACATAATAAATAATCCTACTCCCGCCTGGACAAAACAACCGGCAGAATTGGAGGAAAAAGATTATAACGATTTTTACCGCGAGTTGTATCCAATGCAATTTGAAGATCCGTTGTTTCACATTCACTTAAATGTTGATTATCCGTTTAATCTTACCGGGATCCTTTATTTCCCAAGGATGACCCAGGATATGAATATGCAAAAGGACAAGATCCAACTTTACCAAAATCAGGTTTATGTAACCGATAATGTTGAAGGAATTGTCCCTGAATTTTTGACTATGTTGCGTGGGGTGATCGATTCTCCGGATATTCCATTAAACGTTTCGCGTTCTTATTTACAATCGGACGGTGCTGTTAAGAAAATTTCCAGTTACATCACAAAAAAAGTGGCCGATAAGCTGAAATCCCTTTTCAATAATAACCGCGAGGATTTTGAAAAGAAATGGAACGATATTAAAATTGTTATTGAATACGGAATGCTTTCTGAAGAAAAATTCTTTGAAAAAGCCGATAAATTTGCACTTTACCCAACTGTAGATAATACGTATTTTACTTTTGAAGAACTTCAGAATAAAATAAAAGATACCCAAACCGATAAAGACGGAACCATGGTGATCTTATACGCATCAAATCAGGATTTACAACACAGCTATATAGACGCGGCCAAGGAAAAAGGTTATGAAGTATTGCTGTTGGATTCTCCTATTATATCACACCTGATCCAGAAGCTGGAAACTTCAAAAGAGAAAATTTCATTTGTGCGTGTAGACAGCGACAATGTGGAGAACCTCATCAAAAAAGAAGAAGATAAGATCTCAAAACTTTCGGAAGAAGAAAAAGAAAAACTGAAAGCCGATTTTGAAAAGGTGGTCCCTAAAGAATACAGCATTCAACTGGAAGCTATGGACAGCAATTCTGCCCCGTTGATAATAACCCAACCTGAATTTATGCGCCGAATGAAGGAAATGCAACAAACCGGTGGCGGGATGATGGGAATGGGCAATATGCCGGAAATGTATAATTTGGTGATCAATACCAATCACGTACTTATTTCGGAAATACTCAACACCAGTACCAGCAAAAAACAGGAACGTCTTATCAAACAATCCCTGGATCTGGCCAGATTATCTCAAAACCTGCTTAAAGGCGAAGAATTGACCGCCTTTATAAAACGCAGTTTTGAAATGGTGAAATAAGAGATTTTAGAATTTAGATATGAGACCGCTTCGCTTTTGGATAAAAGTGAAGCGGTCTTTTTTTTTCATGAAAAACTTAAGTTTAGGGGAAGCAACCATTAGCAACATCAAAATTTTTGATGCAAAAGATGATCTTTTCACGTAACCTATAGCTTCAAAATTAATTGAGAAAGCTTATTTTTTAGAACAATGTGGATTATTTTATAGATCCCTGTTGAATTGCAATTTAGCTTCGTTTCTTTTTAACCGCAAAGCTCGCCAAGAAAAAAACGCAAAGGGCGCAGAGAACAAAGGAATTGTTGAAAACGGAAATAATGCAATAGGATAATTATTGAATTGAATAGCAAATGAGAACGGGACTATTTGACAGAAGTACCTAATGAGATAGAAAGCCTTTACGATCTTTGCGGAAACTTTGCGATTAAAAAAAGCTGGTTTCTACAATTTTCTAAAACAGAACCTTGAGAAATAAGATTTATTGGCTCACTATTTCTGATGGGATATTCCTGTAGATCACCTGGTAAAATGTTGAAGTATCGTAAGGTTTAACTATAATGTCATTCATTCCGGCCTCATAAATTTCTTCCCTTATCTCTTCAATTTCCAATGCGGTAAGTGCAACTATGGGAATGTCTTTATTAAACTCCCTTATTTTCAGGGTTGCTTCCATTCCAGTTATTCCCGGCATGTTCACATCCATCAAAATCAGGTCAAAGTAGTTATTTCTAACTTTTTCTATCGCATCCAGTCCGTTGTCGCATATTTCGCAAATAAAAGATTTCTGCTCCAGAATACGTTGGGTAACAACCTGATTAATCCTGTTATCGTCTACAATTAAAATTCGTCTTCCTTCTGCTTCCCCTGGGGTTAATCCATCTTTTATTCTCTCGATTCCGCTATCCGCAATTCCGGTTGCGGCTTTCTTAAATTCAATCTCAAAACTAAATACAGAACCTTGGTCTTCCTCGCTTTCCAAATGAATTTCAGAATTAAAAAGCAATAATAATTTCCTTACAATTGGCAGACCCAGGCCGGTTCCCTGGTAATTGTAGTTTGCCGATTTCAACTGGGAGAATTCTTCAAAAATAATTTGATGTTTATTCTTTGGAATCCCCAAACCATCATCCTTAATTTCAAAATAGATCTTTGCTGAATCTGTTTTATCTTCCACTAATAGTGTCGAGATCCAGATATTCCCTCGTTCGGTAAATTTCATGGCATTCCCTATCACATTCATCAAAATTTGAGAAAGCCTTACCGGATCGCCAATGAGATTAAGTGGTATTTTCGGATCGATATCAAGATGAATGGCATTTTTATTCTGAAGCCGGGTAAATTCAAAGGATTTTACAAGACTGTTCATTAAATCCTTCAAATTGAAGGCCAGGTTTTCCAATTTCAACAAATTGGATTCCATCTTGTTCATTTGCAATACATCATTAATCAATGCCAATAGATAATCGGCAGAAAATTTCAGGGATTTAAGGTCATTTTCATGACTTATCAGGGTTTTATCTTCCATTAAAATAGAAGTTAATCCAATCACTCCGTAAAGTGGGGTTCGCAATTCGTGGCTTATGGTTGAGAAAAATTTGGTCTTTAAGATAGAAAGCCTTTCCGCTTCTTCTTTTGCAATAATCAATTCCTTGTTTTTCTCAAGCAGGTCTTTATTTAATTTTCTGCGTGATCGGCTTATTTTATACAAGCCTAAAAGGAAAATTATCAAAACGATGGAAGAAATAATTGCAATAAGTGTTTTTAGTTGAGATTTCTCAATTAACCCATCTTTGTAAAGTTGCTCATTTTTGGAAATTTCCAGATCCTTTTGGTATTGGATTACATCAAATTTCACATTAGCAGCTTCAATTTGGTTTAACCTTTCCTTTTCAAAAATTTGAGAATTAAAATGGTTAAATTTCTCCAAAGCAAAATAGGCGTCCTTATAACTTCCTTCCTTAAAAAGCAGTTTTGCATATTCCTTGTATACCAGGGAAGCCTCAAGGATCAATGTGTCTTTTTCTACCCTTTGAATTGCCTGCTCAAAATGAGTCTTTGCTTTTTCCGGCTCATTTTTTCCCACATGATAGCGGCCCATTAAAGTGAGGAGTTGGGCCCTAATTAAATTATTATCCCTGTCTCCCAATAATATATAGCTGTTTTTTAGGAATGGCAGGGCTTTGTCATATAGCCCGTTATCTATATAGGTCCAGGCAATATTTGCATTAGGGGCTAAAAGTTTTTCTTTATAATTCATTTTTGTGGCCAGTGCAATTGCCTGATTATAATAATCTATCCCCACTTGTGTAGTGTTTCTGTCTTCGGAATAGACATTCCCCAAATTGTTATAAGATGACAGCAGCAGCGTGTCGCTATCCAATTTTAAAGCGATATTTAAGGCCTCCTTGTAATGCCTTCTGGAATGAAGCGTGTCATTTAAATCGGCATAATTGATGCCTAAAATATTATTGGAATGGTAATTATAATAATCATTTCCTTTATTTTTGGACTCCTGGAGCAATTGCATTGCAACTTCAATAGATTCCTTGTACTCGTATTTACTTAAATGCCCGGCGCTTATTTTATAAAGGGAATCCAAATGCAGATCTTTGTAAGCGCTTTGTTGCGAATAATTATTTGCAAAGGCCATTAAAAAAATAAGAAGAAAAAAGTAGGTTTTTTTCAATTATTAAAGGTTAAGTTTGGATATAAAGGACCGGAAATATACTCTTTTATAAGCAATTATATGTTATAATTCTTAATTTTATCATAAAATATTCAACCTCCACCCCTTTTTATTGAGCTTAATTTAAATAATTTTTTTTCATTTGATTTTTCTCTATTTTAACATTAAATTTTCCTTAAAATGAGCGTTCCCTGGCATCTATATTTAATGGCCTTTATTTACATCCTGGCCGGTTTTTTCCATTTTTTAAAACCAAAGGTCTATTTGCGAATTATGCCCCGATATCTCCCTGCTCATAAGGCCTTGGTATATTTAAGCGGCGCTGTGGAGATTGGTTTAGGGCTTGGTTTGTGTTTCCCTGCTACAAAAAATTGGGCCATTTACGGCATTATTTTTATGTTGACCGCCTTTTTGCTGATTCATTTTTATATGCTTTCTTCCAGAAAGGCGGGAGCTGGAATTCCGGTTTGGGCATTGATTGCACGCATTCCGCTGCAATTTATCCTTATGTGGTGGGCATATTATTATCTGCAATTTTAAATGATTTGAACTGAATGGAATTATTTGACAATAATGAAGAAAAGCTGGATTTAAACCTTGCTGATGCAAACATCAGCTACTTTCCCCATTTTCTTAAGCCCGAATTCGCAAATTCGGCTTTCGATATTTTTTTAAATGAATTGGAATGGCAACAACATACTGTCAAAATTTTTGGGAAATTGATCCCACAGCCAAGGTTAACTGCACTCTACGGAATTAATGATCAATCCTACACCTACTCAAATCTCACTCTAAAACCCCTGAAATTCACCCCAAAATTGCTGGAAATCCATCAAAAATTAAAAGAGCTAACAAAGATCAATTTCACACATTGCCTGGCAAACCTATACCGCGATGGAAATGACAGTATGGGCTGGCACGCCGACGATGAAAAAGAACTGGGGGAAAATCCTGTAATCGCTTCTATAAGTCTTGGTGCCACCAGAAGATTTCAACTAAAGCATAGAACTTCTCCAAATTTAAAATATCAATTGGAACTGGAGCATGGCAGTTTGTTGCTGATGGCGGGGACAACGCAACACTTTTGGAAACACCAACTTCCGAAAACAAAAAAACCAATTTCGCCCAGGATCAATCTTACTTTCAGGACACTTTTCTAAAACAGAGAATAGAATCAAGAGACAAGAACCAAGACTTAAAAAGGGAATATAGAATCTAGAAAAAAGACTTGGGAACTAATTGCAAAATTCATAAAAGATCAAATCTTTGCGAACTTTGCGGTTAAGCAATCGGGAGATAAACTTCTAATTTCGTACTTTTAACTTCGTATTTCTTCGCGGCCTTTGCGTGAAATCTTTGCTCCCTTTGCTGTTTTCACTTCTCGCTATTTATAAATTTCATTTAAAACCGAAGCAAGTCGAAGGCCACCTTTTTGAAGTTGTTCCCTCACCACAGGGAACCAGTCGTACATATATTTGTAGCCTAATTTTTCCCCGACTTCAACTGAAGCATATACTTTTTCACTCAAAGCTTTCGACTCATACATCCAGTCTTCAAAAGACCCGGAAGTGATTTTCTTTTTTTGCAGTTCAGAAAGTTGCGGTGTGTTTTGTGCCAGGTCAGAATAACTCATATCATAAGAATCGATCATATTACTGTCCCAAACCCGGTGAAGATTTGTGCCATCCCCAAACCAGCGCACCTGAATATCGTTCCCGCCTCTATCTTCTCCCCGGCCGGTATGCAAAGGCTGATGCAGATCTCCAATAAAATGAACCAACATTTTCAAATAAAATTCCTTATTCTCCCGGCTGGAATTTTTGTCCTTTAACACCTCCCCACATTTTTTGATCGCCATCAACAAATCTCCATCCGGATTGGCATTTTCTTTAGAATATGCAGTTGCTCCTTTAGGAAGGTTTACATAATGCCAGGGACTAAATTCCCTGTATTTTGGGTCGCTTTTAATTTCATCGCCAAAGGTGGAAACAAAGGCCAGGCTTTTTCCCTGAAGCAATTTATTTATTTGTTTCCTGGCTTTTTTGCTCAAATAATTATCGGCAATTTCCCCAGTAGTCCTATGCCCGGTTTGCCCCCAGTCGTAATTATTTGAAAATCCAAAGTTCAGGCTTAAGAGAAAAACAGCTGTTAATATAAAACTTTTCATTTATTTTAAATTTATTTCCAACAAAAATCCTATTGGAAATTTTACTTTGAGCAAATATATAAAACCTCAGTTTAACAAATTGTTAAGATCGTTTATAAAGATTCAAATTTAAATAAATGAAACCTCAATTCACTTATAAGTCAAGGAAGCGTAAAATTCCAGTTCAATAAACTAATTCAGAAACAAATCGTAAATTTGTTAACTTTATGATTAAACCTAACAGATACTGTGTTTAAATCCAAGAGATTCGTTTAATTTTTTTAACTTTGAATTTCTTAAAAGAAGTCATTTTTAATGACTATCTACTAGCGAGAAGGCAACTTCTCGCTTTTTTTTC
>Ga0307487_1002996_pt1 | contig 10286 bp, 7 predicted proteins | sample CBIW12metaG_FD_203665 | JGI IMG/M metagenome (GOLD analysis project Ga0307487, IMG submission 203665) | Sea-ice brine microbial communities from Beaufort Sea near Barrow, Alaska, United States - CBIW 1.2 | ecosystem: Environmental > Aquatic > Marine > Coastal | place: USA: Alaska | collected... | reverse complement strand
AGCGTTGATTTTTTTCTGATTGAACTGATATATTAGAGTTTATACTTACGGTTAATCGTTCTCCTTTTGATCCAGTTTTTGTTGTAACCACTATAACTCCATTTGCTGCTCTTGAACCATACAATGATGACGCTGAGGCATCTTTAAGTATTTGTATTGATTCAATGACATCAGGGTTTAAACTTGCAAAAACTTCCTGACGTTTAGTTGGCACACCATCTATAACATACAATGGGTCATTATTGCCTAATGTAGTAACCCCACGAATTAATATTTTGCTATTTGACCCAGTTGGATCGCCAGATTTTTCAACAAACAAACCAGGCACTCGCCCTTGAAGTGCTTGCATGGCATTACCTGAACTTAAACTTTGCCCTTCTACAGGGCCAAGATCAACAACGGTAATGGCGCCAGTAATATCCACTTTACGTTCTTTACCATAACCTGTTACTACAATTTCGTCAAGCGAAGCTGCATCTACGACCATTACCACGTCTATTACAGAACGTCCATTAATTTGTATTTCTTGAGTTTTGAAGCCTATGAAATTAAAAATTAATGTATCATTTTTATCAGCATTTTCTAAGACATAATTTCCGTCAAAATCGGTAATAACCCCCTTGTTTGTATTTTGCACTTGAACGGTGACTCCGGCTAAAGGCATATTATCATCGACTGAAACTACATTACCCGAAACTTCAATTCCCTGTGCCCAAATGCATACAGGCAGAAACAGGAATAAAATAAAAAAGAATTTAGTTGTTTTCATATTAATTAAATTTTAATTGGTTAATCTTTAAATTTTCGATTTTGAATTTCTTATCACCCATTGCAGAAAAGCTCTCGAAGGGAGCATTAGGAAAGAAAATCTCCGTCATTACGGTTTCTCCATTATCAAAAAACAGTTCAATGGAAGTTTTGTCCAGAACGATTTGAACTGATATCTTTTCCGATTTTGAAGTCCGCGGAGCTATGGAAACTTTATTTGCAAAGTCGTCGTTAAAGCTTGTGATACCCGATTTTTTACGATCTATATAAAACTGGTTTTTTGGTTTGTCGAATCCGAATTTTAAGGTGTCCCCTTTTTGATTGCTCAGGCTAAACTCATAGTTCTCATTTTGTGAAAGTGCGAACTCATATTTAATAATTGCTTTTGCTAAATCTATGTTGGCAGAAGTGGCAATTTTCACGGTGTTTTCAACCTCAATCGATTCTTTATCATATGTTTTAGATATATAATTTCCTAGTTCTTCAACCGGCAGCGAATAGACCCTGTATGTATCGCCAACTTTTTTCAATCTAAGTTCACGGGCCACGGTCATGGCACTTCGCCAGGTTTCGGTAGGGACTTCCTGCCCATATAGCCAGTTGGACATCCAGCCCATAAAGAGTACACGCCCATCAGAATCGGGGATGTTGGACCAAGTTACCCCTGCGTAATTATCTTTTCCATAATCTATCCAATGCTTGTGTTTTTCAGAAAGGTTTTCCATTGACGGATCTACTTTGAATTTTTTTCCGTCAAAATCCCCTACAAAATATTGAGTGCCGGAGCCTCCATTGTAACCACCGGGACCTAAGCTTTGAATAAGTACCCATTTCACTTCATCTGAATTTTCTACCTGTATAGGGAAAAAATCAGGACATTCCCAAACCCCACCATGAGCGCCAATTCCTTTTCCAAATTCAGAAAGCAAATCCCAATTCTTTAAATTTTCAGATCCATAGAACATAGTTTTATCATCGGCAGAGAGTACCATTAGCCATTGCTTATGTTCCATATCCCAAGTGATTTTAGGATCCCTGAAATTTTTTATTCCCGGATTGTCAATCACTGGGTTTCCTTCATATTTTGTCCAGGTTGTTCCTTCATCCAGGCTGTAGGCAATTGCCTGTGTTTGATAATCTTCACGACCTTCTTTTTCACCCTCTGGATCGTGATAGGTAAACATTGCGATTATGGGCGGTGTCGATCCATCTCCAAAACCTGATGTATTTTCCATATCCACCACTGCACTACCAGAGAAAATATATCCCTTTTCATCGGGTTTAAGAGCTATTGGTAACTCCTTCCATTGTACCATATCTGTACTAATTGCATGCCCCCAGTGCATTGGTCCCCATACATTGCCATCAGGGTAATACTGAAAGAATAAATGGTAATATCCATTATAAAAAAACATCCCATTGGGATCGTTCATCCAGTTTGCTTTTGGGGTAAAATGAAAATTGGGTCGAAAATTTTCATCTGAAGCTGAGAGGTTTTTTTCTGTTTTTTCAACTTCAGGTTTTTTATCCTGACAAGATGATAAAGTGATGCTGCTCAAAAAACAGATAATTGATAAATAAATTAAATTCCTCATAATTATTTGGTTGTTTATTATTTTTTAGTTGATAACTCAACCCCTAATTCCTCCAAAGTTTTTCCTTTTGTTTCCGGCATCATGAATATTACGAACAGCAGTTGCAATACCATCATAAATGCGAAAAACGCAAAAACATATCCAGGCCCAATAGTGGAAAATAAATACGGGATAAAGGAAGGGATCAATGCGGCCAGGATCCAATGTGTTGATGATCCGAAGGATTGTCCGGAAGCCCTTAAATGATTTGGGAAAACTTCAGAAATAAAAACCCAAATTACTGCTCCCTGCCCTATGGCGTGCGCGGCGATAAACAGGAACAGGAATATTGGGACCGTAAGTCCTCCCCAGTTCAGGAAAAATGATGCCGCTACAAGTGATAAGGAAATTATATAGCCAATGGAGCCTATGAACAAAAGTTTTCTCCGTCCTAACCTGTCGATCAGGAAAACACCTAAAAGGGTAAAAATAAGGTTGACTATTCCAATGCCTATACTGCTAAATAAAGCCGTACTTGCTGCCAATCCTGCGGCCTCAAAGATTCGCGGGGCATAATACAGAAAAGCGTTAATTCCCGAGAGCTGATTAAAAAAAGCAATCAGAAAAACCAGGATCAACGGAAACCTGTATTTTATTAAAAGAATGTGTTCCCCTGATATTTTAACTTCTGATTGTTTCCGGATCTCCTGCATTTTTTGTTCAATATCATCCTCTGGGTTCATGAATTTTAAAACTTTTCTGGCTTCATCATCTTTTGATCTTGAGATTAGCCACCTGGGGCTTCGGGGAATAGAAAACACGAACATGGTGTACAAAACTGCTGGAATGGCTTCTACTCCCAACATCCATCGCCAGGGTTCTGTTCCAGTATTTCTCAATAAATAATTGGACAGAAAGGCAATCAGGATCCCCAGGACTATATTGAACTGGTATAGAGAGACCAAACGGCCCCGGTCTTTAGCCGGAGCGATCTCAGAGATATATGCCGGGGCAGCAATTGTAGATGCGCCAACGCCAAGACCTCCTAAAAACCTAAAAAAGGCGAAGGAAAAGGGATCATTTGCCATTGCCGATCCAAGGGCTGAAACCACGTAAAAGATTCCTATCCATAACAGGGTGTTCTTTCTGCCCCATCGGTTGGTTGGGATTCCTCCAAAAATGGCTCCTATAACAGTACCCCATAAAGCCATGGCCATTACTACCGATCCATGAAAGGCATCAGAGGTGCCCCACATTAATTGAAGTTGTTTGTCGGCTCCCGAGATCACCACGGTGTCAAATCCGAATAAAAAACCGGCCATTGCAGCGGTAATTGACCAAGCTAAAATTTTATTCATAACATAGTTTATTTGTGTGAAAGCTAAACTATGCTTAAATTTTTTTTTGGGATTTTAAGAATTCTTCAAATAATTACAAAATTGATAAATTCTCTTAAAATTAGGTTGGAATGCCCATGATGTGCGGCTTTAGGAAGAAAATTTTAAATGTACTAAAACGTTGTAGTTTTAAAATTGATACCATTTCTTAATCGATGTTACATTGTTTTCTCCATTACTAAAACGATTGAAGTTAAGAAATAATTAACTTTTGAAACTTTTAGGGGAGATCCCATATTTATTTTTAAAAGAAGTCGAAAAATATCCTGGGGAGGAGTATCCCACACTATAGGCAATTTCAGAAATATTTAAAGTTGAGTCCTGTAGAAGGGATTTTGCTTTACTTAATCTTTGTGAATTAATATATTCACTAATACTTAAACCTATAAGTGCCTTTACTTTTCTGTACAACTGGACTCTGGAAATATTAAGTTGGTGGGCTAATTCTTCTACAGAAAAGTCAGGATTTTTTAAATTATCAGCGATAATGGCGTTTAATTTTTTCAGGAATACCTGTTCCGAATTATTGAATTTTTCATCTTTTACCTGGTCGATCTTGTTTGTATAGTAATAGCGTAATTTCTCACGGTTATATAATAAAGATATAAGTGACTGTTTGAGTACTTCAAAGTTGAATGGCTTTGTCATAAATGAGTCTGCCCCCGCCTTAAGGGCTATAATACGGCTTTCTTCATCACTAAGAGCAGTTAAAATAAGTGTTGGGATATGGGAGGTTCGAAGATCTGCTTTTAACTCGGTACAGATTTCGAACCCGCTTTTTTCAGGCAAATTGATATCACAAATTATTATATCGGGGATTATTTCAAGTGCTTTTTCTATTCCATCGGTTCCATCAGATATATGAATATTAAAATCTTTATTTAATTTTCGCTTAAGAAGAAATGCGAGGTCATTATTGTCTTCAATAATCAGAATTGTTTCTGCGTCCTCCCTTTCTGCATACATTAACTCATCTATTTGCATGTCGATATCCGGAATAATGTGATTTGATGCCGTCACATGAAAATCCTGCATTTTTTCTGAAATGCTTAAATCTTTAAAATGATTTTTTCCTTTTAAAAGAGATATACTGAATTCTGACCCCTGTTTTGATGTTACTGAAATCTCTCCCTTATGCAATTCTACAAACTGCTTGGTGATAAAAAGTCCCAAACCAGAACTTGACTTGATGTTGTTGGTTGCCTGGATAAAAGGCTCAAATATTTTTTCGATTTCTTCCTTTGGAATACCTATCCCGGAATCTTTTATTATCACCGTTATTTTTTCAATAGAAGCATCTTCAATTAAGATACTTATTTTTCCATTATTGGGAGTGAATTTAAAGGCATTGGATAGTATATTAAAGAGGACTTTATCCATCATATTCCTGTCAATATAAATTTCAAGTTCAGGATTATCTGCTCTCAATTCAAATTCTATTGATTTTTTTAAGGCCTCTGTTTTAAAATCTTTGTAAATACTTTCAATAAACTGGTGAAGATTTGTTCTCACAGGTTTAATTTGAAATGAGTTGCTCTCCAGTTTCCTGAAATCCAGCAATTCATTTATAAGCCGCAAAAGTCTTTTGGAATTGTTACTAATTAATTTAGTCTCAAATGAAAAATCCTTAAGATTCCGGTTGTTTGCAATTGATTCTATAGAACTAGTGATAAGAGTTAGGGGGGTTTTAAATTCATGTGAGAGGGCAGTGAAAAAATTAATCTTGTATTCGTTGGAAATCTTTAATTTTTGAGCAAAATTTTCAATCTGATTTCTTTGAATCGTAATTTTTTGGTTGTTGAGTTCTAGTTTCCTTTTGCTTTTTTTTATAATAATAACTGAGTAGATGCTGTAAGCAGCCAAGGATAATAATAGCATTAGAAGAAAAGTCATCACCTTGATTAAATTGTTTTGATTATTAAAGGTTTCTAGCTGATTTCCAATGATGGCTTGTTGTTGTTCTATGTCATTTTGCTGCTGATTCATTTTGTCAAATTGATTCTGCATAATATCTACATTTACAGAATCAATTACCACCGTGTTTAAAATATTGGTTTTGCTTACGGATTTCCCGTCAAGAATTTGCCTTGCAAGTTTAATAGCTTCAGTACCGCCTGTTGGGTAAAGAATAGTTGCAGCAAGTAGATTATCTTTCACAAATTGAATGCCTTCATTTGGCCCAAAAAGTCCATCTACCCCTATTATTTTTATTTGATTCTCTAGGGATCTTGACTTTAAAACCTCTCGTGCTCCCAAAGCCATTCTGTCATTATGGGCAAAAATGTAGTTTGGGGGAGCTATAGAGTCCAGCAAATTATTTAGCGGAGTTTTGACTGAAGCCTTCTCCCAATCGCCATTTACAGTGCCAATAATTCTTATATTGTTTAAAGGTCTCAGCACTTCACTAAATCCCTGACTTCTCTCATAAGCTGGGGAAGAGCCTTCAAGACCTTTGATTTCTAAAATATTTGCAGAATCTTTTAAATGTGAAATTATATACCGACCGGCGTTTTTACCTATTTCAATATTATTTGCTCCCAGATACGCTGTAAAATTACTTCCGGAAATTTTTCTGTCAATTATTATCGTTGGGATACCCGCATCCATAGCTTTTTCTATAACTGGGGTTAGGGGAATTGACTGAATTGGGGAAACAATAAGTACATTGACCCCCTCTTTAATGAATTTTTCAATTTGTGAAATTTGTAATTGAATGTCATTTTCTGCATCCCTAATTTCCAAACCAATATCAGGATACATAGACACCTCGATTTCCATGGCCCTATTCATTTCCCTTCTCCAGTTATCTGTAGTCATCGCCTGGGAAAATCCAATTTTATAATTTTGTTGAAATTCTCCGGAAGTACAGGAGTTCAAAAAAATTAAAATCATAAGGATGAAAAATGGAGTCTTTAGAATTAATTTCATCGGTTAAAGTTTGATATTTTCGGTAAATAATCCATTCATAAAATTTTGAGTACCTAGTTTGCCTAAAATGAAGGAGCTCCTATTTTAGGGGTTATACAAGACAGTAAAATTTGTGACTTGTTCATTCCAACAGCTGATTTTTTAATTATCTATGCTGTTTTGATAAATGATAGTCCAATTCTATTTTTTCTTTTGATTGAAAGTACTTCAAACTTTAGGCGCTTTATTTACTAATTGGTTGCCATTTTGGAAGTTCAATTATTAATTTTTAAACAAAAGTTTATTACAGGCAATATTGATTTAATCCTGGAAAAATATAAATCTGCCTTAAACAAAGGTAACTAATTATTACTTTTCATTCACCTCATTTATGGCAGGTCTCGATTCCATTACGCCTCATCTTTTTTTAACCTATTTGAACCTTTAATTATAAGTCCGGCACCATTTTTTTTTACGTTAACTAAAAGGAAAATATGATGAAGGTATAAATGTTCTCTAATCAAATCAATAACAGTCATATATCAATTTCATTTAAATTGTATTTTATTTATGAAAAGGTGTTAAACCTATTCCAAAAAATGTTTTTGAACGCATAATTCTGTTATTTTTAACAACTAATTTAAAACTATTGTTATGACAACGTATTATAACCAGGAAGAGATCCAAATAGCAATGAAGGTGCTTGCTAAAAATTGTTTAAAGGATTGTTTACGTGAGAATAAGCTTTCAGAAGAGTTTATTAATTTGATCAAACATAACTTTCTGGCCAAATTTGTCTACTACAATAAATTGGACAGGTCTGTGGAAATAGGGGTGGAAGAATCATCTGTAAGCTCAACCTATCCAGAGATAAAAGTCTTTGTATATAATTTGACATCAGAAATTGACTGGCTGGAGAATTCATTCAAGACCGGCAAAACCAATCTTGAATTTTACGGAAAATTACTTAACCGAAGAAGATCTTTTTTGAAAAATGCCGAGGTGATTATTGTCTAGAGGAATGAGTAATAAAATTGCTGTTTTGCAACCTTAGAAGCGATTTTAGAATCGCTTTTATTTTTTGGAAGCTATATCTTTAAGGATCAACCCGGCGTGGATCCTGGAATTTTCTATAAACCATTTATGGGTTTCCATACCGCCGCATATAACCCCGGCCAAATAAATTCCCGGGACATTGGTTTCCATGGTTTCCTCGTTGTATTGTGGGATTTTTCTGTTATCATCAGAAATATTTACGCCCATATCCTCCAGAAATTTGAAATTGGGACGATAACCCGTCAGCAACAAAACAAAATCATTTTCAAGGGTTTTTCTTCCTTCGGGAGTTTCAATAATTACTTCATTTTCCCTTATTTCCAGCAATTCGGAATTAAAATAAGCTTTAATGCTTCCTTCCTCAATTCGGTTAACGATATCCGGCCTTACCCAGTATTTCACCCGTTCTCCAATTTCAGGTTTTCTTATGATCATGGTAACTTCACCGCCTTTTCGGTAAATCTCAAGCGCTGCATCTACAGAAGAATTGCTGGAGCCAACAACAACCGTTTTTTGTGTGGCATAATAGTGAGGGTCATTGTAATAATGTTCCGCTTTTGGCAGGTCTTCCCCGGGAATATTAAGGTAATTGGGGATGTCATAAAAACCTGTGGCAACAACAATATTTTTTGTGGAGTAAGTGTTTTTCGTTGTAGTAACCAAATGGGAATTATTTTCCGATCTTACCGCGGTCACCTTTTCAAATAAATGGATGTTCAGCTTATTTGAAGTGGTAATCCTGCGATAGTATTCCAAAGCCTCGGCTTTTCTTGGTTTCGGATTATTGCTGATAAAAGGAATATTATCCAATTCCAGTTTATCTGAAGTCGAGAAAAATGTCATATTGGAAGGGTAGTGGTAAAGCGAATTTGCCAGGCAACCTTTTTCCAAAATAAGATAAGACAAATTGCTTTTTTCGGCTTCCAGGGCGCATGCAATTCCAATAGGGCCGCCACCAATTATTATAAGATCGTAATCCGGGTTATGAGTTTGCAATTTTTTTGAGTCCTTTAATTGTTTCTAATTGATCTTTAGCTTTAAAAACGTAACTCCCTGCCACTAAAACATCGGCACCGGCTTTCACGAGTTTTGCCGCGTTTTTATCGGTTACCCCGCCATCTACTTCAATTAAAGCGGATGAGCTGTGGTTTACGATCATTTCTTTTAACTGATGAACTTTACTGTAGGTATTTTCAATAAAGCTTTGTCCGCCAAAACCGGGATTTACGCTCATCACCAAAACCAAGTCGAGATCCTTGATCACATCTTTCAACAAATCTACATTTGTATGCGGATTAATGGCCACTCCGGCTTTCATTCCTTCGGCTTTAATGACCTGAATCGTCCTGTGTAAATGTGTGCAGGCTTCATAGTGAACGGTTAAAATATTGGATCCCAATTCTGCAAATTCCTTAATATAACGATCCGGATCAATAATCATCAAATGCACATCTATGGTTTTTTTTGCATGTTTTGCAATAGCCTTTAAAACAGGCATTCCGTAAGAGATATTCGGCACAAAAACCCCGTCCATGATATCTATGTGAAACCAATCGGCTTCACTTTTATTGATCATTTCTATGTCTCGCTGTAGGTTACCGAAATCGGCGGCCAGTAACGAAGGAGCAATTAATTTAGAATTCATGGTTGTTTTTGTTTTTGCAAAAATACGAATTCCCGTGGCAAACTGCCTATCAGAAAAAAGAAAATAGAAAGTTTATAATGAGAAAATAGCGAAGCGCCAAGAGTCAAGAAACAAGACAAAATAAAATAGATAATTTTGGTTTTGGGTTGAACCAAGAACAAACCTCCTTCTCCCTTTAGGGTCCGGGGGAAAATGGGACAAACCCGTAAAAAAGAACGAAGCACCTTAGTCAAAAACGGCAAATGGTGTAGAAAATAAAACCCTTTTAGTTTCGAGAAACCTGTAACCTAAAAAGAGAAAAGACTGAAAAAAGTTAGAAGTGGGAAGTACGAGGTGAAATAAGATAAGAGTTATTTCAGGCTAAGACCGCAAGGAATCACTTTTGCGCGCTTTGCGAGAAACCTGTAACCTAAAAAGAGAAAAGATAAAAAAAATTAATAGTTAGAAGTACAAAGTGAAAAAAGTTGAAAGTACAAAGTGAAAAAAGAAAAAAGAGAAGAGAAAATAGAGGAAGGAGAGGAAAATATTTGTTTGCAAATAGGGCCAGCACAAGAAAATATTAGTTCACCTGCCTGTCGGCAAAGGCTGGTTAGTGGCTATTTTTGGGGATAACACTTTTTAAATATAAACTCCAATTTAAGGAACACTAACTTTATAACATATTATTTCTATTAAGCGCATAAATCCGATTCAAATAAATCGATGAAATTATCGTAAATTTGCACTGAAAAATCATCTAAAAATTTATGATTGAGAAGTTGAACATAGTGAAGCAACGCTTTGATGAGGTGAATGATTTGATCATTCAGCCGGGAGTAATTTCAGATCAAAAACGTTACATAGAATTAAATAAAGAATACAAGGATTTGAGGGCACTGATGGATGTGCGTGAAAAATACATGGAACTTGTCAACGATATAAAGGAGTCTGAAGAAATTA
>Ga0307487_1002995_pt1 | contig 10288 bp, 12 predicted proteins | sample CBIW12metaG_FD_203665 | JGI IMG/M metagenome (GOLD analysis project Ga0307487, IMG submission 203665) | Sea-ice brine microbial communities from Beaufort Sea near Barrow, Alaska, United States - CBIW 1.2 | ecosystem: Environmental > Aquatic > Marine > Coastal | place: USA: Alaska | collected... | reverse complement strand
TCGAGGATGAGTACTTTCTGGTCTTCCATAATTGCCTGCGCCAGGGCAAGTTTCTGCTTCATTCCCAGCGAGTAGTTCCGCGCCTTCTGTTTCAGGTCGGGTGAGAGTCCTACTTTCTCCATGGCGCCACGTATTTCGGCGTCGCCGATGGCGCCACGTATTTTGGCTAGGTCTCGGAGGTTGTCGAGGCCGGTTTTCTGCGGCAGATATCCTGGTCGGTCGATGATCACGCCGAACTGTTCGGGGAATGTTCGCGACGGTGATTGGTAGTGCGGATCAATGGTCACTTTCCCAGTGTCGGGGAGGATGAATCCGCAGATCATTTTGAACAGGACCGATTTGCCGGAGCCGTTGGGGCCGACGATGCCGTGGATCTTTCCGGCTTCGAAGGTGGCGCTGGCGCTGTCGAAGATGGGGACGCCTTTGAAGGATTTCGTTACTCTGTCGAGTTCGATCACGGGCATGTTAGATCCTTTCGTTGAAGAACAGTCGGCGGTTGCCGACGACGAGAGTTGTGATGACCGTGAGCACGACCAGGTAGATGCTCAAGACCACGGTGATGCGCACGAGTTCCGAAGCGCCGAGCTCGAGATAGCCCATGCTGTTGAGTGCGGCGGGGAGTAGCTGGCCCACGTTGAGCGCTGGCAGGCTTAGAACGAGCAGCGCCCCGAGGGCGAAGAGTCCCGCGACGGTGCGGCCGCTGACCCAGGAAACGATGAAGGTGATCAGCACGTAGCAGAGGAGCTGAAGCGTCCCGTTGACGAAGAACTGGTAAAGGACCCAGCCGGGATCGGGGATTCCCTCGGTGATGGCGTTGTTCGACCCGGTGAGGTTTCCGAGGAGGGCGACGACGGATGTCACGGCGACGAGCGATGCCAAGAGGATGGGTGCACGACCGGCTACGGGCAAGATGAAGTGGGCGAGCCAGCGGACGGGTGATCCTCGGCGGAGCGCGACGTAGTAGATGCGTGCATCGAGCTCTTCGGTGAGCCCCAGTTGGAACAGGTAGGCGAAGCCGAGAAAAACAATGCTGTGGAAGAGGTACAGCATCCAGGTGTACCCGCCGGCGGATACACCGTAGAAGGCGACGAACAGTAAGTCGGTCGGGGAGTTGCTCGGTTGAAGCTTATACACCCACGCGTAGAGAATCCCGAGAAGGCAGAGCGCCAGGTAAACAAGCAGGGGCCACCGAACAGGAAGCTTCAGGCGAGCGTCGCCCTGTCGGTCCGCATATCGGGCAGCGGCGAAGCACAGTGCCACGGCAACGAGGACGGGCACGAACACAAGTGCGATCGGGTCGTATGCGTCAAAGGCGCGATGGAGAAGGAAGAAGTTCGCGAAGTCGAGCGGAGCGAAGCCGAACGAATTCCGGAACGAGTACAGCAAGGAGAAGAAAACCAGGGCCGCACCCAAGAAGGTGACGTATCGGCGCTTGGCAATCAGATGCACCGCGGCGAGGGCCGCGTGGCAGCCGATCAGGGTCACTGTGAACAGGCCCAGCTGAATCGCCAACACGGCGAGGGGAGGAAGCCCCTGGACGGATACGACGTCCAGGATCTGCTTCGACTCCGTCGGCGTGGTGCTGGCAGAGCTCCACCCCCACTCGTACGGGAGACCGATCGAGGTCAGCAGAGCGGAAACCAGCCAGATCAGCATCAGCGGGATCAATCGTCGGACGGCACCCAGGATGGAACTTCGCAGCCAGCTGCGGTAGCTGCCCAGCCGGATCAGTGCGGGGATCGCGAAATGCCGGTGTATCGCCACGCAGGAGGTGAACAGCCAAACCGGAAGAAGGAAATAGGCGATGAAGTAGGGCTCAAGCAGGAATCCTAGGATGTGGTCCCACTGGTTCAACGACGCCTGTGACTCTTGCCCCCGGCCGATCGCTTGCTGCCGGACTGTGATGCCGAAGAGGACGCTGACGACAAGGAAGGCTGCGTGCCAGAGCACCGTTCTAGCCGACGTGAGGGTGCGACCGGTCACAGCAGAACGTCGAGCCGATGAGTGTTTCGGTGAACATACACCGCCAGTGCAAGAGCGACGAAGGCGAGAATGGTGAACGGGACGAACGGCACCCACATAGGGAATTGGATGAGATTGAACGGGAAGACGATAGCTGGTGAGAACTGCGGGATCGCCAGGACACCGAAGACAAAGTTGGCGATGTTGTAACCGACGAACGGTATGGCGATCGCGACAAAGCGGTTCGAGATGAGGAACAACAGCACAAAGCCCAAGGACGCGTAAATCGACCCATTCAGGCCAAGCACCATCGAGTAGCCGACTCCATAGGCCCATGGACCTATAGCGAGCAGCTGCGAAAACGTGTTACCGATCGACGGCGATACCGCCGACCCATCCGGGCCGACCATGCTCTGCCGGTACTGGTCGATCACGCCCAGCGACGGCTCGATAAAGAACGCCCAGAGGAACGGAAGAAACGCAACCAAGAAAAAGACGATGAACGCCAGAATCAGGTTGGCAAGGGCCTTTGCGGCAAGGTTCCGCCTAATGTCGATACGGGTTCTCGTGTAGACGAGGTACCGATTGCTGAGCTGGTTCGAGAACGGGACCGCATACACCGCTACTGCCAGAAGCGGGAAGATCAACGGCAGTACACCGCCCATGATCAGCGTGAAGAAATCGACCGGCCCGGAGAGCGCGTACCCATCACTGATCACGGTTCCGTACAGGCTGGGAAGCACGAGAAGTGCCGCGACGAATAACAAGACCTTCCACGAGAGAGCGCTTGTCAGGTCTTTCCGTACTGTTTTCAGCATTCGTCCTCCGTGCTGTGTTTCCGTGATGCCGGTCATATCGTCTTTAGATCTGGAGCCGCTAGCGGCGCGCCCATGGCGCGCTGCAGAGCAGCTTGTGCGCTGCTCAGGTCGTACCCGAGCGCATGGGCAGTTGCCGCGTAGGTGGTAGCCGCGTCGGCGAGTACTCTGGCGCGTTCCTGATCGTCGCCGAGAGACGAGTTGGCCTCATCACGGGCCGCGATGATGGTGCCCTTCTTGCCGTTCGTCGTGACCGTGCCTTCGCGCTCAAGCTCCCGGTATGCGCGCGCCACCGCTCCATTGGAGAGGCCGAGATGGCCCGCCAGCTGCCGGATGGGCGGAAGGCGAGTCCCGGGCGGCAGGGACCCCGTCAGAACAAAGCCGGTGACCTGACTTCGGATTTGTTCGTAATGCGGGGTCGGGCTGCGCGTGTCTACTTCGATGTGCACCCCGCTCAGCCCCTCTCCCGCTTGTCAGCGTCGGAGTCAGCGTTCGGGCCAGCCTCAGTGGCCGGGTCCACGGGCGCATCCGTGGAATAGTCGGGGGCTTCTGCGGTGGGCTCGCGATCCCGTGGCTGAATCCAAACCGGAAACAGTACAGCCGACGCGCAGGCCACAATGCCGGCGACCATGATCACAAGTCCGACGGCCGACGACACCGTGACAACGACCTCGTTGACGGAATGGGCGAGCCGGGAAACGTCGAGAGTGAAAACTTGCAGGGCAGGCATGAGCGCGCCGAGGAGAACGGTTTGGCCGCCCACAGCGCCATAGGCGATACGACGGGAACAGAGAGCACGAATCATCCGATCGGCCTCGGGTGCAACGCCGGCAGCGGACTGTCGCCGCGCGACAACGATCAACCCTGCGAGCGACAGCGCAGAGACGAGCACTGACACCACGGCGATCACAACGAGTTGCCGACGATCGATACCTGCAAGCCATAGATCTGACGGCAAGGTCAGCATGCTCCCTCTTCCTGCGGTCTCGGTTAGAGCGTTCAGAATGGAGAGCGCGACGATCGACAGGATGATCGTGAGAGTGCTCAGCCCGAGTGCAAGACGAAACACTCCCTTGGCTGAGGAACGGCGCTCACCGCCGCTCAGCAATCCAGCTCGTCGCCTCTCGCTCCCGCCCAGTCGTGCGGCTGCACCGATGACTATGGCGATGGAGTAGCCGACCATGGCCAGGTAGAAGTCGAGATCACTGATCACAAGCGTGATGGCGAGAATCACCATCGTTGCACCGCTCAGGAAACCGATGCGTTGCAGGGCGGCACGCGTAGCGATGACGGTCGATTCGCTGACAGATTCCAACCCACCTCTTAGCCAGGAAGCGACTCTGCCTGTGGACGGCGTGACGACCAGTGGAACCGCAGCGAGAACCATCAGAAGCGCGGCGATGATCAGGAACAATGTCTGCAAAGGGCTCTCCGTACTTATGTATCAAGACATAGGTACGATATCAGAGTTGCGCGTACAACAACGTGGCCGTGGGTCAGACGGCCAGCGGGCGCATAAACGCACGGATCTGTTCGCGCTGGCGCTGAGCCGAGATGCCCGCAAGCCGAACGGACAGCGCGACAAATCCGCGAGCATGGTCTCAGGAGGATCGAACCGCGGAGAGCCTTATGATCCGATCCGGGCAAAGCTACGATAGAACCATGACCATCGAAGACATCGGTCCCCGTCCGCAAGCATTCGATCTGGAGACCGAGACCCTCCAGAACCCGAACTACCGCACCGTGGCTTGGAGTGGCACCTACCTGCAGGTCACCCTCATGTCGATCCCGGTCAACGGGGTCATCGGACTAGAAAAGCACCCTGACACCGACCAGTTCATTCGACTCGACCGCGGCCGTGGCCGCGCCCAGATGGGAACAAGCAAGAACGACCTGACCTTCGACCAGGAGGTAACCGATGGGTGGTGCGTCATCGTTCCGGCTGGCAGCTGGCACAACGTCACCAACATCGGAGATGAGCCCATGCAGGTCTATACCGTCTACGCGCCGCAACACCACAAGCCGGGCAAAGTTCACCAGACCAAGGCGATCGCCGACGCCGACACCGACGATGCACCCGCCGACTGGTCCGTTCAACCGGACCCGGTCGCTGACCAACACGCCTGAACTGAGCCGCCAGGTCAGGACCCCTGCTCATCTTCACTGTCGTTGTCGGTGTGATCGTCATGATCGCCGCCGTCACGTTCTTTGTGCGGCGGAAGAGGCAGTCGGACGCCCGTAAGCCGGAGGGTGACCGGGCGGCAATTTATGCCGTCGAGAAACTGCCACCGGGACCGCATTTCCCTTTGGGCGGCGTGCCCGCAAGCGGAACGGCGAGCTCAATCGGTCGTTGCAACACCGACAGGTTCAGCCGTTCTGGCGCCCGCAGGAGCTACGGTTCGCAGTGTTGGCTGAACTGGGTTGTCATGCACCGAGACACAGGAGAGCCAGCGGGTTTCGTACAGGCAACAGTCGTATTCGACGGGCCCGTCTGTCGGCGTCAGCTCCACCTCGATGGGCTCGCGCCGGTCGGCGACGAATGTGCCGCTGCCCTGTTTGGCGACCACCAGCCCAGAACGCCCGAACTCGGCGATGGCGTGATTGACGATGAGCGAGCGCAGGTCATCCTGCACTTGCACATGCAGGGGCCACCCAGCGGTGCGGTCGACGGTCACAACGAAAGATCTAGATGACTGCTTGGCGGCTGTGACCTGATGGACTGCGTCTGTTCATCGAGCGTTCACGTTCTAAATGTCGTCCATTTAGTCATCGAGATCAACATGTGATTGGCAGCTAGATCTTGCTGCTCACAGTCAATCAAAGGACCCTTCATGTTGACGAATAGTCGTCGCACGGCGGTACTGCTCTCTGCAGTGATCGCCTCCGCACTAATTCTGACCGCCTGTTCTGGGCAGGCGCAGGCCGAATCAATGCCCGAGGTCATCAAGTTCGGCGTTCCCCCGGGCGAGGCAGACCCCGCAATGCTTGACGAGATGCAGCCGGTGGCCGACCTGATCGCGGACGCGACTGGCCTCCCCGTCGAGGTCACCAAGACGAGCGACTATCTCGCGATCGTCGAAGCGATGCGTTCTAAGCTCCTCGACGTCGCCCTGTTCAGCCCAATGCCCACGGTCATTGCACAGGATGTCGCGAACGTGAAACCGCTCGTTGCGGGGCTCGGCGCGCCATACAAGGCCCTGATCATCTGCCGACCGGATGCCGGCGTGAAGTCTCTGGCGGACATCCAAGATCACTCGTTTGCGTTCGTAGACCCCGGCTCGACGAGCGGCAACTACATCCCCCGACTCATGCTCACGCGTGCCGGAGTCGACCTCGACGAGTTGGACAGCGTTTTCGCCGGCGGTCATGACGTGGCGACGCTGTCCGTGAAACAGGGCAGCACCGACTGCGCTGCGGTCGCCTCCATGCTCCTGCCGGACATGGTCGAGGCGGGCGCTATCGCAGAATCCGATTACGAGATCATCGCCGAATCGGATCCGCTGCCGATCTCAATCGTCATCATCGCCCGCGACGGGCTGGACCCGGCGATCACGGAGAGCATCACCGACGCATTCGTCGACTCCCAGAGCGTCGACGTGCTGAACGTCACAGGGGCCACCGAGCTGGTCCGAGCGGAGGACGCCGACTGGACGATGTTCGAGGATTCAGCCGAGGAGCTCGGACTCGAATTCAAGGATGTGGAATGAGCGAGACAGCACTCGTCGCGGATGATCTCTACTACCGGTATCCGGACGGCACCGAGGCACTTCGCGGCGTGAACCTGCGGATCGCGCGCGGCGAGATCGTCGCCGTGCTCGGCCCCTCCGGGGCGGGCAAGTCGACCCTCTTCCGGTGTCTCGCCGGTCTCGATGCCGCAACGGGTGGCGCCGTGATGCTCGACGGTATCGGCCTTGCGAGCTTGAGCGGTTCGCACCGTCGTCGCGTGCTCGCCCGCATCGGTCTCGTTTTCCAGGAGTTTCACCTCGTCGGCAACGCGACGGTGCTCTCGAACGTACTGATCGGCCGGCTGGCCGGGGCGAGCCTGCTTAGCCTCTTCCATCTCATGAACCGGGAAGATCGGGAGATCGCGGTCGATCTCGTCGCGCGCCTGGGCCTCACACCGCAGCTGCGCAAGCGTGCCGACGCGTTGTCGGGCGGTCAGCGTCAGCGTGTGGCTCTCGCTCGGGCGCTGGCCCAGCGCCCCAGCGTGTTACTCGCGGACGAACCGGTGGCGAACCTCGACCCGGTCCTCGCGGCTGGGGTGATCGACGACATCGTCCGGATGGTGCGTGCCGAAGGCCTGACGGCGGTGCTGAACCTGCACGACGTCTCGCTCGCACGGCGGGTTGCCCCGCGCTTGGTGGGGATACGCGCCGGGCGGGTCCAGTTCGATCTTCCCACCGATGAGGTGAACGACGCCCTCCTCGACGACCTCTACCGGGGTGACCACGACGGCGAGGATGCATACGAGTTGGTGCCGGCCGGGAGCGACGAGCTGGCGCGGTTCGCGATGTCCAAGGTGCTCCTGTGAGCGGCGGTAACCTTCCGACGGTCCGGGAAAGGACCGCAAGCACGTCGGGCCGTGCGCCCGTCGATCCCGAGATGGTGCGTACCCTCGCGAGGATTCGTCGCCCGAGCACGCTCACGATCGCTGGCTCCATCGTTGTCATCGTCGTCATCGTGCTGTCCGCGCAGACCAGCGAGCTGTCGGTGGGCGCACTTCTCAACGGCGCGCCCAACATCGCGGACTTCATCGGCAGGATGTTCCCGCCCGACCTGGGCGAGCTTCCAATCGCCATCGAGCTCATGTGGGAGACCCTCGGTATTGCGATCACCGGGACGGTGTTCGGACTGGTCTTCGCGGTGCCGCTCGCCTTGCTGGCCTCCCGCACGGTGTTTCCGAATCCATGGGTTCGACAGACCACACGCGCCGTTATCAACGTCGTGCGGGCTATTCCAGAACTCATGTGGGCGCTGTTGTTCGTGTCCGCGGTCGGGCTGGGGCCGCTAGCAGGAACGCTCGCGATCATCGTTGGTACGGCTGCGGGCGTGGCGCGCCTTTTCGCAGACATCTTCGAGGCAGCGGATATGCGTGCCTGGCAGGCGGCCTCGGCGACGGGAGCACGACGCTCCCAGCGCATCGCCTGGGTGCTGCTGCCGCAGCAGTTGCCGACGATGGCCAGCTACAGTCTGCTGATTCTCGATTCCAACGTTCGTGCCGCGTCCCTGCTCGGGCTGGTCGGTGCAGGCGGGATCGGCATGGAGCTGAACCAGAAGCTCCGTCTGTTTGAGTACGGGCAGGTTCTGACCATCGTTCTCGTCATTCTGGTCGTCGTGATCGCGCTCGACCAGGTGTCGAGCTACCTACGAAAGAGGCTTGTATGAGTATGCAACTGGAAACGACGGGCGAAGCCGAGGCGGTGCTGGCAACCCTGGTGAATGTGCGCGATGTCGCAACGGCGAGCCTTGACCTCGTTGAGGGGATGCTGTTGCGCAGCGACGCACCTTTCGTCGACGATTTGCCTGTCACGTCGGTCGAGGCCTGGCCTCCGCAAACGGTTGTCGATCTCCGGGATCCGGCGGAGAAGGGCGACGCCCATCCGTACGCGGGTCACAGTTCGATCGCGGAGGTGCCGTTGTTCGCGGGAAATGCGGGCACACTCGAGCATCTTCCGGGTACACTCAGCACGTTGTACACGGGGATGCTCTCCAGGTCGACCGCTGGGCAGATCATACAGGCGATCAGCACGATCGCGCACGATGAACCGCCCGTTCTCGTGCATTGCGCTGCGGGCAAGGACCGCACCGGTGTCGTCATCGCGCTCACCCTGATGCTGGTAGGCATCGACAGGGCCGCGATCGTCGCCGACTATGTCCGCACCAATGACGCTATGCCGCATGTCATCGCCCGCCTCGCGGCGACCCGCGTGGAGGCCGTCCAACGGTTCGCGGAGGTTCCACCGGAGCTCTTGACCGCTCCCGCATATGCGATGGAGGAATTCCTCGACGTGGTAGATGAGCATCTAGGCGGGGCGAGCGGATGGTTCCTGTCGAACGGTGGGCGACCGGAGACGATCACCGCACTCGAGCAGCGCCTTCGTCGATGACATAACGAGCTCAACACGTAGGCTTGCAACGCAACGACACGAGGGCTCGCATCCGTCCGTATGACGTTCAGGTTCTGACGCATCGCGAGTGGTACACAGATTTCATCGCCGATTTACTGTCAGGCATGGGACACCCGCTTCCCGGATCGGGCGCTGACGAATTCGTGCTCGCTCGCGACGGCGCGATGATCGGCAGTTACGCGGGTGACTCGATCGCTGCGGCCGGCGCGTTCCAGCGCGTGATCGATGAGATCCTCGACGCCGCACTCAGCCGTTCAGTCGCCTGATCGGCTCGCCAGCGTAGGCCAATCAGCCTTTCCTGCTGAAGGCTGAGCTACGCAGACACGTCGTCGAGCGCTGCAACCTGCTGTCTGGTCAATACCAGTTGAGCGGCGTCCATGAGCGGCCCAATCTGATCCGGGGTGCTCGCCCCGACCACTGGCGCGACCACGTCAGGCTTGCACAACAACCAGGCGATCGCGATCGCAGCCGGCACTGACTCATGCTCCTCGGCAATGCGATCGAGGGCCGCCAGAATGCGCTGGCCGCGGCGGTTCAAATGCACGTGAGCATCTCCGCCAAGCACGATGTTGCCGGTCGTATTGAGGTTGAGTTCTGACTTTGCGCGATAATTCCCGGCGAGGAACCCGCCGTCGAGGGCATATCTCGGCATGACGGCAAGCTGTTGCTGCGCCGCGACCCTCGCGACGGTGCCCTCGTATTCGGTTCTGTGGGTCAGGTTGTACCGGCTCTGCACGGCAACCAAAGGGGTGAGACCAAGCTGGGCTGCGATTACGCGCGCCTCGATGAGGTGATTGCCGGAATGGTCGGACACACCGACCTGCAGCACTTTGCCGCGCCGGACGGTTTCGTCGAGCGCAACCAGCGTCTCCTCAAATGGAGTTTTCTCGTCATCAAGGTCAAGAAACACAAGGTCGAGGTGATCGGTCTGCAGCCGGGAGAGGCTTGCGTCGACGGCGGCACTGATCGCCCTGGATGATACACCAGGGCACTCGGCGCTCCGGCCGATCTTCGTTGTGACGATCAGGGAAGATCGATTGTGCCGAGAGCTCATCCATTCGCCGATGATGCGTTCACTTTCACCATTGGCATGGGAGTCAGCGGTGTCTATCAGGTTGCCGCCCCGCTCGACATACTCGTCGAGGATGGCGTTAGCCGTTTCCCGGGCTGCAGTCCACCCGAACGAGTTTCCGCCCATCGCGAGCGGAAACACCCGCGGGCCTTTCCTACCGAGCTGGCGCCGCAGTGGAGGCTCAAACAGCCCTGCGCTTCCGGTGATCCCCGGCGGAATGACGTACGTCACGGTGGCTCCACATCAATGTGGTCGTGCTGACCTTTGCATCCGACAGTAGGTCAGTGTCACCAGAAGGGACTGCTGTCGGT
>Ga0307487_1002994_pt1 | contig 10289 bp, 12 predicted proteins | sample CBIW12metaG_FD_203665 | JGI IMG/M metagenome (GOLD analysis project Ga0307487, IMG submission 203665) | Sea-ice brine microbial communities from Beaufort Sea near Barrow, Alaska, United States - CBIW 1.2 | ecosystem: Environmental > Aquatic > Marine > Coastal | place: USA: Alaska | collected... | reverse complement strand
CAACACTAAGAAATGACTAAATCAATCCGCGTAATCTATTTTAAATCAGTGAAATCAGTATTTAATAATCCGCGGAATCTGTTTAAATCCGTGAAATCCGTATTTTTAACATGAAGGGAATAATACTAGCCGGTGGCTCAGGAACTCGTTTATATCCAATTACTATTGCAGTAAGTAAGCAACTGTTGCCGGTATATGACAAACCAATGATATATTATCCGCTCTCGGTTTTAATGCTTGCGGGGATTCGTGAGATTTTATTTATTACAACGCCCCATGATCAGGATTCGTTTAAAAAACTTTTAGGTGATGGTTCAAAGGTGGGATGTAGATTTGAATATGAGGTTCAGAATGAGCCCAACGGACTTGCAGAAGCCTTTACAATAGGAGAAGATTTTATAGGTAAAGATAAAGTTGCCTTAGTATTAGGAGACAATATTTTTTATGGTAACGGGTTAAGCAAATTACTTCAATCCAAAACGAATATAGAAGGGGGAGCGATCTTTGCCTATCCTGTGAAAGACCCTGAGCGATTCGGCGTGGTTGCTTTTGATAAGAATAATAAAGTTACAAGTATAGAAGAAAAGCCTCGAACACCGAAATCTAATTATGCCATTCCGGGAATATATTTTTATGATAATGAAGTTATTGAAATCGCTAAGAATGTAAAACCATCTGAAAGGGGAGAAAAAGAAATTACAAGTATAAATCAAGCATATTTAAAGAAGGGTAATCTGGAAGTTGGGATAATGAGTAGGGGAATGTCTTGGTTTGATACTGGTACCGTGGAATCATTAGATGATGCGACTGAATTTGTTAGGGTATTACAGAGAAATCAGGGCACAATGATTGGCTGTTTAGAAGAAATAGCTTTTAAGATGGGGTTTATAGATAATAATAAATTACAAGAAGCTATTGCAGGATACGGAAAAGGAAAATACGCTGATTATTTGCGAACGCTAAATTAAAAATATGAATTTAACAGAAACTGATTTTAAAGATCTTTTTGTTTGTGAACCTAAGGTTTTTGGGGATGCCCGAGGCTATTTTTTTGAGGCATTTAATGAGAGATTATTCAACCAAAAATCGGGTCTAAAAGTCAATTTTATCCAGGATAATCAGTCTTTTTCAGCTTATGGTGTTTTACGAGGTCTTCACATGCAAAAAGGTGAATTTGCACAAGCTAAATTAGTAAGGGTTTTAAAAGGAAAAGTTCTTGATGTGGTTGTTGATCTTAGAAAGGGGGAGTCTACATTTGGGCAACATTTTTCTATTAAACTTTCAGAAGATAATAAAAAGCAATTATTTATTCCCAGGGGTTTTGCCCATGGTTTTGTAGTTTTGAGTGATGTTGCCGAGTTCTTTTATAAATGTGATAATTATTACTATCCTGAAAGTGAACTAGGAATTCTATATAATGACCCGGATCTTAATATTGATTGGGGACTGGCAACAAATCAAATTATTGTTTCAAAAAAAGATTCTAATAATACTTTATTTAAAAAAATCAATGAATTTTAGAGTTTAAATGATTCCTTAAATTAAAAATTATGTTAAAAGATAAAGCAATATTAATTACCGGAGGTACAGGCTCATTAGGCAAGGCCTTAACCGCCCATATTTTAAAGGTATATCCTGAAGTAAGAAAAATAATTATTTTTTCCAGGGATGAGCAAAAACAATTCCTGATGGCACAGGAATTTCCTACTAACTTATTTCCGCAAGTAAGATTTTTAATAGGAGATGTAAGAGATAAAGAACGGTTGGTTAGGGCATTTAAAGGTGTGGATTACGTTATTCATGCGGCAGCTATGAAACACGTGCATATTGCCGAGTATAATCCGGATGAATGTATTAAAACCAATGTGGGAGGAGCTCAAAATGTAGTTCATGCAGCTTTGGAAACAGCTGTTGAGCGAGTAGTTGCGCTTTCAACCGATAAAGCTTGTGCACCTATCAATTTGTATGGAGCAACTAAGCTTACTTCTGATAAACTTTTTATTGCCGCCAATAATATCAAAGGCTGGAATCCTATTAAATTCTCTGTTGTACGTTATGGAAATGTAATGGGGTCAAATGGATCAGTGATTCCATTTTTTATAGATAAGCGTAAAGAAGGGGTTTTGCCTATTACAGATTCGGAAATGACACGATTCAATATTTCCCTTCAGGGAGGTGTCGATATGGTGATGCACGCTTTGAATAACGCCTGGGGCGGGGAGTTATTTGTCCCTAAAATTCCATCCTATCGTATTCTGGATGTGGCTGAAGCAATAGGACCTGAATGTGAAAAAAAAGTTGTGGGAATTAGACCGGGGGAAAAAGTTCATGAAGATATGATCACCGCTTCCGATGCCTTTTACACCTATGATATAGGAAAATATTATGTTATTATACCTCCAAACCCAAGATGGGATCTAAATAAATTTATAGAAACCTTAGGTGCCAAGAAAGTGCCAACTGGGTTTAATTATAATTCAAGTGAAAACACCGAATGGGAGACTGTTGAGTCCCTCAGGGCACTTATAAAAGATCACGTGGATTCCACATTTGAAGTTTAGGATTGGTGAATAGTGAAGAGTGATGAGTAAGCAAACCTTAAACAACAAACGCTAAACAGTTAAAAAACATGAGTTTAGAAAATAAAAATAATAAACCGGTTAGAGATTCACAGATAGCCGTTAACCCTACCCCGATTCCATACGGACGTCAAAATATTACCGAAGAAGATATCCAGGCTGTTATTGAAACCCTGAAATCTGACTATTTAACTCAGGGACCAAAAATAGCAGAATTTGAAACAGCTTTTGCAAAATATGTGGGTAGCAAATATGCAGTAGCGGTTTCAAACGGTACCGCTGCTTTGCACCTATGCGCCATGGCTTTAAATGTGCAGGAAGGTGATAAAGTGATTACCACTTCTATTACTTTTGCCGCTTCCGCCAATTGTGTGAGGTATTGTGGCGGGGAAGTTGTTTTTGCCGACATAGATCCTGAAACCTATTTGCTGGATATTAATAAAGTTAGGGAACTTCTGGAAGCTTCTCCCAAAGGAACCTTTAAAGGGATAATACCTGTAGATTTTGCCGGTAGGGCAGTAGACCTGGAAGCTTTTAGAAACCTGGCAAATGAATACGGTTTATGGATCATCGAAGATTCTTGTCATGCTCCCGGCGGATTTTTTATGGATAGCGATGCAAATAAGCAGCACTGTGGAAACGGAAATTTTGCAGATTTGGCAATATTTTCATTTCACCCAGTAAAACATATCGCCTGTGGTGAAGGTGGAATGATCACTACCAATGATAAGAAACTATATGAAAAGCTCCTTCAATTAAGGACCCACGGAATTGTAAAAGATGAATCAAAATATTTAAATTCTTCGTTTTTTGCCAACGGTCTTGATGAATCCCAAATCCCGAATCCCGAATCTCAAATCTCAAATCTCAAATCTCATGCCTACCCAAACTGGTATATGGAAATGCAGGATCTCGGTTATAATTACCGCTTAACCGATTTTCAGGCCGCCTTGGGAATTAGCCAATTAAAAAGGGCAGATGAAGGTTTAATAAAAAGGAGAGAGATTGCTGCGACCTATTTGAAGGCTTTTAAGGAAAAGAAAATTATTAAGGGACAATCCGGGGTTGTAGAAGGCCATGCATATCATTTATACGTTTTAGAAATGGAAAACAGATTGGGCTTATACAATTATTTGCGTGAGAATAATATTTTTGCACAAATACATTATATCCCTTGCCATTTAATGCCTTATTACAGGGAATTTGGTTGGAAAGAAGGTGATATGCCAAATGCTGAAAACTATTATAAACACTGTATTAGTTTACCAATGTATCCAACTTTTACTGATGAAGAACAATCTTTTGTAATTGAAAAGATAAATGAATTTTACAATGTCTAATTTAGCAATTATCCCGGCACGTGGAGGCAGTAAGCGAATTCTGCGAAAAAATATAAAGGATTTTCTTGGAAAGCCTATTATGGCTTACTCTATTGAAGCTGCTTTAAAATCCGAGCTTTTTGACGAGGTGATGGTTTCTACAGATGATGAAGAGATTGCTGAAATTGCGAAGGAGTATGGAGCAAAGGTTCCTTTTATGCGTAGTGAGAAAAATGCAGATGATCATGCTACAACTGTTGATGTATTAATAGAGGTCATAGAAAAATATAAAACCCAGGGAAGAACATTTGAAAATATTGCCTGTCTTTATCCAAGCGCACCTTTTACCACCTCAAATAAATTGAAGGAAGCATTTACAATGTTGTTATCAAAAAACCTGGATGCGGTTTTTCCTGTAATGCCTTTCAGTTTTCCTATTCAAAGGTCGCTGAAGATGAATGAAGGAAAGCTTGAATATTTTTATCCTGAATTTGAAAATTCACGATCTCAGGATTTGGAAAAGGCATATCACGATGCCGGACAATTTTATTTTATAAACACTTCAAGTCTATTAATTAATAAAAGTCTACTATCAAAAAATACCGGAGCTATACTTATTACAGAATTGGAAGCTCAGGATATTGACAATGAAACCGACTGGAAAATTGCTGAAATCAAATATGAACTCATACAAAGCGCTAAATAAGCAAACTTATACTTCAGGAAAGTATTCTATAGTTCCACTCAGGATGGAAGATCGCTATTCAATTCTGAAATGGCGTAATGAGCAAATTTATCATTTGAGACAAGATAAACCATTAACTGCTGAAGATCAAGAAAATTATTTCACGAATGTAGTAAATGTGCTTTTTGAGCAGGAACAGCCTATACAAATGTTATTTTCTTTTTTAGAAAATGACATTTGTATAGGCTATGGAGGTTTGGTACATATCAATTGGATTGACAAAAATGCGGAGATTTCTTTTGTTATGAATACGAAGTTGGAAAACCAATATTTTCAAAAGTATTGGAACATATATTTGGATTTAATTGAGAAAGTAACTTTGGAAGAATTATATTTTCATAAGTTATATGTTTATGCTTTTGACTTAAGACCTCATTTGTATGTTGCGCTTGAAGTTTCTAATTATTTCTTGGATGCCAGATTAAAAGAACATTGTTTTTTTGGAGATAAATTTATCGATGTTGTTATTTATTCTAAAATATATAAATATTAAAAGGTTATGCTAATTCAAATATTAATTGATAATTCTGATTCATGGATTTTGCCATATGCAAACAAATTAGTAGAGGAGATAAAAGAAATTTTCAAATATGACGTAATATTATTGCATAAACATGATAATGTTGTTTCTGGTGATATATTGTTTATGTTGTCTTGTGAAAAATTTTTTAAAAGATTAGATTTAAATAAGAAAAATATAGTGGTTCATGAAAGTGATTTGCCCGAAGGTAAAGGATGGTCTCCTGTTACGTGGCAGATATTAGAAGGTAAAAAAAAAATACCTGTAACTTTATTTGAAGCCGTTAAAGAAATCGATGCAGGGGAAATTTATTTACAAGATTATATTTTTTTGCAAGGAGGAGAATTACTGCCAGAAATAAAAGATTTACAAGGTAACATTACAAATAAGTTAGTGTTAAACTTCCTGAAATTATATCCAAATATTCAAGGGAAACCACAACAAGGGAATGGGTCATTTTATGAAAAAAGAACTGCGAAAAATAGTCAATTAAATATTGAAAAATCTATAAAAGATCAATTTGACTTATTAAGAGTTTGTGATAATGAAAGATACCCGTCTTTTTTTATTATTAACGAACAAAAATATATTCTAAAAATTTATCATGGAAAGGAGTAAATACATTATACTTTCGGAAAAAAGTTGGAATTCAAATTTGGCAAATCAATTAAAATTACAATTTCTTTTCAGTGAATGGAAAACTATTAATTCGAAGGAGGATTTTAATATTGACTTTTTATTAGAATACAGTCCTAATAAAATATTCATTCCTCATTGGTCGCATATTATCACCCCTGAAATTTACGAAAATTATGAATGTATTGTTTTTCACATGACCGATTTGCCTTTTGGGAGAGGTGGAAGTCCGTTGCAAAATTTAATTATCAGAGGGGTTAAAACAACAAAAATTTCAGCTATAAAAGTAAAGAAAGGATTAGATACAGGTGATGTGTATTTAAAGAGAACACTAAAATTGGATGGGACTGCGAATGAAATATTTCAAAGATCGACTTTTATTATAGAAGAAATGATAAGTGATATTATAAAAAATAAAATAAAACCAGTTCCACAGGTTGGTGAAATTGTAGAATTTAAAAGACGAAAACCTGAAGAAAGTAATATTGTAGACCTAGATGATTTAGAAAAAGTATATGACTATATACGAATGTTAGATTGTGAAGGGTATCCTCATGCATATTTTGAAACACCTCATTTGAAATTTGAATTTATAAATGCCAATTTTGACACAAACGAAGAAATAATTAGCGCAAATGTTAGAATCTTTAAGAAATAAAAAAATAATGATAGTGGTTGCCCATCCTGATGATGAATTATTAGGTTTAGGCGCGACCTTTCATAAATTAATTAATGAATATAATGTAAAAACTCATGTTGTGATTCTTGGAGAAGGGATTACTTCACGTTCAGATGTTAGGGATGTAAAAGTTTGGGAAAGTGAACTTGCTACTCACCGTCAAAATATTAAAAATGCACAAATGGCAATAGGATATCATAGTACAAGCATTCATGATTTTCCGGATAATCGCTTTGATTCTGTTGCTTTATTAGATATAGTGAAAGTGGTTGAAAAAGAAAAGGAGTCATTCAATCCGGAAATTGTTTTCACACATCATGGTGGTGATTTAAACATTGATCATCAAAGAACTTTTGAATCCATTATTACAGCTTGTAGACCCATGCAGGAGGAGAAAGTAAAAACAATTATTACATTTGAAACTCCATCAGGAACAGAATGGAGGTCGCCATCGGATCCACGTCATTTTTTACCCAATTTATTTTTTAGTGTATCTGAGAGTGATGTTGATGCCAAAATAAAAGGAATGGAAAGTTATGAGTTTGAACGCCGCAACTACCCTCATCCTCGCTCACCAGAAGCATTAAAGATTCAAGCTCAAAGATGGGGCGTGGTTGTAGGAACTAATTTTGCAGAAGCATTTTGTTTAATAAGATCAATAAATTAATTAGAAAATGATAATTGAAAATATAGAAATCAATAATAATTGTCCAGTTTTTATAATTGCAGAGCTTTCGGCAAACCATAACGGAAGCTTAGATACAGCAATTAAAACCATAAGAGCAGCAAAACGTGCCGGGGCAGATGCTATAAAGTTCCAAACTTATACTGCAGACACCATGACAATTGATGTGAAAGCTGATGATTTTATGTTAAGTCACGGCACCATCTGGGACGGAAAATATTTGTATGATTTATACAAAGAAGCATATACTCCATGGGAATGGCATGAAGAATTATTTAAAGTCGCAAGGGAAGAAGGATTGGTTTGTTTCTCCTCACCTTTTGATCCCACAGCTGTAGAATATTTGGAAAAGCTAAGTGTACCCGCTTATAAGATCGCTTCTTTTGAGATAACAGATATTCCTTTAATTGAATTGGTTGCATCTAAAGGAAAACCTGTAATAATTTCTACCGGTATTGCCAGGCAGGAAGATATAGAGTTGGCTTTGGATGCCTGCAAAAGAATGGGGAATAATGATATTGCTTTATTAAAATGTACATCTTCCTATCCCGCACCTATTGACGAGGCCAATATGCTTATGGTGAAAGATTTGGCGGAACGATATGGAGTGATCTCCGGTTTGTCCGATCATACAATGGGAAATACAGTGCCGGTTGTAGCCACCTGTTTTGGAGCTAAGATTATCGAGAAGCATTTTATCCTGGATAAATCAATTGGTGGTCCGGATGCCTCTTTTTCCATGGATGAACATGAATTTACAGAAATGGTAAAGGCGGTTAGGGAAGCGGAAAAAGCAATTGGAAAAGTAGATTATACCTTAACCGAAAAGCAAAAAAAAGGCAGGGTGTTTTCCCGGTCTTTGTACGTGGTTGAAGATATAAAAGCAGGAGAAGTAATAACCGAAAAAAACGTAAGATCTATAAGGCCTGGGTTTGGATTGCATCCAAAGTATTTTTTTGAAGTATTGGGGAAGAGGGCTATTGGGGTTATTGAAAAGGGCACAAGATTACAAATGAAGGATTTTATTAATTAACCAAATTTTTTAGAGCAAATGAATTTAGCATGACTAAAGAAAAGCTACATATTTTTTATTCTCATTCTTGGGTTACACAGTTAATTATTGAAGCATATGTTTCAAAATATCATATTTCATATGATGATATTTTAATATTATCTAATAGAAATTTCTATGAATGTATAGACCCAAACTTAAAAGAGAGATTTGTAAATATTCGTAAATTGAGATTTCCGAGTTGGCTTCATGCAATAATGTCAGTAGATAAAATAAGGAGATTTTCAAAATGGTTTAAGAATCTTACAGGTGATAATGAGTTTATTTTGTATGTTCCTCACTTTTATCCTTTAGAAGTTAAAATGATGGTACAAAATAAAAATTGCATCGCAGTTTATCTCATTGAGGAAGGGGAATTATCATATAGACCACAATATTACATTAATAACCTTCCGAACCATCATCATACGGCACTTAAAAAAAAATATTTTAATTTCTTTTGGGATAATGAATTGTTAACTACTTTAAAAGTTCCTACGATAGATAGTAAAATTATTTCAGGGACATTACAAATGTTTAAAGAGGCATTTCCTTATAGTGAAAATAAAACTATACTTATAAATGAAATCCAAAAATTGGTTTCTGAAAAATTATGTTTTAAAGAAAATGTTCAAAATATTTTAGTACTAACTCCTTATGTTGATAATTTAAAAATTGAAAAAGAGAATTATTTTAAAGATTTGGAAAAAGTAATAGATTATATAAACCTAAGAACGGAGGATAAAATTTACTATAAATTTCATCCAAATGACAGTATGAATGTTCGGAACCGCACTAATATAATTATCGAAAAATTTCAAGGAAAATTTGTATTACTTTCCGATGAAGTGAGTCTGGAATCTTTAATAATAAATTATAAACCTGCTGTATATTCTTTTTTTTCAAGTATTTCTCTGTATGCCTATTTACTAGACTGCGATTTAAATATTATGTGCGATTTTATTTCAGGTTTACGCCCTAATACTTTAATTGGTGATATTAATTTAAAACCCTTTGTCATTCAATCTAGTAAAGCTTAAATATGGTGCAGGTTTCTATTATTATAGTAAATTTCAATACTTTTGAATACACCTATAAATGCGTTTCGTCTATCTTAGAAAAAACCAAAGGTATTTCCTTTGAGATAGTCATTGTAGATAATGCTAGTGAAAACTTCGATTTTGAAAAACTTAAATCACTTTCCCCTAACATTAAAACAATATTGAATAAGAAAAATATTGGTTTTGCTAAGGCCAATAACGTAGGAATAGAAGAAAGTTGTGGATCTGTAATTTTGTTATTAAATAATGACACTTATTTAATAAATGATACAATTTCTATTACTTATAATTGTTTAGTGAATAATCAACAAATAGGAGTTATAGGATGTAAACTATTAAATGAAGATCACTCCTGGCAAAGGTCTTTTTATAATTTTCCATCAGTTAAATCACAATTGATGAAATTATTGAGAATGAAGGAAGAGCCAGTAAATGGTAATAATGAACAATTTGTTCCTTGGATTACAGGGGCTTTTCTTATGTTTAGGGAAGATTCCTTGCGGATTTTCCCTGAGCGTAAATTGAATGACGACTTTTTTTTGTACTGTGAAGATATTCAATGGGGGTTTAATTTTAAAAAGAATAATTTGAATGCCTTTTATGATCCTAAAGGTGCAATCGTGCATTATCAGGGTAAATCATCTTCTTCTGATTCAGATTTCAATAAAAAATTAAAGTTTTATTATCCAAATTTAATGAAGTTATTAAAAATGGAACATGGATATGTATATGCTAAAACTTATTTTTTTTTATTGGTTATTATTTTTTTATCCGATTTTAAACATAATTCATTTAGAAGTAAAGTATTGCCACTTCTCAGAATTTTATTTAACATTAAGAAAACATAGGGTGTAATTGCTTTTAAGACAATTTTACCTTTAGCCTTGGTTTTGAACTCAACAATTAAATTATTGAATAAATAAAGAAGTAAGAAAACATTAAAAAATTATTTTACTACTTCTTTCTACAGCTTTTTGAGGGATAGGGTTTATATCGCATTCAGCTTAATTTTTT
>Ga0307487_1002991_pt1 | contig 10293 bp, 8 predicted proteins | sample CBIW12metaG_FD_203665 | JGI IMG/M metagenome (GOLD analysis project Ga0307487, IMG submission 203665) | Sea-ice brine microbial communities from Beaufort Sea near Barrow, Alaska, United States - CBIW 1.2 | ecosystem: Environmental > Aquatic > Marine > Coastal | place: USA: Alaska | collected... | reverse complement strand
CAACCCAAACCCTACCGGAGAACGTCCATGGCCGCCCAGCAAGCCGCGCGGGCTTCGCCTGAGCTACGCGTGGCTCCACTCAGCCCGCGCTACCGTCGGAATTACACCACGCCCAGGGACACTACCCGCACCGCAACTTCCCCAGATTAGGCATTCGTGGGGCCTGCAGCCTTCTGTTCGCATGATCGTCGCTGTGGGGGTCAGGGGGTCCTTGGTCAGGCAAGGGATTTTTTGAAGTAGACCCGGTTGAACCCATCTTCCATGTGGCGCCCAACCTCCGCATAACCCAACTTCGGATAGATCGAGAGATTGTCACTCATCTTCTCGTTAGTGTAGAGGCACACGGCCTTTGAACCGCATTGCAATGCAGCGTCCTCACAAAAGCCGATCAATTCCCTTCCTATCCCGCGCCCAGATGCAACGGGCAAAACAGCCACATTTTCGAGAAGCATCTGCGCCTCTTTTGCATAAAAGACTATGAAACCGCAAAATTCGCCTTGATCATCCGTCGCAACGTAAACACTTCCGGCAGCGATCTGCCCTGCAAAATCTGCAACCATCGGGGCGGGCTTCCGGCCGATCAGAGGCACATAATGAGCATACGCCTGTTCGGCACATTCTCTTATAGCCATTTCGTCGCTTGTTATGCCCTGTCGGATCATCTCGGCCCTCAAGTATCATCCTCAATACTGTGGAATCGCCGCAACTTTTGCAATGACCGGATTGGACTTGAAGTGGACCTGCGGCGCGGCTCGTCATTGCCGCCAGTCGTGCAATGCGCAGCATTCTAGAGGTTCAAACATTGGTCAGCGGACAAAGCTACCTTTCCTTAGTCTGAACCCCATTGCTCGTGCACTGAGGACTTGTTCAACTCCTACAGCAAGCGGATAGTTGATCGTAGAGTTCTCCCGTCTAGGCGAAGGGCTGTTAGCTCTCCCAGCCCTGATAATCAGGTCGTGGCAGTCCAAGCAGTATTGTCTAGACCAACAAAACAAATTGGGTTGCATGCTTCTTGCCACCGGGATGTCTCTGGGTACGGGGGTTGTGCAATCAGTAGCGTTCGATGGCAGGAACGCAGAGCAAGAAAATCGGGAGAACACCATTGCCGGTAGCAAACACGGAACAGATAAAATTTTTTTCATAATCTAGTGCCAGCACCTCACGTTCAGAATCATTTGCTCAAGTCCAGTTTGTGTCTTCTTTGGGCTCCGAGCGGCCTTGCGGCGGCACAGCAGTCAAATTCTGACCGTCGAACGAATTTTGTGGGGCTTCTGTGCCCCGGCAGGTGACGGCAACCGGCCCAAAGCGGACACTGGCCATGTGGTCGGACGCCGCGTTGCAGCTTCCCCGAAGCCGACACTGGCAAAGAACCGCAGGCGTTTGGTGAGCGCTTTAAGCATTCATCTTGTTTTGACTTTTCATCGCTATCTCGGACATTTCATCTGAGAACTTCAGTAGAACACTTGAGTGCACAACGCGGTCGAGATTTGGCGTCACTGAAAGATATGTGCTTGTAATCTGTGCTAGCGATATAGCGGTCATCATGAAGGGGTCTGCAAACCCCGAATTACTCGCCCCTACCAAGTTCACGGCCTCTTTACTCTCGGACATACCCAGTAGGTTGCCAACAGGATTGAGGTCTGCGTGGGTATGCTGTGACGCCCATTTATACCGCGGGCGCCAGTGATCCATATCGACACGCCTTTCGATTGCCGCAAAGTCACGGTGCTTTAAGTTAATGGCTGGCCACTCACCATCTTTGTCCTTCTCGATCTTCCGCCCAAGTACCTTTTCAGCTTCATTGCGGCGGGTATCAAAGCCTTCTAAATCACTCTTAGAAAACTTCTCCAAGCGAGCAAGCTCGGCATGCTCATTCATCTGCAAAGCAGCCCGCCGCGCTGCGAAATGAAAACTCAGCATGTATGCGATAGCAGGCTCACGGCCTTCTTGCAGAATATACATAGCGGTAACGGTTAGCTCATGGAGGGAACGCCATCTCGCCAACGCACCATCAGGGAACCCACCTTTCAAAAGACAAATAATTTCATTGGTAACAAGCAGAGCTTTGGGGAAGATGTTGGAAAGAGCAGCCATAACAACTTGCGTGCTCTCGTCCGTATCTTGATCAAACTCGTTTGCGTTCGATTTACCCAGTTCCTGAGCTATTTCCCACATCATCTCAAGGTGATCAAAAGCAGGCCTCCAACGTTCGAAAGAACGTTCTTCAAACCCTTGTGCTGATTCACGCACATCAGGCAGGACTTTATTCGCGGTCTCTCGGTAGGATCTGATACTGTCGGCTTCACAATCCTCTCTGGATAGTTTGATGACTTCTTTGAGTCGTCTCCGAAACAACTCTTCGTCAAACTCCCCATCATCATTAATATCCACTAGCTTTAGAGCGGCTTCCTCAATTGCATTTTGCAATACGCTAAGCGTCATTTTCGGCTCACCCATAATCTGCTCTGACCTCGTTTAGAATGGTGGATATTGTTAGCAACCTGAAAGTCCGCTTCTTAGCTGATGTTGAATAAAGTTCGCAATCGCAGCGAATTTCCTCTTTCCGCCCTCCTTGCTCACCTGTTTCGAACGGCCCCGAGCGGAACCTTGCTGACCGATTCAATTGCTGCGACGTGGCCTTCCCGAATCTGCCGTTCAGTCGTCGGGGAAATACTTTTCCAGCAGCTTCTTCAGCTCCTGAATTCGTACAACACCTCGGTTCGGATTCGAACTGGAATTTGCAGGATGCATGCTACTCCGAAGGGGATGCATAGAGCTTCTCAATGGGTGCATGCTGCTTCTGAGAGGGTGCGTCGAAGACCGTAGAGGGTGGCTCGGAGGAGAATGTTTCACTGCATCCTCCACGACTTGCCAGAATAGATCAATCACGGTTATCATGACTTGGTCTTCCTTATTTTAATGGCAGGACTGGTTTCAACTGCAGACTACGCACATTTTTTTATAGTGGTCCTTTCCAACTTCTTTGATGAAGTTGATGCCTGCATCTGCTGCACGGATAGCTTCCTCCAGTGTGAGGTCCGGCAGGGTTCCAAGCCCTTCTAATGTGCCGTGGGACTCTATTTGAACGAGGCGTTCGAGCGCCCGGACATCGAGCTTGTCTTTTACCGCTTCGTGGTGGTCCCCAAGTGCGGCAGCGAAGTTGGGTTGCCCTGGGGAACAGAAGGTCGCGAACATCTCGAGGAGCTTGCGGGTCGCGTTCGGCAGCAAGAACACATAGTCCGTCGTCTTCTTCTGTGCCGCGTCCCGAACCATGCTGAAAAGGTAGTGGTACTCACTGTCATACTTCACCAACAGCTCGTGCATCGGCGCAAGCGATGTAACGCGGTCGTCCCCAACACCGAAGCTCCGACAATCGAGCGACAGGAGCGAGGTTACTTTCTTGGTTTCGTTCCGTTTCTGGAGATTTTGAAACTCACGCTTCACCATGTTCATGAAGCTCGTGTTGTGAGTGAGAACAATGACTTGGGCACACTTCTTGGTCATGCGGGTCATCAAGCTATAGGCATAAGTCCGTGCTGCCGTGTCAAGGCTCGAAATCGGGTCGTCGATTACCAGCACGAGGTCTTCGAGCTTGCGGCCTTCAGCGGCCAACTGGGTCAGAAAATAGCAAAATGAAACCGCTGTGTGCTCCCCTTCGCTCAGCTCTGTTGCCGGTTTCCCGCTTGGTCGCAGGATTCTGTATCCGCCATCCTCGGCAACAAGGCGAAGCTCTTTGTGCCCCAGGTAGGCCCAAATGAGTTCGTTCATCTTGTCCGCGCCAACGCCACCGTCATGCAGATCGTTGCGAAGTTCCAGTTGACGGTCGGCAATGCCCTTCTCTTCTGTTCGTGCTGTTGCCTGCTCAGCCTTAGCGTCTCGCCCATCCTTCTGAAGGCGGTCCCAATCGGCTTGGTTCGTCGCCAATACGTGTGCTTCGATTTTGGTGAAGGCGTCCTTTTGCATTGCAGCAAAGCTCGTGAAGGCATCATTGTGTTTCTTCATAGTCGCCGCCATGGCGGTCTCGATGTTAGCATACTCCTCAAGCCACTCTTCGAGATCAAAGCCTGCCAGCTCACCGGTGATCATCACTTCTTTGGTAGGGTTCGCAACCCTTGCTTCTAAGCCTTTGAGAAGCTCACCGACACACACACCAAGGTGCTTGATAGCGGCTTCCATCGACGCTCGGTCTTTCGTGAAGGCTTCACGCTCCTCTGCGGTGATTTCAGCTTCCTTCGGAATGGAACGGTAAAGCTCCCGCAGGGCTTGCTGATGCTCCTGGCCGCGCTTTACTGCGTCTTCCAAGGCACTCAATGCCTCGGTCCACGACTTGTCGAATAAAGCTCGGAGTTGGGCACGGCGTTTCTCTGAGAATGGATTGCCGCACATCAGGCAGTCCTTCACGCTATGCTCATCATGATAGTGAAGCCCTTCCTCGATCCACCGAAGAGCATCTGAGTGCGCTTCGAACTCTTTCAGAGCGATGTCGGAAACACTCTGGGTAAGAAGCGATTGACCGACCTTGAACCAATCAGCCAGTCCTTCTGGAAGGCTTGGAGAAAAAGGAAGGGTTGGCAGTGGTTCCCGCTGAGCAAGCACCCCTTGGTGCTTCTTGAGGTCATCTTCGGACAGATTTTTCTCCGGACCAAAGGACGCTTTTGAATAGTGTCCTTGGATTTTCCGAGCATCGTAGGACTGCGTGTAGGCGCTCGATGACGCCACTTCACGGATGTTGCGAGCCACTCGAGTCTTGAAGTCCGATAGGTCTTTATCGGCCTTGGTCTGCGCCTTCTCTTTCGCCTTGGTCCTTTGCTTCGCGGCCGAAAGTTTCGGAGCTATCTCGTCAAACTCATTTCGGGCGTCGACCTTCTTCTCACTCAGATAGGCAATTCCTTTCGTGCTACTGGCATCCCATTGAAAATTTCGCGATACGAAATCCGTATTGAAGACCAAGAGGTTGATCCCAAATGGGTTAGAAATCGGGTCTTGTGAAATAATTGTACCGTCTGACGCTTCGATTTTGAAAGTCGTTTCAGCTGGTAAGCGCTCTTCCAAACTCCCCCGCTCTATAGAAGAAAGCACCCTTGAGAGGGTAGTCTTTCCGGAACCATTGAATCCATAGATCAATGTGCGGGGCGCGAGTTTGAGGTCTTCGGCTGAAGAAAAATCTTTCCACACTCCTGCACTTTTTAACTCAGAAAGACGGTTGATGAACACGTTCGGACCTTCCAGGTAGGGAACTTAGGGCTGCAAAGCAGATGTTTATGTCAGTCCAGATTGCAGCAAGGCCCATAAACTCGCAACGGAAAGGTGTTCTCGGTCCGCTTCGGGAAGCCGATATGTCAATGACAGTTTTCTTTCAGTGATGAGAAAGCAGACTCGCTTCGCCAACCGCCGGCACCCCGTTCCAGTGGTAGCAGAAAGACCAAGGCGAGGACCGACTGCTCGAAGGTCAGCTTTCCGAGGTGACGGGCGATTGTAGCGCGACCGCGGCGAAAGTCGGCTCTCCGCCGTCCTTGCTCACCTGGTTCGAACGGCCCTCTCCTGACATTCGCCACGATATCCATCGCGGCGGCGCAGCGTCCTCGAAGCGGTCATCCGTGGCACGGTCAGGCCGTCCAAGGTCAGCAGAGGGAATGATCTGGCCCTGCCGGTCGTCTTTGATGATAATCGATCAACTCTACAACTGCTTGTTAAGTATCCGATTTTCCAGGTATGAATTGCAGCGTTGCAAATTTGGTTCTCTGCCCGGGAAAGAAGGACGTCAATCATGACGAAAATAACCGTTGATTGGAAGGGCGTCACCTTGGAACCACACTGGTATGCTCCAGATGACGTAAAGACGAAAGTAGATCGCTTCGGCAAGAGGGGGGGCTATCGGGTGCATCCGGCCGGAGATGGTCACAATGTGTCAGGGAACGCTGTATTCTATCGATCTCTGGAGGACGTTGCACAGCACCTGATTGCTTGCCCTGACTGGGGACTTCGCTTCAAGACACCGGCAGGTGCGGCTAATATCTTCTATGATGATATTATTATAGACGGAAAACCTCGCTGAACACGTCGGAGATCTGGACGGTCTATTGGCTTCAAGGTCCCCAACATTGGTAGGGAAAGGCGGTAATTGCCAATCTCAGACCCTCGAGCGAACACTCGTGAGTTTTGTGTCTTGAGCACTCAAACAGGCCGCCGATTTGATCTGCCTGAGTTGACATTACTTAAATTGGTTGTGGTATGTGAAGTGCTTTACCTACCGGCTAAAGCAGGGATACTTAGCTGCCGTCGGGCCACACCTCAAAAAAATTCTGAAGAATATCAGTGCCGATATGGCCAGATAGAATGAGAGACGCTTAGCATGAACTGGCTAGAATGGTCATCAACGGTCATAGGCTCCACGGCATGGCCCATCGCGATCAGCTTTGTCGCGCTGGTCTATCGGGGGCAAATCAGCCAGCTTCTCAAACGGATTAGGCGAGCAAAGTATGGCAACGCCGAAGTCGATTTTAGGGACGAATTGGATAAGATCGAAGCGCAAGCCAGCGGTTTGCCGACAAAGTCAGATGCGGATGCCGGAGAGACTGCAAGCGAGGTATCAGAGCTCGCTACGCGCAAAGCCGCAGACGATGAACAGGCTTCCGATTATGATCCTGAGTCGCATCAGATATCCGAAGGGCAGGATCGTTTTATAGAAATAGCCAAGGTTTCACCGAGCGCTGCCGTGCTCGACGCTTGGCGTGATGTGGAGCTGGAATTAGAGCGTTCCTTTAAGAGATCTGGCTTGCCTCGGGAGAAGAAAAGGATCGCCCCTCTACAACTTGGGATGAAGTTATATGGGATGGGGGTCATTCACGCACACACGATTGACATGATCAAGCATCTCCAGAGTTTGCGGAACGAAGCAGCCCACACACAGGAAATTAGCGTGACCGATGCCTACCGGTTCAAAGCTTTGGCTAATAAAGCAATCAACCTGCTTCAATATGATCTTGCGAGGTAGATTAGGCTGTCCAAAGATATACTGAACCGCCCATCAAAAAGGCTGAGAATACTACAGTGAGGGACAGCGGGGAACTCCAAGAGTTGCCTGGACCATGCTGACCGTAGCTGCCGTTCGCCCGCGGCGCAGCGAATGGCAGCTCTCCGCCCTTAGTGTGGGATGAGTTGCACAGCCCTGACCGGTCCTTGGCTTATCTATGCGGCGCAGCTTCACCTGACCGGCCTTTTTCCATCGTTCGCTCTATTCGGCCTTGGTTTGGCCCGTAGCTTGCTGGGGTTTGATTGTGTCCCAGATCACCGGCTAACCCATTGGCTTCTATGAGGCTTGAATTGCCCCATGTGTCCCGTGGGGATCCTTGATTGCAAAGTAAAAAGTCGGGAAGCTGCCGACCCACTCGGGGTCACCATTAAATCAATGAAATCAAATCATTGCGCGGCGTCTGTCTGCGCATTTCACAAGGCAGACGCCTGGTTTTTTCGGCTTCTTTCCGCCAACGTGCATTTAAACCGGCAACCGGTGCTCCTGCCCGCCGTTCGATCGTTCTCAGCCGGGTTCGTCGGCCAGCGACAGCAGATGGCGACCATAATGGTTCTTGGCGAACTTGCGACCGCGGGCGCGCAGCGCTTCGGCGTCGATCCAACCGCTGGCAAAGGCGATCTCATCCGGGCTGCCGGTCTGCATGCCCTGCCGCTGCTCCAGTGTGCGCACGAAGTTGCCCGCATCCAGAAGGGATGCATGGGTGCCGGTGTCCAGCCAGGCAAAACCGCGCCCCATGCGTTTGACCGTCAGTTGCCCGTCGTGCAGATATTGTTCCAGCAATGTTGTGATCTCAAGCTCGCCCCGGTCCGAAGGTTTGACCGAACGGGCCCGCTGTGGCGCGGTTCCGTCAAGGAAATACAGCCCGGTCACGGCATAGTTCGACGGCGGATTCTCCGGTTTCTCGATGATCGCTTTTGCCTGCCCGTCGGCGTCAAATGCAACAACGCCATAGCGCTCGGGATCGGCCACGTGATAACCAAAGACCGATCCGCCGGTGGTCTGGGCGTCGGCCTCGGCCAGTAGCTCGGGCAGACCGTGGCCAAAGAAGATGTTGTCACCCAGCACCATCGCGCTTGAGGCTCCGTCAAGGAATTCCTCGGCGAGGATATAGGCCTGGGCCAGGCCATCGGGGCTGGGCTGTTCGATATAGGTCAGCGAGACGCCCCACTGGCTGCCGTCGCCGAGCGTGCGCTTGAACTGGTCGGCGTCCTGCGGGGTGGTGATCATAGCGATGTCGCGGATTCCCGCCAGCATCAGCAGCGACAGCGGGTAATAGATCATCGGTTTGTCATAGACCGGCAGCAGCTGTTTGCTGACCCCCTGAGTGATCGGATAAAGCCGGGTGCCCGAGCCGCCTGCCAGAATGATGCCTTTGCGGCCGGTGGATGTCTGTTGCGTCATGAAATCTGTTCCTGGTTCAATAGGGTTGTCGCATCAGCCCGTCGGGGCCGCGAGTTTCGCTGTGAAGTGGGATATCGTCGGAATGCTATTGCGTGACGGTATCGAACAACGCCTAGTCATCCCTCGCACGATGGTAAGGCTCTCGCGCCTGCGTTGTAGTTCGGTGCGTGTCAGTTGGCATTTTTTAGTTCATCAAGCACATCCCGCAGTCCCGCGCGCCAGTCGGGCCGCTCGATGCCAAAAGCCCGCTTCAGGCTGTCGCAGTTCATCCGTGAATTGGCGGGGCGCGGCGCAGGTGTCGGATAGTCGCGGGCAGGGATGCCGGTGACAGTCACAGATTTACCCGCCTGTGCGAAAATCTCGGTCGCAAACCCGGCCCAGCTCACATCCGGGGAGCCGGAAAAGTGATAGATGCCCGATTTATCGGCGTCAGCGCGCAGCGCCTCGGCCATGGTCAGACAGGCGGCGGCGATGGCGGCGGCGGGGGTTGGGCCGCCGATCTGGTCATTGACGACGTTCAACGCATCGCGGGTTTCGGCCAGTCTGAGCATCGTTTTGACGAAGTTGCCGCCGTGTGCGGAAAAGACCCAGGATGTGCGCAGGATGCCATATGCACCGCCCGCTGCGCGTACCGCTTCTTCGCCCGCGAGTTTTGAGCGACCATAGGCCCCCAATGGCGCGGTGAGGTGATCTGCGGCGAAAGGATCGGATCCCTGACCGTCAAAAACATAGTCGGTCGAGATATGGACGAAAGGAATCCCCAGTTCGGCACAGATCCGCGCCATCGCGCCGGGGGCTGTGCCGTTGACTGTGGTCGCCAGTGGCTCGTCGGATTCGGCCTTATCCACTGCGGTATAGGCAGCGGCGTTGATCACCGCCACGGGCCGGTGGGTTCGGATCGCTTCGGCACAACCCTCTGGATCGGACAGATCAGCGCTGTCGCGTCCCAGATACATCGCTTCGGGCGCAAGGCGATGCAGCTCTTGCGCCACCTGACCGGTCTTGCCAAAGATCAAAAGGGTCATGAAGGCTCCTGTGGTGGTATCGAGGGATCGTGAAATTGCGGATCCGGCGCGTTATCGTATCTGCACCGGGTTTGGTTGTCGTCGATCGCGGGCGATCTGCGCGATACTGCCGTCAGGATGGGGCGCGGCTATCAATCCAGGCCACCGCCTCGTCCCATTCGGCCAGAGGCAGGCGGTCGATGTTTTCGTACAGCCAGCCGAATCTTTCGTTCAGCAATTCGCCCTCCATATCCGCCAGCGGTTCGGCACCCGGATCGACCTGCAACAGGCCGACACCGTGGTCGATCAGCACCAGCCGGAAATCGAGCCCCTGCGTCGCCGCGATTTCCATCGCGACCTTCCACACATCGCCGGTCCACCCCAGGTGCATACGCGGCATGTGTTCCTGTTTCCAGTTGGTCGGCATCAGATCATGCAGCGCGATCCAGCCGCCCGGTTTCAGGCAGGCCAGCGCGTTGATCAAATCGCGGTGGACTTGGGTGTATTCATGCAGCCCGTCGATCCAGATGAAATCAAACTGCTTGCTATTGGTGTCGAAGAAATCGTCTGACGTCAGACGAACCGTGCCGCCCTTGACCGGATCGACTCCGGTCTTGTCGCTGATCGGCAGTGCATCGAACAGGTCATTGCCGCCGCAGCCGATTTCCAGATAGGCGCAATCCATCGGCAGTTTGCGCAGGACATAATTAACCAGCGCGACGCGATTGTGATGAACGTCTTTCCAGTTCCACTTGAATCCCTTGGGATAGGCGTTGCTTTGGAAATGCTGCGCGATCTTGCGGCGACCCTCGCCATCGAGATCTTCAAACGGTTTCGTCAAGAAATCAGCGTCGT
>Ga0307487_1002989_pt1 | contig 10295 bp, 9 predicted proteins | sample CBIW12metaG_FD_203665 | JGI IMG/M metagenome (GOLD analysis project Ga0307487, IMG submission 203665) | Sea-ice brine microbial communities from Beaufort Sea near Barrow, Alaska, United States - CBIW 1.2 | ecosystem: Environmental > Aquatic > Marine > Coastal | place: USA: Alaska | collected... | reverse complement strand
AAGGGTGAAAAGGGCTCGGCCTGCTCGCGGAAAAAAGCCTTGCCGGCTTTTTCCAGCCCCGCCACGCCGGGGTTGTCTTGGGCGGCATACAGGTCGAGTTCGAGGCGTGGCGGCGCAGCCCGCGGACGGATTTCCAGCGCCATGGAGACCGCATCCAGGGACAGTTCGACCAGCTGAGTGAGCAGCGGAAACTGCAGGTTGCTGTTGTTACTGTGCCAGGAGGCAATCCCCGCGCCCCAGACCAGCTCCAGTTGCCCATCGGCCAGACCGCCATCGAGCTTCTGCTTTTCCACAAACAGATCGCGGTACAGGCTGATGGTCTTGCGGCGTTTTTTCTCAAGGGCTGCCCAGGGTTGCCAGATGGTCTGCAGATAGACGGCAAACGCCTCGTGTACCGCCTCTCGGTCGGTGAACGCCTGCAGTGTTACCACCGCCGGCGTTGCCTGCTCGCCCGATGCAGACGATGTAGACGGCGCAGATGCTTGAGGCGCTGCGGAGCGTGTGGCTGTGTCCGTGGCCGGGGAGGCCGCGTCAGCGACGCTATAAAGCACCTCGGGAACCGGCGCCACGGGGTTAGGGAACACGCTCAGCGCGCCGATGCGCCGTAACTCACTGGTGAGCACCTGAGGTTTGAGCGTGGGTTCCTGCATCGGATCTTTCGAGCCCGCACACCAGAGGTTGAGCAGTTCACTGATGGGCGGCTCGGCCTGGGTTTCGTGCAGACGGTCGATGCGCAGCCATAGATCGCCCTCGTCCAGATTGTGGCTGATGCCGGGCAATCCCGAAAAGCGCTCTTCAAACAGGCAGCATGCAAAACTCGAAACGAGCGGGCGCGGGGTGTTGCGCAGCAGCGCCGACTGCTTGGTGAACTCGATGAGGGCGAGCAGCCGCTCTTGGGAAATGTCCATACCGCTACCTAGTGACCTGCAGGTTTGGACCTGGGGACGGACGCTGGATAACCGCAGTGGGATGCCGATGAAAGGGCAAAAATCACACTGAGTAAACCCAAGCGAAAGAGGCTGCGGCGTCCATCCCTGGTCGGTGAAAAAAACGCAATGGCGGGCACCTTACACATCCATAAGTGCCACCGGTAAAAAGAAACGAATATTCGACTGGCGGTGCGTTTCGATGTGCAGCTGCTGCAGCTTTTGTGGCATGTATCAGGCGGCCAAGCGATGTGCTTACTCGGTCCCTAAAAGGGAACGATGAGTCCCTTTTGGGGACCGATCCAGCACCAGCTCAATCCCTGTGTTGCATTCAGCTTCTGCAACCGCTGGTTGTCTTGCTGCCTTGCACACCGGCGGCGCGATTAGCGTGTTAGATGCTTTGCCCCACCGCCCGTCAACATCCGCTTGCCGCAGCGAATACCATGTACGACATTGCATTCAACAGTGTGGAGGACACCCTTATGAGCGTCACAACCGTTCGGCTACAGCCTGAGCTAGAAAAAAACCTTGGAGCCATGGCCGAAAAACTTCACAGAAGCAAAAGTTGGTTAATCAATCAGGCACTTAGAGAGTTTTTTGAACGTCAGGAGCTGGAGCAGAACCGGTGGCAAGAAACGCTGCAGGCTATGGAGTCAGTTGCACAAGGCAGGGTCGTTTCTGGTGAAGCAGTAAACACCTGGCTCCAAAGCTGGGGCAGCTCCAATGAACTGTCGCCACCGAAGGCGGGCCAATGAGGCTGGTCTACTCAGAAGACGCCGTGGCAGATTTGGTACGCATAAGAGCATTCATTGCTGAGAAAGATCCTCTAGCTGCTGCACGTGTAGCAACAGAACTCATTGCACGAATCGAAAATCTTCGCCTATTCCCAGCAATGGGCCGCACAGTTGAATTAGCTCCAGACCCAAAAACTATTCGTGACGCCATCTTCGGAAAATACGTAATTCGGTATACAACCCATACTGAAACCGTCGTTATTCTTCGTATATGGCATCACTACGAAGACCGAGAAAAAAGCATCTGACAAAGCATCTGTGAGCCGATTAGCGGCTTTATTCGGCTCATCGTCACTCTCTCGACTCGGTAAGCGATACGGTCCATGTCAGTTGATCCCCTGCATGACCCGGCACTGGGGGAATGTCGAACATCCCCAGAATTGCTGTCCCGCTTTCGGGCCTGATTTTACGGTACGGATCAATAGTGCGCTGCCGCATTTCGGGCATTGCCGCTCGGCTGTTGGATCACTGCGACGCTTGAGGTTCTGTACGTGCTCGCGGTGGGTGGCGAGCGTCGGGGCGCGGCGGTCGGTTTGCAGGGCGTGCAGCATGGCGTCGACTTCAGCTTCGCTGAATACCGGCTGCTGGAATGACTTGATGTAGCGGATAAAGCCGATGCCCTGGGTGATGTTGGCCGGCACTTCGGTCTTGAAGGTACTGCCGCCGATGAAGGTGATCACCGAGTGCAGGTGCTCCGGGTTTACGCCAAGGGTGGCTTCCAGCGCCTTGAGGTGCTTGTAGTTCTGGCGCAGTGGGTTCTGGAATTTGAACGTACGTTTGTAGAGTTTCTGCGTCCACTGCGGCTGCTTCTCGCTGCCGAAGATCCAGCCGCTCATGTTCTTGGTTTCCAGCACGAAGATGCCGAAGGGCGAGAGGAATACGTGGTCGATCTGCGTGGTGCCGTCGGGCGTATTCAGGGTGACGTTGTGCAGGCGGCGGTAGGTCTGTTTATCCAGTCGCCAATGGGGGAACAGGCGCACCAGGAGTTCGCCGATCTGACCCTTGGCCCAAGACGACTTGAGCAGGCCAATAAGTAGCAGCAACGGGATAAACCAGCCAAGCGTGCCCCAGACCTGCGCGACGATGGGGGTGAAGTCCATTTATTAACCTTCAGCAATCCTGAGATATGTCGAATCTTACCGAAAGTAAGCGTAAATGGGCGGAAGTATCTCAGGACGCAACTAGTCGGTTTTGAGTGTCCTGAGTACAGGATCGTAAAATTTACTTACGTCATGCTGCTGTAGTGGTTGGCAATTGCCATCCTTCACAGGGTTGAGAGCGAGGATGGCGTTTGGATATCAATCCATCTAGACTCGAGTGACGCTCCCGAAGGGATGGTGCAAAATCGAATATCCTGGGAGGTGAATGGCCATCCCTAGGGGCGCTCCCTAACTGAACCGGATTTCCATTCATGTGGCACGATAACGAAACGACGATTGACTACCTTAATTTTGGTGTCGTGGCAGACGCTTGCGCCAGTTTGTTGAGGCGTACGGGTGGGGCACCGATATCGATCGGGGTATCAGGGGGTTGGGGCGCGGGGAAGTCTTCGCTCGTCCAGATGATCGCTTCTCGGTTGAAAGAGGCGGATAAGCCTGAAGGCGATGTCGCCAAAAAAAATACCTATGTCGTCGTTACGTTCAACCCTTGGCTGTACCAGGATTTCGAAAGTGCACGCAGCGCTCTGCTTCAGATCGTCGGAGATGAAGTTCTGCGCTTGGCCGAGAAAAATCCGGATCTACAGAAGAAGGCTAAACGGCTTTGGCAGCGAATCAATCTTCTTCGGTTGGCGCAGCTAGGTGGCGAGGCCGCAGTGACGATTACAACCGGTATCCCCGTAGGGAGCATCGGAAAGGCGATTGGCAAAGTCGTCGGTTTGATGGGTTCGTCAGATGAAGGGGCTGAGCCTGATGACGACAAAGAAGAAGGCGTTGAGCTGAACAGCCTAGGCGGTCTGATCAAGCCCGGCCAACCACTTTCTTTGCCCAATGAAATTCATGCGTTCCGCGACGCCCTTGAAAAACTTCTGGATGAGCTGAAAGTCACGATGGTGGTTTTTGTTGACGATCTCGACAGGTGCTTACCGAAGACCGCCATTTCAACATTGGAATCTATCCGGCTGCTTTTGTTTATCAAAAGAACAGCCTTTGTAATTGCAGCGGACAATGAGTTCATTCGCGGAGCGGTCAAGGTTCACTTCGAAGGCACGGGCATTACCAGCGATATTGCGACGAACTATTTCGACAAGCTGATTCAAGTTCCGCTTCACGTGCCCAGGTTGGGCGTCAACGAAGCCAAGGCTTATCTGGTGCTTCTGCTGCTCCAGCGCGCTACAGAAGATGGGCAGTATTTAGCTGAAAAATTCGAAGCGGCCAAGGAGTCGATCTCTTCTCGTCTGCGCCAGAGCTGGAAGGGCGAGACGATTACAGCTGAATTCCTCTATGGACTCGTGAGCAACGATCAAGAGTTGGTTGATTTGATGGACTTGGCGCAAGGACTTGCCTCTCTGATGTTTAAGTCCACAGCAGTGAGCGCAAACCCAAGGCTCATGAAGCGCTTTCTAAACACGGTCTTCTTACGCAGTGCCTTGGCGGAACCTCAAGGCATAAAGCTGGATATTCCATCGTTGGCTAAGTGGCACTTATTGGAACGCTGTGATGAGAATCTCGCCAATGCACTCGCGGCGATGGTCAACTCTGAAAATGATGGACAGGTAGATATTTTGCGATCAGCCGAGGCGGCAGCGGATGAGGACGCCCCGTTGCCTGCTTTATTCACCAATGAGGCATTCGCGAGAGAATGGCTAAAGCTATCCCCGGCTCTTGGAGCCACAGACCTTAGGGCTCTGCTCCATTTGAGTCGCGATACCGCTACTCGCGATTTCGGCGATGACAACATGACTCCAGAATCCCGAGAGCTCAGAGATACCTTGAAGTTGGCTACAAGCGGTCATGCTGAACTAAGCGCATTGATTCTAAAAGTAGGTCAGGTACAGGCCGAGATCGCAATGACGAAAGCATGGCAAAGCAACGCGTCATCACGTACGTGGAAGGCTGCCAAGGACGTATTCATGCTGATTGAGGTCTGCAAAACCTTCCCAGACTTAGGGAAGAAAGCGGCTTCTTTGCTCAATCAGGCCCCATTGAAAGACATTGGCCCGGGCGTCATTCCCCCACTTGCACGTCAGCCTTGGGCCAGCGAAGTGCTCAAGTCATGGCAAGACTTCAATGAAGTCCAAAAAGCGACTAAAAACGCAATCAACGCAGCGGAAAAGAAGAGAATCTAAATGGGTACTTCGACTTCCAGCAGTGGCGGGAAAGGCGGCTCTCCGTTCGACCCTGAGTGGTTGGGTCAGGGTGCAGGCGCACTAGGCGATGGCGATGCTGAGGATGGCGTAGGTGAGGGAGCGGCGCAGGAGGCAGGGACTCCAGATTTCGCTCCGGGTCGCAGGTTTGCACCTGCTCGTTCCAAACTATCGAATTACTTAGGCGGCGGTGGCCGTGATGCACTGCGCGGTGCTGCCAAGAGCATGGTGAGAAAAGGCATGGGTGGCTCTGGTCGAGCCGCCTCTACCATGCGCAGCACCGCACAGGGTGCAGGTCGACTCGGTGCGTTTCTGGAAGCTGTTCGAGACGGCACGGATGCACGCATCAGAGACTGGGTGCAGCGCGTTCGCGGCGCCAACTTGTCGGCTAACGATCTTGCGCTCGAACTGATCAGAGAGGTCATGCCCGATACGGGCAGTATCGATGATGAATCGTTGCGTAATGCAGCGGCCGACGCCATGGCAATGCTCTACGAACAAGATCCGCAGGTCGACATCTTCAGTCTCTCAGATCATCAGATTGCTGACGTCATCGGCTACACGATCGCCAATGAAGTGTGTAACCGCATGGATCTGCAGCTGGGGCAGACCTACGAGAAGCTCAAGCACCAGCCGAGAGAGATTCAGGCGCTGCGTAATGACATCAAGGAATGGGTACACGGAGAGGTGCGCGCGGTCATGGAACAGATTCTGCCAAGACAACTCGACCCGCAAGGTCTAGCCCTAGCAGTACTTGAAACGGCGTTGGGAGTGTTCGCAGAATGATTAAAGTTATCTGCACGACCGTGGAACGACTTCCTGCAAATCTCGCCGAGGGAGAGCGGGCATTCACCTATTTCAAGAGTGCCAGGCGAGAAGGGGTAGGCACCATTGCTGCCGGGTGGCACGGTTCTCTTAAGCGTAAGCGTTTTCACCCGACCCCGGCGACCTGGGATTTTGTTCAATTCTGCCTTGCTGTATGCAGTGCAGACTTATGCGGACTGCGTAGCACAAGTGCAGATGGCTGGACGCGCACTATCCAGCTTTCCGTTGGGTTGCACGAGCCGTTGCGATGGCAGCCTTGGAAAGATGATCTGGAGCAAATGCTCAAGGTACTGACCGGTGATTATTGGGCATTGATTTTCACCGATGCGGGTGCCGCACCGCCGCAAGGACGTGAAGAGATTGTCGATCATGATTGTATCTCGCTGCTTTCGGGCGGGCTCGATAGCCTCATCGGTGGCATTGACCTGGTTGCTCAAGGTCGACATCCATTGTTCGTATCTCAACTTGCGCATGAGGACTCTGAGCGGCAACGACATTATGCAGCAATGCTCAGCGGGTCAGGTTCACATTATCAGTGGAGTCACGGGATTGGATTCAAAGGGCCCAGAGAGCCGTCGACTCGTGGGCGGTCATTAGCCTTCTACGCATTTGCCGTGCTGGCGGCGTCGAAGCTGGGCGATGCACGCCCGACCATCTTCATTCCCGAAAACGGTTTCATCTGCGTAAACCCACCGCTGGTACCTGGCCGGGTTTCCAGCTTGAGTACCCGCACGACTCATCCGCTGTTTATCAGCAAGCTCCAGAATGTCTTGGACGGATTGGACGTTTCCGTTCAGCTCGAATTGCCCTATCGATTCAAAACGAAGGGCGAGATGATGAGCGAGTGCCGGGACCAAACATTGCTCCAGCGGTGGGCGTCCGATTCCACGAGCTGCGGTCGATTTCGTACATACAACCGCACGCATTGCGGACGTTGTGTTCCCTGTATGATTCGGCGTGCAGCGTTCAATGCGTGGTCACTTGGTGTAGATGAAACACGCTATAAGTTTCCTTCTCTTGCTGGAAGCGACAAATCCGGAGGCCCCGATGATCCCATGGCAGTAGCGCTCGCAGTACTGACTGCCAAGAGTAAGGGACTGGATAGTTTTCTCGGCGCTTCGTTGGCGTTTGCATCGCCAGAAGAGCGTGCCCATTACCGCCGTGTTCTAGCGAGTGGAATCAACGAGTTGGAAGCTTTGCTGGTTGGGGATGGAATACTTTGATCGACTTTCACTGCCACCTCGATCTATATCCCAACGCTCGTGACGTGTACGCCGAAGCAGTGAAGAGGAACGCTTTTACATGGTTAGTAACCACGAGCCCTAGGGCGTATGAAGCCACCAGCCGGGTGCTTGGTAGCGATCCCAAAGTATTGATTACCCCAGGTCTACATCCAGAAATTGTCCATGATCGGTTTTACGAACTGGAGCTGTTACTGGAACAAATCGGACCGGCGAAAGCTGTTGGCGAGGTAGGATTGGATGGCTCTCGGCGCTTTCAGCGCAGTTACGAGTTGCAGCGCAAAGTATTCGTTTCCACGATCGAGAGGTGTCATCAGCTTGGTGGGAGAGCGCTCAGTATTCATTCCCGGCAGGCTGTGGGCGACGTCTTATCAGCCCTTAAGTCCTACCCGGATTATGGGGTCGCTGTGTTGCACTGGTTCACTGGGACGGTGGGAGAACTCAAGTCTGCGGTTGAAGCGGGGTGCTGGTTCAGCATAGGGCCGGCCGTATTCAACTCCGCCGCCGGTAAAGCTTTGGCGAAAAAACTACCAAAAGATAGGGTGGTACCCGAAAGTGACGGTCCGTTTGCTCAAGTGGATGGGGTGTCCGTCCTGCCATGGAGTTTGAATATGACGGCGGCGCTGCTCTCTGGTTCTTGGGGGCTACCTGCGACAGAGGTTCAGGAACGTCTCAAAGAGAACTCTAGGCAGCTGCTAACGCTCATTGGGTATCAGGTGGCTATCCCTTAAAGAGTTCTGCCTCTGAGCTCTGGCAGCAACAGATGAAAGGATATGACCTGTGTGGTTGTTACGGCCGCTTGCCATGGGTAAAGGAACCGCAGACTTAACCACATAGGCATTACGAGAATAGCGGGCAGATTTATTTCCCGCTTCTGGACGCATGGCTAGTCACGGTAGTTGATGCCGTCGAGAGGACGTCGTGAAGATCCAAGGCTTCTTGACTATATGCTAATCGTTAATGCCGAATCGGTTGATGAGGTAGCGGGTGCTGCGACCACCGCCGGGTAGACGGGTGATGCAGCCTTTCTCAAGGAGGTCACCCAGATGGCGGGTAGCGGTGGCTTTGGAGACCTTGGCCACTGCCTGGTATTGGGCGGCGCTGATACCGTCTTCAAAGCCGCGTTCGCCGCCATCGAGTAGGCGGTTGAGCACTTTGATTTGCTCGGCAGACAGAGCATGGCTGCGGTGTACCTGCCAGAAGCGAGCTTTGGTTAGCACTCGGTCGATGCGGGCAAGGGCTTGTTCCAGGCTCTTGAGCAGTGTGCCGAGGAACCACTGCAGCCAGTCGGTGATATCCAGCGTGCCTTTCTGACTGGCTTCGAGGATGCGGTAATAGCCAGCGCGGTCGTCGAGGATGCTCGCCGACATGGCGTAAAAGCGGATGGCCTGTTGCTCGCCCTGGGCCAACGCCAGATCGGTGATGGCGCGAGTGAGGCGACCGTTGCCGTCATCGAAGGGGTGCAGGGTGACGAACCAGAAATGGGCAATGCCAGCGCGCAGCAATGGGTCGAGACTGGCATCGCTGCGGCTGTTCTCGAACCAGGCGAGGAAGTCGGCCAGTTGCTCTTCTAGCCAGTCGCGCGGCGGGGCTTCAAAGTGCACGGTGGGGCGGTCGAGGCGGCCGGAAACGACTTGCATGGGCTCTTCGCCGCGTAGCGTGCCAATGCCCAGCGGGCGGGCCAGCAGATGATCGTCGTTAGGGAACAGCCAGCAGTGCCAGCCGTACAGCCGCTGTAGGTCAAGCGGTTGCTGGTGTGCACGGGTGGCATCGAGCAGCAATTGCGCCAGACCTTCGGAGCGCGCCGTGGTGCGGCCCTCCTCGTTAAGCCCCAAGTGCCGAGCCAGGGAGGAGCGCACCAAGCCGACATTCAGCTGCTCACCTTCGATGGCTGATGAGGTGACGATGTTCTGCAACAGGGCATCCAGGCTGCTCTGTGCTTCGGTATCACTACCGACAGCGCCGAGCATGCCGAGCAAGCGCCCCTGGGCTTGGGTGCAGGCGCGCAGCAGCGGGGCAAGCGGTTCGGCTTGCCAGCTGAAGTGTGGCCAGTCGGGCTGCTGCCAGATCCAAAAGGGTTCGTTCATGAGGTGTACTCATCTGTGAGCCGATTAGCGGCTTTATTCGGCTCATTGTGTGAGCTGATTGTGTCGGCTATTCGGCTCACTGTCTAATCAGGCAACCGTCAGGTTGCTGGTTCCGAGTGGACTTGATCAGCATGCCCCGCGTTATGAGCTTCAGCGCTTCTTTGCCTGCAACTCAGAGCGGCCAATCAGCTCACGGCTGCGCTCGGGTTTGCGCGGTCCGGAGAAGCCGGCTTCTGCGATAGCGGTATCCAAGCCGCGAAAGTGCTGAGCCGCTTTGGGGCTGCGCAAGGTCTCCATGCCCTCGTTCCAGGCATGCACCATATGCTTGGCCACATCGCGCCAGGCGGGTTCGTTTTTCGATGCCTCGATAACTTCTCTCCCGACTTCTACGGCAGATTCACAGAGTTGCTCGACCATGGCGGCGTACTGGCGCGGCGGAATGCTTAAGACGGCTTTGAAAAAAGATTCCAGCGAACGGCCCGGTGTCCAGGTCTGTCTTCCGCCGATGGACAGTCCGGGTGGATTGTCGGCGAAGCGAGGGTAGGCCTGAGTGGTCATCAGGTCATAGACCGGGGTAAAGGCCACGTCCGCTCGGGAGGTGTAGAACAGCGCGATGTTTTTCGAGTGACAGTCTGCATTGCGCACCACGTAATTGGTCAGCAGCTGCCAGCCCAGGTGTTCTCGTTGTGCGCGGAGGCGATCGGCGCTTATGTATGGCCGGGTTGCGTTCCACACTCGCTCGGTGGTGGGTGCGTATTTTTCATGTGGTGGTAAGCCCAGCAGCCCGCAGGCGTCCTCTACCCCGCAGCGGGGGATGCCTTGCTCGTCGACGTCGAAACGATCCACTACCAGAACTTTTCCATCCTCAGACATGCGGCATGCAGCGACCGGCACGACATTCAGTCGCGCCAACACGCGCATGGTGTAGAACTCGTTGAAGCCCAGAAAGGGCGTGCTGTCATCGGAGCCTTTGATGATATGAAAGCCGGTGCGCAGGGTCGGTTTGCCCAGCGGCGCCTTATCGTGTGAAGCGTCTGTGGCAATGAACTTGGGCACTACACCAGAGACCGCCACCCGGGCGTACTGCCGCACCAGTTTGGCGAAGTGTTCTGTGGTGT
>Ga0307487_1002987_pt1 | contig 10299 bp, 11 predicted proteins | sample CBIW12metaG_FD_203665 | JGI IMG/M metagenome (GOLD analysis project Ga0307487, IMG submission 203665) | Sea-ice brine microbial communities from Beaufort Sea near Barrow, Alaska, United States - CBIW 1.2 | ecosystem: Environmental > Aquatic > Marine > Coastal | place: USA: Alaska | collected... | reverse complement strand
AAAGTGACCTCGCCAAGAATCGAACTTGGATCTAAAGTTTAGGAAACTTCTATTCTATCCGTTGAACTACGAGGCCGTTATTTTTAATGAGTGCAAATTTATAAACTTCTGAGTAGTTACAACATTTCGATCCTGTTTTTTTCAAAAAAATAGCCAGTTTTAAAATATGAACTTAAAAACCGGTTTGAATTTTAGGTTTATTTCTGGTGAAAATATTCGTTTGGCTGAATTAAAGGAACTAAGCAAGTTTCCAATTAGTTTTGAGAGCATCAAAAAATTAAAAAGAAATTCCCTATTTTTAAGAAAAATTAAACCCGTGATAAAGTCTTCTTATTTATTCGCTGCATTGTCGTGCATCCTTATATTAGGCACTGCAAATGCCCAAAATCATCCCGATATGAAAGATCCTTTTGCCCATACTTTTTCTATAGTTGCCCGGGATTCCATCACCGGGGAAATGGCCGTTGGGGTCCAAAGTCATTGGTTTTCTGTAGGTGTTCTGGTTCCCTGGGGAAAATCGGGCGTTGGGGTGGTCGCTACCCAATCCTTTGTAAATCCTGCTTATGGCCCGAAAGGGCTTGCATTGATGGAAAAAGGAAAGTCTTCGGTTTCGGCATTGAAAGAGCTGGTTGCTAAAGATGAAGGAAAAGATTACCGGCAGGTGGCTTTTCTGGATGCCACGGGCAAAGCTTCGGCATTTACGGGTGAAAAATGCGTGGAATCGGCTTTACATCACGTTGGAAATAACTTTTCAGTTCAGGCCAATATGATGTTAAACGACGATGTAGTTCCGGCGATGGCCAAAGCATTTAAGGAATATGCAAATCTTCCGCTGGCAGAACGGGTCGTGAAAGTTTTACAGGCCGCACAGGCAGCTGGCGGAGATATTCGCGGGAAACAATCGGCGGCCTTAATTGTGGTGGGACCGGATAAAGTTGAAAATTCCTGGGAAGACAAGAAAATAGATCTCCGCGTAGACGATAGCGAAGATCCATTGACAGAATTGGAGCGTCTTCTAAAAGTGGCGAGGGCTTATGAATTCATGAACCGCGGAGATCTGGCCATGGAAGAAGAAAATGTGGATGAAGCCCTGAAACAATATGGGAAAGCCGAAGCATTATTTCCCGAAAATCTGGAAATGAAATTCTGGAAAGCCGTTGCCCTGGCAAACAGCAAAAGACTTAAAGAAGCCATTCCCATTTTTAAATCGGTTTTTGAAGCAGATGCAAACTGGCGCATGATGACAAAGCGATTACCCGCTTCCGGATTATTAAATGTCTCGGAAACAGCATTAAAACAAATTTTGGATTGACCGACGATTTTTTATCTTGCTATTTAATTATAAACTCAAGAACTCATGAAAATTAAAAATATAGGTTTTGCAATCATTGTAGGGATAATGGGAGTAATGATTTCCTGTAAAGAGGAAAAAAAAGATGCGACTCCCGCAAATTCGAAAGTTGAGATCCAGGAAAATCCAAAAACCACCGCTGCCCTGAACCCCGTTCACGGGGCGCCGGGACATCGTTGTGACATTCCCGTTGGAGCTCCTCTTGATCAGGCAGCTTCTGCAAATTCAGTTCAACAAAGCAATCCAACGATTTCTTCTGATGTTTCACCGGTCTGGGCAAACAAACCTGCTCCGACAAAAAATCCGCCTCACGGTCAACCCGGGCATGACTGCACTGTTCCTGTTGGGGCCGATCTGAAAAAATAAGACCCCGGGTTAAAATTTATTTTTCTTAATTCGGGTATCCCGGTTATTTTTTGAATATTTTAAAAAAATAACGACTAACCATCAAAAATGATTGCCTCCAAATTTGCCCAATTCTATTCTGAATTACCTGTAAACAAAATGTCTGTTAGCGACCTGGTTGCAGACAAATCCCTGTTTTCTCAGGTCCCTGAAGATTGGCACGTGCTGGTGGCCGATATTAAAAATTCAAGCCTTGCTATCAAAGACGGAAAGCACAACGAGGTAAATTTAGTGGCCACAGGAAGTATTATTGCCGTTTTAAACATTGTTTCTGCCCAAAACATAAGCGTTCCCTTTTTCTTTGGGGGCGATGGCGCCACTATCCTTGTGCCTTCAAAATATCTTAAAAGCGCGATGTCTGCTTTGGAAAAACATCGGGAAAATACACTTAAAAATTTTGGGTTCGAATTAAAGATCGGGCATATATCTGTTGAAGAGATCTATAGAAATAAGGTTGAACTTATAATTGCCAGGGCAGAAATTAACGATATTTTTAATATCCCGGTTGTTCTTGGCGACGGATTACAATATGCCGAAAACCTTATTAAAAATGAAGATCCTCTCAAAAAAGAAAATTTCAGAACAGACCAACTTCCATTAAATCTCAATGGGATGGAATGCAAATGGGATAAAATAAGACCCCCGGAAGAATCCCAGGAAGTAGTGAGTTTAATAGTTACGGGATGCGGGGACCAGGATCCTTCAAAAATATTTTCTGAAGTTCTAAAAGCGATCGATGAAATTTACGGCTCTCAAAAAAGAAGAAAACCTATCTCGATAAAACGTTTACGGCTAAAAGCAGGTTTTCAGAAGATCAATTCTGAAATGCATGCAAAACTGGGAAGATTTGATGCGTTTTATTTCCTGAAAAATTTAATGAAAGCAAATTATGGAAAATTCTATTTGAAGAACAGTAAGGCAGGAAAAAGATACCTTCAAAATTTGGTTGAACTCACTGACACACTTACCATTGACGGCCGGATCAATACTGTAATAACAGGAACCTCAGAGCAACGGATCTCCCTGATCTCCTATTTGGATCATCTGGAAAGAACCAATAGAATTAAATACGGTTTGTATGTGAGCCAGGAAAGTGTAATGTCTTGTTACGTAAGGGATATGGGCACAAAAGGGCATATTCATTTTGTAGATGGTGCCGGTGGCGGATATACCAGAGCTGCCAATAGTTTGAAGAAAAAAGCTGCCTTAACCAAATGATTTAGGCAGATTCCTAAATGAGAATGTTATTTTCCAATTCAATTTATTCACCGGAAATTTAACATTCAATTCAATAGGGCTTGTGATCCAACACAGGAAGTATAAATTCATTTCCTTTAAAAAATGGGAATCAAGGAGAAATTCACTGAAAAAATATTGTCCCCAGATTTCCGCAGAAAAAAATAAAAAAGGCTGCCTTATAAAGCAGCCTTTTTTATTTGACATTCAGTTAAAAATATTATCTAAGTACCATTCCTTCCAATGATATGGTATATTCTTTTCTGGTAGAATCGTAGTTAATGCTGTAAGTGGTGGGATAGTAATATCCGGTTCTTTGAAACTCCCCTGGTTGCGAAATATTATATTGCATATTGGTCTTTTCCTTTAAATAATCTAAGGTGATCATAGGTTCATAAAAAATGAATTCTCCATTATAAGAGCCATATATAAAGGTTTGTGTAAATGCGCCTCCCGGCTGAAGTTCATCGGCAAACATATTAAGCCAATGTTTACCCATCATGGGCACAAAACCGGGAGTTGGGAAATAATCGGCTGGCCAGAATTCAGCAGGGGGCAGGATTTCGGCCAAATCAGGATCTGTAATTCCCATTTGTTCTTCATGCGAGATCATATAAAAATGGATGTCGAAATGAGGAATATCATAAATCCCTGGTGGCTCATGTCCCTCTGGGTTCCATCCAAGTTCAATATGATCAAAAGCTAATCCTTTTGTCTTATTTGGAAGTTCCATGGAAAATTCTTTCATATCTGGCGGAAGGTTTTCAAGAGCTCTTTCAGATAATTTAAATCCTATTGCATGTGGCACTCCATCATGGGTCATAGTTACCATAGCTCTGGCAACCCCTTTCCCAAATGGTTTTGCCGGACCATAAAAGGTGTTCATCTTTTCATAATGAGCATTAGATGTTGAAAAAGTAAGGTCTGCCGACTGATTTTCAATAGCTGTCAGAGCCTCCTTTTCACAACTTGTAAATAAAAAAACAATAACCAGGGAGGAAAACATTAATAAAAGTTGGGGTACTAAGAAATTTTTTAATTTTTTCATGATTTACAAATTTTAATTTAATACTGATTTAATTTTTTAAAACAACAACTAACCATTTTCATACTTCAAATTTATTCCTGATCCTATTTTGCAAAATTTAATTCATAGACTTCTGTTTCGAATTCCTTTTTCATTAACCCAAATTAATTCAGATGTTTGCAAAAAAAACAAATCCTCCTTGTTTTATTCTTTATCCCCATAACTCTTTCATCACCAAATTCAGGTCTGTCAATGCTTTACTACAGTCTCCGTGAAATGAAGATCCGTGCATAGTTGCAAGTGTCTTTGGTTGAAGTTCTGCCAGGGATTTAAGTAATTTTGGGGTGTTGTGCGTATAAGGTGTATATCCCATCAAAGGCCCTTTCTCATATTCAAGCATAGAGTTTTTGTGAGCGCCCAAAATGTCTTTATCTGTTAAATCAACCACATCTCCATTTTGATGAAACAAATCGGAACATAACAGGGTTCCATTCTTTTCCTCAAACATCACTCCCGCATCCCAGCCGTGAGGTAAATGCGGAGTCCGAATAAAACGGTAAGAATATTGTCCCCTATTCAAAACCGTATTATCCTACATGGCGTGAACCGGTCTTTTTGAAAAGTCAGCCATATTGACAATTGCACTTGCTTCACTGCACACAACTTTAGCATTTGGTGCTGCCTGCAACCATTCGTTAAGCCCCCCGCACTCATCTACCTCAAAATGACTAAACCCAATCCATCTGATCTTAGATGGAGAAATTATTTTTTTTACTTCATCCAATAAAGCCGGAAACATCTGTTTCATTCCGGCGTGATAAAGCATAGGTTCATCGTCTTTAATTAAAAAATGATTGAACTGCAAATTATATTCCTTGACAAATATCGAAATGCGGTAAACATCCGGGGCAATTTCTGAGACCTTTATCATGGCGTTATGTTTTATTATTAACTCATTGATTATTATTTTAATTTGAGATTTAATTCTAATCAGGGCATTTCCAATACTTAAATAATAAGCTCAATTTCTTTCTAATCCTTCCATGCGTATTCATGTTTTTAGAAAGGACCAAACTTTCCATTTACCAATTGTTATCTTTTGCTTTTAAATATATTGTTGAAGGTAAATATGCCTATTTACCACTATACATATAGTGTAGAGGCAACACAATAGGCCCTTCATCCTGTGGAAATCCATTCTTAGCGAGAACAGGCATCAGAATTTTACCAAATTCCTTCAAGAGGTCAGCCGATTCCCAAATTTCAACTACAACCCACCCTTTAGCAGCCGATGCGCCAAAATGGTATTGCATTCCTTTTGGGTTTGCATAACCCGCAGTCCTAAGATCCTGCCAAATCTGCTCATATTGTTTAGTTGTCATACCTGGAATGTCAAATTGTACCATTACTTGTTTCATTTCTTTTTCTTTTGATTTCCTACTCATTTGGCTTTTCAGTTTCGCCCCGTTTTTGAAGTGATGTCTGGTCTCCACTTTTAACCTATGACTTTGTCATTTGCGCAAGAAGTGCCAAAGTTATAATTTGATTTACTCCAGGATTTTTTGGTTATTTCCTTTTTAAAACCTGGCTACAAAAAAAATAAAGACCGAATTTAAAAGGATTGAGGGGAGGACTTAATAATTTTTCAACTTCTTAATTACACGAATATTTCGTAAATCACTATTAAATGAAATTAGAAATAAAACTTGAAATAAAATCCTAAATAACTCTTAATTAACATCTTATGCGCGCAAAGCACCTCTTTCCTTTCCCTGCCCTAAAAGCTGAAATTTACATACCTTGCATATAATGCTCAAAACAAATCTAATGGACATCTCCTTTGTACGAAATCAGTTTCCCGCGCTTAAAAACGAATTTGTTTTTATGGACAATGCCGGGGGATCTCAAATTTTAGGTCGCACGATAAATTATATCAGCGAGTATTATACAAACTTCAATGTGCAGCTGGGAGCTTCGTATAAAATTTCGGAAACTGCAGGAGAAAAACTGAAACACGTCACCGGAGAGGTCGCGAAATTCATAAATTCACCGGGGCAACAGGAAATTGTTATGGGCCCTTCTTCCACGATGTTGTTGCGTATTTTAAGTCTTTGCATCAGTGAAACCTGGGAAGCAGGAGATGAAGTGATCGTGACCAATACAGACCACGAAGCGAATGTTTCCTGCTGGACCGATCTACAGCAAAAAGGCATCAAAATAAAGGTTTGGGAAGTAGATTCGGAAACTTTTCAACTGGAAAAAGAGCAACTCCACAAATTGCTTTCCAATAAAACCAGGCTGGTAGCGGTAACCCATTGTTCAAATGTTTTGGGCAGCATCAATCCTATCAGGGAAATTGCCAAAATTGTACACCAGGCCGGCGCTTTGATATGTGTTGATGGCGTTGCCTATGCGCCCCACAGGAAAGTGGATGTGCAGGAACTGGATGTAGATTTTTATGTGTTTAGCTGGTATAAGGTTTATGGCCCTCATCTGGCGGTTATGTATGGGAAATTGCCTTTGCTGATAAGGATGAAAGGCATCAACCACAATTTTTTTAAGCCGGAAGATGTGCCCTATAAATTTCAGCCCGGAAACTTCAATTTTGAACTCACCCATGGCCTTCGGGGCATTCCTGAATATTTTGCTGAATTATACGATCATCATTTTAGTGAAGATAAGGATCGCAATATTTCAGATGAAGAAAAATTTAAGCAGAGTTTTAAGTTGATTTCCGATTATGAAGAAAAACTTGCCGAAAAATTGCTGAAGTACCTCAATTCAGTAAAAGAGATCAGGATCATAGGAAACAAAACAGCCGATGCGGCAAAAAGGGTTCCCACAATTTCATTTGTACACCAAAATTTGAAAAGCCCTGAAATTGTGAAGAAAATTGACAAGGCTGATATTGGGATACGTTTTGGGGATTTTTATGCCAGAAAGCTCATTCATGATCTCAACCTGAAAAAATCTGGCGGCGTGGTGCGCGTGAGTTTAGTTCATTACAATACCGAAGAAGAAGTGGATAAATTGATTTCAGCCTTTAGAGGAATTTTTTAATGCCTGAGATCAACTCCTTGCTTTTAATTATTTTCCCGCCCGCTTTCAGAATATTTTCTTTTGCCTGTTGAAAACTCTCAGTATCAAGCGGCCGCGTGGCATCTTCTATTAATGTTGCCGAAAAACATTCTTTTAGCGCATCCATTACCGAAAAATATACGCAGTATTCAGCTGCAAGGCCACAAAAATATAATTCATCAGCTCCTTTTTCTTTTAAATACCCGGCGAGTCCGGTAGATTTTAAATGCGCATTATCGTAAAATCCGCTGTAACTGTCTATTTCTTTAGAGGTTCCTTTCCTGAAAATAGTTTCGATCTTTGCGGTATTTAAATCGGGATGAAAGCTGGCCCCACCGCTGTTTTGAACACAATGAACCGGCCATAAAACCTGTTCCTGTCCATTTAACTCAATTTTTTTAAATTCATTCTTTCCGGGGTGATTCTCGGCAAAACTGGAATGATCCCGGGGATGCCAGTCCTGGGTTGCAATTACAAGGTCGAACTCTTCCTGAAGTTTGTTTATCAAATCAACTATTTGATCTCCTTCCGGCACGGCCAAAGCGCCACCGGGAATAAAATCGTTCTGTACATCAATTATAACAAGGGTTTTCATGATCGGCCTTTATATTTTTGTAATAATTTTTCCCTTTCTGCTTTTAATTTGCTGCTGATGCCCACCTTATAAATATGCGGGTTTTGAAAGCGCTTGTATTCAAACGGAAGGCTTTCCAGACATTTTACTGTATATCGGGCAATTTCCTCAAGGCTGCGTTTCTCCCCGATCCTTTTTCCGTTTTCCATTACCGGATGAAGCAGCGGTTCCATGCTGAAATTTTCAATTGCCATTGATTTTAAGGGCTCCTGTGGATCGTAAATCCTGTCTACCTCCGTTTCCTCACGCATTGTAATTGCATCTGCCCCAATAAGCTCTCCTGCCAAATTTTTTAGCCTATATACCTGCTTTTTATGAGGGATGGTCACTTTGGATATACTTTCAGAGATTTTGAGCCTCGGTTTGCCATTTGAAACAGACAATTTGTAAACCCCATCCAATGCTGCATCGGGATTCCCTGTTACCAAATTGGTGCCAACTCCGAAAACATCTATGGGCGCCTGTTGCTCCAATAAACTCTTGATCACATATTCATCTAACTGATTGGAGGCCGCAATCTTCACATAATTTAAACCCGCATTATCCAGCATTTTCCGACTTTCTTTGGCCAAATATGCCAAATCCCCGCTATCCAGCCTGATCCCCGCAAGTCTTTGGCCTTTTTCTTCCATTTCCTTCCCAACCTTAATGGCATTTGGAAGTCCGCTCAGCAAAGTATTGTACGTATCCACCAGAAGGACACAATCTGTTGGTCGTCCTTTTGCAAAGGCCCGAAAAGCTGTTATTTCATCGTCGTAACTTTGAACAAAGGAATGTGCCATAGTTCCTGCAACCGGAATGTCAAAATCCTTTCCCGCAACCACGTTGCTTGTCCCGTCAAAACCACCTAATACAGCCGCGCGGCTGGCGTAATATCCTCCCGGCCCGTGAGCCCGACGCAATCCAAAATCAAGCAAAGTCCTGGTTCCCGCAACTAACCTCATCCGACTTGCTTTGGTAGCGATCAGGGTTTGAAAATTGAGCATATTGAGCAAAATAGTTTCAACTATTTGCGCCTCTATTATATTGGCTTCCACCTGCAAAACAGGAGAATTCGGAAATAACAGATCTCCTTCTTTTGTCGAATAAATTGATCCGCGGAATTTAAAATCCTTCAGATAATCTAAAAAACTATTTGGGAAATCCTGCTTTTTAAGATATTCCAAATCACTTTCATTAAACCTGAAATTTTCAAGGATCTCCAAAATATTTTCCAGGCCGGCAAAAACAGCGTAGCCACCGTCAAAGGGAAGTTTTCTGAAGAAATAATCGAAAACGGCCGTATGGTCTTTTTGCCCGTTTTCAAAATAAACCTGCGCCATGGCAAGTTGGTATTGATCTGTATATGTTGCTGAAAAATCGATCATAGAAAATTGAAATTGATTGGATGAGCTCACTTTAATTCTTCCATCTTTTTTAAATAGCATTTTAAATCCTGCTCACTGAACAGGACAAATTTAATCCTTTGCAAGTGTTTAAGCCCCTGCAATTCCGCCAAAATAGCGTTAAAACTGACGTTTACTGCTTCTTCAATGGGATAACCAAAAGCTCCCGTGGATAATGAGGGAAACGCAATGGATTTAATCTGATGTTCTTCCGCAAGTTTCAATGCATTTTTATAGCAGTTTGCAAGGAGTTTTTCTTCCGGGGTGTCCTGCTCGTAAACAGGTCCAAGGCAATGGATGACGTAATCATTCGGCAAATTATAAGCTTTGGTAATTACCGCTTCACCGGGATTAATTGGGGCCAGATTTCTGCATTCATCATACAACCCCGGTCCTGCGGCACGATGAATGGCCCCGGCAACACCACCGCCAGTTTGAAGTTGCGCATTGGCTGCGTTTACAACGGCTTCCACATCTGGCTGGCTGGCTGGCGATATTGCCAAGAACAGCTTCAAATTCTATGTTCTTATAAGTTACTTTCATCTGAAAAGCTTTTAGATAATAAGATAAGGATTAAAGGGATATTTTCGGAATATATATTAATTCATTTTTCCCTGGCAGAAGTTAAAATAAATATGACTTCATAACCCAGGAATGTCCTGGAAGTAATTCAATATAGGCTTGACCGAAATTGTAAAAAATTCAATTCTGAAAGCAATTCAGGCTTCAATGAACTTTTCCAAAGTTTGAAACTTTGGAAAAGTTCTAGTTAGGATTTGATGTGTTTTTCAATAGACAATCCCTGATGCTTATTCTTACATTCAATTTTCAAATATAATTTCCAATCATCTGATTTTGCCGTAAATTTATGTGATTCGGAGTTTTCGTGAAAAACCATTCGCAAATCAAAATTAGCAGTATAACCGGTATAAAACCTGTTTAATTTATTGGAATGAAGAATATATACGCAATGCATTTCTAAAAAAAGTTTTGAGAAACCTAATATAAACAAAAAAGCCTGACATCTCTGTCAGGCTTTTTGCTCCTCCTCTTGGGCTCGAACCAAGGACCCTCTGATTAACAGTGCTCATATTAGGAGTTCAAGCACTATTAAAAATAACTGTAAATTATTGTTTATCAGCATTTTAATAAATTATCATATCATTTGATTTTAATTGATATC
>Ga0307487_1002984_pt1 | contig 10307 bp, 5 predicted proteins | sample CBIW12metaG_FD_203665 | JGI IMG/M metagenome (GOLD analysis project Ga0307487, IMG submission 203665) | Sea-ice brine microbial communities from Beaufort Sea near Barrow, Alaska, United States - CBIW 1.2 | ecosystem: Environmental > Aquatic > Marine > Coastal | place: USA: Alaska | collected... | reverse complement strand
CCTGAAGAATATCCGCCTTGAAAAATGTGTGAAAAAGATGAACTCATCAAGGTGCCGGGTACCCGCGGTAGCAGATCTGTCTTTTTCATCACTGACTCTTCAAACTCAAAGATATTGGTAATCTCAGCAGAGATTTGGCTATGATATGCCATATCTAGCAAGCCGAGACTTATTTGTCTTACGGTCTGATATCCTTGCTGAAAGTTGGAAGCTTTCTTGATTTTTTCTATGAGAATTTCAGGGATTTTTTCGCCTGTTTCATAATGCTTCGCAAAGAGGTCCAAGCATTCTTTTTCGTAACACCAGTTTTCGAATAGTTGAGATGGCAACTCCACAAAATCCCAAAAGACGCTTGTTCCAGTCAAGGATTCGTAGATTCCATTTGCCAACATGCCATGTAGCGCATGACCAAATTCATGGAAAAGCGTGGTAACTTCATTGAATGTTAATAGGCTAGGCTTCGATTTGGTCGGTTTGGTGAAATTGCAGACAATAGACACATGTGGTCGCTGATCTATTTTGTCGATTACACTCTGCCCTTTATAACTTGTCATCCAAGCGCCGTTTCTTTTTCCCGGTCTAGGAAAAAAGTCAGCATAGAAAACCGATAAGTGCTTTCCATCTTTATTCAATACCTCATAGGCAGTAACGTCTTTATTATAAACCGGAACATTCGGATTGGGGATAAATTGTATTCCAAATAGTTTTTTAGCGGTAAGGAATACGCCTTCAATTACGTTTTCTAATTGAAAATAGGGGCGAAGTAATTCGTCATCTAAGGCATACTTTTCCTTTTTCAATAACTCAGAATAGTAGGCAAAATCCCATTTCTCTATAACTTCTATTCCATCAAGTTGATGTGCAAAAGCAGTTAATTCATTTAATTCCGCTTCTGCTATGGGCTTAGCTTTATCCAGCAACGACTCCAAAAATTCCAATACTTGAGTAGGATTTTGAGCCATTCTCTCCTCAAGTACAAAATCTGCATGACTTTTATATCCTAATAAAACCGCTCTTTCATTTCGGAGTTTGAGAAGTAGTTTGATTACTTCGGTATTGTCAAGATCGTCCCCTTTGGCACATTTTGTACCTGATGCCATAAACAAAGTTTTACGCAATTCCCTGTTTTTAGCGTAGCTCATTGCTGGAAGATAACTTGGGTAATCTAGGGTAAAAGCCCATTGTCCGGGTTTTCCTTTTTCTTCAGCTATTTGAGCTGCAGCTTCTTTTATGCCTTCTGGTAATCCCTCGATCTCAGCTTCTTGACTGACGAAGTGAATAAACTTATTGGTTTCAGCGAGCACATTTTCCCCAAATTTTAAGGAGGTCTGAGCAAGTTCCTGATCTATCTGGCGTAGTTTTTCAGTTTTGTCATTACTCAGTTTAGCACCGTTTCTGACAAATGATTTATAGGTTTTTTCGAGTAGTGTATTTTGCTCTGGAGTCAGATTGAGCACTTCCTTATGATCATGAACTTGGGAAATCCGGTTAAATAATTCCAGATCAAGTAGAATATCATTACTGTAGGTAGTTAAAATTGGAGAGATGTCTCTGGCCAATTTCTGAATTTCCTCATTAGTTTCTGCCGAGTTGAGATTAAAAAATATGCCTGAAATAATACCTAATCTTTTACCAGACCTATCCAGTGCTTCAATGGTATTTTGGAAGGAAGGAAGCGCTTCACCTTTAATTTGCTCAATTTCTAATTTCGAGTTTTCTACAGCTTCTTTTATTGCAGGAAGAAAATGCTCAGGCATTATTTTATCAAAAGGAGGAGTATCAAAAGGGGTGGCAAAATCCACCAATAATGGGTTGTTCATAAATTTAAAAACGTTTGGCTAATTAAACAGGCGATTTCCAGGAAGGTTCCATCAAATGACCTGTTTTGGACAATTCGGATGCCAATTTGTCAAGTTGAGCTATAAAGCTTTCCCACATCCACAGTGGATGAGGTTTTTTTAGGCAACTCGAGAGATTTACTGAATTCATCGAATTGACCTAATCCAAAATAGGCGTCAGCCCGGTTACCGGATATCCATAATTTTTGAGCGTTATAGTAATCCTGTAACTCATGATCTTTTTTTGTACCGTCATTGAGTCTTTTGGAATCGTTTCCCCCCTTTTCCAACGTAACAGCCCAATCTCTTTCACATAAATTTAAAACCTTGCTCCATATTCTTTTTGCCATGACCAGGTCAGCCATTCTTTCTATATCGCTTGTGGCAAGTCCAGAAGTTGACCTATACACATAAGTTAAGGAGAGATTAATACATCTATATCGGTGGTTAAGTGTGTAGTAGCTTTCCAAAAAATACAATAAGGAGTCATCTAAATGGGAATCTCCCTCCCCGAATCCGTACAGCTTTTTCTCAATTGCACCTGCCATAGAGACCGATTTGGGATCATTGGTGTGCGCTAAATTGATAGTTTGAAGAAGACTCATAGACTCATAAAGTGAGCTAATATGATCAGGTTGCGCAGATTTGCATGTGCTAAAAACTAATCTGTGCGTTAAATAGATGTCTAGTCGAGAAGAATTCATATTCGCCAAAACGACGGCGGTTTGAAAGAGCCTTTTAGCTTTTTCATACTCCTTATCTTCTATCAAATCTTCTGAATCCTGAATGACATTGGATAATGCTTGGCCAGTTTCCTGAGGAATCCTATCAGCTGACGCTACTTTCTCTACCACTGATTCAAGCACCTCTTGGATTTTGAGAGGAATTAAAGAATTTAAGTAAGTACACGGAACTGTCTGATTCTGCATTATTTATAACAGCATCGATTTGATTTTCCAACCTTTCTTTAAATCGTTCTTCTTCTTCGATATCAATTGCATCCCCGAGATGGATGTATTTGTTAATAACAATATGAGTTAGATCAAAAGGGTAAACCAACTTGTCCTCAGAGACTACCATAGTAGTAAATGGTCTAAGGGCATGCCTTATCCCGAGTTCATAAATTGCGTTACTGTCGGCTGTCGAGAGATCAGCAATTACCAAGTCAGCAGTTAAAAGCTCTCTCTACATCTATTGAGCCTGAGTGCAGGATTTCGTCCGCCCGAACACACTCAATTCCTTTGGACTCTACTACTGGTTTGATTAGGTAATTGTATGATTTATTCAGATCCAGCTTTCTTTCGCTAACGTAATCTGTTTTTGTGCCAAAACCCATGACTACAAAACATCGCTTCTTTGCATCTCCCATGAAAATATCATTTTTTTAATCCAATTTAATCATCATGCCACTCGCTTTCAATGCATTTAAATATAAAAGCTGACAATTTTGCCAGCTTTTATGTGCTAAAAACAAGAATGCATTTTTAGAAGTCAAAGTCACAACTCATTTCTGACATTCCAATTGGTGAGCCGTCAGGAGATTTGATCTCCTCCTGCACCGTGATTTCTAGCGGAAGATTAAGGAAGGTTTCAATTTTCTTTTGCAGATATTCGCCATGCATATTTGCTTCTCTGATAGTACTTGAATAGCCTAGCTCTTTATTTTTTAATGAACCGAGATGGCTTCTTACTATCGCTCTAACTGTATTGGAAGTTTCTGCATTCTTTGCCAGATTGATCATATGATCAACCATCTTTGACTCAGTCATCAATTTTATTTCTAACTCAAGACCCTCAGGAAATTTGGTAGAAAATACCTGTTTTTCCATTGTTAAAAGCACATTATCCAGACCGGGAAGATTTTTATTTTGAAGGTGCTGAAGATAGATGCGATTCATTCGGTCTGCGTTGAAAATAAATCCAAAAGTCAAATCCACCACACTCTCTGCTGGTGCAATCGGATCAAACATAGGTCCGGTGCGAGAGACAAAAGTTTCTCTATTTCTTCCATAACCAAATGGTCTTGGGGGAATAAGAGCTAGCACATGATTAGGTACTGCAAGTTGGGCAGGAGCAATGGAGTACATTAGAGCATATAAGGCATTCTGCTGAGTGTCCGCATCTACCCATTGATGAGTGGATTGATTGTCTCCTTTTATTTTGTATGTGTAATCCAAGCCACCAAGAACTTTGGATGTGGCCTCCACCTGAAAACGATGCATCAAATAAAGAGGCACAAAAACTTCTTCTAAAAGTGCCGTAGGTTGACCAGTAGGTATGGCATTTAACCCAAAAGACTTCATCCGATTTTCCCTTAATTTGAGCATTCTCATAAGTTCGTCGGAAGCGGAATTTCCATTGTCCCAAAGGTGTGCCCGAGGATGAGCCCCACTAGGATCCCGGGAGTCAGAATCGGTGATGAATACATGACCAGCTTCGTAGGTCTGCTCTAAAGTTTTTTCGAGAAATTCATCTTCAGTTTCTCCCTGTGGCACATATGCGTAACCATATTTGATAGCCCATTTGTCCCATTCTCCGATTTTGTCATCATAGACCTTGCTGAAGTCCAACTCACCATCAGGCATCTCTGTAATCAATGGATAAGGATAATCCATCACTGATGATCTGCCGTCCGCAGAGGTAGCATAGCTGTGTGCAAGACCAATGGTATGTCCAATCTCGTGAGCTGACAGTTGTTTAAGTCTTGCGATGGCTAATTCAAGCATTTTGGGATCTGCCGGTTTGCCTTCTTCAAAAGGCTGAAGCAAGCCCTGAGCAATTAAATAATCCTGTCTTACCCGAAGTGAGCCCAATGACACATGGCCTTTTAGGATTTCTCCAGTTCGGGGATCTCTCACACTTGCACCATAAGACCATCCTCTGGTAGAGCGATGCACCCACTGAATCACATTGTATCTTACATCCATCAAATCCATTCCTTCCGGAGCCATCTCTACGCGGAAGGCATTTTTGAAACCTGCGGCTTCGAATGCCTGACTCCACCAGTTACCACCTTCAAGTAGTGCAGAAGCAACAGGTTCTGGAGTTCCTCTATCCAAATAATAAATGATAGGCTCTACTGGTTCGGATATCTCAAGTTCAGGATTTTTCTTTTCTAATCGATGTCTTGAAATGAAGCGCTTCACAATAGGTTCAGAAATAGGAGTAGTGTAATCCATGTATGAAATACTTCCGAAACCTGCCCTTGGATCAAACTTACGAGGTTGATATTGATCATCCGGAAGTTCGATAAATGAATGACGCTCTCTCACGGTAATTGCATCTGGACTCGGAGTCACTGATCTAATATCACCTCCCATTGCCTCACCAGTAAGCGTAATCGTGGCTTCTATTTCCGTATTTTTAGGAAAATTTTTTGTCATCGGATAATACAATCCAGATCTGCTTGCATCAGCTTTGAAGCTTCCCTGACGACTTCTGCTAAGTGTTTTGCCTACGCCGTGGACGTCTTGAAGGTAGAAGTTAGTAGCGTCTACGATCAATCTATCTCCCTCAGAAGGCTCGAGTTCAAAACCCCAAAGTATAGATTCTGCGAACGCATCTTTTACGGATTGGACTTCTGAAGGATTGTCAGAATAAGCTCTGAAATCATAGTTTTTTTGAACTAAGAAAATTTTGTTTCCACTACGTCTGAATTCTACAATTCTGGTGTCTCCTAGCTGCCCGCGATCTAAACCTATATCATTAGATCCTATGCCTGCTGTCAGCGAATTGACATATAGAAATTCTGATTCCAGCTTTTCGATCTCGAGGTAGATTTTGCCTTTTTCCTGATTGAGATAAAAAGGAATGAATCCCTCCATTTTGTCTAATTTACTCAGATCGAGATCTTGAGCATAAATTGAGAAAGAGGTGAATAAGAGTACTAATGGAAGAAGTAGTAGTTTTTTCATGCAGTAAAATAATTTGGATACAAAATATCAAAAATTACGGCCTTCAAATGTACCATTGATATAAAAAGCTATCGATGTAACATATAACGAATTTCAAATGTGGTCTCCGTCTGAGAGGAACCACTAATAGTCTGAAGGCCCGAGCTTATAGTATTTTGATTGGTATAAGTGGTTTTTGCAAATCTAAAATAGGCTGTAAACTGACTGTTGAATTGGTATTGGCCAATAAGATAATATCGCATTCCCTGGCCAGAATATGCGGGAATCGAAAAGGCCCAGAGTACATTGTTTTCAAAAGTATACTGACGGTTGTCGTAATCGTCCGTATCAAAAAGTGCCACTCTCCCCGTAATACGAAAATCTCTGAACGTGTATTTCACATCTTGTAGAATCAAGAAACCGTTAGTTTTTACACCATCAAATATCACTCTACTGGCTAATATTCTTGACCTCAAAAATAAATTTTTGGTCACTTGATATTCCAAACTTAACATTCCATTTATTTTGTTAAGTGGTGCTAATTGATAGAAAAGTTGAGTGCTTTCGGTTGTGGAGATATTTCGATCTTTCTGCTCTTCACGGATTTGAAGGAATGCTGTCAGACTTCTTTTGGGTTGATACGTAAATCTGGCCAGCCACTCATAGCCAGTAGATGGCCCATAAGCTCGATATCTTAACCATGGGAATTTGAAATAATCATAATATGCATTGAATTTAAATGCTTTTTTAGGCTTTATCTGCAATCCTAAATACACTCCCTTTTCGTTTGAGGTCTGTGTACTTTCTCCAAAGGAGTTAGAATAAAAACTATGAAAGTTTCGATCATAATCTCGCCACAAAATAGACACATCAACTTGCTTACTGAGACTCGAAATAATTCCAACTACAGTGGCAGCTCCACCGGATTGAGAGATGCCTGATTCTCCAAATAGAAAAATGTTCTTTAAATTGTAATTGACATACAGACTACCAACTTGATTTTGTTTTCCTGCGAATGCGAATTGATTATAGAGTGTGGGCCTTTTTATCCAAGGATTATCAAATCCCGTGAAAAGATAATTTACTCCAATCTGAAATTTTTTTGAAGGATGAGCAAATGCTAAATTTCCACCTAAATCAAGCACTTTAAATTGATTTTTAGTCGAAAGTTCACTTGCCGTTCTATGCAGGCCGCTTTGAGAAAAAGAGTTGATGGTAAATTCTTCGACCCCTAAAGAGTCAAGTTCAATCGATCCCCGACCATCCCTGGGAGCATAGGAAGCGATGATGCTACTTTGCCAATTTCCCTCTTGTCTTGTCAGTCCTATTCCCCTATAGAATCCAAATTCCATAGCGGCTGTATACGGCAAAATCCCAATAGAACTTCTTCTCACAGTGGGTACAGTTTCAGAACCTTTGCCAATTGAATAGCCTGCACCAAAAACCAATCCCTGGCCAAATTGTGCTTGGAAATCTCCAACACTTATTGTTTTCCACTTTCCAATATGATATTTGGTAAAATGAAAAGAGAGAAAGTTGAACCCATACCTAGCTGACTTTCTGTCCCATATGAATTGCTCACCGGCGTCTTTGTCTAAAGTCAATCCTAAGCTGAAATCTCTGGCGTGTTGTATTCTAAATCTTAAATACAGATCATTTGGATCGCCAAGATATCTTGAAGAGATTTTGCCGGTAGAGCTGGTATCAGCAGGAGTAAATCCTTTTCTAGTTTCCCAGATTTTACGATGCCTAATCAATAGATAAGCTTGCTCTTCATTTTTCACACGTTTCCAAAAAGATTGAGAGCCCTGTGGGTAAGCATTTCCTAGTGTGAGAAAAGGTAAAATATTCTCAATTGTAATGAGGTCAAAACCTGGAATCGCCTGAAGTTCATAAAGAGATATAAAGGAACCAAATTGAGATCTATAGCTTAAAAAATTCTGGATCAATCGGGGATCCAATAGGTAGCTGGCTGCCAATGTTTCTGAGGTAGCTTTATTCAGATCTATAGGATTTAGATATAACTGGAAAAGTACTTCGGAGACAGATTCCAAATCAATATTTTCATCAGGTATTGGAAATAATCGTTCGATAAGCCGCTCTATATCAATTTCATCATGTGGAGGTTGCTGGGCAAAAGCTGATACTGTTGACATTAATAGTATCGAAACAATCCCAACCCATAATTTCATCTTTCGGTCAGTTCAAGTGCAAAACTTACATGATGTGTATTCCCTAGAGATGAGTTTTGGCCAAAGGCATAATCAAAACTGAATTTCCCGGGATTCACTCCCAACCCGAAAAAAATCCGATTAGGGTGTGAGTTGATTCCGGCTCGAAGAAAAATAAGTTCTTTAATCCCATATTCTAGCCCTGCTTTGACTATCGGGGAGAGTTGGATATCTTTCTCTATTTCCAATTGAAGACTCAAAGAAGTAATAGGAGTGTAATCTAATCCCATACTAATTCCTGTGGGTATTCGCTGTTCAGTTTTCTTGCTGATTTTCCCTCGATTAAGATTAGAAATACTTGCACCCATTTTAATCTGAGGACTCAATTCAGCAATTCCACCAAAGCTGAAGATTAGGCTATTGCCAGAGCCAAAACCTTCGATCTTTGTTTGAAACCATTGTAAACTCCCTCCAAAGGAAACGATACCTAACTTATTGGCAAATGCAACACCTATCGCTTGTTGATTGAAAAGCTTACCTCCAAATTTAGAAACGCCGACCCCCCAAGTCCCAACTCTGCTTATCCAAGCTGATGCAAAATCCAGTGTACTTAATTCTTTTAAACCATATCGTTGATCAGCTCCAATAGCTAAGGTAGAAGAGTTGAGGCTGGCTAATCCTCCAGGATTGTTGAAATAGCTCCACACATCATCGCCATGTACTCTGAGGTTTCCCATTCCTTGAGATCTAGCTCCATGGACTTGCGTAATAGGATCTGTCTGTGCTAGAATCGGAATATAAGTACCGATTAGGAAGCAGAAAAGTAAAGTTAGCTTCATGATGTATTGAAAAATTGTAATTAACTAAATTAGTTAAAAACTTGATAATCAGACAAAAATGTACCAAAAAATAGTTTAGTTATTTTTTATAACTCCAATGAACTACCATCTCTATTAGCAGAGTGATAAAGAAATGGATCTTAAATCTGTTGTTTTTCTAGTGCTCCACGAATCAAATTCACCTACGGAGAGCAAAAAATTATCTTTAAGAAATCGGATTATTATTCGCAAACAATCCACTCAACTATATTTATTTAGTATGAGAAATTTTCTCCTATTCAAGCCGAAGCAAGAAAGAAAAAAAGGTGACCAAACCAGGCTATAAACTATCTTCAGTGAATTTTTTGCTGAATAATATCTTTTGCAAGCGAGAAAGAGAATTTAAAAAATAGACCACTTTCTAAGGTTCAGCAGCTTAGAAAGGTGCTTTAAAGTTGAAGAAGAAATTGCCTTCTCCGCTGTTATTCAACGAATACTCAAAGCGAAATACGGCGTCGTAGAAACCCACCAAATCAATTCCAGTTCCATATCCAAAAAGATATTTATTGCTAAGACGGGCATTTTCAGGTAGGTTGTTTCTATCCTTCACATAGCCGTGGTCAAAGTTGGCAGACCAGTATAATCTTATTGGGATGGTGCTAAACTGTTCTAAGTTGGTCAGATTTGAAATATCAAAACTGTAGTCCAAGAATTTCCATCGAAGGCTGTTTTTTTGTACATACAGTTGCTGACCTTCCACCACATTGAGTTCATAACCTCTTATGAAGTTGGGAGAGTAGCCTATTCCTCTTACAAGCGTATAAGGTTGCTGCTGGCTCAAAAACCAATCTGCTGATACCCCTGCATTAAAATGAAATTTGTCATTGATTTTAAAATATCGATTGGCGACCAAGGACACTTCCACTTCGTCCAATTCATCTACATATATGATCCCATATTTGGTAACTGATAATTGTAGAAGTTCACCATCAGTTGCATAGGAGATATTGTCTCTTCGGTCATGTCTAAAGGTATAATTGACATATCCGTACCGAAGCCGATCGCTATTGTGCTGAAAATAGGAAGGATTTTCTTCCAAAACGTCTGCACTCAGCCACGTTCTGCTATACCCTAACGTAACAAAGTGAAAGTTATAAAAGCTTCTGCGATAGGTATATTGTAATGCTGCGTTAAATCTCCTTCTGACAATACTTTCGTCTTCACTAGAATAGAAAACTTGTTTGTTGTAGACGGATTTTACTGAAATAGTTTTGTTTTCGTTGTAGCTAATACTGGCGGACAATCCTTGTTTTTGTTTTTTATCTATATAAGGAATGCTGTATTGTAGATCAAGGGCTTTGGTAAAACCCAGTTGACCGGCAAATCTCAGCTTTTCATTCCGCCCACCTACATTGCTATGGCTGAGTCTCAATCCGTAGTTTACTCTGGAAAAATCACGATTTTGATTAGTCCACCATTCGGAAAAATTTCTATCCGCCAATTCAAAAATAATCTGGGGGAGAATGTACCAACGTTCTTTTACGGTAATTAAGATCTCTACCTGGTCTTCTGAGGTGAAAAGAGGGG
>Ga0307487_1002982_pt1 | contig 10311 bp, 10 predicted proteins | sample CBIW12metaG_FD_203665 | JGI IMG/M metagenome (GOLD analysis project Ga0307487, IMG submission 203665) | Sea-ice brine microbial communities from Beaufort Sea near Barrow, Alaska, United States - CBIW 1.2 | ecosystem: Environmental > Aquatic > Marine > Coastal | place: USA: Alaska | collected... | reverse complement strand
GGCCACCGGCTGAGTGCCGGCCAGGAAATCTCTCAGTTGGGATATCGTCTTGAGCTCGTCGAGTTTCATGATGGTTTTCATCCCCCATCATGAACGGAACCTGGCCCGGCTTCAGACTCATTTCATAGTGGAAACACCTCAGGCCTCCAGACTCATTTCATATTGGACAAGGCTATGTCTTGAGGTTTGTCTTCCACGATGTTATTATTCTAACAAGTGTTAGAATAATAACATGGAGAGCAGATGACCAGCCCACTTCATCAACTGAAAAACATCGAACTTGGCCACGTTATCGCCGGGCCTCTTTCGTCAGCTCTGCTCTCTGATTTCGGTGCGGATGTCATCAAGATTGAGGCGCCCAACCGGACAGACATGATGCGCGACCTCGGCCCCAAGGCAGAGGACGGGGTTGGCGTCTGGTGGAAGACACTTGGCCGCAACAAGAAAATTCTGAGTCTGGACTGGAAGTCGGACGAAGGCCGGATCATCCTGCGCAGGCTGGTTGAAGGTGCCGACGTGCTTGTCGAAAATTTCCGGCCTGGCGTGCTTGAGCGGGCGGGTGTCGGGCCGGACACTTTGGACGAGTGGAATCCGGATCTGGTTGTGCTGCGCGTGTCGGGTTACGGACAGGAGGGCCCGATGCGGGATGTGCCCGCTTTTGGGCGCGCGGCAGAGGCCATGAGCGGTCTCGCCCACCTCACCGGCTTTGCCGACGGGCCGCCAATGCATCCTGTATTTCCTGCGGCCGATAGCACAACAGGATTGATGGGCGCTTTGGGCATTATGATTGCGTTGTTTGCCCGGGGAAAAGGGGTTGTGCGTGGTCAGGTTGTCGATCTTGCGGTGTTCGAGTCGCTGCTTCGGTTGATGGACTATCCGGTGCCCGCGCTGACAGGCGCGAACCTTTCACCCCAGCGCAATGGCTTGCGCCAGCCGATGGATTTTGCACCTGGCGGCATATTCCGTACATCTGACGGGGAGTGGCTGACGGTTGCCGCAGGCAGCGCAGAGACGGCCCAGCGACTGCTGCGGGCCGTGGGCGGAGATGCGCTGGCCGAGGACCCGCGGTTTCCGACCCTTGGCCTGATGTCCCAGCATATGGCCGTGGTCTTTGATGCCATCAATGATTTCGTCACGCAGCGCACGCTTGCCGAGGTTGAGGCGGAATTCGCCCGCCATGATGCGGTTGCCTCACGGGTGCTGAGCGTCGAGGAGATCACGATGAATGAGCAGATACGCCATCGCGGGGACATCCTATCGGTTGAGGGCGAGCAGACGCAGGTCGTCGGTCCGGCCCCGCATCTGAGCGCCACGCCAGGCGAATTGCGCTGGCTGGGGCAGCCACCGGGTGCGGACGCCCGTGACATTCTGCGCGATCTTAGTTGTGACGACGCCCACATCACAGCTCTGCATGAGGCGGGGCTTGTGGGCCAGGAGATACATAGTGAACTTTCGGATGACGAATGAGCAGGAAGAAATTCGCAGCCAGATCCTTCGAATATGTGCGCAGTTTGACGATGATTACTGGTTGGAGCGGGATCGTACCGGTGATTTTCCTCATGAGCTGCACAGAGCGATGGCCGGCGGCGGGTGGCTTGGGATTGCTATGCCCGAAGCGGTCGGTGGTGCCGGTTTGGGGATTGCCGAGGCGGCCATAATGATGCAGGCGATTGCGGAGTCAGGGGGTGGCGCCAGCGGAGCCTCGACTGTGCACATGAATATATTTGGCCTCAACCCGGTAGTAAAATTCGGAACCGATGAGCAGCGCGCCCGTATGCTGCCTCCCTTGATTGCCGGTGATGAAAAGGCCTGTTTCGCCGTGACCGAGCCGACCACGGGTCTGGATACTACGAAGCTGAAAACCATGGCAGTGCGACAGGGCGACAGGCATGTCGTGCATGGCCAGAAGGTTTGGATTTCGACCGCTCGGGTGGCCGACAAGATGTTGCTTCTGGCAAGGACCACACGGCTTGAGGATGTGACCGACCCGACCGAGGGGCTGAGCTTGTTCTATACGGATCTCGACCGCAATTTCGTGGATGTGCGTGAAATCGAGAAGATGGGCCGCAAGGCAGTCGATTCGAATGAGGTGTTTATCGACGGCCTGCCGATTCCGGCCCAGGATCTGATCGGAGAAGAGGGTAAGGGCTTCCGGCAGATCCTGCACGGGTTGAACCCCGAACGCATCCTCGTGGCCGGCGAATGCATTGGCATCGCCCGCAACGCTCTGGCGCGTGCGGCGCAATACGCCAACGAACGTGTAGTCTTTGGGCGGCCGATCGGCCAAAATCAGGGCGTTCAGCATCCGCTGGCTCAGGCCTGGGCACGGGTGGAAGCTGCCAATCTCATGGTGATGCATGCCGCCGCCCTTTACGATTCGGGAGAGGCGTGCGGAGTAGAGTTGAACGCAGCCAAGCTTTTGGCCGCAGATGCCGCTGTCGAAGCAACCGAAGCCGCGCAGATTACCTTTGGCGGCTTCGGGTATGCCAAGGAATATCATGTTGAGCGTCTGGTAAGAGAGGCACTGCTGTTCCGTATCGTGCCAGTGACGCCACAGATGCTTTTGTCTTTCATCGCGGAAAAAGCGCTTGGGCTTCCAAAGTCTTACTGACCAGAAGTGATGGGCGGGAGCAGGGAGTATTATCGTATTGACTATTTTCTATACGCGTGTTAGATTAGAGCCACCCTGAATGGGCAAGGGAGGAAACATGAGTAAATCGCAGTTCGGGTCTTCACGAGAAAGTTTGGCTACACGTTCGACCGTGTATTCTAGCGATTTATTCGCGGGCAAAACCGTTGTTGTAAGCGGCGCAGGCGGTGGTTTGGGGCTGGCGATTGCGGCCCTCTTCGCCAGGTTGGGTGCCAGCCTTGCGATCAATGGACGCGACGAGGAAAAGCTGGCTTCGGCCAAGGAATTTCTTGAAAGCTTGGGCGCCACAGTCTTTGCCAGGTCCATAACCATCCGGGATCCCGAACAGGTCAAGGAGTTTGTCGGTGAGGTAAATCAAGAATTCGGTTCGATTGACGTTCTGGTGAACAACGCGGGGGGGGCAGTTTCCACAGGCCGCGCTGGACTTTTCCCCGAAGGGCTGGAGCGCGGTCATAGACACTAACCTCAACGGCACCTGGTGGGTTATGCAATCCACTGCGCGCCACTGGGTTGAGCACAATCAACCAGGTTCGATCGTTAACATCGTGGCCGACATCTGGCGCGGTATGCCCGGCATCGCGCATACGTGCGCGGCTCGGGCAGGGGTGATTTTTCTGTCCAAATCGGTCGCGGTAGAGTGGGCGCCCCATGACATTCGTGTGAACTGCGTGGCGCCAGGCTGTTGTGAGAGCTCCGGGTTTAGTCGCTACCCTGAGGATGGTGCGGCAACCTTTCAGGACTCTAATCCGATGCGGCACGCCGGGGATGAATGGGATGTCGCCGAAGCGGTCGCCTATATGGCAGCCAATTCAGGAAAATTCATAACCGGTGAAGTGCTGAACATCGACGGTGGGCAGCAGATGTGGGGGGATCCCTGGCCAACAGGTCGGCCGGACTACTTTCGGATTGCATGACGATGGCGTGACATTTACGCCGAAACTGATGGTGACATCTAGATGACGACAAAAAACAACAATCGGCACTGGAGATTAGATGACTAAAAATAATCAAACCGCAACCAATGTCGGAGACGGGGCGATATTAGAGTGCAGCGGGATCGAGCGTCGGTTTGGCGGCATTGTCGCTGTCACAGGTGTGGATTTCGTCATTCGCCCGGGTGAAATTTTTGGCCTTGTTGGTCCAAATGGAAGTGGGAAGACTACACTTACGAACGTGATCACCGGGTTTTACCCGCCAAACAAGGGAACTGTCCGGCTGGAGGGAAAAAATATCGCGGGCATAGCACCCCACAAGGTTGCAAAACTTGGCATTGCCCGAACGTTCCAGAACCTCGCTCTGTTCAATGGGATGAGTGTTCTCGACAACATCCTGCTCGGACGGCACATCCACATGAAGCCAGGCGTTTTTCGTACGGCGCTTTATTGGTGGACCGCGCAGCATGAAGAAATCGAGAATCGCGAGATCGTCGAGGAGGTGATCGAGTTTCTGCAACTTGAGAGCATCCGGCACGAGTTGGTCGATGGGCTTCCAATCGGGCTAAAAAAGCGGGTCGAGCTTGCGAGGGCTCTGGTAGCGGAGCCGAAAATGCTGATTCTCGACGAGCCGATGGCCGGCATGAACCAGGAAGAAAAGGGGTATATGGCGCGCTTCATTCTGGACGCGCGGGCCGAACGGGGCGTCAGCGTCTTGCTGATCGAGCACCATATGGATGTCATTATCGGCATTTGCGACCGGATGCTTGCGCTGAACTACGGCGAGTTGATTGCCAGCGGCCTTCCTAAGGACGTTGTAAACGATCCCCGGGTCATCGAGACATATATCGGAGGGGCTCATGGTTGAGGGAGCAAAAATGCAGTCTTCGGAAGGCAATACGCTTGGCGCATTGCTGGCGTGGAACGCTTCACACTACGGAGCAGCTATCGCGCTTCGCGAAAAGGAGCGCGGCATCTGGAAGGAAACCACTTGGGCCGAATATGCCGAAGAGGTTCTTGAATGCGCGGCCGGTCTTGAAAAGCTTGGTGTCGCGCCGGGCAAGGCCGTGCTTATCCTGGGTGACAACCGCGCCCGGCTTTACGGCGGTATGCTTGCGGTCGCGCTGCTCGGGGGCTTTGCCATGCCTGCCTATCCGGGAGCGACGATCGACGAACTTCAGCATTTTATTGGCGAAGTCGAGATCGTCGCGGCCATTGCGGAAGATCAGGAGCAGGTGGACAAGATCCTTGAGCTGAAGGAAGCAGGCGCTCGTGGCATCGCCCACATCATTTATGATGAAGTGCGCGGTCTTGGATTCTATGAGGTCGATGGCCTCATGTCCTGGGACCACCTGATCGAAATTGGTCGGCACGACCTCAACGACGATCCGCATCGGCGCGAAGAACTCACGCATCGGACCAAGCCCGAAGATCCGGCGATTTTTCTACATTCGTCGGGTACAACCGGCAAGCCAAAGGGCATCGTTTTGAGCCAGAAGAACGTTCTGGCCGCAGCGCGCAATGGTCATGCCGCCGGGGCATTCGACGAGAACGAGGAAATTCTTGCTTATCTGCCGATAGCGTGGGTGGGCGATTACGCCATCACCGTCGCGGCCGCGCTGCTTCTGCGCTTCACCGTTAACGTGCCGGAGCGGCAGGAAACGGTCGTTCGGGACATGCGCGAAATTGCGCCGACTTTCTACCTGGCGGCACCCCGAAGCTGGGACCAGATGCTGACAACGATCCAGGTTGGAATGGAGGATTCGACGCCGTTGAAGAAGTGGTTGTACCGCTTCTTCATGGATCAGGCCATTGCCGCCGAAACACGCAAGCTGAACGGCAAGAGTGGCGGCGCATTGGAGCCGTTAGGCCGACTGTTGGGCGAGGCGATCATCTTCGGTCCGATCAAGGATCAGTTCGGCATGAGACGCTTGAAGAATGCGTTCACTGGCGGCGAGGCGATCGGCGAAGACACTTTTGTCTTTTATCGCGCCCTGGGGATCAAGCTGCGTCAGTTTTACGGTCAGACCGAGAACAGCGCAATTAACGCAATTCAGTCACCAGGTGAAGTACGCCTGCATACTGTTGGCATGCCCGTGCCGGGCGTTGAGGTGAAAATCGCTGAGGATGGAGAAATCCTGGTGCGCTCGGATAGCGTGTTCGAGGGTTATTTCAACAAACCCGATGCGAGTGCCGCTGCCCTGGAGGGAGGGTGGCTGCATACCGGCGACGCTGGCTATCTGGAGGAGGACGGCCACCTTGTCGTTCTGGGGCGTGTCTCCGAGGTCATGCACACGTCAAGCGGTGAACGCTATGTGCCCAACTATATCGAGAACCGGCTGAAATTCAGCCCGTATATAAAGGATGCCGCAGTGGTCGGTGCCGGTATGGACGAACTGACGGCAATGGTCTGTATGGATTTCGAATCGGTGGGACACTGGGCCGAGGTGAACGGAGTGCCTTACGTGTCATATTCCGATTTGTCTCAGCGGGACGAAGTGGCCATGCTTCTGCACGAGGCTTTCGAGCGAGTAAACAACGTTATCCCCGAGCCGCTGCACTTGAAACGTTTCGTCAGCCTGCCGAAGGCGTTCGATCCGGACGACGGAGAAATTACCCGGACAAGGAAACTGCGTCGCAAGGTTGTGCAGGAACGCTACGCTGATGTGATCGCTGCACTCTATGATGGCTCAAAAGAGATCCATTTCAGTGCGCAGGTGACTTACGAAACTGGCGAAACCGGGGGGGTCGACAGAACCCTTCCTGTACGGGAGGTTTAAATGGACTGGATTTTATTAACTGAGCTTGCGATTAACGGTGCCCTTACGGGTCTTCTGTATTCGCTTGTCGCAATTGGTCTCGTGCTGATTTATAAGGCGTCCTCGGTGCCCAATCTGGCGCAGGGTGGTCTGACGATGCTTGGGGCATATGTGGTTCTTGCGCTGGCGAGCGATGCCGGCATGCCGCTGTGGCTGGCCATCCCGCTCGCTGCAGTCATCATGTTCGGCTTGGGCTTCGGTATTGAGCGCGTTGCCCTCAGGCGCCTGGCGGGCCGTCCTGTTGTCATGATCCTGATGATGACACTTGGCATCGACATTTTCCTCCGCGGCACAACGCTTGCCATTTGGGGTGGGACGTCAAGTTCGATGAACCTGGGTATTAGCTATGAACCACTGTTGATGGGCGACATCTTCATCAGTCGCATCCATCTTGTCGGCGCCGGAGTTGCGCTCTCTCTATTCGCCGCCTTTATGCTGTTCTTTAGAACCCGGACCGGGATCAAATTACGGGCGATCGCGGATGATTACATGGCTTCGTGGTCAGTCGGGATTTCGGTTGAGCGTGGGGTCGGGCTGTCCTGGGCGCTTGCATCGCTTGTGGCCGTTGGGGCAGGTGTGATCTGGGGCGAAATTCAGGGGGTCAATCAGTCGCTGTCGATGTTGCTTCTCAAAGGTCTGACAGTCGCTGTTCTGGGTGGCCTGGACAGTATTCTGGGTGCGGTAATTGCGGGTGTAATTATCGGGATCATCGAAAACGTCGGTGCGGAATTTCTTGATCAGCTTGTCGGCGGCGGGAGCCGTGAGCTCATCGTCGCCACTGTCCTAATTCTTACGGTCATGATCCGTCCGCACGGACTGTTCGGCCGCCACGATATCGAAAGGGTGTAAGGGATGTTTTATCGACTTTCCGGCGTTCACTACGACAGTTTCGCTTCAGATAGCCGTATCTTCAAGGTTCCAGCAGATCGGAATCTGGCGGTATTCTTTCTTCTGTTTGGATTGGCGGCACCGTTCATCATACCGTCGCTTTACCTGAACAGTTACATGTTGCCCTGGCTGCTCTGGACGGCGGCCGCTCTGGGACTGAACCTGGTGACGGGGTGGGCCGGCCAGCTTCATTTGGGCTACGCAGCTGTCATGGCCGTCGGAGCGTATTCGGCGGTTCACGCCGTGCGCTTCGGGGTACCTTGGGAATTCGCCCTCCTCATTGGTGGGCTGGCATCATCGGTTATAGGTATCATGTTCGCTTTCGCCGCGTTGCGGGTGAAAGGTCTCTATCTCGCGCTCACTACCCTCGCGATGCAGTTTGTAATGGACTGGGTGCTGAACCATTCGCCAACTATTTCGGGGGGGTCACACGCATCGCTCCAGTCTCCAACGTTCGCGCTCCTTGGGCAGGAGATAACCTCCAATGCTGGTTATTACTATGTCGGCTTCGGATGGTGCGTGTTGGTGACGATCTTCATGCTGAACCTCAAACGCACCGGGTTGGGGCGCTCGCTGGTCGCCGTGCGGGAAAAAGACTTTGCCGCCGCGATTCTGGGTGTGAACAGTTTCTACTACAAGATCCTGGCCTTCGCGACATCGTCGTTTATTGCGGGGGTCAGTGGAGCCTTGCTGGTTGCGACATTCTTCTTTTTGGCCACGCCGGAACAGTTTTCGGTGAACGTGTCGATCCAGGTGCTTGCGATGGTGATTGTCGGCGGATTGTCGAGCATTATCGGTTCTTACTTCGGGGTTGCCCTGATTCTGCTTGCACCGGGCTTGGTGAACAGTCTTGTCGTTGCGGCAAGCGATGGGTTAGGCATGCAGGTCGGTAATGAAACGCTCGCCCATATCCCGTATGCCATTTACGGTGCGCTGATCGTCATAATTCTCCTGATCGAACCGTTGGGGTTGGGAAAGCTCTACGGCAACGTCAGGGACTATCTGATGGTCTGGCCCTTCGATCAGCTAAGGAAGTAAATAAAAATGCCGATGCAAGAAAAAGTTGAAGCTCAGTCCATCTTGTCAATGAACAGTGTCGAGGTGCTGTACGACAACGTTATGCTGGCGATCAAAGGCGTTTCGGTTCAGGTGCCAAAGGGCAAGATGATTGCGCTTCTGGGCTCGAACGGAGCGGGAAAAAGCACAACATTGAAAGCGATCAGTGGTCTTTTGAAAGCCGAACGCGGACGTATCAGTCGAGGAGAAATAAAGTTTAAAGGAACGGACATTACCGAAGTTCTCGCACAAAAGCGCGTCGGAATGGGTATCTGTCACGTCGTCGAAGGGCGACATGTCTTTGAACATTTGACGCCGGACGAGAACCTTACCGCAGCGGCGCCGTTGGGGATGTCCCGTTCAGTGCTAAATGTGGAAAAAGAGAAGATATACAACTATTTCCCCCGGCTTGCCGAGCGCCGAAATTCACAGTCGGGCTATCTGTCAGGCGGTGAGCAGCAGATGCTTGCCATCGGCCGCGCGCTTGTGACCCAGCCTAGCCTTCTGATGCTTGACGAGCCGAGTCTCGGACTTGCGCCATTCCTGGTGACGGAGATCTTTGACATCCTTCAAAAGATTAACCAAGAGGAGGGCATGTCGGTCCTGCTTGTGGAGCAGAACGCCCTGGCCGCTCTGGAGATCGTTTCGGAAGGCTATCTGATCGAAAACGGCCGGGTCGTCATGCATGGTACGGCCGAGGAACTCAAATCCAATTCCGACATTCAGGAATTCTATCTTGGCGGCGGGGAAGGCACCGATTTCCACAACGTCAAGCATTACAGTCGACGCAAGCGTTGGCTGAGCTGAGGTTCTACACGGAAATCCTCTGGGAGGAGAAGATGCAACGACTTACCAAGGCGTTAGCGGCTTTTTCGTTGGTAGGCAGCCTTATGTTCGGCGCTCAGGCTTTTGCTGAGCCATTCAAAGTTGGCGCGTCTGCTACGATCTCAGCAAGGCTTATACTTTTGCCTCGCCGCAGATCTCGCAGGCGGCCATGGATCTGGCGAAGCTTGTCAACATGAAGGGCGGGATTGGCGGAGAGCCGGTCGAGGTTATTGTCCGTCACCACGGCAACGAACCGCAGCGTGGTATCGAGTGCTATTCCAGGCTCAGCCGCGAGGGCGTATTTGTCTTCGATACCCTGTCGACGCCGGTACCTCTGGCGATCCTGCCGCGCGTGATGAATGGGACTATCCGGTTGGCCCAACCTATTGGGGGCAGGTGGCCGACGATATCGGCTATATCAAGCAATTGCATGATGGTGATCTCTCGAACGTCAAGGTGGCCTTCACCTATTTCGATTACCCGTTCGGGCAGAGCGTCCGAACAAGAAAAGAACGCCCTGCACTAAATCGAGAGGGAGAGAAAAATGAAATACAAAAAGCAACTCAAAGCAGTGGCCTTCGCGATGGTGCTCGCATCAAGCGCGGCAGCTACATTCGCCCAAGCCGAGGAGCCGATCCAATTCGGCCTCTGCTTCGACCTCAGCAAGTCCTATTCCTTCATCACGCCACAGCTAGCCCAGGCGGCTCAGGATCTCGCGATGTACACCAACGACAACGGCGGCATCGAGGGCCATCCAGTTGAAATTATCCTGCGCGACCACGGCAATGAACCGCAGCGCGGCGTGGAATGCTATGAGCAGCTCAAGCGAGATGGTGTTTTTATTTTCAACTTCATGTCCACGCCGGTCACGAACGCGGCTTTACCGCGTGTCATGAAAGACGGCAATATCCTGATGCAATCCTTTGTCGGCCGCGGTGACGCGGTGGATGGCGAGGTGTTCGAATGGGTTTTCCCGGTCGGTCCAACCTACTGGCAGCAGGCGGCGAATGACGTTGCCTTCATCAAGGAGCAATTGGGCGGCGATCTGGAAAACGCCAAGATTGGCTTCATCTATCTGGATTATCCGTTCGGTCAGGAGCCGATCGAGATTCTGAAAACCCTTTCCGAGAAAGAGGGCTTT
>Ga0307487_1002979_pt1 | contig 10323 bp, 8 predicted proteins | sample CBIW12metaG_FD_203665 | JGI IMG/M metagenome (GOLD analysis project Ga0307487, IMG submission 203665) | Sea-ice brine microbial communities from Beaufort Sea near Barrow, Alaska, United States - CBIW 1.2 | ecosystem: Environmental > Aquatic > Marine > Coastal | place: USA: Alaska | collected... | reverse complement strand
CTTGGCGAGGTGGTCCATGATGCGGCCGGGAGTACCGACAACAACGTGAACGCCGCGGCGAAGCGCAGAAAGCTGAACGCCGTAAGCCTGGCCGCCATACACGGGAAGCACATGTACGCCACGCATGTGGGTTGCGTACTTTTCGAATGCTTCACACACCTGCAACGCGAGTTCGCGGGTGGGGGAGAGCACGAGAGCCTGTGGTTTGCTCTGGGAAACATCGAGGCGCGAGAGGATCGGCAGCGCGAACGCTGCAGTCTTTCCCGTGCCGGTCTGTGCGAGGCCGACAACGTCGCGCCCCTCAAGAAGAGTAGGAATTGTGGCGGCTTGAATCGCGGAAGGCGTTTCGTAGCCGATTTCACGGACCGCTTTCAGTACCGCATCGCTGAGCGCGAGGTCGGAGAAAGTGATCGCGGTCTCGGTGGTGTCAGACGTTGCGGTTGAATCAGAATCGGTCATTCTATCAACCGTACCTCCTTATCGCACAAAAACCTGCGAATGTTGCTAGTCTGCCCCCGCACACGACCGCGACGCGTCGGCGAGTACTCATGCGTAGGCGAGTACTATCGAAGCCGCGGCCCAATCTCATGCCACCGCAATAGCGTCGTCTCGATAACAGTGAGATGGGTATCGCGTTACACCGACCCCCACACAGATCTGATTGAGAACATGGCGTTACTGAAAGATCTCATGACCGCTCGAAAAGTGGCGCGCACAATGTTGCGTTCGCGCCGCAATCGGCGTCGCGTCGCGCAGCAGATGGACGAACATCCGCTTCCGGCTCCCGGATCGGTAAGTGTCGCCGTCTATTTTGCCGACTCGAAAGTAAATTTGTACCAAATTCGGCAGTGGTACGCGCCGCTCGCTGAACTATCGAAACGTTTCCCCGTTGCGATCATTTCCCGTTCGCCGAGTTCTGTTCTTGCCCTCTGGGAGGAGTCTCCCGTACCGGTCGCCTACGTGCGGCGCGTGACTGAGCTTGAGCAGTTTGTGTCGGATCAGCCGCTCAAGATCGTGTTTTACGTCAATCAGAACGCCAAAAACTTTCAGATGTTCCGATATGGGCGCATGTGGCACGTTTTCATCAACCATGGTGAGAGCGACAAAATGTACATGACTACAAACCAGTTCAAGGCCTACGACTTCAGCCTTGTTGCTGGGGAGGCCGCGCTCGACAGGTTGAGCCACAAGTTGTGGGATTTCGATATCCAGAAGCGGGCTATCCCTATCGGTCGACCACAGGCTGATCATTTTGCTGGCGAGCTGCCGTATACGCCAGACGATCGCACTGTTGTGCTGTACGCGCCCACCTGGGAGGGTGACCGTGACGCCGCCGCGTACGGCTCAATCGCCACCCACGGTGTTGCCTTGGCCCACGCAGTTCTTGCCAGCGAGAGACATCGTCTGATTTATCGACCACATCCGCGAAGCGGAGTTGTTGATCCCGACTACAAACGGGCCAATATCGCCATCATTGCTGCGATTGCTGAAGCGAACGAATCCGACCCCTCGGTTCAGCACATCTACGACGACGGTAAAGAGCTGGGTTGGCAGTTGGTAGCGGCGGATGTCGCGATCACCGACGTCTCAGCGATGGTCTATGACCGGCTCGCGACGGGCAAACCGCTCATTGTTGCTCGCCCGGTATCGGCCGAGGCAGATATTGATGAGGCAGGCTATCTAGGATCGTGTGAATGGCTGCGCGCTGATCAAGCCGACAACATTCTCGAGATTGTTAATCGAGTTCAGTTCGACGCTGAGGCCCAAGAACGTTTGGGCTACTGGGCTGAGCGTCACTTTGGTGACACAACCCAGGGATCTGCAACGAATCGTTTTCACGGCGCCGTCGAATCACTGGTCGCGCTGTGGCACCGACATGCTCAAATTCATGCCGGCGACCGTCAGGTTAGTGAAGTCGACCCCTTCGAGGAAGACGACGACGAGTCGCCAGCAACGGCAGACTAGCCGCGTGCGTCGGGCTCTTCGTCGCTCTCAAGCTCAACCCAGCCGTGACGTCTGCGCAGTTTTGGCAGCTGAGGCAACTTCGGTAACCGCTTTCGCACCGTCGAAGCTTTGCGTTCTTTCGGCTCCCTAGGTGCTTTCGGTGCCTTGGGCTCCTTAGGCACTTTGGGCAGGACAATGACCGGCTCGAGCCATGCCGGAAGCATGGCGGGTGCCGGCCCGAAGCCTTGGCGTGCGGTGCGAATAATTTGCCGGCCCAGGATGTGGTTACCACCACCACCAATGACGGCACCGATACCGAATGGAACAAGTCGACCGACGATATTGGTGCCTTGGGCCGCAGCGAATTTCTTCAAGAACGTGTGCTTGATCCGGTCTGCCATTGGCCCGACGAGAGCAGTCGGAACACCTTTGGCGAGAGTTTCTCCCCAGTAGGCCGAGCGACCAGGACCGGTACCGGTGGCCTGTGCTGTGAGCTGTTTCACTAGGTCACTGCCCGCAGTGCCGAGCACCATGGTCATGACAAGCGCACGCGCGCGATCGGGGTCGTCAACGACGATGCCGTGAACCTCTGTCACCGATTGGGCAAAGAGTGCACTGGCTTCGAGAAAACCCGCCGTTTCAACACTCGACAGGGCAAGTGACGCTCCCGTGCCGACAGCAGGAATTGCCGCGCTTGCGCCCACGAGTGCGCCACCCGTGGTTACTGCGGAAAGGTATCGCCGTTCCAGAATCGCAATAATTTCATCCGGGCTCGCGTGGGGCTTGCCGCGACGGATGCTGCGAATGTGGGCCAGCACGACGGGCCGTTGAACTGTGAGAACACGGTCGATTCCGCGCACCACCATCGGGTGCGAGGTGCTTACTTCGCTTGAGGCCATGGGTTAAACCGTACCCGAGGACTGTGACGTCAACCCGAAAGTTGGGCAGCCGTTCAGGAACCGTAATCCGCGTTGTAGCGGGCAAGTACGTCGTTGATGGGGCCATCAATCACGAGCTCGCCCTTGTCGAGATAGAGGCCGCGCGCGCAGAATCGTCGCAGGTCGCGTTCGTTGTGAGAGACGAAGAATAGGGTGCGCCCGCCTTCAAGCAATTCTTCGATCCGGCGGTAGCACTTCTCGCGAAACGCCTTGTCACCGACGGCGAGTACCTCATCGACAAGAATGATGGGCTCTTCAAGGCGAGAGATTACAGCGAAGGCAATACGCACCTTCATTCCGCTCGAAAGGTGCTTGTACGGCGTATCGATGAATCGCTCGATTTCGGCAAAGTCGATGATCTCGTCGAAGCGCTCGCTGATCTCACGCTTCGTCATGCCGTGCAGCCCCGCGGTGAGGTAGACGTTGTCGCGCACGCTCAAATCCTCCACGAACCCGCCCGTGATTTCGATCAACGGAGCCACGCCTTGAGCTACCTGCACGTCGCCCTCGTCGGCGAGCATAACTTCGGCAACAAGTTTGAGCAGAGTCGACTTTCCTTGGCCGTTGCGGCCGACGACGCCAATCGCTTCGCCCGCCTTTACATCGAAGTTCACGTGGCGCAGTGCCCAGAACTCATCGGATCGTGCGCGGCGCTTTCGGCCAGCGAAGAGATCTTTGAAGCTGCGACGAGATCGCCGATTGAGTCGAAAGCGGATGCCAGCATCCCGCACCTGAATAACGCAGTTGTTGTCCACTAGATCTCCTTCAGCACGGCACGCTCGGTGCGCACGAAGACGAGGATTCCGACCGCAACGAGGATCAGGCTCATGATTCCTCCGATGAGCACCGCATACCAATCAAGCTGGTCGGGGAAGAACGCGGCCCGGTAGAGCGAGAAGATTCCGGCAAGAGGGTTAAACGCGGCAAGCCCATCGAGGCCGAGCTTCTGCAGATCGGGGATGCCGTAAATGATGGGGGATGCGTAGAACAGAAAACGAAGCGCGAGCTTGGTCGCGCGCTCAAGGTCGCGGAAGAACACAACGAGCGGCGCCACAATGAGGCCGACGCCGACCGTGAGGATCGCCTGCAGCAGCACTCCGAGCACGAAGTAGAACGCTTCCCAATGCAGCACGGCGCCGGCAGCGATTGCGAAGAAGGCCAGCACGGGAAGGCTCGCGATGAACTCGATTCCCTTCGAGAGCACGAGTCGCGCAACCCAGATCGTGCGAGGAATTTTGGTGGACCGGATGAGCTTGGCCTCACGCAGATAAGCGCGAGTGGCATCCGAAACAGCACCGTTGAACCACATCCACGGCAGGAGAGCGCTGAGGAGGAAGACAATGTAGGGATCTTCGCCTACAGACTTGTCAAAGACTTGGGTGAACACGAACCAGTAGATGCCCGCCATCACCAGGGGGTCGAGAACGGACCACACGTAGCCTAAGGCTGAGGTGGAGTACCGCACACGAAGGTCGCGGACTGTGAGCAACCAAAGGGTGCGGCGGTATCGGGTTACGGGTGACCATGCAGATCGACCCAGTGCTGTGTTCGCCACGCCCCTATAGTAGGCGGGCGAAACCGTAAACTTTGGCACAGCGGCGCTGAGGTCTGAGAGATTCTTCAGCGCGCAACGCTATCTTGCGGTGCGCGTGTGTCTTAAACGAAGAGGTTTGCGCGCTCGAGGTCCTCAGCAAAGTCGACCTCAATTGCGTAGAGGTCGGAGATGTCGATGGGCTCGATGAGCAGGCGCTCTTCTTCGATCGCAAGTTCAATTCCGCGCTCGAAGTAGTCCTGGTCGCCAACCTTCTTGAGGTGGCGAATGAGCGTTGCCTTGGCATCGCGGGAGATGTAGTTGATGCCGACTGCTTCGCCGAGGCCGCCCTTGACGGTCTTGGAGAGTTCTTTGATGAAACCCTCTGCGTCGGTCGTGTACTTGACTTCCTCGTCGGACACCTTGGCCGTGTTGACGCTCACAAATGACTGATCGCGAGCAACCATGGCTGCAGCGCGCTCAAGAGCGGTCGGGTCGAAGACCACGTCGCCGTTCATCCACAGCACGCCGCCGGGAGTCGAAGCCTGCAACGCACGCATGAGGCTCTTGGAAGTGTTGGTCTGGTCATACTGCTCGTTGTAAACGAACGATGCCTGGGGGAACGCTTCAATGATGTGCTCGAGCTTGTAACCAACAACGATCGTGACCTTGACATTGTTGCCAAATGCGTGATGGATGTTGTCGAACTGCTGCTGCATGATGGTGCGGCCGTCGCTGAGCTCAGTCAGGGGCTTCGGAAGTGAACGGCCCAATCGGCTGCCCATGCCTGCGGCTAAAATTACGACTTGTGTAGTCATGGTGGTCTCCTCAGTAGTTCTGGGATCCGGGGATATGGTTTCGTGGTTCACCTGCTGTTCACCCGGGAACGGTAAAATCGACACACCTTTGTGCGATAGTCAGGCTAGCTGGGCCCGCCGAGAACTCCATAGATTTTGCGGGGTTGTTGTGTATTTGTGATACTCGCCAATGCTCACATCATCTGATTGGTAGGTTTGGACAGTGGACAACGCCCAAACACCCGACGAGGTCGAGAAGACTGTAAAGCCGCCGGAAACCAAGCCCGCGACAAGCACCCGAGGGGCCGCCGCGGCACGCGGTTCTCAATCGAAATCGACCCCCGCGAAGTCGGCGTCGTCCGCTACCTCCAAATCTGCCGCAAAGAAGCCCGCTGACGCGAAGCCTGCCTCGGCGACGCGTGCCGCATCTAAGACCGCCCCGAGGGCTGCACCTAAAGCTGCACCTAAAGCCGCTGACGGAACGAAGGCAGGCACGAAGCCTGCCGGGACACGATCGACCGCACCCAAGCCGTCTGCCTCCAAATCAACATCGCCTAGATCGGTCGCGCGCAAGCCAACCGCACCTAAGGCAGCAGGGGCAAAGTCAGCCGGGGGTAGGCCAACTACATCCAAGCCGACCGCGCCAAGGGCGCTAACGTCAACGCCAACTGCGCGCGAGCGAGCCAGTGCCGACTCCGTTCTTCCCGAATCTTCTGCGGCATCAACGACTGTGGGACTTTCACTCGCGACAAGCGTCCTAATCTCACCTGCAGTTCCAGTGTCTGAAACCCCGATAGCGCCAGCGGTGGACCCGGTGGACCCTGTGGACCCGGTGGACTCGGCTGACTCGGCCGAAACCTCGGATGCGCAGACGCACACCCCTGTTTCCAAACCTGATGCGGTGCTCGCAGGCCTTGCCCGCCTTCGGGCACTTGCGGCACAGTTTGGGACTCAAGCGCCCGGGATCGAAGTTGCGACGCCTCCCGCAGATGCGGGCGACGCGCCTGCCACACCGGACGCGCCTGCCACGGACGACGCGTCGGTCGCAGCGCCGGCAACACCGGCAGCTGTCAAGCCAAAGACCAAGACAAAGACTGAACCAAAAACACCGCCGCAGCCGCAGCCAAACACCACGACAAACACAGACCCGGACCCGGAGCCCAAACCCGAGCCCGAGCCCAAGCCCACTCAAATCCCAAAGCGCGATGCAGTTGTTGCCGTGCGTTCGACGATTTCACACGAACTAGAGGCGGCAACTGGCGAATATGTTCTTGAAGTTCGCGGACTGTCGAAAGGCTTTGGCGACACTGTCGCTGTCAACGACATCCAACTAAATGTTCGTGCGGGTGTCTTTTATGGCATTGTCGGCCCCAACGGTGCAGGCAAGACAACAACACTCTCAATGATTACCGGCCTCTTGCGACCGGATTCCGGAACCGCGAGCGTCAACGGCGTCGACGTATGGGACTCTCCGGAAATTGCCAAGCGGTCAATCGGCGTGCTTCCCGATCGCCTTCGAATCTTTGATCGCCTCACCGGTTCGCAACTGCTTTACTACTCCGGAGTTCTTCGCGGACTTTCTGCCGTCGAAGTGCGAAAGCGATCAGCAGACCTAGCAAGCGCGTTCGGTCTTGACGACGTGATGGGTCGCCTCGTGAGCGACTACTCCTCCGGGATGCTCAAAAAGGTGGCGCTTGCCGCCGCAATGATCCATTCGCCACGACTGCTCGTCCTCGATGAGCCCTTCGAATCGGTTGACCCTGTTTCAGCGGCAACAGTTACCCGCATCCTCAAGCAGTATGTCGACGCCGGCGGAACAGTTCTGCTCTCCAGCCACCGCATGGAACTCGTCCAGCGCGTCTGCAGCCACGTCGCAGTAATCGTTGAGGGGACGCTCCTGGCCGACGGAACGATTGACCAAGTGCGAAACGGCATGTCTCTCGAAGACCGATTCGTGCAACTGACCGGAAAGAACTCCAGCGGGGGAGGGCTCGAGTGGTTGAGCAGTTTCTCCGACTGAAACTCACCCTCTTCGCGAATACGTTCCGCCGGGGGCCACTGATAGCCGCGAGCATGGCGCTGGTGCTGCTCTACAGCGCCGTCCTGTTCGGCGTCGCCATTGACGCTGTCGCTAGCCTGCGCGAGACCACTCCAGAAGTTGCGGGTGTCACGATCGTCGTATTCGGCTCAGGGGTCCTTCTCGGATTCCTTGTCATGCCGTTGGGATGGAACGCGGATGACCCACTAGACCCACGTCGTTTCTCTTACCTCCCCATGTCGAGAATTCGCCTCGCAGCACTGTTGCTCCTCGGCGGTGCAGTGAGCATCCCAACTCTGATGCTGATTGGGCTCACAGTCGCGCAAGTAGTTGCATGGTCGGGTTCACCAGCATCCGCCCTGATCGCCGTGCTCTCCGCAGTGATCGTGATCGCCACAGCAGTCGTCGGAGCCCGATTGGCAAGCCTGATCGCAGCCCGATTCCTGAGCACGCGCCGCCTGCGTGAAGCATTCGGCATCGTTACGGTCACTATTGTCATCGCGTCGCTTCCGCTGGTGGCATTCATTGCCCTCTCCGACTATCAGTCGCAAGTGTTGCCTGCACTGCGCCGAGTAGCCGCTGTACTCGAGTGGACACCCCTCGGTGCCGCATTCAGCGCTCCGGCGGCAAGCATTACCGGAGACTCGAGCGAGGTGTTGGCCAAATTGGCCATCGCCCTTGGCTTCCTTGTCGCGATTGCAGCCGTCTGGTATTTCTTGCTCGGCTTCGTGCTCTCACGCCCTGAACGAAGCGCTGTGGAGACGTATCGCTCAGGCTTGGGCTGGTTCCGGCTCATGCCTTCCACGCCGCTTGGCGCAATCGCTGCGCGCAGTCTCAGCTACTGGGCTCGAGACGCGCGCTACTTTGTTGCTCTCGCTGCGATCCCCATTATTCCGATCGGGATGGTTGCGGCCCTCCTCGTTGGGGGAATCGACCTCGAGGTTATCGCCTGGATTCCAGTTCCCGTAATGTGTCTGTTCTTGGGGTGGAGCGCCCACAATGATGTGGCCCACGACAACACCGCACTCTGGACCCACGTCTCTGCCCACACCCACGGAGCCGACGACCGTTGGGGCCGAATAGTTCCTGCGATGCTGGTAGGAATTCCACTTGCGATAGTCGGCAGCATCATCACGGTGACTGTAGTTGGCAACTCAGTAATACTTCCGGCACTCATTGGCCTGAGCCTCTGTGTGCTCTTCGCCGGGTTGGGTGTGTCCAGTATCAGTTCCGCGGCGTTCCCTTACGCCGCGCCGTTGCCAGGCCACGGAGCATTCATCCAACCGCAAGCGTTCGTATCCAACGCAGCGACTGTGCAGTCATTCACGTTCGCATTGAGTGCGCTCTTTGCTGTTCCCGTGCTCGCAGTGGTCTTCTTCAACCCCTTCACGGAACTTCAGCCGAACTGGGCTGCGTTCATCGTAGGAGTAACTCTCGGCCTGTTTGTGCTGGTCGTTGGGGTCTATGCGGGAGGCCACATCATGGTTCGCCGCGGCCCAGAATTACTTGCTCGATCCTCACAGAACTAAATTGGCGTGCGCGAAGTAGAATTGATTCATGGCTGACACCGATCACACTGGCGGCGGAACCGACACGCTCGACCGCGAACTCGAAGAGCTGCTCAATCAGGAGCAAGTCGAGGAAGGCGACCACGAACGCTTCTCTCATTACGCGCCCAAGAACAAAATCATGGAATCGGCGCTGTCCGGCAAACCAATCCGCGCTCTCTGCGGAAAACTGTGGACACCCGGTCGCGATCCAGAGAAATTTCCCGTCTGCCCTACCTGCAAAGAGGTTTACGCGAAGCTCAAGGGCTAGCCGCCGCAGCGAGCGACTGCCGGGCCGCGCTACCCGTGTTTAGCGGTAGACGGTGGGCAGCACTGGCTCACCGCGCGACAACCGGAAAGCGGATTGCGGTAACTCCGCGAGGGCCTCTTCGCGATGCTCGCGAGCGGCACGGGTACCCGTATCGCCGAGCCACCGTGCATCCGCAGTTCCTCCGGTCATAAGCGGAACGATCAACTCACGACCGTCGACGTTGGGCGTTGCCCCGGATGCCTGATAGAGCAGTTCTGTCGTCGCAACAGCGCGGTCGAGGGTTCTGATTGCACCCTTGTGTCCGCCAATGGTTACCTTGCCCGTGGACTTCTTGGCAACCGAAACCCACTTGCCGTCGTCGTCCTGGTGGGCAACAAGCTTGTAGACCATGCCAGCGGCGGGATGACCAGATCCGGTAACCACCGAAGTTCCGACGCCAAAAGAATTAACGGGTGATGCGCTCAACGCGGCAATCGCATGCTCGTCGAGGTCGTTTGTGACAGTGATGCGGGTATTCGTGGCGCCCAGTGCGTCCAGCTGGGCACGCACGGCAGCCACCTGCACGGTCAAGTCACCGGAGTCGATGCGCACAGCACCCAGCGATGTTCCGGCGACCTTTACGGCCAGATCGACGCCACGCTCGATGTCATAGGTGTCAACGAGCAGCGTTGTCGACGAGCCGAGAGCATCGACCTGAGCCTGGAATGCTTCCTCTTCCGAGTCGTGCAGCAGCGTGAACGAATGGGCCGCCGTTCCCATCGTTGGCACACCCCAACTGCGACCGGCCTCTAGGTTGCTTGTTGCGCTGAAACCGGCAATGTATGCGGCACGAGCGGATGCCACGGCTGAGCGTTCCCCAGTGCGTCGTGACCCCATCTCAGCGATGGGCCGCGCGTTGGCTGCGGACACCATGCGCGCAGCAGCGGACGCCACGGCGGAATCGTAATTCAGCACGCTAAGCGCAAGAGTCTCAAGAATCACTGCCTCGGCAAATGAGCCCTCCACAATGAGAACGGGGGAGCCAGGGAAGTAGGCGTCACCCTCGCGGTAACCGGTTATATTTCCCGAGAATCGGTAGTTCGCCAGCCAGTCGATGGTCTCCGGGCGCACGATCGAGTTGCGCGACAAAAACGACAGTTCGGCATCACCAAAACGGAACTGCTCAACCAGCTCAAGCAATCGCCCAGTACCGGCGACAACACCGTAGCGGCGGCCATCCGGAAGTCGACGAGCAAAGGCCTCAAACACGCACGCGCG
>Ga0307487_1002977_pt1 | contig 10326 bp, 10 predicted proteins | sample CBIW12metaG_FD_203665 | JGI IMG/M metagenome (GOLD analysis project Ga0307487, IMG submission 203665) | Sea-ice brine microbial communities from Beaufort Sea near Barrow, Alaska, United States - CBIW 1.2 | ecosystem: Environmental > Aquatic > Marine > Coastal | place: USA: Alaska | collected... | reverse complement strand
TTTCAAATAAATACGGAATTGGTTTCTGGAAACCGGGAGCAGGGATTATTCACCAGGTAGTTTTGGAAAACTATGCTTTTCCGGGCGGAATGATGATCGGGACTGATTCTCACACGGTAAATGCCGGCGGATTGGGAATGGTTGCCATTGGAGTTGGTGGAGCAGATGCTGTAGATGTGATGGCCGGAATGGCCTGGGAATTAAAATTCCCTAAATTGATAGGGGTGAAATTAACCGGAAAACTTTCTGGCTGGACTGCTCCTAAAGATGTGATTTTAAAAGTAGCAGGGATCCTTACCGTAAAAGGGGGAACCGGGGCTATTGTAGAATATTTTGGTGAAGGTGCCCGCTCTATGTCTTGTACTGGAAAAGGAACCATTTGTAATATGGGTGCAGAAGTGGGTGCAACTACTTCCACATTTGGTTACGACGATTCAATGGAACGTTATTTAAATGCCACTAACAGGGCTGATGTTGCTGAAGCGGCCAATGAAATAAGGGAACACCTAACCGGAGATGATGAGGTTTATGAAAACCCTGAAAAATATTTTGATGAAGTTATTGAAATTAATCTTTCAGAATTGAAACCTCACTTAAATGGGCCTTTTACTCCCGATCTTGCGACTCCTATTTCAGAAATGGCTAAAAAAGCCAAGGAAAACGACTGGCCAATTAAAGTTGACTGGGGATTAATTGGTTCTTGTACCAACTCTTCTTATGAAGATTTAACCCGGGCTGCTTCTATTGCTAAACAAGCGGTTGACAAAAAATTAAAAGCGAAATCGGATCTTGGGATCAATCCGGGATCAGAAACTATTCGCTTTACAGCAGAACGCGACGGATTACTTCAAATATTTGAAGATCTTGATGCTACTATTTTCACTAATGCCTGCGGTCCATGTATTGGCCAATGGGACAGAAGTGACCGTAAAGGGGAAGAGAGGAACACTATTGTTCACTCCTTTAACAGGAACTTTTCAAAACGTGCCGATGGGAATCCAAATACCCATGCATTTGTTGGTTCCCCAGAAATGGTTGCCGCAATCGCTATATCCGGAAGATTAGATTTTGACCCAACCCGGGACAAGTTATTGAATGAGGACGGAGTGGAAGTCATGTTGGATGAACCAACAGGAATAGAACTTCCTCCTAAAGGTTTTGATGTGAAGGATCCAGGTTACCTCGCTCCATCAGAAGATGGAAATGCAATTGAAATTAAAGTTGCAAAGGACAGTGAAAGACTTCAATTGCTTGAGCCTTTTGAACCTTGGGATGGTAAAAACCTCTCCGGTATAAAATTGTTGATCAAAGCTTTCGGAAAATGTACAACCGATCATATTTCTATGGCCGGACCCTGGTTGCGATTTAGAGGTCATTTAGATAATATCTCTAACAACATGCTTATTGGGGCAATAAATGCCTATAATAAGAAAACCAATCTTGTAAAAAATCAAATTACAGGGGAATACAATGCAGTTCCTGTTGTACAACGCGCCTACAAGGCTGCAGGAATTCCAACTATTGTGGTTGGAGATCATAATTACGGTGAAGGTTCTTCCCGTGAGCACGCAGCTATGGAGCCACGGTTCCTGGGAGTTAGAGTGGTTTTGGTGAAATCTTTTGCGCGTATTCACGAAACAAACCTCAAAAAACAAGGAATGTTGGGTATTACATTCGCAAATGAAAAAGATTACGATCTTATTCTCGAGGATGATACCTTCAACTTTGTTGACCTGGAAGGTTTTGCGCCTGATAAACCGCTGAGCATTGAAGTTGTTCACGCTGATGGCAGCAAGGATTTGATCAAAGCAAACCATACCTATAATGAATCCCAAATTGAATGGTTTAAACGTGGATCTGCTTTAAATTTGATAAAAATGCATAGTGTTGCGTAAGCAAATGAAATAATTGTATAAAAAAACTCCCGCTTTGACGGGGGTTTTTTTTGATTTAAATTAAAAAGATCCCGGGTTATTTTTAAGATCTTGAAAAAACATTTCAGAAGCTACCACTAAAACTAAAATTGAATAAAATGAAGCTTTTTAAAAATCAATGGACAAATATTATAATTGCTGTAATAATTTTAGTGCTTATAATTCCGGCAACGAGGAAACCTATTCAAATTTTTTTAAATGAGGTATTGGCTTTTAGCCCTTCAGTAACATCAGAAGATGACAGAACCGCATTAGCCGATTATAATTGGGTGTTGGAAAAAAACAATAAAGACAAGGTGCAATTTTCAGAATATAAGGGGAAAGTCATATTAATCAATTTCTGGGCAACCTGGTGTCCACCTTGTATCGCCGAGATGCCAAGTTTACAGTTGTTATATGAAGATTATCAGGATAAAATAGTGTTTTTATTTGTTTCTGAAGAAGATCGAGTAACCGTGAATGGTTTTTTAACTAGAAAACAATTTACCCTACCTGCATACAGGCCTCTAAGTAATAGGCCACTGCCATTGGATGGAAGAACCTTACCTACTACCTATTTGATAGACAAAGAAGGAAATATCGTTATTTCAAAAGTTGGTGCGGCAGACTGGAATGGTGAAAAGGTGAGAAGTACTATTGATGGTTTGCTACAAAAATAAACTTTTAAGGTAAAAGGATTTAAAAATTACGTCAAGCTTATTAAACTAACACCAACCCCACAAGTTTTTGAAACCTGTGGGGTTTTAGTTTATTCTAAAAAATTTTTCTGAAGAAGGATTTGATAAACTGAGGATGATAAAGGGAAAGCATGATCTTTAATTCTTCTGAAAAGGAAGTTTCCTCATCCAGGTATTTAAAAATATCCACGATTGAATTTTTGCTGTAAAAATCACTGAAGATCTTTTCTCCCATTTCATTTTTTTGACTTAAAACATCAATAAAAATAGCGTCATAAAGTCTAAAACGTTTTGTTAAAAGGCCATTGGAAAGATTTTTTCCAGCTTTAAGATTTTCAATGATCTGCGCCACTTTCTTTTCTGTGTCTTTAAAAGAATACCCGGTTGAACCTTTTATCCAGGAACCTGCCGATCCTATTTTAGTGATTTTGGGCGTGCTTTCCTTATGAAATGGAAAATCGGTCATTGGTATAACTCCTTTCTCGGTTTCGGTAATTTTAAAGTTCTTTATTTTGAGGATATTTTTGATATAATTTTCCAAAAATTCATCATAAACCTTTTCATCAGTTAAAAATGTTGTGAAAAAGGTAAATTCCACAAGTGCTTTTGTTGGTGAAATTGGAAGCACGTAGGTAAAACTTGTACTATCTTTATATTTCAGCCTAAAATCCATCATCGTAAATTCTGAAGGATCAAATTGTGGTTTTTCAGTTTCAATGACCCAGCCTTTGAAATGCTGAAATAGTTTTGTGCATTTGGGATCTTCTAAATATTCTGAAGTAATCCGGCTATCAAAAATATGAATGGCACCGTAAGGTTCTTTTTTTCCATAGGCAAACATGGAAGCTTCGTCAATTCTTTCAATTTCATCTTCAATAAAATGAAAGTTTTCTAATTTAGATAACTCAGATTTTGCGGTATTATAGAAATCCAGGGAACGCAACATCTTGTATTTATACGGTTCCAGATTTAATTCAATATTTTTTTCTGAAGAAATGAAACGACTTTTATCCCAGCTTTTTGTGATGATGGAATCCCATTGGCCTTCACCTTCTTCCCAGAAACACCAGGTTTTGTCATTTTCAGTTTTGGGAGAGGGATCAATTATAGCAAAAGTTTTCTGTTCAAAAAATCGGTCTCTGCTTAGTTGGAGTGCAAGTTGAAGCCCTGACAAACCGCCGCCAATAATAATGTAATTAAAGTTTTTGGCCATTTAGAAAGATATCGTAAAAACTTTAGAATACTGGGTTATTTTTTAAAATATTTAAAAGGTACCCAAAGCATGCCGAAACATTCCCCATCTTCTTTGCCTAAATGTTTATGGTGCATTTTATGTGCCCTTCGAAGTCCTTTCGCAAAACGGTTATTTGCACTTCTGAAAATTTTGAAACGTTGATGGATAAAAATATCATGAACCGTGAAATAAGCAATGCCATAGGCAAGAATTCCAAGCCCTATTGGCAAAGCGATCCAAACATCATCATATCTCCACAACAGGAAGAACCCAATGCTTACAATGGCGTAAAACACAAAAAAGAAGTCATTGCGCTCCCACCAACTGCTGTGGTCTTTCCTGTGGTGATCTTTATGCAATTTCCATAAGAACCCATGCATAACATATTTATGGGTAAACCATGCCATCCCTTCCATCATAATAAAAGTGGCTACAAAAACCACACTCCATAGCAATATTTCCATTATAGTAAATTTAATCTGTATGAAATATACGATTTTGCCAACAAGCCTGCTTTTTGATAATTTGGCACGCTTATCCTTCTGTTTTTAATCTCTAAAGAAGGCACATCTTTTAGTTTGTTCAATAGTTTCCTGTAGTAAATATAAGCGGTGTATACTCCGAATTTGGCCTCAATTGGGAGTTTCGTAATTCCGCGGAAACCTGCAGTAAAATCAGCTTCAATTTCTTCAATGATCTTTTGCTTACTAGCCTCATCCAATGCTTCCAGATTGGCATTCGGAAAATAGCTTCGACTTAAATCTTCAAAATCGGCTTTTAGATCCCTCAAAAAATTTACTTTTTGAAAAGCAGATCCCAATCTCATAGCCGATTCTTTAAGTTCATTATATTTATTTTGATCTCCTTTAATAAATACTTTCAAACACATTAGGCCTACAACATCGGCACTGCCGTAAATGTAGTCTTCATATTCCTCCTGAGTTAAATATACAGATTTGTGCAAGTCCATTCTCATGCTCTTAAGGAAGGCATTATATAGGGATTCCTCAATTTTATATTTATGAACGGTCTCCTGAAATGCATTCAGTATTGGGTTCAGGCTAATTTTAGCATCAATTGCCTTGTAAAGTTCAACGGTAAATTCGTCCAGAAGTTTTTCCTTGTCGTAGTCGTGAAAGGAATCCACAATTTCATCTGCCAAGCGAACAAATCCGTAGATATTGTAGATGTCTTGCCTTATAGACGGAGCCAACATTTTTGTGGCCATAGAGAACGAGGTGCTATAGGCATTTGTAACTACCTTACTGCAAGTTCTGGAGACTGTATCGAAAATTGATTTCATCTATATTATTTTATTGATCCGTATAATTATATTTCTAATGCTGACTCCCATTCTTTATGAACTTTGAATGAGTCCCGATACTAATTTTCCGGAAATCAGAGAGGGGGGTACTCCCGGACCAGGCACTGTAAGTTGGCCTGTAAAAAATAAACCGTCAACTTTGCTGCTCTTTAATTTTGGTCTCAAAAATGCGGTTTGCAACAGGGTATTTGCCATTCCGTAGGCATTTCCTTTATAGCTGTTATAGTCTTCAATAAAATCATTTATACAAAATGATTCTTTAAATATAATATTTTTTATAACATTCTGGTTTGTAAGTCTTTCAAATCTTTTGAGGATTATACTGAAATACTTTTCTCTTAATTCAGCGGTATCCTTCAGGCCAGGAGCCAGGGGGATCAGGAAAAAACCATTTTCACAGTTTTCAGGAGCTGTGTTCTCATCTGTTACAGATGTGAAATTAGCGTAAAACAAAGGTTCTTCCGGCCATTTGGGATCATCGTAAATATCCCTTGTATGTGCCTCAAAATCTACATCAAAGAATAAATTATGGTGATTGATATTGTTCAGTTTTTTATCAAATCCCACATAAAAAAGTAGGGAAGAAGGGGCGAATGTCTTTTTATCCCAATAAGATTCAGAATATTGGCGAAACTCAGGTTCTAAAAGCGTTTCGCTATGGTGATAATCGGCTCCGGCAACTACCAAATTGGTCGCTATTTCCTTTCCATTAACCGATATCGATGTGACGGATTTATCTATTACATTAATTTTGTCTACTGGAGAATTCGTCCGGATTTCTACACCCAGGGAAACTGCAAGTTTTTCAATCCCTTCAATTACCTTGTACATTCCTCCCTGCGGATGCCAGGTGCCAAGACCAAAATCGGCATAATTCATAAAACTGTAAAAGGATGGCGTATCGCTTGGTTTTGCTCCTAAAAACAAAACCGGGAATTCCAGGATTTGAATCAACTTTTTATTGTTGAAGTGTTTACGGACATCTTTGGAAATGTTGCTAAAAAATTGTCCTATTTTTTTAATCGTTTCTGGAGTAACCAATTCTAAAGGAGAAACCCCTGGGCGGTAAACTAAATCCTCAATCGCGATCTTGTAATTGCTCTGTGCCTGATCTATAAATTTTTTGAGTTTTATGGAGCTACCGTGTTCTTCTTTTTCAAATGCGGCATAGATCTTTTCCAGAGTATCTTCAATTGTGATACTTTCATTATTTCCGAAGAAAACTTTATAAGCAGGACTAAGCTTTTCCAGCTTGTAATAATCTGAAGGCTTTTTATCGAAATCTGCAAAAAAACGTTCAAAAACATCGGGCATCCAGTACCAGGAAGGACCCATGTCAAAAGTAAAGCCTTCTTTTTGTAATTGTCTTGCCCGCCCGCCAATACGGTCATTTTTTTCATAAATTGTCACCTTATACCCGGATTTTGCCAGGTAACAGGAAGCCGCCAAAGAGGCAAATCCGGAACCAATAATGCTAACTTCTTTCTTCATTAAAGTGATAATTGATTTGAAAATTCGGGGATTGACTTATATATATTTATATGATCGGGCTGAAGGGAAGGATCCAGGGATTGAATTCCTGCTCCAAATAGATTTAATTCCCTGGTTCCATTCTTGCAGATTTCAGATTCAAATTCCGAAATAAAATCGTTTGCGTCTATTGTTCCAATGGTAAGATAACTAATGAATTTTGGGTTTGGATGAATTTCCAGCAAATATTTCATATCTGATAAGGGCATGCTAGGTCCCAAATAGATAGTTTTTTTATTATAAAAATTCAACTCATAATTCAAAAATAAGATCCCGAGATCGTGAATTTCATTTTCAGGTAAAAACAATACATACAAGCTAGGATCCTCATCTTCATTCTTTTCTCCCAGTTGGGCGATGTTCAGGTATAATTTCTGTTTTATCAATCCTACCAAAAAATGTTCGTGTACCGGATTTATAGTATCGGTTTGCCAAAGAAGTCCAATTTCACTTAGCAAAGGCATAAAAATCTCATAAAAAATTTCCCGGAATGTTTTCTTTTCCAAAAGAGAATTATAGGTAGAATTAAATAAAACGCGGTCAAAATTGATCATAGCAATTTTAAATGAATTGATAGCCCGGTTTAGCTCACTCGTATTGGCGGCTTCATTTTTCACCATCTTAAAAATCTCATCACCCGAGAGTTTCGCTATTCTCGAAATTTTATAACCCTGTTTATTTAGGAAAGTGACGTTCAATAATTTTTGCAGATTGCTTTTATCATAAGACCTTATATTGGTTTCAGTTCGGTTTGGAGTGAGGATATTATAGCGCTTTTCCCAGATCCTAATGGTGTGGGCTTTTATCCCGCTAAGGTTTTCCAAATCTTTGATGCTAAAATTTTGTTTAATAAGTTCCATAGTGCTTCAACAAGTAAACAAATATATATAAATTAAGTATTTTGATGATGTACGAAAATGTTAAATGTTTAATATAATTTGATAAAGGTTAAACAACATTAAGTGTTCAATATATGGGAACTAGGCTACAAACTGGTCTAAACTATTTAGGCAAACCGACTTGTATAACAAGAGCAGTATGAATCGAGAGGTTCACGTACGGTTCTGTGAGAAGTTTAGGGGTAAAACTCCCCTTTACCTAGTCGACTGTGGTTAGTTATTTATATTCTTCATCCATAAGTTTTCCAATTCTTAATCCAGATTCAGAGTATTTATCTTTACCCCATACATAAACTTCTTTTTCGAAATATTTGTAATGCTCCGAAATAGTAAATGTGTATAGACTACAATCTTCTTTTTTATTGTTAAGAATTTGCTCCTCAATCTTTCCTTTAATTTTTTGTTTTCCTGTTTTATAGGCATAAATTCCAAAAAAGGGCTTCATAGTTCCATCACTGAAAGTATCTTTTTGAACTTCAGTTTCCGAATATTGGTTGTCTATTATTACGGAAATTAGATTTCCTTCATTTCCATAATTATTGGTTACATAGTTTTTTATTCGGGCAAGATTTTTTCCAACTCTTAATGTGTCAGGAATATCTAATTCAAAGTAAGTACTTGGCTTTGTTTTTATTTTGCCATATTTGTCGAAATGGAGAGATTGATTTTTATAGGAACTATCTCTTAAAATTAGCCATTCAGATTTTTCAGTCAACTTTCCATTGATATCATAATATGACCACCAACCAAAAGAGAAATTATCTTTAACAAGTCCTTTTTTGATAACCTTTCCATTTTCGTAATAATAAAATAAAGTGTCGGTTGGCTCTCCATTTTTAAAGTAGGACATAGACTTTAAATTTCCGTTCGGATAATATTCTCCACCATATCCAGTAAATGTTGAATCAGTTTCTGAATCATTGAATTCCACTTTTACCATTTGTCCATTGTACTCTCGATAAATTTCTTTTTTCTCAGATTTACACGAGAAAAACAAAATTAAGAATGATAGGTAGGTGAGTTTCTTCATAATTGCATACAACTGTTTTTTATAAGATTTGTGCGACTGGAAAATCGGATATTTTTCGGATGTAGCAAATCGTTTGTTGAATGTTTGTCATTTGTATTAGTTCAAATTTGAGCATAAACTTTATGAGGTCTTGTAAACAGTTTTTAATCATTTATAATTCCAATTTTTTCATTCACCTTGTCCATAAAACTGTGTAAATAACCTGGTACATTATCTTTACTCTGGTCGATTCTCCAACTTTTTACGTTTCCATTATCCGAATATTGGATAAATAATCCACCTCCATCAGCACAATCCGGACAGCCAAAAACTATTTCGCTTTCATTTAGAAGTTGATTAGGAAAAAAATCAACCAAATTTTTAACTTGTTCAAACTTGTCGTTTTCTAATTCCACGAATTCTAAATTTTGTCCTGAATAATCGTCAATGTTATCCTCAAATAATTTTTTGTCAGTCAATTTAAAGGTTTCCACGCAACTCTCTCCAATGCATTCCCCATAAAAATGGCCAAAAATCAAAACATTCTTTTCGTTATTTTCAGTGTTGTCATCATCACTATTACAGGAAATTAAAATTCCAACTGTAAAAAGTCCTAAAAGTATTTTTTTGATCTTATTCGTTTTTATAGTTAGAAGCATTAAGTTCTTGAATTCAGGTTTCTTTGTTAAAATTATTGTAAACGGCAGTCTGTCTAACAACCTAATTTTACTGCCAATTATGGACTAAAATAAGCTTTTTAAACTTGGGAGTAGGATTAAGGCAGGAATTATGGTTTACGGGATCAGTTGGGTGAAATGCCATTTAAATAGTTTTGTAAGCCCGGATTAAGACAGATAAACTTAATCAATCCCAAACGAAAAAATAACCGACCAAAAAAACAAGGCTGGGAAGGTTTCGGCTTAGCCCATTTATAAAGTAGGGAATAGCTATGGTCGGTGCAAAGAGCGACCGTATTGATGATTAATGAACCTCCGTATACGAGACCCGTAAGTATGGTGGTGTGAGAGGTGCACTCCGTCAGTTTCTGGAGGAGCCAACTACTTGACTGTAATGCGTTATTATTTTTTTGTCAAAATATAGATGTCTCCTATCGAATTTATCATAGTTAATTTATTCATATCAAAGACATAATTCCATTTTCCATTCAACACAAGATCTGGGTCAAATTCAGTTGTGATGATGGTTTGTTTATTATCAAAATCCAGAGAATGTTTTTGGACAGAAAAGCCTCCAAAATATATGGCAGGAAAATTAGTTCTATCGCTTTCACCAGAAAAATCTCCATTGTCAAAATTAAGTTCAACGTTAGATATCATTTCATTTCTCTCAAAAGTTCCAATGTATTTTCCGTCAATATTTGGTTCCTTATAGTCATCATAATCACAAGCAAAAGTTGTAATTAAAAGTCCGATTAATATTATAATTTGCGTTCTCATAATTCTGTTTTATTAATAAAAAATTTTCTCGTAAAGATTTTTTTTAATGCACTACAACGGTAGGCTGTCTAAAAACCTAGGTTTACTGCCAATTATGGACTAAAATAAGCTTTTTAAACTTGGGATCAGGATTAAGGTGTTACCGGAAAACAAATATGTCCGGTTTTCGGCAAATAAGGATGTACTAAAAATGGAAAATAAGGATGTATGATTTTGAGTCCAATTTAGGTTAATTTTCTTTAATAGCAAAAATGGTTTTCCT